>ERZ772818.123-NODE-123-length-82131-cov-14.547225_pt1 | contig 82131 bp, 70 predicted proteins | sample MGYA00580837_ERZ772818 | MGnify/ENA primary metagenome ERZ772818 (study PRJEB29015, sample SAMEA2737671) | human gut metagenome | biome: human gut; feature: human-associated habitat; material: faeces | place: China | collected 2012 ...
GCGCTTAGGTAGACAGACGGGTTACCCATATCATTTTGGGAAGCTGTTTCTTCCGCAGAGGCTGTCGTAGCCATTCCCATAACCATAACAGCAGTAAGTGCAAGACTTACAAGTTTCTTAAAATGTTTTTTTAGCATAGGCAATTCCTCACTTTCTTTGAAAAATAAATGGTTTACATAAGTCATCATAGCATATTGTCAATATTTTGTCATGTAAAAAATGAAAAATTCTGTAAATTTATAAACGCAATAATGATATAACAGAAAAATGTGATTGTACTTGCATTGTCAAGATAATTATTTAATAGGAATATTGATAATAAATTATATATAATATATAATTTATAATTTATGTATAGTAAATATGAAATAAGTTATTTATTTAAAGAAAGAGGAAAGGGAGTGAAGCTGAACGAGAGATTACTTTTTAATCATTTTTTTAATAGTGGTGCTGGTTCTGCTTCTTCCGTTTATCCTTTGGTGGAAGCACAGGCACAAAGAAACAGATAGAAAGGGGAACAGTAAAATGTAATAGGGTGAATGATTATAGCAAAAAGACCAGTATCAATATATGATTTTAAGGCTTTCGGGGCTGCCATTAAAGCCGCGAGAAACGAATACGGAGAAAGTCGCAAAAAAGTAAGCGACGAGTTATATATCTCCCCGCGCTATCTTGCGAATATCGATAACAAAGGACAGCAGCCGAGCCTACAAGTTTTCTATGACCTCGTTACCCGTTATGCTGATATTTGGGTGTGTTCTGACTATATGTATCATTGTTATGGCAATACCTAATGCGTGCTGATTAGTATTTTTTTATATTGCTCCGCAAGCTCTTTCTTTCCCCATCTCATATACAAACTATACAAATAACGAGCAGTACTTTTGGAATAATCATTATCAGGGTTCTCGTTCATAACAGCATGAAAGACGGCATCTGCGTTAAGCAGGTGCTGTTCTGCTATCACAGGCTGAGAACGGGTATAAGCAATGACACCACGATAGAACTCGCACATACCATAATCAAGGTTATTTCTACCCATAACTTCATCAATGGTGGATTCACAGAAATCAATAATTTCCAGAGCAGAATCATATTCCTTATTCTGCACCAGCATGTTAGCAAGTGAGAGTGTCTGCTGCAGGGTATCATTATTCTCTATCAATCCAAGACTGGCATATTCCCTGCGTACTGTGAAAGCTGTCTTGAGTTCTGATACGGCTTCTTCCAGTTTCTTCCGGAACAGATAAGCTGTAGAGAGGTTGTTGTGCAGGTTTGAAAGCAGATTGGCGGAACGGGCATCCGCAGTATTGGTCTTATGGTAATTTTCCATGAGGGCAATCGCCTTTTTATATTTCTTAATGGCATTATCATATTCCTTGCGTGGGAACAGAAGCTGTGCTTTGTAATCTAATAATAATGCTTTGTCACAGGCAGAAATGTGGTTGGTTTCTTGCGTAATATCTGGTGTGCCTGATTTATCTGAATTATACGATTTACTCGTTTCATCCGACTTGCCCGAATCATTCATAAGATTCATCACATATTCTATACGTTCTACCAGCTCCGACAGATAATCGGTATCCAGATATTTGTCAAAGTAAGGGTACATATCCTGTAAGAACAGTAGATAGTAAGCCCTGTTATCTAGGATGATGTGTCTGTTGATGCTTTTCAGATATTCCATGACAGTCACCGGTCTTTTTACATCCAGACCGTGAGCAAGGCAAATCAAATGCAGGTGATTTAACATCACATGGCAGTCTGATACGGTTGGAATGGTCTCTGCGATTGCCACTTCCTGAATGAGAGGATGGAGTGCAATCGTCTTATTTTCGGTATCTTCACTGATAATGCCATAGCGTATCAGCTCATTAACATTTTTGAGAGAATCCAGTTCCAGCCACATTTTGAACGCACTTTTATAAACTCCTGATACCGGCAGGAGTGAGAGGTTACGGAGGATATCAATACTGTCCTCATTTAATCTATTAAGCTTCATCAACATGCGAAGGTGTCCTATCATACTGGCATAGGAGAATTCATCATCCTTGAATACCTCGATTTCTTCCATGTTCTGCCCGATACCGCAGGAACGCAGCTCCTGTAACAATTCTTCCGGTTCCATGCCGCTGGCTTCTAAGGTAAGAGCAGCCATGCAGACAGTCAGGGTATGACAGTTCACTTCTTCTATAATGGCAGACACACTGTCCGGATCACGTTTTGCAGAAGGACAATGCTTGTAGAACAGTTCTGTCAGTTCTTTTTCTTTATCCAATTCCTTTATTTCTATAGAATCATAATTCTTAAGTTTGCATCTGCTGGTAATCAATAGCTGCATATCATTCTTCATCAGTTCCTTTAAGAAGGGTTCGTCCTTTGGAAGCACATTGAAGTTGTCCAGAATCAGCAGTGTATCTGTGTGGAGTCTCTGCATCACCTTATAGTGATTCTGAAAACGGACTTCCTCATTCATTTCTACGGAATCATCTGCAAATGTAAGGTTTGCGATGTCTTTTCTCAAATCACCGGTGTAATACAGATAAATGATATTGGTGTACTTTTTACGGTTCGTCTGTGCATAGGCTTTGGCAACTTCGCTTTTTCCAATGCCTGCCATACCAGTAATGAATAAGACGGATTGATTGGAAAGATGGGATGCGATTGCTTTTATCTCATCCTTTCGTCCAATGAATGCATGATTGCAGGAGGGAAGCTTATTGCAAAGAATCACTTCCGAAAGGTCGGGAGAATAGAGCGCACCTGTGCTATGGTCATTCAAAATCGCATATCTTACCACAGAGCAGAAAAAGGCTGCATTATCCGGCTCCTGAATCAGTGCATCAGCCATTTCCTGCCCGATGGTTTTTATACTGTCTGTAATCAATTCCTCCATCTGGATTCGAGCCTGTGCTTCGTTCAACAGGTTCGGAATAATCTTATCTCTGAAATCATCCTCCATCGTATCCCATTCATCCTCATCTTCATAAGTCTTTAGGATATCTATAGGAATCGGGCGGGCGCCATTGCACCAGCGGCTGTACATCGTCGTGTCATCTGCGATTAATTCCGAAGCTGTCAGAGTATCATCCAGATATGCAGAGAACAGACTGCGTACAAGCTGGTGCTGCGGGTAGGTTTTCTTTTTATTTTCCAATAATACACCAATCACATTGGCGAAGGTCAGTCTGTTTCTCATCTGTGTGCTCCTTTCAGAGAGGATTTATCAATCCCGCTATCTATCTTATCTGTCTTTCTATATTTTCATTCTTTGAAAAGTTTCTATGTCAAGTCGCGGTCAAGTGACCGTCAATTATTTTATTCTCTATATTTTACTACAATTAACTTACAAAACGTAGCCGGGCGGCATCAGAAATGAAGCAAATCGGCTACAACAATCATAACACAAAACAAACTTATGTTCTACAAGAATATCGAAATGTTTTAACTGTACATTGAAAACTTCATGAGTTGTATTCACAGTCAACGGACTTTGCGATGATACTTAAAGCAATTTAAGCGGAGCAAAGAACAGACACTTCCGTCAAGGGTGGGAGATGATCTCGCGCAGGAGAGGCCCACAGGCAGGTTTCAGTAGTGAGAAATCGGTGCTAAAGAATCCAGACAGTGGATACGTAGAAAACCAAACTAAGAGTACTGGAACAATCTTACTTTAGGAACCGCTTATTGCGGGTAGGAAAGAAGGTGGTTAATGAGAATATTACGAGAGGAGGCAGGACTACCATGAAAACAGAACTTGATACAAGAGCGTTATTAAATGTAAAGGAAATGTGTGAGTACCTTGGTATTGGACAGACGAAAGCAAGAGAATTGCTTTCCAATCCGGCCAATGGTTTCACGGTAAGAATCGGTAACAGACTATATGCTCATAAGGGCAGATTAGACCACTGGTTACTGAATCAGATTCTTTCATAAATAAGAACACGGAGGAGTTTCAAAATGAGAATTCAATTTTTGAAACGGATTGATAATTGTAAGGTTTTATGGTAGAATAGGGACGATATTTGGAATCCTTCCTATTCTACACTTAGGAAGGAGGCATAAATGGGTAAATCCCTTAATGGTAAAGAATTAGGTAAAGGCTTATCACAGAGAAAGGATGGTCTTTATCAGGGAAGATTCGTGAATCGTTTTGGCAAGAAGCAGACGGTTTACGCAAAGACGCTGAATGAGGTAAGACAGAAGCTTAGAAACGAACAGTATGAGGATGAAAAGGCACTCAATGTTGTTGCGAAGGACGTAACGCTTGACGAATGGTATGAAATCTGGATGGATACCTGCAAGAAGAATTGCAGAGACTCCACCAAGGAGACATACGCAGGTCATTATCGCAGAATACAGAAGGCTCTGGGATGGAGAAAACTCACATCCTTGAATTTACTGATTATGCAGCAGGCGATTAACAAACTGGAAACAGACAATGAGCGTAAGAATTCGAAAAAGATACTGGTCGATATGCTGGAGAAAGCAATAGACTCTGATTTACTTATCAAAAATTCTGCTAAGCAGATCAATACTGTGATTTCTAAAGAGGTTAAGAAAGAACGTAGAGTATTAACGGTAGGTGAAACGGAGCTTTTTTTTAGCTATGCGAAGGACACATTCTACTACAATTTATATGTAGTGGCAATCGACACAGGAATGCGTATTGGTGAGTTGATGGGGCTTCAGTGGTCTGATGTAGACTTTGAAAAGAAGGTTGTACACGTCAGACGTTCCTTATGCTATTTCCGCAAGGATGGCAAATATGTCTTTGAATGGCATGATACCAAGACGCATAACAGCAAGCGAACCATTCCCTTAACAACAAGAGCTATGGAAGCTCTGAAAAAACAAAGAGTTCGCGGGCAGGAGATTCTGCTTAAGAACGCACAAACAGCACAGGACGAATACAAGAATCTGGTTTTCGTAACCAGAAACAATCGACCTACACAGCAGTTCATCGTACAGGAATGTATGGATGTAACAACGAGACGAATTCAGAAGGAACACCCGGAATTTGAGAGGTTCTCTCCTCATTGTTTCCGTCACACCTTTGCAACAAGGGCAATCGAGAACGGAATGCAGCCTAAGAGCGTGCAGAAGCTTCTCGGACATGGCTCCTTACAGCTGACAATGGATTTGTATTGTCACGTAACAGATGATACCTTGTTTGACGAGATGAGGAAGATGGAAGCGGTGTAAAGTGTGTAAAAAGTGTGTAGTAAAGCAATTTGAGACAATAATAAAGGCGTGAAAGCCTTATAAACAGGAGGTTTTAAGATAAAATGGAACAGTATAAGCAGGAATTTATAGACTTTATGGTGGAGAGTGACGTGCTGAAATTTGGTGATTTCACATTAAAGAGCGGCCGTAAATCACCATTTTTCATGAATGCGGGAGCATATGTGACTGGCTCACAGCTTAAGAGACTCGGAGAGTACTACGCAAAGGCTATCCATGCAAACTACGGAGATGACTTTGATGTATTATTCGGACCTGCATACAAGGGAATTCCGCTTGCAGTGGTAACAGCTATCGCATACCATGAGCTCTATGGCAAAGAGGTGCGCTACTGCTCAGACAGAAAAGAGGCAAAGGATCACGGTGCAGACAAGGGAGGCTTCCTTGGAAGCAAGCTTAAGGATGGCGACAGAGTAGTCATGATAGAGGATGTCACCACATCAGGCAAATCGATGGAGGAGACAGTTCCAAAGGTAAGAGGAGCTGCAGATGTTACAATCGTAGGCCTTATGGTGAGCCTTAACAGAATGGAAGTCGGACAGGGCGGCAAGGTAAGCGCGCTCGATGAGATTCATGAGAAGTACGGCTTTGAGGGCAGGGCTATCGTTACAATGGAAGAGGTAACAGAGTATCTCTACAACAGAGAGCATGATGGCAGAGTAGTCATTGATGACACAATCAAAGCAGCTATAGATGAGTACTATAAGCAGTACGGCTGCAAATAGGAGAATATAAATTGCTTGGCAGAAGAAAACGTAACAGGTATAAGTTTACGGAAAAGAAGCAATCTAAGAGGGGGATAGCTGCACTTGTTGTGGCTATCCTCATAGAGATTGTATATATAGTTTTTTTGAATGCGGCATTCAGAGGAGATGGCAATCTGTCTATGTACTATGGCAGTGCCGGTATACTGATGCTTGGCATATCTCTGGCAGATTTCGGGTTTGCCATCAGAAGCCTCTTTGATGAGGAATCATTCATGACGTTTCCACGACTGGCAGTGTTTTTTTCACTCATAGCGGTAATCAGCTGGGGAGGAACATATGCTGCAGGTTTTATTATATGAAAGAAAGATTATAGGGATATATGAGTTATAAAGAGATTTATGAGCTCTCCAATGAGCTTTACGTAGAGCGATTAGAGCTTGTGGAGGAGCGGATAGAACAGATCATCAGAGAGCCTGCGATAGAGCCGGCTTTTGCAGATTATTTCAGAAGTGTGGCAAAGTGCATCAACACTATTAAAAACCATAGCGCAGATAAGGAATTTAACGATTTATTCTATTCACAGTTTGATAAAGAAAATTACGAGAAAAGCTATGCCAACCCGGCATACGCCGTAAAGGTGCTCGGAGATGAGTATGGTCAGCTTTTATCGGCTGTATATGCAAAAATTGCCGGAAGCATCACACATATCTTTCAGGGAGATATAAAGTATCTCTGCATTTATGCAGAGCTTATTGTAGAGCTATACAATTATTTTGAGAATGCCAATGAGCTGAGTCCTGATGAGATAAGGGGCTGTATATATTCGTTCATGCATGATTATGAGGAGATTTTTGCAGAGGATGACAACGGAGCACTCCTTGACCCGGCATATGATTACTATACGAAGCTTGTAAATGAGGCAGACCTGTCAAATGATGATTATCTGTATTCTTACGGACTGTATGTCGGAGAGAATGAGCGCGCCGGCAGAGCACACCTGGCTTCATTTTCAGATGAGGAGATACAGGCCATGGCAGATACCTATACGGAAGGATACCGAATTGGCTTTATTACCTGCAACAAGGATATTTCAAAGAAATCCGTGGTTCAGGTGCTTTATCCGCTTGGCTTTGAGCGTATGATAAGAGCTGCTTTAAAGAATTTCGAGAAAATGGGTATGAAGCCTGCCATGAGACCATTTTCCACATCGGTCAACAAGCAGTTTGACTATGACCACAAGGAGGATATGGCACTGTGGCTTGACAAGGCATATGTGGAGTACCGTCTTGAGTGCATGCACAATGCACTTGAGAGAATGAAGGATGTAGCATGCAAATGTGGAGGACCGGCTGTCATAGAGATATTTGGAGAAGAGCCGTTTGCTCCGGTTTCAAAGAAGGAGGCTGCGCACTATAACGATGAGCAGCAGAAGCTTGCAGTCCATATGACAAGCGTGCGCTCGCAGTATATGAACAGCTATATCCACAGCGAGGACAGAAGCTTTACGATTATTGCCTATCCGTGTGCTGCAATCGGACCTGATTATAAGGAGATTTTTACGGAAACCGTAAAGATTAATACGCTTGATTATGCACTTTACAGGGATATGCAGCAGAAAATCATAGATGTGCTCGATACGGCAGACAGGGTGCATATTGTCGGAACAAACGGCAACAGGACAGATTTGTATGTCAAGATTCATGAGCTTAAGGAGCCTTCAAAGGAGACGGCTTTTGAAAACTGTGTGGCTGATGTAAATATCCCTGTCGGAGAGGTGTTTACTTCACCGGTGCTAGAGGGCACAAACGGCAAGCTGCATGTCAGTCAGGTATATCTCAATGAGCTTAATTTCCTTAATCTGGAAATAGATTTTAAGGATGGCATGATTGATAAATATACATGTACCAATTTTGAGGATGAAGAAGAAAACAAAAAGTATATATCAGACAATGTGCTTTTCCATCATGACACACTGCCTATGGGTGAGTTTGCCATAGGCACCAATACTACAGCCTACCGTATGGCGAGAGTATACGATATCGCGGCAAAGATGCCTATTCTCATAGCAGAGAAGACAGGACCGCACTTTGCAGTGGGTGATACCTGCTACACATATGATGAGGACAATATGACATATAACCCTGACGGAAAGGCAATCATTGCCAGGGACAATTCAGTTTCCATCCGCAGAAAAGAGGATATATCAAAGGCATATTTCAACTGCCACACGGATATCACAATACCATATGATGAGCTTGGAGCAATCACAGTTATTCGACACGATGGCTCAACATGTGATATAATAAAAGATGGCAGATTTGTGCTTGAGGGCGTAGAAGAGTTGAACAAACCGCTCGATACGCTTGATGCAGAAAGTAAATAATTGTTAGACATATAAGGAGGATAAAATGGCAAAGGTTGGAATAGTTATGGGCAGCGACTCAGATTTAAAGGTGATGAGTAAGGCGGCAGATATGCTTGAAGAGCTCGGCATAGAGTATGAGCTCACCATCATCTCGGCACACCGTGAGCCGGATGAGCTTATTGAGTGGACAAGAGGTGCTGAGGATAGAGATGTAAAGGTAATAATAGCAGGAGCGGGAATGGCGGCAGCCCTTCCGGGAATGTGTGCAGCGCTTTTTGCACTTCCTGTTATCGGAGTACCGCTTTCAGGAAAGAATCTGGATGGAATGGATGCAGTGTTCTCAATCATGCAGATGCCACCTGGAGTGCCTGTTGCCACAGTTGCAATTGACGGTGCGAAAAATGCAGCAATTCTTGCAGCAAAGATACTCGCAGCAGGTGATGATGCAATCCTTGAGAAAATCAAAAAGTATACAGCAGATATGAAGGCTCAGGTTGTAGCAAAGGATGCGAAACTGAAACAGGTTGGATATAAGCAGTATCTTGCTGAGAAATAGATTGTATTGTCATCTATAGGAGGGTTTTTATGGGTATATTGCAAAAGGCGGACAGATGTATGGATGAGGCAGCAGCCTTATTTGGCGAGAATAAGCTTTTTTTGGCAGAGAATAAGGCACAGGAGACAGCCGGTCTTTATAAGAGCTGTGGCGCATATGAGCAGATGGCAAAGACTGTCAATTTTATGGGAGTCATATATGCATCTATTGGAGACTTAAGCATGTCAATTGACTGCTACCTAGAGGCTATGGATGTAGCTGTGGAGCAGGGGTCAACTGAGATAATCATGCTTGTAAACAATAATATAGGCTCACTCTATATGGAGCTTGGATTGTATGAAAAGGCTATCAGATATTTCAACGAAGCACTGGAGCTGTGCAAGCTACCGCTGCATGGAGAGAGGGATAGCTATTATCAGGAGCTTCTCATGCTTCATCTGAATCTGTGCATATCATACACGGGAATTAATGAGTTTGAAAAGGCAGAAAAGCATCTTTCTGACGCGATACTCTTTAATGAGATAGCTGGCAGTGATAAAAACAGATTTCTAATAGATATGTCACAGGCACATATGCTATGGAAGATGGGAAATGAGGATGAGGTCAGAGATCATGTGGAAGAGCTGGTTGAGGGTGCGATAAACAATATCAATTCTGCCAATTATGTGCTTGAGATACTAAGCCTTTGCAATCTATTTATGAATATGGGGGAGTTCGATGCATGGAAAAAGGTTATTGTGGAGTATGAACGCTTTGCTACTGAAACGCAAAATCTGTTTTTCCAGAAGACCTGTGTCAAGATGTGGATGAAATATGAGAGCGCCATGGGTGATACAGAGGCGTACAACAAGCTGTGCGTATATTACGCAAATCTCCACTCTATGCAGGTGAAGGAGCAGATAAAGCGTCTTGGTGATACAATCGACCTTAAGCTTCAGCTTCAGGAGACTGAATATGAGCGCCGTAAGGCAGTCAGACTCAACTACACAGATATGCTTACAGGCATGGGTAATAAGTTCAAGATGCGAAACGATTTTGAAAAACTTGTGAGCAAAAATCAGGATTCAGATGGTGTAGGAATCACGTTTGGAGTAGTGGATATAGATTTCTTCAAGTCATTTAACAGAAACAGTGGCATAGTCACCGGTGATGCAGTGCTAAAAGAAGTGTCATCCATAATAAATGAGAGCATCAAAGATAAGGGAATGGGGTATCATTTCTATGGCGATGAATTCTACATAATCCTGCAGGAAACGGATGAGGATATCATTAAAAATATAGCCGAGCATATAAGACTTGAGCTTGCCAAAAAACAGATACTTCATGAGAGCTCTAAGGTGGATGAGTATCTGACTGTATCACAGGCATATGTTACCGCCCCGGATGTAAAGGTGCCGGATGAGTTTTCAAAGCTGTTCAAGACGGTGGATGAAGTGCTCAATGATGTGAAGGAAAAGGGTAGAAATGCATATAAGATAGTCTGATGCTTTAAGTGTATAAGACAATTATAAAAAGACACGCAGCCGTAAAACGGATGCGTGTCTTTTTAGATTCCGGCAATAACAATATCAGTGCCTGCTTTCTCATATATATCTGCTGTCTCAGGAGAGATACCGGAGTCGGTGATTACCATATTGATGTCATCAAGCGATGCATAGCTTGATATGGATGTGGTATCAAACTTGGTGTGGTCTACAAGAGCTACAGTTTTAGCGGAGGCCTTGATACACATGCGCTTCAAATCAGCCTCGTATATACTGAAATCAGTCAGTCCGTCTTCTACAGAGAAGCCTCTTGCTGACACGAACGCGATATCTGTGTGTATCTTTTTGAGTAAATCAGCGCCAAGCAGTCCTTCTATGGAAGAGGATGCACTGGTTACGATACCGCCTGTCAGGATGACTGTGACACCGGGGATATCCTTTAGCTCTAAAGCCAGATTGATGCCATTGGTGATGACGGTCAGCTCTGTAAAGCCTGAAAGCTTCATGCCGAGAGTGTAGGCTGTGGAGCTGGCATCAAGGAATATGCACATATGGTCACTTACAAGTTTTATCGCCTCGTTTGCAATCTCCTCCTTGGCCTCCTTGTTTTCCAGAGCACGGTCATGGAACAGATAGGCCCTCGCGGTTAAATCAGTCATGTCATGGGTTTTATCCTTGTAGATAGCACCGCCGTGGGTCTTTGTCAGAAGCTTTTCCTTATCCATCTGGTTTAAATCTGTTCTTATTGTTGTGGTCGATACACCAAGCAGCTCGCTGAGCTCATTGGTGGTGGCCTTGCGGTTTTCTTTTAAATAATCGAGAATCTTTTGTTGTCTTTCTAATTGCAGCATAGATTTTCCTCTTTCTTTTGATTTTTGTTGTATTTTTACGTACATATTTTTATCACAAAGCATTGCATAAATATATAATAACTCAAATAAGTAAATAAAGCCAGTATTTTCAATTATTTGTGTTTGCTTTTGTTTGGTGATATTTAATTACATTTATTTTTACTTTTATTTGCTTTTACTATTGCATTTATGCTTTTGAAGTGTTATATTTATATCATCAAATAAAAGCAAACGCAAATTATATAAGACGGAGGTATTATTAAATGAAGTTTTTCGTAGATACAGCAAATGTCGAGGACATTAAGAAAGCAAACGATATGGGAGTCATCTGTGGAGTTACAACAAACCCTTCACTCATCGCAAAAGAGGGCAGAGACTTCAATGAGGTAATTAAAGAAATCACATCTATCGTTGACGGACCGATAAGTGGAGAGGTAAAAGCCACAACAGTTGATGCAGAGGGCATGATAAAAGAAGGACGTGAAATCGCAGCTATCCATCCAAACATGGTAGTTAAGATTCCTATGACAGTTGAGGGACTTAAGGCTGTTAAGGTGCTTTCATCAGAGGGCATCAAGACAAACGTTACTCTTATTTTTTCAGCAAATCAGGCAATTCTTGCTGCAAATGCAGGTGCTACATATGTTTCACCTTTCCTTGGCAGACTTGATGATATCAGCCAGCCGGGCATTGAGCTGATCAGACAGATTTCAGAGATTTTTGATATCTATGGATATGATACAGAGATTATTGCAGCTTCAATCAGAAACCCGATTCATGTCACAGACTGTGCACTTGCAGGAGCTGATATCGCAACAATTCCTTACAAGGTTATCGAGCAGATGACAAAGCATCCGCTTACAGATCAGGGAATCGAGAAGTTCCAGGCTGATTACAGAGCCGTATTTGGGGATTAGATATTATAAACCAAAGACAGGTATAAATATTTTATTTCATGTCATAGATTTAACAGGAGAACAAAATGAACAAATTAGAGCTTCAGATTACAGCAAATGAAGTCAGGAAGGGTATCGTCACGGCTGTGCATTCTGCAAAGGCGGGACATCCGGGCGGCTCACTTTCTGCAGCAGATATATTTACATATCTGTATTTTGAGGAGATGAACATTGATCCAAAGAATCCTAAAAAGCCGGATAGAGACCGTTTTGTGCTTTCAAAGGGACACACGGCTCCGGGACTTTACTCTGCACTTGCGCAGAGAGGCTATTTTCCGGTTGAGGATTTAAAGACACTCAGACATCTGGGATCATATCTGCAGGGACATCCTGATATGAAGCATATCCCGGGTGTGGATATGTCGAGCGGTTCACTCGGACAGGGCATTTCTGCGGCAGTGGGCATGGCACTTTCTGCAAAGCTTACAAATGATGATTACAGAGTATATACACTTCTTGGCGATGGCGAGATTCAGGAGGGACAGGTCTGGGAGGCTGCCATGTTTGCGGGCTTCAGAAAGCTTGACAACCTTGTTGTTATAGTTGATAACAACGGACTCCAGATTGATGGACCGGTGGATCAGGTGTGCTCACCATATCCTATTGGTGAGAAATTCAAGGCATTCAATTTCCATGTGATTGATCTGAAGGATGGAAATGACATGGATCAGATTGCTGACGCATTTAAAGAGGCAAGAAATACAAAGGGTATGCCGACGGCAATTATAGCACATACCGTAAAGGGCAAGGGTGTTTCATTCATGGAAAATCAGGTCGGCTGGCATGGCAAGGCTCCTAATGATGAGGAGTATGCAGTTGCCATGGAGGATCTGAGAAAGGAAGGTGAAGCATTATGTCAGAAGTAAAGAAAATCGCCACACGTGTCAGCTACGGAAATGCACTTGTAGAGCTTGCAAAGGAGCACGATGACGTATATGTTCTTGATGCTGACCTTGCGGCTGCCACACAGACAGCCATCTTCAAAAAGGAATTTCCAGATCGTCACATAGACTGTGGTATCGCAGAGTGCAATATGATGGGTATCGCTGCAGGAATCGCAGCAACTGGAAAGGTGCCTTTTGCCAGTTCCTTTGCCATGTTTGCGGCAGGACGTGCGTTTGAGCAGGTGAGAAACTCTATTGGATATCCTCATCTCAATGTGAAAATCGGTGCGACACACGCAGGTATTTCGGTAGGAGAGGATGGAGCTACCCACCAGTGCAACGAGGATATTGCACTCATGAGAGCAATTCCAGGCATGGTCGTAATAAACCCAAGTGATGATATAGAGGCAAAAGCCGCCGTAAAGGCAGCTTATGAGTATGAGGGCCCTGTATACATGAGGTTTGGCCGTCTTGCAACACCGATAATAAATGACAATGCAGAGTATAAATTTGAAATCGGAAAGGGTGTTACACTCCGTGAGGGAACGGATGTAGCTATCATAGCTACCGGTCTGTGCGTGGCAGAGTCACTTGCGGCGGCAGAAAAGCTTGCAGCAGATGGAGTAAATGCAAAGGTCATAAATATACACACTATCAAGCCTCTTGATGAGGAGCTTGTTGTAGCTGCAGCGAAGGAATGCGGCAGGGTGGTTACTGTGGAGGAGCACTCTGTAATAGGAGGACTTGGAGCCGCAGTATGTGAGACACTTTCGCGCAAGGCTCCAACACCGGTAAAGACAATAGGCATACAGGACTGCTTTGGTGAGTCAGGTCCTGCTGTAGCTTTGCTTAAGAAATACGGACTTGATGCAGAGGGCATTTATGCATCAGTGAAGGATTTTTTATAATTATTTAAAATAGTTTGGTTTTATGATTTTTCATATTTTCCCTAATATAATAATAAACTAATAAAAGAAAGGACAGCCGTGATACAGTTGTCCTTTCTTTTGCTTTGTATACATATAAAAACTTTAATGTTTTAATTAGTGTAAAATAATTTAATAAAATTTAAAATATATATTGTGTTATAGGTTTTTATCTGATATATTAAATCTATAAATGCTGGGCGAGCGTAACTATTAATTTGATACATATATATGTATCAGCTTAAATGAAACATGTGATTGATTCACAGGGAGGAAATCATGATAAGGAATGGAAAGAAGAAGGCCATTTCGTGTGCACTCGTCGCAGCTATGTCGGTAGGACTTGCGGCGTGTGGAACAACAAGCTATGACTTTAAGGTCAGCTACGATGGAATAAAAACAGGGGATGTTTCATCGAAAGTATCGGTTCATGATCCGTCAATACTTAAGGCGGATGGTGAATACTATATCTTTGGTTCCCATATGTCTGCAGCAAAAAGCAGTGACCTGTTAAACTGGGAAAAGGTTGCTGATGGATATTCAAAGAAAAATCCTGTATACGGACAGATATATGATGTGGCAGATGAAGCCTTTGCGTATTCTGGAAGCAAGAACTCATTGATAAAGACGGATGATAAACAGGTGCATGTGTGGGCACCGGATGTAATCTACAATGAGACAACAGGACTTTACTACATGTATTATTGTACGACATCCACATGGAATGCATCAAATCTGTGCTATGGCACATCAACGACACCTGAGGGACCTTATGAATGGCAGGGGGCTTTGATATATTCAGGCTTCAACAGAAAGACGATTTCAGGTACAGATGTGCTTGACTATGTGGATGAGGATTATGCTTACAAGAACTATATCAAGGGGGCACAGTACAATTATGAGGACTATCCGAATGCGATAGATCCGACGGCCTTTTATGATGCAGATGGCAGAATGTGGATGGTATATGGTTCATGGAGCGGCGGAATATTTTTGTTGGAAATTGACAAGACAACAGGACTTGTTATCCATCCTGAAGCAGATGAAGCAAACAATGTGGATCCGTATTATGGAAAGCGTCTTTTGGGAGGGGGTCATATTTCGATTGAGGGCCCATATATCATGTATGATGAGACAAGCGGTTATTATTATCTGTTTGTGTCGTATGGAGCTCTGACAAGCAATGGAGGCTATCAGGTCAGAGTATTCCGCTCAAAGACAGTCGATGGTGAATATGTGGATATGAATGGCAAATATCCTGAAAAAAGTGCACAACACCAGAATTTCGGACTGAAGCTCACAGGCAACTATAAGCTTCCGAGTCTTGAAAAAGCATATATGGCAACGGGGCATAATTCGGCCTTTGTGGATGACGACGGCAGGATGTATCTGGTTTATCATACCAGATTTAACGACAATGGAGAGGGTCATTCACCGAGAGTACATCAGATGCTTGTGAATGAGGATGGCTGGCCATGTGAGCTGCCTTATCAGACGCAGGGGGAGACTGTTAATAAGGATGGCTATGACGCAGATGATATTATCGGACGATACTATGTTATAAACCAGGGAACGGCAATAGATTCAAAAATTGCAAATCCGGTGATTCTTTATCTTGAAAAAAACGGAAAGGTAAAGGGAGAAAAGTCAGAGGGTACCTGGGAATGCAAGGATGGCTCATACTATATGAATATCACTATAGACGGTAAAAAATACTCCGGTGTGTTCTGTCAAATGAAGGATGAGGCCGGAAGTGATGTGATGACATTTTCTGCTGTTGGCGAAAACAAGAGTGTCTGGGGCGTGAAATATTTATAGTTACGTTTCAAATTAGGCAGATATGTAAATAGTTAGATAGTTAGACGGATAGTAACAACATTAGAATAGACGGAGAAAAATATGGATAATACATTAAAATATAATAAACCATGGATACTGCAGAGAGCAGATCCGTATGTATACAAACATACTGACGGAGCATATTACTTTACAGCGTCAGTGCCTGAATACGACAGGATTGTACTTAGAAAATCAGATACGCTTGCAGGACTTGAGACAGCGGATGAGACTGAGATTTGGCACAAGCATGAGAGTGGACCGCAGAGCATACATATATGGGCGCCGGAGCTTCATTATCTGTTTGGAAAATGGTATATTTACTATGCAGGTGGTGATAAGGATGACATCTGGGCAATAAGACCGTATGTATTGGAATGTCAGGGAGATGACCCTGTCAATGATAAGTGGATTGAGAAAGGTAAGATGCAAAGAGCAGACGGGGATGAGTTTTCGTTTGAAGCATTTTCACTTGATGCAACAGTTTTTGAAGTAAATAATGTGTGGTACTATATCTGGGCAGAAAAGGTCGGAGTGGGAAAGCAGATTTCAAACCTGTATATAGCACGCATGAAAAACGGATACACACTTGATACTGTACAGGTGCTTTTGACCACACCTGATTATGACTGGGAGAGATATGGTTTCTGGGTGAATGAGGGACCGGCAGTGTTAAAACGAAATGGCAAGGTGTTTGTTACATTTTCAGCCAGTGATACGGGAATACATTATTGTGTTGGACTTTTGACTGCAGATGAAAGCTCTGACCTGCTTGATCCGCGTTCGTGGGAAAAGGACCGCTATCCGGTGCTTTGCTCCGATGAGGCTGCAGGGGTTTATGGACCCGGACACAATTCGTTTACCATAGATGAAAACGGTGATGATATAATGGTATACCATGCAAGAACGGAAACTGAAATTGTGGGAAATCCGCTTTATAATCCAAACCGTCATGCAATGCTCATGCGATTTGGATGGAAGGATGGACGTCCTGTGTTTTCGTATAACTGATAAGGCAAAAGAAAGGGGACATCACATGGAACTGATATGTAAGAAGTGTCTGCTTAGAGAAATGGCAGAGGCCGACGCAGCAATGATAAAAAAATATGTTGATGCAATAAAGGGCGAAGACAGGGTGCCGGAAAAAGAGTATGAGGCAAGGCTTGCAGTGTGCAAGAAATGTGACAGGCTTAATGCCGGAACCTGTAATGCATGCGGCTGTTATGTGGAGCTTCGGGCACTTACAGGAGTTTCGCACTGTCCTCATAAAAAGTGGTAGTACAAATAAAATAATAACAAAATGACTGCGGTTTTGACTTCCGCAGTCATTTTATTATTATTATTATTTAGTGTTTTTTTCAGTGTCAAGAGGGGCATAATTGATGGATACAACAATGTCCTGATCGTAGTTACCGAAGCCTTTTCCAAATATTGTGAGTCCGCCGACATGGGCAGAATTCTCCTCGACTGCGATACGGAAGCGTATAGTGCTTGTGTAGTCAAGCTTTAGCTCAGATGTTGTGATATCTGATATCTTGAGACCATCTATGAAGGTGCCTTTATGATTTATGACTAAAAGCTTGAGGAGACCGTATTGATTCCAGTTCTGAGGCCACCATTCAGGGGTGAACATTCCGCGTACATCTCCATAGTCACCGGGAGAGGTCCAGGTGCCGACCAGAGTGTCATTGATGTAAAAGCTTATATCACTTGGCCAGTTGTTGTCGATACCCGGAGCCTCAGAGCTTATCTCGGCTGAGAGTGAAAGCTGGGTTATTTTCTGATTACGTGGAATGAGGTTTGGAATTACATATTCCACATAGCCCTTTGTGAACCACATAATGTCTGCATTGAAACGGTCAGGATGGTCAAAGTAACGCACGTCATCGAGCTCTCCTATCACAAATGAGGATGTAGCCATGCCACAGGTTGGACAGACGTTGTGAGATGAGAACTGCCCTACCTTGATGGAGGTGTTGTATACGTTGTTTAAGTCTATTGGCTTTTCGATTTCTACTAATATACGATCCTGAATCAGTGAACACAGCTTCTGGTTGCCGTGACCGGATGAATCGTTTGAGGTGGAGATAAGTCCGCATTCCTCAAGCTTTTTTATATGTCCGGTTAAAGCTCCATTGCTGATGTTTAGCTCGTTTGCAAGCTGATTCATACTCATCTGGTTATTTTCGAGCAGAATTTTTAAAATCTGGATACGAATATCAGAGCCGAGAGCTTTAAACAGTTCGAGACCGTCGTCTAATGATGTGATATGTATCATATATAGATTCTCCTAAAATATTTTATAAAATTAAAAATGAAATTCTTGTGTGTAAAACATATAATAATTATAGAAATATGCTACTATGTTGTCAATAAATTATTGTATATAGTTTTGGAATTTATTTACATTAACTTTAAATCTAATTAAATGTATTGTGCAATATGTATAGCTTATATACATTTAGAGAAGAAAAAAACATAAAAATTTAGACATTATTAAACAATGTTTAAAATAGTTTAAAATAATCTAAAATAAATATTGACATTGCAGCTACTATCATGTATATTATGTACATAAACAAAACACATTAACGACCTGTTTTAGTCAAATAGCAATAAGCCCAGCATGAGATTAGGGCAGGAAGTTAATACAACTTATCAATTCAATTTCATTTTAACAGGAGGAAGGAAAATGAAAAAGAAATTAGTTAGTGCACTGATGTGTGCAACAATGGCAGTAACAATGCTTGCCGGCTGTGGAAACGGCAGCAAAAACGGAACAGAAGCAGCAGATGGGGGAACAGAAGCTGCTGAGGCAAAGGTAGTGACAAACACTTATGGAGATTCAAAGGGAACACACCTTGAGATGTGGACATTCGTTGAACTCCATGCACAGCACTACGGCACAATGGTAGAGCAGTGGAACAAGGATCATCCGGACAAGACGATCGAGATTACATGTACTACATATCCATATGGCGATATGCATACAAAGCTTCTTACATCACTTGAGGCCGGTACAGGAGCTCCTGATATCTGTGATGTTGAGGTTGGACAGTTCCCTAACGTAGTTGCAGGTCAGGATAAATGGTTAGTACCACTTGATGATTATACAAAGGATTACATGAGCACAATGGTTCCTGCCAGAATGGAGACATATCAGGGTTCTGATGGACATTACTACGGAGCACCTTATCATGTAGGCGCCACAGTTATGTACTACAACGTAAAGGCTATGGGAGATGCAATGGGTCTTTCACAGTCTGATGTCATCGCAAAGATTGATGGAGTAAAGACCTGGGATGATTACGAGGCACTTGGAACAGAGTATGTTGAGGCAGCAGGTGAGAAGGGTACAAAATACTGGACATCTGTTGATACAGGCGGAACAGACTGGTTATGGCTTGCAATGGCTGAGTACGGAGAGGACTGGACAGGAGGATTTGACGGAAAGGCAAATGTACAGCTTGATTCAGTTAAGAAAATGCTCACAATGCAGCAGAAATGGTTAAAGAGTGATCTTGCAGAGGTATCACCTGACGGACATGTTGACCTTGAGGCTGGTTACCAGAACATCATGGATCACAACATCGTTTCATTCCCTAAGGCAATGTGGTATATGAGCCGTTTCACAAACTATATGCCTGATGAGAAGGGTAACTGGTACATCGCAAAATGTCCTACATTCGAGGAAGGACAGAAGTGCTCAGTAGGTATCGGTGGAACAGGTACAGTTGTTACACAGCAGTCTAAGGCAAAAGAGCTTGCAGCAGAATTCCTTTGCTGGGCTAAGATGTCTGAGGTTGGTGAGCAGAATATCTGGGATACACTTGGATTTGATGTATGTAACACAGCTTGCTGGACAAATGATACATTTGCTCACAATGATGAGAACAAGTACAATCAGTTCTTTATCAACTATCCATACGATTTGCTCAATTCTATCGGAATGGACAATATTGGCAAGATTTCTGTAGTTAAAATCAGCCCTACAATCAATGAGAATGTATGTAATACAACTCTCAATGAGGTACTTGAGGATCCTGATTACAGCGTGGATGACGCATTACAGGAGCTGCAGGATGCAGTAGATATGGAGCAGGAAGAGTAATCATATAGCTCTTAAAAGGGGAGGTACTGGAGGTTTGGCCTCCGGCCTCCCTTTATTAATAAGAAAGAGGTGCGTAAATTGAAGATTAAAAAATTCTTGTATTCACAAAAGGTTGCGCCGTATGTATTTGTTATACCATTTATATTAAGCTTTGCAATATTCTGGATCTACCCTCTCTGCTCATCTGTATTTATGAGCTTTGAGAAGATTACACCACTTGAAACAGGCTTCGTGGGTATAGATAATTATAAGAAGCTGTTGTCGGATACAGTGTTCCATACAGCGATAAAAAACAGTGCAACATATATGTTCTGGACACTTGTATTACTGATTCCGTTCCCAATGCTTTTTGCAGTGCTTATGGACAGTAATCTTGTAAAGGCAAAGGGTGTATGGAAAGCAGTGCTTTATATGCCGGCTCTTACATCTGTAGTTATTTCAGGTACTCTGTTTCGTCTGATGTTCACAGAGTACAGCACAGGACAGATGAACAAAATTGTAATGGCACTCGGCATGGAGCCTTTTAAATGGTTGAAGGTCGGCTGGACAGGAATGGCAGCACTTTTGGTTTTGGCCTGCTGGAGATGGACCGGTGTAAATATGCTCTATTTCCTTTCAGGACTAAAGTCAATTGATACTTCATTGTATGAAGCGGCTGAGATTGATGGAGCAAACGGCTGGCAGAAATTCCGCTACGTGACATTACCTTTACTCAGACCGACAACAATCTATGTTTTGACAATATCAATCTATGCAGGACTTGCGATGTTCCTTGAGTCATACATGCTGTGGGCGGGCAACAATTCGCCAAAGAACATAGGACTCACCATTGTAGGATATCTGTATAAGCGTGGTATTGAGAAAAACGACATGGGCTATGCATGTGCGGTTGGTATGGTGCTTTTGGTTATAGCACTTGCAATTAATATAGTACAGCTTGTATGTAACGGAACATTTAAACGCGAGGAGGACTAAAAAATGGCAGATAAAAAGAAAAAAGTGCGTTCTGTCAAAGACACACCAAGACATAAGGTTGGCGTTGTTTTAGGCACAGGATTCTTCGTAATACTTTGTGCGATAATAGTATTTCCGGTCTTTGCAGGTCTTTTAGCATCGTTTAGACCGGGCAAGGAGCTTATCAGAAGAGGTCTTTCAATTGATCTTGATTTTTCAACGATGAGCCTTGATAATTATACTTATCTGTTTTCAGGCAATGCAGACAGCCAGAAGTATTTTATATGGTATAAGAACTCTCTTATTATTACAATTGTATCGGTGGTGCTTACGCTTCTCATCTGCTACTTTGTAGCTTATGGACTGACAATGTACAATTACAGGCTGAAGAACTTCCTGTTCTTTTTGGTAATTGCAACAATGATGGTACCGTTTGAGATACTTATGCTCCCTCTTTACAAAGAGATTATTGCAATCGGACTTATTGATTCATATGTTGGTGTTATTATAACGGGACTCTGCTCGGCATCGACCATATTTTTCTTCAAGCAGTATCTGTCAGGTCTGCCTAAGGATCTTTTGGATGCGGCAAGAATTGACGGTGCTACAGAGTACGGTATTGCAACAAAAATAATACTCCCACTCACAAAGCCGGCATTTGCTTCTATGGGTATATTGTCAGCGATGGGTGTATGGAATGCAATCCTTTGGCCATTGCTTGTGCTTAAAGGCGCAGAGAAGTTTACACTTCCTATCGGACTTAATACTCTTCTCACACCATACGGAAACAACTATGATGTACTTATTGCAGGCTCAATGTTTGGTATTTTACCGATATTTATTATCTTTTTGATTTTCCAGAAATATATCATCGATGGTATGACCGCAGGAGCTGTTAAGGGATAACTTAGAAATAATGTATAAGAGATAAAGGAGAAAATATGGCAAAAATTATTGTAAATAATGAGAATAAAAAGAGTACAATTGCTCCGGAAATTTATGGACATTTTTCAGAGCATCTCGGAAGATGTATCTACGAGGGATTATTTGTAGGGGAGAATTCAGATATACCAAACGTAAACGGCATGCGTATTGATGTTGTAGATGCATTAAAGGAAATGAAGATACCTGTGCTCCGCTGGCCGGGCGGCTGCTTTGCAGATGAGTATCACTGGATGGATGGTATCGGTCCTAAAGAGAAGAGAAAAAAGATGATCAACACACACTGGGGTGGTGTGGTTGAGGACAACAGCTTCGGAACACATGAGTTTTTTGAGCTTTGCAGACAGTTAGGCTGTAAGACATATGTGAACGGAAATTTAGGAAGCGGAACAGTGCGCGAGATGAGTGAGTGGGTAGAGTACATCACATTTAACGGAGTATCACCTATGGCTGATTTGCGTAAGGAAAACGGACATGAGGAACCATGGACTATTGACTACTTCGGAGTAGGAAATGAGAACTGGGGATGTGGTGGAAACATGCGTCCTGAGCATTATGCAGATGAATACCGCAGATACCAGACTTATGTCAGAAATTATGCAGGCAATCAGCCAATCAATAAAATCTGCTGTGGTCCAAATGTGGATGACTATGAGTGGACAAAGAAGGTGATGGCTACATGCTTCGATCATTGTGAGCCTAGATTCCATGGTCAGATGGATGGATTATCACTTCATTATTACACACTTCCGGAGACAGAGGATGACTGGAATATCAAGGGAAGTGCGACAAAGTTTACTGAGGATATTTTTTATCAGACTCTTAAGAGAGGATATTTCATGGAGGAGCTCATCAATCGTCATGGAGCTATAATGGATGAGTATGATCCGGATAAGAATATTGGTCTTATTGTTGATGAGTGGGGCATCTGGTCAGATGTGGAGCCTGGTACCAATCCGGGATTCTTATATCAGCAGAACACAATGCGTGATGCACTTGTTGCAGGTATGACATTAAACATTTTCAACAAGCATTCCGACCGTGTGAAGATGGCATGTATTGCACAGCTTATAAATGTGCTTCAGTCTGTAATGCTCACAGACGGCGATAAGATGATAAAGACACCTACATATTATGTATTCCATATGATGAGACATCATCAGGGCGCAGCTCTTTTGGACAGCTCTCTTGTAGGAGGAGCTACTGTTGGTTCAGGAAAGAATGAGCTTCCGAAGGTTTTTGAGTCTGTATCAGAGGATAAGGATGGCGTGATCACAGTCACACTTACAAACAATTCTCTTGAGTCATCAGAGGATGTTGATATTATACTCACAAATGAGGGTGACAAATACAGTGTAAGCGAGGCCAGATACATCGAAGGTGCCATGGATGCACACAATACCTTTGAAGCACCTGAGGTAGTTGATGAGAAGAATTTCACAGCATATGAAAACACACAGACGGGTGTGAAGGTTACTCTTCCGGCATGCAGTGTTGTTACACTTAGATTATCGAAATAATATTAAAACAGCTATTCAGAATCACTGGGGATAAAAAGCAGGTTGTCCTGTTCCCCAAGTGGTTCTGAATAGTTATGTACTAAAACAGAATTGTTCAGAAACAAAATTGTTCAGATTAAGGAAGGACAGATAATATGCCACGGGGATTAAATTACGACAACAAAATTTTATCTATAGTAAATACTGCAGTTGACATGCTTATACTTGGGATTTTCTGGTTTGTCACCAGCATCCCGCTTGTTACAATAGGTGCGTCAACTACGGCAGTTTATTATACTGTAAATAAGTGCATAAGAAATAAAAAAAGCTATGCTTATGTTGAATACTGGAAAGCTTTTAAGAGCAATTTCAAAAAATCAACACTTGCTTTTATTGTATGGCTTATACCGGCTGCTTTTCTTGTGGCAGACTGCATGCTCATGAAACAGCAGCTTAAGGCCGGAACATATCTTGGAATGATGTACTATTTCTTTCTGGTATTATCGGGTGCTGTACTGGCATGGGCATTTTATCTGTTTTCATACATGGCCAGATTTGAGTGTACGGTAAAGGAGGCTCTTAAAAAATCACTTTTCATGATGCTTGCAAATCTTGGCTGGTCCATTTTGCTGGTTGCAGTATTTTTATTCATACTGTTCTGGTGCAGGGACATGCTATGGCTGGTTGTGCTGTTTCCGGGAGGTTTTGGATGTATAAAAAATTATTGTCTGGAGCGTGTGTTCAAGAAATACATGACACCGGAGGATATCGCACGGGAGCTTGAGGTAAACCGTACATATGCAAGCTGACATTTTATAATAAGGCACACAGCAAAAAAGTTATAAAAACGGCTATATAATATGGAGAGAGTAGAATATGGATTTAAAGGATATAAAAATAGAGGATCCGTTTTGGGGACATATGCAGGAGCTTGTGACAGATGTTGTCATTCCGTTTCAGGAAGACGTGCTTAATGACAGACAGCCCGGGGTGGAAAAAAGCCATGCAATAGAGAATTTTAAGATTGCAGCAGGTCTTTCACAGGGCGAGTTTTACGGTATGGTCTTTCAGGACAGTGACGTGGCAAAATGGCTTGAGGGAGTGGCATATTCTCTGATAATAAAGCCTGATGCTGCGCTTGAAAAGAGAGCTGATGACATTATAGATATTATCGCTGCAGCACAGCAGCCGGATGGATATCTGAATACATATTTCACAATAAAAGAGCCTGAGCACAGATGGCAGAATCTGCTTGAGTGTCATGAGCTGTACTGTGCAGGCCATATGATGGAGGCTGCTGTCGCCTATTATGAGGCTACCGGCAAGGATAAGCTGCTTAAGGTTATGGAAGGCATGGCGGGACACATCATAGACAGATTCGGGCCTGACAAGCTGCCCGGAATACCGGGGCATCAGGAGGTTGAAATAGGTCTGATGCGCATGTATCATGCAACAGGAAATGAGGCCTACAAAAAGCAGGCGAGATATTTTCTTGAGGAGAGGGGAAAAAATCCCGCTTTTTTTGCTGAGGAAGCCGCAAAGCGTGATTGGAAGCATTTTGGCATGATTCCTGAGGATATAAAGTATAACCAGAGCCATGCTACCATTTATGAACAGGAAGAAGCGGTAGGACACAGTGTGCGTGCTGTCTATATGTATACAGCTATGGCAGATCTGGCAGCAACGGAGCACGATGAAAAGCTTTTTGCCGCCTGCGAGCGCCTGTTGAATAACATGACAGAAAAGAAGATGTATATAACAGGAGGTATAGGCTCAACAGTGGAGGGAGAGGCCTTTACGAAGGAGTATGAGCTGCCGAATGATATGGCATACGCTGAGACCTGTGCATCGATAGGGCTTGTTTTCTTTGCAAAGCAGATGCTTAAAATGAGCAAAAACGGCAAATACGCAGATGCTATGGAGAGGGAATTATACAACGGAATTATAAGTGGGATGCAGCTTGATGGAAAGAGATTTTTTTATGTGAATCCGCTTGAGGTAAATCCCGGAGTATCGGGAGAAATATTTGGATATAAGCATGTCATTCCTGAAAGACCGGGCTGGTATGCATGTGCATGCTGTCCTCCTAATCTTGTGCGTATGGTTACATCTCTGGGCAGATATGCGTGGGATGAGGATGATGATGTAATCTATTCACATCTTTTCATCGGTCAGGAGGCTCGGCTTAAAAAAGCAGATATAAAGGTTGTCAGTGAATATCCGTGGAAGGGACATGTTTCATACAGCATTATGCCGAAGACAGGCGATGAATTTGCTGTTGCAATACATATTCCGGGATATCTGAAGAGCTTTGAGGTGACACTCAATGGCATGAGGTTAAAAGAGAATGATGAGACAAATGCAGATTTGTTCTATTCTTATAGGGATGGCTATATCTATATAAAAAATAAATGGCATGATAACGATGTTATAGAAATCAGCTTCAATATGGATATCCGTGTAATATATGCCAATACAAAGGTAAGAGAGGATATAGGATGTGCAGCTTTGCAAAGAGGTCCGGTAGTGTACGCTTTTGAAGGAGTGGACAATGATGATGATGTGCAGAGTCTGATGATAGATGTGTCAAGGCTTAATGAAGCGCGTATTGAAACAGAAGCTGAGGGAATATTAAAGGGTGCGGTTCTTTTAGATATTCCTGCAGTGAGACTTGAAGGTTCAGATGCATTGTATTCTGAGGAGCCACCGAGACAAAAGTCTGTAATGGCAAGGGCTATACCATATTATATGTGGGGGAATCGCGGACTTAATCAGATGAGGGTATGGATGCATACGTTATGAAGAAAAACGGTCACATAAGATAACCGTAAATAACCATAAAATTAGCACAAAAACTTATTTTGATTTTTAATGATTAGTGTTATTATGTATTTGAAATAAAAACCACGAGAGAAATATAAATAAACACAAATAAAAATAAAATAAAGGAGAGAAACTATGTTAGCAGTAAAAAATTACAAATTCTGGTTCTGCACCGGCTCGCAGGATCTGTACGGAGATGAGTGCCTTGCAAATGTTGCAGCACATTCAAAGGAGATTGTAGCCAAATTAAATGAGTCAGGAAAGCTTCCTTTTGAGGTAGTCTGGAAGCCGACACTCATCACAAATGAGCTTATCAGAAAGACCTTCAACGAGGCCAATACAGATGATGAGTGTGCCGGCGTTATCGTATGGTGTCATACATTCTCACCTGCAAAGTCATGGATTTTAGGACTCAAGGAGCTTAGAAAGCCGTTGCTTCATTTACATACACAGTACAATGAAGAGATTCCATACGATTCAATTGACATGGACTTCATGAATGAGAATCAGGCAGCTCACGGTGACAGAGAGTGGGGACACATTGTTACACGTATGGGTATCGAGAGAAAGGTTGTTGTGGGACACTGGTCAGATCCTGTAGTACAGGAAAAGATTGCATCATGGCAGCGTGTAGCAGTCGGTGTGGTAGAGAGCAGCCATATCCGTGTAATGCGTGTAGCTGACAACATGAGAAATGTTGCAGTTACAGAGGGCGATAAGGTAGAAGCTCAGATTAAGTTTGGCTGGGAAGTGGATGCTTACCCTGTAAATGAAATCGCAGAGTCTGTTGCAGCAGTTTCACAGTCAGATACAAATGCACTCGTAGATGAGTACTATGACAAATACGATATCCTGCTTGAGGGCAGAGATCCTGAAGAGTTCAAGAAGCATGTAGCAATACAGGCACAGATTGAGCTAGGATTTGAGAGATTCCTTGAGGAGAAGAATTATCAGGCAATCGTAACACACTTTGGTGATCTTGGAGCATTAAAGCAGCTTCCGGGACTTGCTATCCAGCGTCTCATGGAAAAGGGCTATGGCTTTGGAGCTGAGGGAGACTGGAAGGTTGCAGCAATGGTTCGTCTCATGAAGATCATGACAGCAGGAAAGAAGGATGCCAAGGGTACATCAATGCTTGAGGACTACACCTACAATCTCATGAAGGGCAAAGAGGGAATACTCGAGGCTCATATGCTTGAGATTTGTCCATCAATCGCAGATGGTCCTATAAGCATCAAGTGCCAGCCACTTACAATGGGTGACAGAGAGGATCCGGCAAGACTTGTATTTACATCAAAGGAGGGTACCGGTATCGCCACATCACTTGTTGATTTGGGTGACCGTTTCCGTCTCATTATCAATACAGTTGACTGCAAGAAGACAGAGAAGCCTATGCCAAAGCTTCCTGTAGCAACAAACTTCTGGACACCACAGCCTGACCTTTACACAGGTGCAGAGGCATGGATACTTGCAGGAGGAGCACATCATACAGCGTTCACATATGACCTTACTGCTGAGCAGATGGGCGAGTGGGCAGCCATGATGGGTATTGAGGCTGTATTTATCGACAATGATACAACAATCAGAAACTTCAAGAAGGATCTTATGCTTGGAAATATTTTTTACAAATAAAATATAGCTATGCTTAATAATTAAAATCCCGGGTTGTCTGTCACACTAAGGTGTGTACGGACAACCCGGGATTTTGTTGGTTGTGAATGATACAAAAATGCAGCGGCTTTTTGTGTAGCTTACTATATGTTTTAATGCATAAGGCTCTCTTATAATGCTTCCTGAAGTATCTTTACATCCCACTTATTCATCACATCGCCCTCTTTAGCTGTTTCGCCGGTGATCAGGTCAACCTTTCCTGCGAGGCTTGCAGGGAGAGCCTGCTTTTCATCAGTGAAATTCATCACAAAGTAAAAGCGTGTATTTTCGCTCTCGCGGCATGTGATTTCAAGACCTGTCTCTTCAGCAATGACACCTGATACAGACACTTCAATTGTGGCTTCATCAAGCACCCTTGCAAGTCCGGCTGCCTCAAGCTGTGTGGCAACATAGTATACATGGCCTTTTCCGTAGATGTTTTTTGTGACAGCAGGCATTCCAGCATAGAAATCGCTTTCATATGTGGCGAGTACTTCTGCACCTTCCGGGTGCATCAGATCGCACAGCAGATTGCATTTATATTCTTTTCCATCCGAAAATCTTACAGTGTTTGACTGCTCCGGTGCGAGAGCATCAATCTCCTCGACCCAGACACCTGCCATCTCGCGAAGCGGTCCCGGATATCCGCCCAGATGCACGTTGTCAGATTGATCTACAATACCACTCATAAATGTTGTGATGAGAGTACCGCCGTTTTTCACAAACTGCTCAAGCTTTTCCTTCATGCCTTCCTTTACCATGTACAGAACAGGTGCAGCAATCACCTTATACTTTGAAAAATCGCCATCAACCGGAATCATATCGACAGAGATATTTTTGTTGTAAAAATACTCATAATAGTGGTGAATCTGGTCAACATATTTAAGGTCCTGTGTAGGTCCGCTTGTGTACTCAAGTGCCCAGTAATTGTCCCAGTCAAAGATGATTCCCACATCTGACTTATTTCGTGTGCCAAGTGTCCTTGTGCCGAAGCTTTCAAGCTCCATTCCAAGCTGTGCTGTTTCCCTGAATACCCTTGTGTCGTTTGTTCCGACATGTGCTATTACAGCACCATGGAATTTCTCACAGCCGCCCCTGCTTCGTCTGAGCTGGAAAAACTGGATAGTGTCTGCACCATGGGCTATGGTCTGATAGCTCTGTGCACGCATCTGTCCCGGACGCTTCAATGAATTGTAGTGCTGCCAGTTCTGCTGGCTTGGAGTCTGCTCCATGAGCATGAATGGCTCATCCTTAAGACCTCGCATCAGGTCGTGAGTCATCGCAACCATGCTCCATGGTGTGTCGTATGCAGGGTAATTATCCCACGAAACGATATCCATCTCCTTAGCCCATTTGAAATAGTCAAGGCCCTTGAAGGTACCCATCAGGTTTGTTGTGACAAGCGCATCGGGAATGATAGATTTTACGGCATCGCGCTCCAGCTTATAGCAGTTCAGCAGGCTGTCAGAGTAAAAACGTCTGTAGTCTGTTGATATTCCGGCAAAGCTTGTCATGCCGTCCCAGGCCTCCTCACTGAGCTCGTTAGGTACGACTATCTCATCCCAGTCATAGAAGGTGTGTCCCCAGAACTCTGTGTTCCAGGCATCATTTACAGCATCAAGGGTCTTGTACTTATCCTTGAGCCATACACGAAACTGCTTCTGGCAGTTGTCACAGTAGCAGTATCCGCCATATTCGTTATTTATGTGCCATACAGAAATATTTTTATTGCCGCTATAGCGTTTTGCAAGCTCTGTCGCAAGAGCCCTTGCGTATTTCTGATATACAAGAGAATTTGGGCAGAAATTGTGTCTGGCTCCAAATTTATGACGGCGTCCCTGGTAGTCGGTGCTCATTGTCTCAGGATATTTTTTGACCATCCATGCAGGCAGTGCTGCTGTAGATGTTGCCATGACGATGTCGTAGTTTTCGTTTGAGAGCATATCAACTATCTCGTCAAGCTCTGTGAAATTATACTCATTCTCAGACGGCTGTATTTTAGCCCATGAAAAAACGTTGATTGTGGCACTGTTGATATGGGCATCCTTAAAGTATGCCATGTCCTGCGCCCAGACCTCCTTAGGCCACTGGTTTGGATTGTAATCTCCTCCAAAAAGGATCCTTTTGAATTTTGACTGCATTTTTTTCCTCCGTTATGGTATTAACCCCGATATTATGATATTCTTAAACTATAAGTGTGTTTCCTTATGCACTTATCATATAATATATTTACGGAAAATAGTATAACATCATAAACCAAATTATATAACATTCTGAAACTAAATAGCTTTTGAAAGGAGAAATCATGCCTATTTATTTTGGAAGCAATTTCGCAAGAGAACCGTTTCAATTCGACTCTGTCGGTAACGACTGGGAGCAGGAAAGCGTGACGCGCCCTGAGGGATATCCGCTGTATCATTATTTACAGACGAAGGAGGGCGTGGGCGAGGTGACGATATATAGCAGAAATCAGGTGGCTTCAGAAAGCATTTTGTCAAACAGTCATACGATTGAACTGCAAAAGGGGCAGGGAATTCTCATTGCACCATATGTGCCACACTCTTATCATAATAAGAATATGTCATCCGGCAATAGCCTGCCCTGGAAAACAGAGTTTGCTACTTTTACAGGGACAATGGCATCAGCCTTCAGGGAAATGTTTGATGAAAAGGAATACCGGCTGATTGATGAGAATAAGGGAATTGAGGTGTCGGAAGCAATTGACAAGGCAGTAGAAGATTTTAAGGAACGCTCCAGTGATACGCAGATGCTCTCGCTCGACTGTTATGGCATCATGCTTTTGCTCTCAGACCAGTCTAATCACACACACGATAATGATGACCAAAGCTATGTGCGTTTTATAAAGCCTGTTATAGATGCTATAGAAGAAAGCTACATGGACGATATCAGCGCCAAGGAGCTTGCTGATGGTGTATTTGTATCGCAGCAATATCTATCGCGTGTTTTTACGGAGTTTATGAACTGCTCGGTGTATGAGTACCTGACCAACTACCGCATCAATAAAGCCAAGGAGTTACTGCTTATAAACAGAAGGCGCAAGGTGCAGGATATAGCATCTGATGTGGGGTACTCAGATGCCAGCCATTTTATCGTCATGTTCAAGAAACTTACAGGGATGACACCGGCGCAGTTTCGGAAGCTGCATATATAACATCATCTGCAATCTGTATTCCATATTTATCAAGGTCTACTCTGCCGTATATGACCTCAATGCCATCTGCTCTTAGACGGTTAGCCTGTTCATCGGCTCCGCCGAAGGCAAAAGCCCCTGACAGCTCACCTTTTGCATTTACCACTCTGTAGCATGGAATTTCATCAGGATTGGGATTCTTGTGCAGAGCATTGCCGACAGCCCGGCACATTTTTTTATTGCCTGCAAGCTCGGCAACCTGTGCATATGTGGCAACACAACCCTTTGGAATCCTTTTTACAGCCTCATATATGAGCCGGGTCGGATTATAGGTGACAAGGTCATAGCTGTCTGCAATCATGTTTTTTATAGCATCATCCGGTATGCTGCCATCGAGAATGACGGTATTCCAGTTGTCCTTGTTCTGATGCCAGCCGGGGATGACAGATGGGAAGGCATCCCTCCAGAAGTCGCGCCAGGCAGGGGATACCTTGACATTTAAATTGATAAAACCATTGCGCTTGTAGGTCCACAGGAAAACCTTTTTGCTGTCCTTTACGCGGATGAGCTGCCAGTTTGGGTCGTGGAATGGTGCTTCCTGATATGTATTTGGAAATGATAAGCCGTAGTCTAATGCTTCTTGTCGTGTTTTCATAGATTTTGCCTGCTTTCTTTTTAATTATACGGTTACAGTATAACATAGAAAGAACAAATGTTTAATCGCGAAATGACAATTTATTGACTTAATTCAACGTATAGTCTCTCTATCTCACCATCTTCCTTAGAATTAACAAACACCAGTGTATCATCCGATTTTATCATGAGAATAGGAGAGTATCCGTCGAATACATACAGGCTGCATTTTCCAAGGGTGCGTCCTTCATACCTGCCGATATCATAGCTGTCTGTAGAGGCTCCGTTTGTACGCAGGAAACTGTCATCCGGCAGCTCGTCCAGAAGCTTAAGCTCTGTGATGTCATTTACATCAATCTCGCTTGTATAGCCACCGGCAGAAATAGTAAGGTTATTGTTTGTCAGAGTGATTTTTTCCTATATATTAATCAAAGGAAGCATGCAGACAAACACCAGGATGATACAGCCGGCTATTATTGCACAGGTGATTCCTGTGAAAATCCACGCGCCTTTTTTAGCATAATTAAACGTGTAGTTGCCGGACTGCATGCGGTTTTCAATGAGAATATGTTTGTCGGCGGGATTATAGTAGTAGCCGGTTTTCCAGTATTCATCATCGTCCACATCTATTGGTGAGGTGTTGGCAGACAGCAGTTCCTTCTTTCTGTTTAAGCCCATATAAATTGGAACAATAAATCCTAAACCGGCTATTAACTGAATGAAAATATACACATAATAGGATGATGCCGGAAATATTCCGGTGATACCTGTGTATAATGCTACATAAATCCATGCGACAGCGTTTAATCCGCTTAGGAGAAGCATTGCGATGCTTTTATATTTCTTCATAGTATTGTTGACAATAAGGTTGAGCTTTGAATCCATGCTGTATACGTGGCGCTCGCTTTTGTTTATAAAAGCATGAAATACCAGCGAAAGTGTGGATATTAAAACAGAGCACAAAAACAGCGAAATCATAAGGATATTGTAATGGGTGTCACCAAGCATAAAGTATGGTATATATGCTGCAAGCTCAGTAATTAAAAAGAGTGCGTGCCATTTATAGCTGACTGTCGTGGCACCGGCTTCTGCTGAAACGCGGGTGTCGATATAAACCTTTTTGCGTTGGGCTTCTATTATCCATCCGTTTTGTATTTTCAGAGCATACATTTTCCGGTGGGAGCTGTTTGGAATATGAATAATTCCAAAGATATATGCAAACATCCAGATAATATATAACAGAACAAAAACGGCAATGTTAATAAAAACAATAAAGCATATCGCAATGGAGATAATCACATTGGCAATCTGAAAGTGTTTCATTTTGCATTTTCCGGTGGTGACGATTTCGGTTACTTCGGCATCTTCTTTGTGAGATGATGGAATATGTACATTGAGATACATGCCATTTTCATATTTATAGGCGTGTGTGTACGCAAATTGCATACATAGTATGATAAAAAGGTTTGTAACTATAAAGATAATAAACATGATAATTTCCATAGTCTGCCTCCTCTGCTAAGCGGTACATGGTTTCATTTGTGAATATATTTTATCACACATTGATAAAAATTCCTCACGGCTCATTCCGGTGAGACAGGCCTCAGCACTTAAAAGCTCAAGCTCTGATTCCAGCTTTTCAGTGAAATCGGTATCATCTGCGATGGATTCTGACACAAAAGCGCCGAGCCGTCTGTCTGTACGGATAAATCCCTCATTTTTCAAAATCTGATAGGCTTTATTGACCGTCATTGTGTTTACACCGGCATCGCTTGCAAGCTGGCGTACGGTTGGAAGCTTTTCGCCGGTCTTTAGCTCACCTTTGCCTATTCCCTTTACAATCTGGTTTCTAAGCTGTACGTATATCGGGGTGCTGCTTGACATGTCGAGTTCTATTATCATGTGAACCTCCTGTATCTTACTGTTTATAGGTCATAGCCTGTTTGAAATACATCAGTATTTATGAGCAGGCTGTAATCTGACAAAACTTGTAAGTGATATAATTGTATTGTTTGTATTATATATAGTAATACAGACAACCCTTTATGTCAACTGATGTTTTAACATCAACTATATTGACATTTGGAATATTACAATTATGATTAAAGAGTTATAAGGTATCACAACGTAAAAGAATACATATGAGGTTAAAAAATGAGCAGATTAATAGAGCAGATAAAACAAAAGGATGCCTGTGCCTTCACACATGGTGGCAAATTTCATGCAGATGATGTGTTCTCATCAGCCCTGCTTTTGTATATAAACCCTGAGATCAGCATAACAAGGGGAAACAGTGTGCCTGATGATTTCACAGGAATAGTTTTTGATATAGGTCGAGGTGAGTTTGACCATCATCAGAAGGACAGCAGAATCAGGGAAAACGGTGTGCCGTATGCGGCATTTGGCCTGCTGTGGGAGGCTGTTGGAGCGGATATTCTAGGCGAGGAGCTTGCGGTAAAATTCGATGAGTCATTTGTCCAGCCTCTCGACAACAATGACAATACAGGTGAGAAAAACGAGCTTGCAACGCTTATAGGCAATTTCAACCCGTCATGGGATTATGAGGGCGGCAGCGATGAGGCTTTCTTTCAGGCGGTAAGCGTAGCAGGCATGATACTGGAAAACAAATTTGAGAGATACCGTGGCAATGAGAGAGCCGATAAGAGAGTGGAGGAGGTGCTTGCAAAGCACGATCCGGCAAGCAGAATACTGGTGCTTCCTGAGTTTATACCGTGTCAGAAGGCTCTGAGTGAGACGGATATTGCGTTTGTTATTTTTCCGTCAAACAGAGGCGGCTTTTGTATACAGCCGCAGAAAAGAGAATACTCGATGAATTACAAGTGTTCTTTTCCGGCAGAGTGGCTGGGGCTTGAAGGTGAGGAGCTGGTAAATGCTACAGGAATTTCCGGTGCGATATTCTGTCACAAGGGAGGCTTTATCATGACTGTTAAGGAGCAGGATGAAGCTGTAAAGGCATGCGAAAAGGCGCTTTCTCTTCATAAAGACAGCTCTGTGATAGTGTGGTATGGCAGTAAAGGAGATACTGCAGCCATGGCATGTGACAGTCAGACAGACGAGCTGCTTATAAATGTTGCAAAAGCACGAGGAATAAAGGGCGTGCATATCTGTCATGTTGATGCAATGCCTGTTGTGCAGCTTGAATTAACAGAGATTGACAGTGAGACAGCATATGCAGAGGTACTGATGGAGAAGCCACAGTGGAAGGCATATGTAAAGGAGCAGGTGAAGCAGATTTTGAAGTACAGACCGGAGGCTGTGTATGTGGAAGGAAACGCATTTGAAACATATCCGGTTATACGTGCACTCAGAAAGAAGCACATTCCTGTGCTTACGATGATTGAAAATAAAGAGAAAAAAATAATGGTAAGAATACCATGATTTATGTGCATTTTTGAAAAAATTTGGTATAATGTTGTTAAGCGCGGACCACAACGGAGTGTAGACAAAGCACGAGTATCGTGCAGTTTTGCGAATGTGTGTGGGTGGTTTGGAATAATACGGGTAATATACAAGTAACAATACGAGGATGCAGCAGGTATGAAGACAATCATAAAATACGAGCTTGTCATAAATAAGGCACTCAGATCTGCACTCAACTATGATACACCGGATGAGCAGATTAATGAGTTTATCAGATTTTTCGGAAAACACATCGGTTCTGACCGCATATATATTTTTGAGGACTGTGATGAGAAGCATGTTACCAACAATACATATGAGTGGTGTGCGGATGGAATAGTGCCGGAGATACATGAATTGCAGAATGTCGATATGGACATAATAGGCTGGTGGTATCAGGCCTTTGACAACGAAAGGAATATCATCATCACAGATATAGAGCAGATAAAGGATGAGCACAAGGGCTCTTACAATCTGTTAAAGGCACAAAATGTAAAAAACCTGGTGGTATGTCCAATCCGCTATAAGGATGAGATAAAGGGATTTTTTGGTGTGGATAATCCACCGGAAAGTGATACTCTCGGACTGACCACGTTCTTGGATATGATAGGAACCTTGCTTATATCACTGCTTAAGCTGCGCAATTCCTTCACAAAGTCAAATAAGGAAGCGAGGCTGAGCAGTTATTCATCACTTTCAAGCATCTATATATCCATGGTATTGGTCAATGTACAGACGCTCAGATATCATATAGTAAAGGCTCTGGATGAGATTTCACATTTTCTTGGCGTGCAGCCACAAAATAATGTGGAGTATAGGGTAGATGAGAATTTTCCGGAGCATATCATCAAGGTGATGAATGAGTTCTGCGTTAAGGCACAGCGCAAAGAGACACTTGAATTTGTGGATATCAGTACTGTAGAGGACAGACTTCGTGGAAAAAATACCATAGTGCACGAGTTTATCGGAAAGGTATCAGGCTGGTGCCGTGAAAGGTTTATTCCTGTAGATTATGATGCAGATGGCAGGCTGTGGCATGTGCTTTACTGTGTGGAGAATATTGACGAGGAAAAGCGACGTGAAAACAGGCTTATGTATCTGGCACAGATTGATTTGATGACAGGTATACGCAACCGCGGAAGTGGAGAGAATAAGATAACAGAGTATCTCGTCCGCAAACAGTGCGGTCTGTTATGCCTTTTAGACTGTGACAAGTTTAAGGCAATAAACGACACCTATGGACATGCGGTAGGTGACAAGGTGATAATAGCAATTGCTGATACTCTGCGCAAATCATGTCGTGATGATGATGTCGTGCTTCGCCTGGGCGGGGATGAGTTTGCGGTATTTATACCGGGGATGCTTGATAAAGAGCGGGCAGAAGCTTTTTTTGACAGGCTTTTTTCAAACATAGAGCATATTGATATAGCAGAGATGAATGGAAAGCATATACTGCTCAGTCTGGGCGCATGCTTTTATGACGGAATGGATTGTATCACGTTTGACCAGCTCTACAGAAGGGCAGACACCGCCATGTATGACAGCAAGAAAAAACAGGGCTACAGTGCGACAATTTTTGATGCAAAGCAATGATAGTCCGGCATATTAAATAAAAAGAGGAGAATGAAAATGCAGACAGGAAAAGCAATATCTATTCCATCAATCCTCAAGGTGGGAAATGGAACATTAAACAAAATCGGAGAGTATTTAAAGAGTGAGGAGCTGACGAGCGTAGTCATTTTTATGGGAAACGGTCTCATAGATATGTTTGGAGATACTATAATGAAGTCGCTTACTGATGCCGGTATCACAGTGCTTGAGTACAGTGAGCTTGATACAGTTGAGATAGACGATATCATCACCCTTGCATTTGATATACCAAACAAGGCAAAGGCAGTCGTGTCAGTTGGCGGCGGAAAGGTAATAGATGCAGGAAAATATGCAGCTTTTCTAAGAAATATGCCATTTATCAGTGTGCCGACATCTAGCTCAAGCGATGGTTTTTCGAGTGCCAGTGCATCACTTTTGGTGCACGGCAAGCGTACGTCGGTTCCGGCAAAGCTTGCGCATGGTATTATAGTTGACACACAGGTCATCCGCACAGCACCTGAGAAGTTTATATATTCAGGCATCGGGGATATGGTGTCAAAGATTACAGCACTCTATGACTGGATTTTTGAGGAAGCACATGGTGCAGGCGTGGTCAATGATTTTGCTGTGATGGTTGCAAAAAAGGCAGTAAACAGCTTTGTTCGCACACCTTATGAGAGCATAAAGGATGAGCTTTTCCTAAAGGAGCTTGTGGATTCGCTTGCCATGAGCGGCATAGCAAACGAGATAGCGGGAAGCAGTGCGCCGACCAGCGGCAGTGAGCATCTTATTTCACATGCGCTTGACAAAATTCTTGAGCATCCACAGCTTCATGGCATACAGGTCGGCATAGCAACCTATATCATGAGTGTAGTGCAGAACCACAGATATGTAAGAGTGTGCACTGTGCTCAAAAGGACAGGCTTTTTCGACTATGCGGCCACTCTTGGCATGAGAAAACAGGATTTTCTGGATGCGATAGATATGGCGCCATCCATGAAGCCGTTCAGACACACATATCTGCATGAGAAGGAGTACCGCGACGCGGCAAAGAAGCTTGTGCTGGAGGATGATATACTGAATAAAATACTGGTATAGAGATATGTATAAGAAGACTATAGAGCCGGTTGCGATTATGCACACCGGATTTGGAGAGAAATTTGGCATTCCAAGGCAGAGCGGCCTCGTACCTGAGGCAGCAGGGCAGATAGTATTTGAACCAAAATACCAAAATCCCGATGCGCTTCGCGGAATAGAGGAGTTCTCGCATTTGTGGATTATATGGGGCTTTTCCGAAAACAAAGTGGAGAAATTCACACCGCTCGTCACACCACCCAGGCTGGGAGGCAGACAAAAGAGAGGTGTTTTTGCCACACGTTCGCCGTTTCGCCCAAACGGCATGGGACTATCCTCTGTAAGGCTTGATAAGGTTGAGTACAAAAGCAGCAAGGGACCCATAATTCATGTGTCTGGTGTAGATATGCTTGACGGCACACCAATCTATGATATAAAGCCGTATCTGGCATATGCAGACTCACATCCTGAGGCATCGGATGGCTTTGCCGCAGAGCACAGATGGGATACGGTGCATGTTATCTGGCGCGATGAGGCACTCAAAAGCTGTATGGATGAAGATACCCGCATTACTGTGGAGCATATTCTGGCACAGGATCCAAGAGCTGCATACAACAAGGCAAAGGATTATATCTATGGCATGAGATACGGCAGCTTTGATATACGCTTTGTGGCTGATTCACATGCCGGCACGATAGAGATAGTGGATGTCGTGGAGTGCATAGACGGATATCATAAGGTTAAGTGATTTTAGGAAGTGTTTTTAGTGAATATGATTTGCATATGCTGTCCGAAGAGAGTAAAATGGTAATGCATACAAAAGGACAAATGCATTACGAATATATATGTAAATACATATTAAATACACATAAGGAAGGTACATACAATGAAAACAGTAAAGGACTATATCAGAACTATCCCGGATTTCCCGGAGAAGGGCATCATGTTCCGCGATGTGACAAGTGTTATCCAGGATGCAGATGGATTAAAGCTTGCAATTGACGAGATGATAAAGAAGCTTGACGGACTTGATTTTGATGTGATAGCAGGAGCTGAATCAAGAGGCTTTGTTTTTGGCATGCCGATAGCATATGCGCTTCATAAACCGTTTGTTATGGTGAGAAAAGCAGGCAAGCTGCCATGTGAGACTGTATCAAAGACATATGACCTTGAGTATGGCACAGCAACAATTGAGATGCACAAGGACTCTGTAAAGCCCGGTCAGAAGGTGGTTCTTGTGGATGATCTTATCGCTACAGGAGGCACAATGCAGGCAGCAGCAGAGCTTGTGGAGGAGCTTGGAGGAGAGGTCGTGAAGATGCTTTTCCTTATTGAGCTTGCAGGTCTTAATGGCAGAAAGCTTCTTAGCAAGTATGATGTGGACGCAGTTGTGTCATATGATGGCAAGTAGAGCTGTTATATCTGAATGAATATATTTTATATGTTTGTGCATACTGACATTAATTAAATCAATGATTTGATGAGATTAAGAGTAAGGAGAGTCGGTATGCAGCAAAAATTGGGAAAGTGGAGTCTCCGTTTTACGGAGGCTCCTTTTATATTGGAAAGCAGTTCGGTTGTAGGCACAAAGGAGGCGGACGGACCGCTTGGTGGTCTGTTTGATATTGTAGGCAAAGATGACAGGTTTGGGCAGAATACGTGGGAAAAGGCAGAAAGCTCCATGCAGCGCGATGCACTCACAATGGCCCTTGGAAAAGCACATCTGGATGCATCTGACATGGACTATGTATTTGCAGGAGATCTGCTCGGACAGTCTATGGCCACAACCTTTGGTGTGGAAAACTTCCGCATTCCGTGGTTTGGAGTGTATGGAGCATGCTCCACATGTGGGGAGTCGCTATCACTTGCCGCGGCATTTGTGGCAGCAGGATATGCAAGGCATGCGGTGGCAGTGACATCGAGCCACTTTGGCAGTGCCGAAAAGCAGTTTCGCTTCCCTAACCAGTATGCCAATCAAAGACCGGTATCCGCGACGTGGACCGTCACAGGAAGTGCAGCATTTATTGTGGGCAGTGGAGCAGTTGGTAATGAGATACAGGCCGGGTGTGACAATGCAGATAGTATATCAAGGAAGGTGCAGATTGAGGGAATCACAACAGGAGTTGTGGTGGACTATGGCATAAAGGATGCCATGAACATGGGCGCCGCCATGGCTCCTGCGGCCTGTGAGCTGATAGTAAATCACCTGAGTGATTTCGGCAGAAAGGCATCTTATTACGATAGGATAGTGACAGGAGACCTTGGAAGCGTCGGACAGAAGATACTGATTGACCTGTGCAGGCAAAAAGGCGTGGACATAAGCAAAAATCACGAGGATTGTGGCATGAAGATGTTTGATGCAACGAACCAGAACACGGGCTCAGGTGGTTCGGGCTGTGCGTGCTCGGCAACTGTTTTGTCGGCATATTATCTGCCCAAGCTTAGAAGTGGTGAATTGAAGCGTATACTTTTTGTGCCTACAGGAGCACTTCTTTCGCCTGTCAGCTTCAACGAGGGCGAGTCAGTACCGGGAATTGCACACGGTGTGGTGCTTGAAGCAGTAATGTGAAGCTGTAATTTGAAGCTGATGGCTTCACATATATAATAGGGTGAACGAGCCGTTTTTGAGGATAGTTGCACGTTCAAAAATAGAAGAAAGGCGTAAGGATATAATGGATTATGTAAAAGCATTTGTCGTGGGCGGTATCATCTGCGCCATCGTACAGATTTTAATGGAAAAAACAAAGCTCATGCCGGGCAGAATTATGGTAATGCTCGTGTGCACAGGAGCGCTGCTTGGCGCTGTCGGCATATACGGCCCATTTTCAAAGTGGGCAGGTGCCGGTGCAAACGTACCGCTTTTGGGATTTGGCAATGTACTGTGGAAGGGTGTGAAGGAGGCTGTGGACAGCGAGGGCTTTATAGGTCTGTTTAAGGGCGGTTTTAAGGCCTGTGCCGTCGGAGTATCGGCAGCACTTATCTTTTCGTATATCGCGGCACTCATCACGAAACCTAAGTTAAAGAGCTGATTAATTTCAGAATAATGCATAATTAACAGTAAATTGCCCATACTATCTCCAAAACGAAAAGGAGACTGATACAATGAAGAAAATGAAATATTTATTGGCACTTTGCCTGATACTCGCTGCTGCAGGAAGCTTTGCAGCCTGTGGAAACAATAGTAATGTGGCTGACACCTCAATGGTTGAAAATACACAAAGAGGTGGCTCTGCCGCCGACGATGCCGGAAATGCCGGCAAGGATATCATAGATGGAGCAGGCGATGCCGGCAAGGATGTGATAGACGGCGCAGGAGATGCCGGAAAAGATGTGATAGATGGAGCAGGTGATGCCGGAAAAGATGTGATAGACGGCGCAGGTGATGCCGGTAAGGATGTGATAGACGGTGCAAAGGATGCCGTAGATGATGCCGGAAATGCCATAAAAAAGAGTGTTGATGGTGGAAACAACAACTAACAGCTATTTATAAAAAGAAAACAGTTACTATATATGCTTCAATGGCTGCAAAAACAAAAGCACCGACAACGTCGCTGATAAAATGCACACCTGATATCACACGGACACAGGCAATGATAGCTGCAAGGACTGCAAGCGCAATGCCGGTGAACCATAAAGGCGAAGCAGCAGGTGAGCATATTAAAACAGTAAATGCAATTATAAATGCAGAAAAAACATGCCTGCTTGGAAAAGATCTGCCGTGTGTGTCCTTTGGAATGACAGGCGGCATATCAAACTTTTCGTATGGGCGTGGCCTGTTTACGATATATCTGAAAACAGATACTGCAATAAAGCCGACAAGCGGAACTATGATTGATAGTGCAAGCATATGACCGGCTGTAAAGCAAAGATACAGTACGTATACAGGGTATGTGATAAAAACTAAATAAGTGCATATTTTATTGATTAATTCAAGCTTTTGGGCTGCTCTGTTATTTTCACGGAATGGGGCAGTCATTTTTATGTACGTATTTTTTTTCATAATTATTTACCATCGTTTATTTAAGAAATATTGTATTGTAACTACCTAGAGTGGTGTCAAATACCCTTGCGGTACTGCAGAGGTGTCGTGCCATAGTGCTTTTTGAAGGCTCTGTTAAAATATGACAGGCTTTCAAACCCCACTTCACCGGAAATAGAAAGCACCGAGCTGTCTGAGCTTTGCAAAAGTCTCGCAGCCATGGTCAGGCGGTAGTCCTTTAAATAGTCAACAAACGATGTGCCCATGGTCTCTTTAAAATATCTCATAAAATGAGACTCGGAAAACCCGGCTACATCAGCGATATCAGCGATAGAGATTTTGTCGGCATAATTATTTTCCACATATTTGAGCACAACCTTCATCTTATCAAGAGTCTTTTTGCTTTTTAGTGGCTTTGTCAGATTACGGCAACGGTTATCAAGCACGAAAAAGAATTCGTAGAGCTTGCTCTTTATATAAAGCTGGTAGCCCTGCGGCATCGTCTTGCAAATCTCATCGCATGCATCTATTGGAGACACGACATCCTCGTAGTATGGATACACCGGTGTAAAAACCGTCGGAACTGTGAACCTGCCGGCTAAGAGAGGTGTAAGAAAATCCTCCTTGGTGTAATCGTACTTTCCGGGAAGCAGCATCGACAGGGAAAATATGATATTTTCGTACTCCATCGATTCATCCATATACTGGTCTATAGAGTGAAGCTGTCCCGGCAGAATCAGCACAAGGCTTGGCGCTGTGACATGGTACTCCTTAAAATCCACAGATATATGACCGCAGCCCTTCTTTATATAGATAAGCTCCATGTCGTCGTGCCAGTGCAGCGGAACTCCGGAAAAATCAAGAGGAATAGAGCACAGGTAGGTATTGTATGGGAACGTAAGCTCCACATGTGTTTTGTCTTCGTGATAATTTTCATATTCTAATATATTCATGATGATATTTTAGCATATTATTTCTTGAAAAGCCACTAAAAATACCGAAAAATGATAGGATTGTGCAAGTTTTCGACTGTATATTGCAAGAATTGTGCAGTGTAATGGATTATACTTGATTCATCAAATGACACAAAGAAGTTAAGCACGCTAAAAGAAAATTAGTTAATTTGACACATTAGCGTGTACACATGATAACAGATTTGGGAGGAAATCAAAATGGCAATCATGCAGGAAATCGAAACAAAGCTTCAGAAGGGCATCAGCGTTAGTACAGACGAGGAAGTATACTACGCATTACTTGAGCTTGTAAAAGACAAGGCAGAGAAAAAGGTTTCAAACAAAGGAAAGAAAAAGCTCTACTACATCTCAGCAGAGTTCCTTATCGGAAAGCTTTTATCAAACAACCTTATCAACTTAGGTATCTACGATGAAGTTAAAGAGACTCTTGAGAAGAACGGAAAGTCACTTGCTGAAATCGAGGAAATCGAGCTTGAGCCTTCACTTGGAAATGGTGGACTTGGACGTCTTGCAGCATGCTTCATAGATTCAATCGCAACACTCGGGCTCAACGGAGACGGTGTAGGTCTCAACTACCACTACGGATTATTCAAGCAGGTATTTGAGAACAATCTCCAGAAGGAGACTCCAAACCCATGGATTACAAAAGAGAGCTGGCTTACAAAGACAGATATCACATATCCTGTAAGCTTTGGCGGATTCACAGTACAGTCAAGACTTTACGATATCGACGTAGTTGGATACAACAACCGTACAACAAAGCTTCACTTATTCGACATCGAGTCAGTTGATGAGTCAATCGTAGGCGACACAATTGATTTCGACAAGGATGATATCAAGAAGAACCTTACATTATTCTTATATCCTGATGATTCAGATGATAAAGGACGTCTCCTTCGTGTATACCAGCAGTATTTCATGGTATCAAACGCAGCAAGACTTATCCTTGCAGAGGCAGAGGCAAAGGGCTCTAATTTACATGACCTTGCTGATTATGCAGCAGTTCAGATTAACGATACACATCCATCAATGGTTATTCCAGAGCTTATCCGTCTCCTTCAGGAGAAGGGCATCCTGATGGATGAGGCTATTGAGATTGTATCAAAGGTTTGTGCATACACTAACCACACAATCCTTGCAGAGGCTCTTGAGAAATGGCCAATCAGCTTCTTGGAGAAGGCAGTTCCACAGCTTATGCCAATCATCCGTGAGCTTGACAACAAGGTTCGCGCAAAGGTAGCTGATGAGAGCACATACATCATCAAGGACGGTCTTGTACACATGGCACACATGGATATTCATTTCGGATATTCTGTAAACGGTGTTGCATACCTCCATACAGAGATTTTAAAGAATACAGAGCTCAACAACTTCTACAAGTTATATCCTGAGAAGTTCAACAACAAGACAAACGGTATCACATTCCGTCGTTGGTTAATGTCTTGTAACCCTGAGCTTTCAGCATACATCACAGAGCTTATCGGTGACGGCTGGAAGAAGGATGCAAACGAGTTAGAGAAGCTTGGCAATTTCATCAATGATGACGCTGTTCTCACAAAGCTTGTTGATATCAAGAACGCAAAGAAGACAGAGCTTGCTTCTTACTTAAAGAAGACTCAGAATCTCGACGTACCGGACAATTCAATCTTTGATATCCAGGTTAAGAGACTTCACGAGTACAAGAGACAGCAGCTCAACGTGCTTTACATCATCCGTAAGTACTTTGAGATCAAGGCAGGCAAGAAGCCATCTACACCTATCACATGCTTCTTCGGTGCAAAGGCAGCTCCTGCATATATCATTGCAAAGGATATCATCCATGCAATCCTCTGCTTACAGCAGATTATCAACAATGATCCTGAGGTAAGTCCATACCTTAAGGTATTCATGGTTGAGAACTACAACGTAACATTAGCTGAGAAATTATTCCCGGCTGCAAATATTTCAGAGCAGATTTCTCTTGCTTCTAAGGAGGCATCAGGAACAGGAAACATGAAGTTCATGCTTAACGGTGCTATTACACTTGGAACAAGTGACGGAGCAAACGTAGAGATAGCTGAGCTTGTCGGTGATGAGAACATCTATGTATTCGGTGAGGATTCACAGACTGTTATCGACAGATATGAGAGAGGGGACTACTGCTCTAAGGATTACTATGACAAGGATGCTGACTTAAAGAAAGCTGTTGACTTCCTTGTAAGTGATGAGATGATGAAGGTTGGTTCTAAGGAGAACTTAGAGAGACTTTACAACGAGCTCCTCAACAAAGACTGGTTCATGACATTCCCAGACTTTGAGGATTACTGCAAGACAAAAGAGAAGGCTTACGCTGATTATGAGGATAAGAAGGCTTGGGCTAAGAAGATGCTTGTTAACATCAGCAAGGCTGGTTTCTTCTCTTCTGACAGAACAATCAAGCAGTACAATGATGAAATCTGGCATTTAGAGGCTTAGAATTTTTCTTCCTCCTTTAAATACAAATTGGGCTTAAGAACTCCTGCGGGTGCATCCCGCGGGGGTTCTTTTTTTGATAGAGTACGGGACGTAAGCGCACGGGACGGCGTGCACACATACTCTTGCGTTCGCTACGCTACGCTGCCAAGTGTCTGTACGGATTATGCCCGGAGTGTTTCACAGGCTGACGAAACCGGCTTTTATGCGCCGTCCGTGGCGCATAACGCCTTGCCCCGCCGTCCATGGCGGTGCATTTCTGTGGTTCTAAGCATAATCCTACAGACACTAGGCAGCTTCGCTATGCGCTCTCGCAAGAGTATGTGTGCACGCCGTCCCGTGCGCTTACGTCCCTTACGCTGTGGCAAAAAGTGTGGATGACGTGTGCGTACCGGTGGCCGGTGCTTACGTCTTGCTGCGTTGTGGTGAGATTGGGGTGACGTGTGCGCACCGGTGGCCGGTGCTTACGTCTTGCTAAGTTGTGAAGAAATGTGAGATGATGTGTTGCACTACTTACCGATACTTATATTTTTTATGGAAAAGTAAGGTTTGTGGGCGTGGTGTGGGGATATACTGTCTCGGGAGAGCGAATAGCGAAGCTGGCTAGATACTGTTGAATTATGCCCATGCAACACAGAAATGTCCCGGCATGGATGCCGGGCCAAGGAGAAATCGAGCCATGGAAGGCGAGTTTCGACGGTTTCGTCGAGCATAGAAAGCCTGCAAGGCATAATTCCTACAGTATCTTGGCAGCGTAGCGTAGCACTCCCGAGACAGTATATCCCCACACCACGCCCGCAAACCGTACTATCCCAGAATCCCTAAATGTGGCAAGGCGGGATTTACAAGTTTGGCAAATACATATATAATAAGGGGAAGAATATACACATGGAGAACTATTATGATAAAGAATAAATTTATGGCACTTACGCTTACCGTGGCACTCACGGCGGGCATGCTTTCCGGCTGTGGCTCAAGTGAAAAGGCAAAGGATAGGGATGCGTACAGACAGTATGGCATCAACTGTATAGAAAACGGCAGCTATGATGATGCGGTCGATGCTTTTCAGAAGGCACTGGATCAGTCGGTTGGTTCAGTAGGCGCAGAGGAGCTTGACATATGCTATTACAAGGCCAAGGCACAGTATTTAAGTGGTGACGTGGATGGAGCGATTGATACATATACGGCCATCATCGACTATAATAAGGATTCTGACGCATACTATCTGAGGGGCTGTATATATTTTGCCAAGAATGATTCAGACAAGGGTATGAAGGATTTTAAGACGGCGCTCAGTGAGAATGCTGATAATTATGAGCTTTACCTTGGTGTTTATGAGACCTTGTCGAAGTATGGCATGAATGACCAGGGAAAGGAATACCTGGATAAGGCATTAAAGCTTAAGGCAAAAACTGCTGATGACTATATGCAGAGAGGCCGTATATACACCATGCTCGGTGATTATGATTCAGCAATAAAGAGCCTGCAAAAGGCTATTGATGAGAAGCTGGTCAAGGCAAACTACTATATGGGTGAAGCATATCAGAAGCAGGGCGACAATGACAGCTCGCAGAAGTATTTTAAGAAATACCTGGACAGCGGTGAGGCGGATTCGTATGAGCTGATGAATATGGGACAGGCGCAGATGGACAATGGTAACTATGACACTGCGATTACTTATTTTCAGAACGCACTTGAACTTGAAAGTGTGCCGAACAAGCAGCAGATAACAAAGGCTATGATTATAGCATATGAGTGTTCCGGCGATTTTGCCACAGCAAAGAGCAAAATGGAGGAATACATGAAGGATTATCCCGATGACAAGGATGCAGCAAGAGAATATCAGTTTTTGGAGACCAGATAGATTATGGCAGATACTATTAAGATAGAGGATATTGAGGAGAGAGTAGTGCTCGTCGGAGTGAGTGAGCAGGACGGTGATGATGCGGATGATTCACTTTCAGAGCTTGCGGAGCTGGTAAAGACAGCCGGTGCAACAGTTGTAGGCACACTTATCCAAAGAAGAGAAAAAATACATCCGGGCACGTATGTCGGTACCGGAAAGGTGGCGGAGATTGCAGAGCTTGTGGAGAGTACAGGGGCAACAGGCATTGTGTGTGATGATGAGCTGAGTCCGGCACAGCAGAAAAATCTGGAGTTGTACCTTGACACAAAGGTCATGGACAGGACACTTGTTATTCTTGATATTTTTGCATCAAGAGCCACAACAAGTGAGGGTAAGATACAGGTTGAGCTTGCTCAGCTCAAGTACAGATTAAGCCGTTTGTCGGGACTTGGTAAGTCAATGTCCAGGCTTGGCGGAGGAATAGGAACAAGAGGTCCCGGAGAGAAAAAGCTCGAGGTAGACCGCCGTCTCATAAATGACAGGATAGCGCAGCTTCGAAGGGAGCTGAAAGAGGTGCAGAAACACAGAGATATCACGAGGGCAAAGCGTGAGAAAAACAAGGTACCGGTTGTTGCGATAGTAGGATATACTAACGCAGGTAAGTCCACGCTGTTAAATCATTTGACAGAGGCTGATGTGCTTGAGGAAGACAAGCTCTTTGCAACGCTTGATCCTACAACGCGTATTCTTGCGCTTGATGGCAAGCAGCAGGTGCTTTTAACTGATACGGTCGGGTTTATCAGAAAGCTGCCGCATCATCTGATAGAGGCTTTCAAGAGCACCCTTGAGGAGGCAAAGTACGCTGACATCATTTTCCATGTGGTGGACGCATCAAATATGCAGCGGGAAAAGCAGATGTTCATAACCTACCAGACATTGGATGATCTTGGTGTAAAAGATAAGAAATTTGTCACACTTTTTAATAAGCAGGATGCACGCACAGACAATGAACCGCTGCATGATTTCAGGGCAGATTATACTCTAAACATTTCAGCAGCAAAGGATCTGGGATTAGATGAGGTAAAATCTCTTTTAGAGGAGATATTAAGAGAGAACAAGATATATATCGAGAGAATTATCCCATATGATAAGGCTGGCGTGATACAGCTCATCAGAAAACAGGGCGAGCTTGTGTCGGAGGAATATGTGGCTGATGGGATACAGATAAAGGCATATGTGCCGATGGAGGTGTACGGCAGGCTCGATTAGGGTGCTGCTTCGCTATATCATTATATTAAGCGAGGAATTTAAAATGTCGAAAACGCGTTCAATCCGCTGGGACAAGCTGGACAACACAGCAAATCTGTTCCCTAGTATAGCGGGGGAGAGCATGACAAATGTATATAGGATCTCAGTCACCTTAACTGATGAGATTGACAGTGAAAAGCTGCAGGAGGCACTGGATATAGTGCTTCCGAAGTTTGGTCTGTTTAATGTGAGACTCAGGATGGGAGTATTCTGGAACTATTTTGAGGAAAATGGCAAAAAGGCACCAAAGGTGCATGAGGAAAATACATTTCCGTGCAGGTTTATAAGACCTAACAAAAATCACAGCTATCTTTTCAGGGTGACATACTATAAGAACAGAATAAATCTTGAGGTTTTTCATGTGCTGACAGATGGCATGGGCGGCATCAATTTCCTTAGGGAGCTCACCTACCAGTATCTGCGTCTCACACATCCGGAGCTTGCAAAGCTAAAGGGTGATTCACTGACGCAGGGCACATCCCTAAATAGAGAGGACAGCTTTGTAAAGAACTATAAATCTAGCAAGCCAAGTGGCTTTAACAGGCAGAAGGCGTATCTTCTAAAGCTGGAAAAGGTACCTGATGGAGAGTTTGGGCTGATACATGGCATGATGCCTGTATCACAGCTAAAGCAGGTCTGCCACAGGTATGGAGTTTCCATAAATGATTATCTGGTGGCATGCTTTGTGTGGAGTGTGTATCAGGAGTGTTTTCACGGCATGCCAAACAATATGCCTGTCAGGGTCGCAGTTCCTGTGAATCTTCGTCCTTATTTTGACTCAGTGACCACAAAGAACTTTTTTGTCATGATATCTGCTGAGTTCAGACCGCAAAACAGCACCTACACATTTGAGGAGGTGCTTAAAATAGTGACGGATTCCATCAATTCACAGATTTCTAAGGAGCATCTGGAGGATCTTTTCTCATACAGTGTGTCAAATCAGAAAAATATCCTGATGAGACCGGTGCCTCTTTTTATAAAAAATCTTGCAATGAAGGCGGTCTATACGCAGTCGGCACTGGCAAACACCACCACTATCACCAATATTGGAAATATAAAGGTGGAGCCGGAATACGAGCCGTATATAACAGGCTTTTATTCCTTTATACCAATGTCCAAGGGGCAGCCTATGAAGGGCACCATCTGTTCCTACAAGGACACACTGGTGTTTACTTTTTCATCTATTCTGGCAGATACGATGATTCAGAGAAGCTTTTTTAAGAAGCTTGTAAATGACGGAGTGGATGTGACAATTGAGACAAATGGAGAGTATTATGACTAAATGCATGAAATGCGGTGTTTATATAACCGATAATACCGATAAATGCCCACTCTGCCAGCAGGTTGTGGCACCTGTTGAACAGCCATCGGACAACGGTACGAGATACCCTGATGTCAAGGGCGCATCAAGAAAATACAGATTACTGGAAAATATCATATTGTTTCTGTCTATAGTAGGACAGATTGTGCTGACAACTGTTGATTACATGACAGACCGGGAAATAAACTGGAGCTTTATAGTGCTTCTTGTTGTAATCTATGCGAATGTGACGCTTCGCCTGGCAATAGTCGGAAGAAACGGATATATTTTTAAAATTGTAAGCACATTTGTGTTCACGGTGCTGTTTCTCGAGGGAGTAGACCTTCTCACAGGCGCCAGTGGCTGGGCACTTACATTTGTGTTCCCAAGTGCCATATTGGCGATGGTTCTTGCTACAATTATACTCATGATAGTAAACATAAGAAACTGGCAGAGCTACATGATGATGCAGCTTTTTCTTGTGCTGATGAGCGCAATTGCGATGATACTTGTGGCAGTCAAGGTCATATGGTTCCCATATCTGGCAATGGGAGCGATGGGAGCATCGCTGTTTTTGTTCCTCGGAACACTGATTATAGGTGACAAAAGAGCCAGAACAGAGCTGAAACGGAGATTTCATATATGATAGGCTTTCATGGAATAGGAAATTCGCATATGTTTGAGGATGAGGAGATGGGAAGCTACCATCCGGAAATTGAAAACGGCAGCAGGAATGGTGATAATGAAACAGGAATAATAGGAGCTTTGGGTAATAAGCTTGAAAAGACATTTAAGAACTCATTATCTGCCATGAAAAGTGACCATGAGGAAAAAGTCCATAGCGATGCAGCTGTGACAGATGAAGAAGTCAGTATACAAGGGAAAATCCTTGCTAATCTGATGGGACATATCACAAATGACCTTGCAATCGGTAAAAAAATAAAATCCGGAGAGCTCAGGAAGCGCATGAAGGAACCTGCATGGCTTGTTCCGGACTGCTTTGTGACAGAGGATATAGCTATGGATGGCTTCACGATGAAGCTTTTATCATCAAAGGAAAACCCAAATACAGAGCGTGTGATACTGCAGCTGCATGGTGGTGGATATATGGGTGCAGTGCGCAATGCATACTATGTATTTGCAGGCCTTTATAATGAGGTAAGCGAGGGCTGCTCAGTGCTCACGCCTGACTATCGCGTGGCGCCGGAGCACCCGTATCCGGCAGCACTTGAGGATGCCGTAGCCTGCTATAAATGGCTTTTGTCACAGGGCTGGTTTGGTTCGCAGATTGTACTGGCAGGAGACTCAGCGGGCGGAGGCCTTGCAATGTGCCTCACCATGTATCTTCGTGACCACGACATGCCGCTTCCGGCAGGAATAGTAGCCATGTCACCATGGACAGACCTCACAGCAGGAGGAGAGTCATATGAGACAAACTACGAAAAGGACCCACTGTTTGGAAACACAAGGGACAGTCTCATCTACGTGAATGACTATCCCGGTGACCACGATAAAATGGATCCGTACATATCGCCACTGTTTGGTGATTTCAGAGGCTTTCCTCCAATGCTCATACAGGCTGGCTCGATAGAGATGCTTTTATCTGACTCGGTCGATGCCGCTGCAAAGGCAAGAAACCAGGGCGTTAAGGTGCGCTTGTCAGTGTATGAGGGGATGTTTCATGTGTTCCAGATGGGATATCTCAATTTCCCGGAGTCCAAGCGTGCATGGGCGGAGGTCAAGCGTTTCCTAAAGGTGATTAAAGAGGAAGAATAGAGGAGAAGCAGATAATGATTACCGGAGAATTAAGAAATAAAATAGATAAAATATGGGAAACATTCTGGACAGGTGGCATCACAAATCCATTAGATGTTATAGAACAGTTTACATATTTACTCTTTATAAAGCAGCTTGACGAAGTTGAGACAACAAAAGAAAACGAGGCAAATTTTCTCGGTGTAGACTATGAGTCTATGTTTCCGGGTGAATGTCAGAAATACCGCTGGAGCAAATTTAAAAATCTCGGTTCAGCAGAGGAAATGTATGAGCTTGTCTTAAATGGTGTATTTCCGTTTATAAAGAATCTGCATCAGGACGGAGATTCGGCATATGCCAGATATATGGGAGATGCTATATTCAAGATTCCCACCGCGGCAATGCTGTCAAAAATAGTCGATGGAATAGATAAGCTTGAGTTGGGAGACGAAGATTCTAAGGGTGATTTATACGAGTATCTTCTCTCAAAGGTTGCAACAGCCGGAACCAATGGACAGTTCAGAACACCGCGACATATCATAAAAATGATGGTCGAACTGGTAAAACCGTCACCGGATGATACAATAATTGATCCGGCAATGGGAAGTGCAGGCTTTCTGATAGAAGCACAGAGTTATCTAAGAGAAAACCATCCGGAGCTTTTCCTTCACCAGGATAGCCTTGAGCATTTCAATAACACGATGTTTTATGGCAATGATATGGACAGAACCATGCTTCGAATCGGAGCTATGAATATGCTGCTTCATGGTGTGGAGAATCCTAATATTTCGTACAGGGACAGTCTTTCAGAGCAGAATACGGATGTTGAAAAATATAGCTTAGTTCTGGCAAATCCACCGTTTAAGGGAAGTCTGGACTATGAGGCTGTTTCAGCAGATTTGCTTAAAGTGACAAAGACTAAGAAAACAGAGCTGCTTTTCTTAGCACTATTTTTGCGTATACTCAAAAAAGGTGGCAGGGCGGCAGTGATTGTTCCTGATGGAGTATTGTTTGGCAGCAGTAAAGCACATAAACAAATCAGAAAAGAAATCATAGAAAACAATAAGCTCGACGCAGTCATATCAATGCCAAGTGGAGTGTTTAAGCCATACGCAGGAGTGTCAACAGCAATCCTTATTTTTACAAAAACAGGCTCAAGTGATACCGACAAAGTATGGTTTTATGATATGAAGGCTGATGGATTAAGCCTTGATGACAAACGTCAGGAAATCGCAGACAATGATATACCGGATATTATTGAGAGATTCAATCATCTTGATGCAGAGACTGACAGAAAAAGAACGGATCAGAGCTTCTTTGTTCCGGTTGATGAGATTATCTCTAATGACTATGACCTTTCAATCAATAAGTACAAGGAAATAGTCTATGAGGCTGTGCAATATGAGCCAACCGATGTGATAATAGGAAAGATTGACGCTCTGGAAAGTGAGATACAGGGTGAACTGGCAGAGCTTAAGAAACTGTTGGATGTGTAAAAGCAAATTCGTGTTTGTATATTTGAATGTGCAATAAATTGAAGTATTTTTAATGCAGGGGACTAAGATGGAATATAAAAAAATAAATGAATTAACTACTGTAGTTACAGGGGGAACACCATCGACAAGAAAAAATGAATATTGGGATAATGGAGATATTCCTTGGTTACAGTCGGGATGTTGCCAAAATTGCGATGTTGATTCAACAGAAAAGTATATTACAAAAGAAGGATATAATAATAGTAGTACTCATATGATGTCAGCTGATACAGTAATGATTGCATTAACTGGTGCAACTGCAGGAAAAGTGGGATATTTAAAATTTGAGGCTTGTGGAAATCAATCTATAACTGGAATTTTACCATGTGAATCCTTGAATCAAAGATATTTGTTTTTCTATTTGCTGTCACAAAGAGAGAAGATATTAGCTGATTGTGTTGGTGGAGCGCAGGCACATATTTCACAGAGCTATGTAAAAAATATGACAATTCCTATTTTAGCTATAAAAGAACAGGAGCAGATTGTAGGAGAATTAACAAAAGTATCCAATATTGTCTCACTGAGACAGGAGGAGATTCAACAATTAGATAATTTAGTGAAAGCCCGATTTGTCGAGTTGTTTGGTGATCCAGTTGCTAATCCTATGCACTGGCCTGTGAAAAGGTTAAAAGAACTTGCCATTCAGATAAATAGTGGCAATACTCCTAAGGGTGGTTCTGAGAATTATGTAGAAAAAGGAATTACGTTTTTTAGAAGCCAGAATGTATGGAAAGATCGTTTAGAGATGGATGATATTGCTTATATAGATGAAAAAACTCATGAAAGTATGAAGAGAAGTAGTCTTAAGCATGGCGATATCCTTATGACAAAGACAGGGCGTATAAATACAGAGAACAGTTCACTTGGAAGAGCTGCTTTGTATGAAGGTGAAGATGATATGGCCAATGTGAATGGACATGTTTATTTCATCAGACTTAAGGAAGGGGTAAATAATAAGTTTGTTCTTAGAGTTTTAGTGTCACCAGAGTATCGTGATTTAATTAGAAGTGTTTGTGTCGGTGGAATTGATAAGCGTCAGCTCAATAAGGAACATATTGAGGAGTTTCCTATAATATATCCTCCGTCAGAAATGATTGATAATTATATTGAATTTGTAGAACAGGTTAACAAATCAAAAGTTGCAGTTCAGAAAGCATTGGATGAATCACAAATATTGTTTGATAGTTTAATGCAGAAATATTTTGGATAAGAAACGAAGTAATATAGGAGCCTTTATGGATGTAAATAGTACCTTTGAAAAAACAGGAATAAAATGTAAAGTATTACAGGAAATTATCCAGCTAGCGAAGAAGAATTGTGTTGAAAAAGTAATTCTTTTTGGTTCAAGAGCGCGAGGAGATTTTAAAGAGCGAAGTGATATAGATTTGGCATTTTGCGGTGGTAGCAGTAGTCATTTTATTTTGGATGTAGACGAAACAACTTCAACGTTGTTGGAATTTGATATAGTGGATTTGGATAAGCCTGTAAGAAAAGAATTGTTGGAATCAATAAAAAGAGAGGGGGTAGTGCTTTATGAAAAAATTTGAGAATTTTAAGGCAGCACTGGTCAATTTAAACGATATTTTTTCTTATAAAGAACCATATGGAAATGTGGAAATTGCTGGCATGGTTGGATTATATGAAATCTGTTTTGAACAATCATGGAAGGCGATGAAAGAATTATTAGAGAATTTTGGTTATGCGGAGGGCGCAACAGGATCGCCAAGAACAATTTTAAAAACAGCTTACAAGGCGGGAATGATTAGTGATGAAGAATTATGGCTGGATGCATTGGTTTCGAGAAATAATGTTGCACACGCATATAATCAGGCAATTGCAATGGATATTATACGTCAAACCAAAGAAAAGTATTATGATATGTTTATACAATTAGAGAAAAAAATAGAACAGGATTGGCTATAGTAGAGCATATCGCAAGTAAAATTTTTATTATGGATTATTCACAGGCTGCATAAATACAATTGCCGGAATAAATTGCATTTATGCAGGAGAAGGATGTTGGTATTTTGAAAGGAGATATCAACATGGAAGAAAAAATAGTTAAAGTTTTAAATGTAATGTCGGAGTATTTATCAATAGCTCAGATGAAAAAATTACAGGAAGTCATTCTACAAACGTTTGCAGAAAATGAAGCAGAGAAAGCAGAGATTGCAAATGATAAATTTTTGGAAATGTTTCTTGATGCAAAAACTATAGAGGGGTGTTCAGAACGAACAATAAAGTATTATAGGGAAACAGTGCAGCATCTGTTGTCACAAACAGAAACATCTGTCCGTAAAATAACAACGGAAGAAATACGTGAATATTTGTCAGATTATCAAAAGCTCAATAATTGCTCCAATGTAACAATTGATAATATTAGAAGAAATATCTCAAGCTTCTTTTCTTGGCTCGAGGAAGAGGATTATATTCTTAAAAGTCCTATGCGCAGGATTCATAAGATAAAGACCAAAACAGTTGTAAAAAGCGTGATTTCTGATGAGGGAATAGAGAAGCTTAGAGATAATTGTAATGAAAAGCGAGATTTGGCAATTATAGATCTTTTGTATTCTACCGGAATAAGAGTTGGTGAACTGGTAAACCTGAATATAGATGATATTGATCTTGAAGGACGTGAGTGTATCGTTTATGGAAAAGGTAATAAAGAGCGCAGAGTATATTTTGATGCAAAGGCAAAAGTACATCTAAAGGATTATATTAATACCAGAACTGATAAAAACAAAGCCTTGTTTGTTACATTGGATGCACCACATGACAGACTTAAGATAAGTGGTGTTGAGATTCGATTACGAAAACTCGGGAGAAAACTGTCCTTAGAGAGAATACATCCACATAAATTCAGGCGTTCAATGGCTACGAGAGCTATTGATAAGGGAATGCCGATTGAACAGGTTCAAAAGATACTTGGACATTCCCAGATTGATACCACTATGCAGTATGCTATGGTTAATCAGAATAATGTCAAAACTGCTCATCAGAAGTATCTTGCTTAGTAAAAATGAGAAAAGGTCAATTCGTGTTTGTAGGGGATAATGTAGATGAAAGTTAAAATTGGTGATTTGACTAAGATTAAGACAGGAAAACTTGATGCAAATGTTTCTTCAGAAGATGGAAAGTATCCATTTTTTACTTGTTCAAAAGAACCATTGAAAATATCAACATATTCGTATGATTGTGAGTGTGTGTTAGTTGCTGGAAATGGAGATTTAAATGTTAAATATTATAATGGAAAGTTTGATGCTTATCAGCGAACATATATAATAGAAGCTAATGGAAGTGGAAAGTTATATATGCCATACCTTTATTATTTTATGGAAGATTATATAGATGAATTACGGAAACAGGCTATTGGTGGAGTTATAAAGTATATCAAGTTAGCTAATTTGACTGATGCATTAATCGAATTACCTTCAGTTGATGAGCAGAAATCCATAGTCGAAATATTGAAAAAGGTAAAGGGAATACTAGATAAGCGTAATGATGAGATTAGGGAGTTAGACAATCTCATCAAGGCCCGATTTGTCGAGATGTTTGGAGATCCGATTCAGAATCCCAAAGGATGGGAAGTTGTTACTATTGGAGATATTGTTACTGAAGTAAGATATGGGACAAGTAAACCCGCAGTTGAAGGTGGAAAGTATCCATATTTAAGAATGAATAATCTTACGGCAGATGGACATTTGGATTTGAATGATTTGAAATATATAGATATTCCAGATGACGAAATTGAGAAATGTGTAGTTAGAAAAGGAGATGTTCTGTTTAACAGAACTAACAGCATTGAATTGGTGGGCAAGACAGCAGTTTTTGATTTGCCAGAGGATATGATTATTGCTGGATATATTATACGTGTGAGATTAACAGAAAAAATGCTTCCGGAAGTTTTATCTCAATACATGAATTTGGAAGCTTTAAAAGGTATCCTTCGAGGGATGGCAAAAGGTGCTGTAAATCAAGCGAATATAAATGCTCAAGAGTTGCAAAGTATAAAGGTATATATTCCAGAAATGGAGTTACAAAAGCAGTTTGTTAAAATGAAGGAACAAATCTACAAATCAAAAGTTGCAGTTCAGAAAGCATTGGATGAATCACAAATATTGTTTGATAGTTTAATGCAGAAATATTTTGGATAAGAAACGAAGTAATATAGGAGCCTTTATGGATGTAAATAGTACCTTTGAAAAAACAGGAATAAAATGTAAAGTATTACAGGAAATTATCCAGCTAGCGAAGAAGAATTGTGTTGAAAAAGTAATTCTTTTTGGTTCAAGAGCGCGAGGAGATTTTAAAGAGCGAAGTGATATAGATTTGGCATTTTGCGGTGGTAGCAGTAGTCATTTTATTTTGGATGTAGACGAAACAACTTCAACGTTGTTGGAATTTGATATAGTGGATTTGGATAAGCCTGTAAGAAAAGAATTGTTGGAATCAATAAAAAGAGAGGGGGTAGTGCTTTATGAAAAAATTTGAGAATTTTAAGGCAGCACTGGTCAATTTAAACGATATTTTTTCTTATAAAGAACCATATGGAAATGTGGAAATTGCTGGCATGGTTGGATTATATGAAATCTGTTTTGAACAATCATGGAAGGCGATGAAAGAATTATTAGAGAATTTTGGTTATGCGGAGGGCGCAACAGGATCGCCAAGAACAATTTTAAAAACAGCTTACAAGGCGGGAATGATTAGTGATGAAGAATTATGGCTGGATGCATTGGTTTCGAGAAATAATGTTGCACACGCATATAATCAGGCAATTGCAATGGATATTATACGTCAAACCAAAGAAAAGTATTATGATATGTTTATACAATTAGAGAAAAAAATAGAACAGGATTGGCTATAGTAGAGCATATCGCAAGTAAAATTTTTATTATGGATTATTCACAGGCTGCATAAATACAATTGCCGGAATAAATTGCATTTATGCAGGAGAAGGATGTTGGTATTTTGAAAGGAGATATCAACATGGAAGAAAAAATAGTTAAAGTTTTAAATGTAATGTCGGAGTATTTATCAATAGCTCAGATGAAAAAATTACAGGAAGTCATTCTACAAACGTTTGCAGAAAATGAAGCAGAGAAAGCAGAGATTGCAAATGATAAATTTTTGGAAATGTTTCTTGATGCAAAAACTATAGAGGGGTGTTCAGAACGAACAATAAAGTATTATAGGGAAACAGTGCAGCATCTGTTGTCACAAACAGAAACATCTGTCCGTAAAATAACAACGGAAGAAATACGTGAATATTTGTCAGATTATCAAAAGCTCAATAATTGCTCCAATGTAACAATTGATAATATTAGAAGAAATATCTCAAGCTTCTTTTCTTGGCTCGAGGAAGAGGATTATATTCTTAAAAGTCCTATGCGCAGGATTCATAAGATAAAGACCAAAACAGTTGTAAAAAGCGTGATTTCTGATGAGGGAATAGAGAAGCTTAGAGATAATTGTAATGAAAAGCGAGATTTGGCAATTATAGATCTTTTGTATTCTACCGGAATAAGAGTTGGTGAACTGGTAAACCTGAATATAGATGATATTGATCTTGAAGGACGTGAGTGTATCGTTTATGGAAAAGGTAATAAAGAGCGCAGAGTATATTTTGATGCAAAGGCAAAAGTACATCTAAAGGATTATATTAATACCAGAACTGATAAAAACAAAGCCTTGTTTGTTACATTGGATGCACCACATGACAGACTTAAGATAAGTGGTGTTGAGATTCGATTACGAAAACTCGGGAGAAAACTGTCCTTAGAGAGAATACATCCACATAAATTCAGGCGTTCAATGGCTACGAGAGCTATTGATAAGGGAATGCCGATTGAACAGGTTCAAAAGATACTTGGACATTCCCAGATTGATACCACTATGCAGTATGCTATGGTTAATCAGAATAATGTCAAAACTGCTCATCAGAAGTATCTTGCTTAGTAAAAATGAGAAAAGGTCAATTCGTGTTTGTAGGGGATAATGTAGATGAAAGTTAAAATTGGTGATTTGACTAAGATTAAGACAGGAAAACTTGATGCAAATGTTTCTTCAGAAGATGGAAAGTATCCATTTTTTACTTGTTCAAAAGAACCATTGAAAATATCAACATATTCGTATGATTGTGAGTGTGTGTTAGTTGCTGGAAATGGAGATTTAAATGTTAAATATTATAATGGAAAGTTTGATGCTTATCAGCGAACATATATAATAGAAGCTAATGGAAGTGGAAAGTTATATATGCCATACCTTTATTATTTTATGGAAGATTATATAGATGAATTACGGAAACAGGCTATTGGTGGAGTTATAAAGTATATCAAGTTAGCTAATTTGACTGATGCATTAATCGAATTACCTTCAGTTGATGAGCAGAAATCCATAGTCGAAATATTGAAAAAGGTAAAGGGAATACTAGATAAGCGTAATGATGAGATTAGGGAGTTAGACAATCTCATCAAGGCCCGATTTGTCGAGATGTTTGGAGATCCGATTCAGAATCCCAAAGGATGGGAAGTTGTTACTATTGGAGATATTGTTACTGAAGTAAGATATGGGACAAGTAAACCCGCAGTTGAAGGTGGAAAGTATCCATATTTAAGAATGAATAATCTTACGGCAGATGGACATTTGGATTTGAATGATTTGAAATATATAGATATTCCAGATGACGAAATTGAGAAATGTGTAGTTAGAAAAGGAGATGTTCTGTTTAACAGAACTAACAGCATTGAATTGGTGGGCAAGACAGCAGTTTTTGATTTGCCAGAGGATATGATTATTGCTGGATATATTATACGTGTGAGATTAACAGAAAAAATGCTTCCGGAAGTTTTATCTCAATACATGAATTTGGAAGCTTTAAAAGGTATCCTTCGAGGGATGGCAAAAGGTGCTGTAAATCAAGCGAATATAAATGCTCAAGAGTTGCAAAGTATAAAGGTATATATTCCAGAAATGGAGTTACAAAAGCAGTTTGTTAAAATGAAGGAACAAATCTACAAATCAAAATTTGATACTATGACCTTCGCCCCTATATATGCTATAATAAACCTATATTTACACACTTATTTTTATCAGGGAAGGAGATGAGCAAGCATGACAGAATCAATTAAACTACCGGTGGGAATAGAGAGCTTTGAGGAGATTCGTTCAGACGGATATTACTATGTCGATAAGACAAAGCTGATTGAACAGTTGGTTGACAGCCGGGGAAAAGTAAACCTTTTTACCAGACCGCGTCGTTTTGGCAAGACGCTCAACATGAGTATGCTCAAATCTTTCTTTGAAATTGGAGCAGCTTCTGAATTATTTGATGGTCTTTATATATCGCACAACAAAAAACTGTGTGATGATAATATGGGCAAGTATCCTGTGATATTTCTATCTTTAAAGAATGTGGAAGGACTCGATTTTCAAGCTGCAAAGTATCAGATGATAGAGATAATTGCAAAGGAAGCTAAGAGATTTGCATATTTGAAGCAGAGTGACAGGCTGGACATTGACGATAAGTCGACGTATGCTTTTTTAATTCGATTAGAGGATGGCAGATATGAAATGAGAGATGAGGCACTGTATGCTTCGCTTCAAACTTTATCTGAGCTGTTATATAAGCATCATGGCAGAAAAACGGTTATTTTAATAGATGAATATGATGTTCCACTGGATAAGGCATTTCAGAACGGCTATTATAAAGAGATGGTTTCTTTGATACGTGCCATATTCGGAAAAGCATTAAAGACAAATGAGGCATTGGATTTTGCTGTCTTAACAGGTTGTCTTCGTGTTTCAAAAGAAAGTATTTTTACAGGATTAAATAATTTCAAGATTTTATCTATTACGGATACAAGATTTGATGAACACTTTGGCTTTACGGATGAGGAAGTAGAGCGTTTGCTGGAATTTTATCATATGGAAAACAGGTTTGCAGAGACAAAGGAATGGTATGATGGTTATCATTTCGGAAATGTTGATGTATATTGTCCGTGGGATGTAATCAATCATGTTGACAGAATAAAAGATGATCCAATGGCTGGACCGGAAGCGTATTGGATTAATACAAGCGGAAATGAGCTTGTTAAGAGGTTTATAGATAAGGCTGGTAAGACAACCAGAGATGAAATTGAGCGTTTGATCGTGGGAGAAGCTATAGACAAGCAAATCCGTCTGGATATGACCTATGACGAAATAGACAATAATATTGATAATCTATGGAGTGTTCTGTTTACAACAGGTTATCTGACATATACAAAGATAAGTGAGGACAAAAAATATAGCCTTGTAATTCCGAACAAGGAGATTAAAGAAGTATTTAAGCTGCAGATACAGGAGTGGTTCAGGAATAAAATATTTTCCAATACCGAGCAGTTGCAGGACTTTTGGAAGGCTTTCAAAGATGGAAATACACAGATAATGGAAATGTATTTAAACAAGGTGCTGAGTAATTCGGTGAGCGTTTTTGACACAAGAGCGCGAAATGATGAAAAGGAAAGCTCCTATCATAATCTGCTTATTGGTATTTTGAGCGGCAATGAGGACTGGCTGGTAAAGTCAAATGTTGAGGCAGGAGAGGGCTTTGCAGATATTATTGTGGAGACAGATGATCCGGATGAAGGAATTATTGCAGAGCTTAAATACACAAAAGATTTTAAAGCTATGGAAAAATCCTGTGAAAAGGCTCTGAAACAGATAAAGGATAGAAGATATCAGGAATATCTGTTAAATGATGATCGACAGAATATCATGTATTATGGAATTACATTTTGCAGAAAAAGATGCAAAGTGCTTGTAGAAAGATAAAAGGGGTGATTACATGGAAACTAATTTTGATTACCTTTTAAAGAAAGAAGAATACGCAGATTTTGCAAAGCAGGCAGTTGAAGCAGAAAAAAGTTTATCCATTTCACCTGCTACTTGTGCCATTTTGTCGAGGCGTGCACTTGAGCTTGCAGTGAGGTTTGTTTTTTCATATGACGCGGAGCTTTCGCTTCCGTACAGAGATAATGTATCAAGTCTCATTCATGAGCCGACGTTTAGAAGGATAATTGAGCCAAGGCTGTTTCCAATGCTCAAATATACTATTCATTTGGGAAATGTTGCAGTTCATACCAACAACAATATAGGCAGGGATGAAGCAATAATAGCGCTTCGTGATTTGTTTGAGTTTTGCGATTGGATTGATTATTCGTATTCGAGGGAATACGATGAGAAAACCTATGATGAGTCGATTCTTGCAAGCGGTAATGAAAAGCGTATAAAGGCTGATGAGCTCATGAAGCTGTATGAGAGCCTAAGCAGTAAGGATAAAAAGCTCGAGAGCGTATTAAAGGAGAATGAAGAACTCCGCGAGCAGATGACAAAGAAGCGTAGTCAGAATGTAAAGACAAGGGAGTTCCATGTAGATACGATAAGCGAGGCAGAAACCCGCAAGAGATATGTAGATGTTGCCTTAAAGGAGGCAGGCTGGGTTATTGGCAGAAATGTCACGGAGGAGGAGACGGTTACAGGAATGCCAAACAGCACAGGAACAGGGTATGTGGATTATGTCCTTTGGGGAAAGGACAATCTGCCACTTGCTGTGGTGGAGGCTAAAAAGACTTCTGTGGATGCTATGGTAGGAAGCCAGCAGGCGAAGCTGTATGCTGACTGTTTGCAGAACAAATACAATAGACGCCCTCTTATTTTCACAACAAATGGATTTGAATTTTTCTATACGAATGATTATATGGGATATCCAAGGCGTGAGGTTTCAGGCTTTTTCACACAGGAGGAGCTGCAGCTTGAGATGGATGGACGCACTTCAAGGATTCCGCTTGAAAATATACTGATAAGCGATGATATTACCAACAGACCGTATCAGAAAGAGGCTGTAACCGCAGTCTGCGATGCCATCACAAATAAGCACCGCAAGATGCTTATAGTGCAGGCCACAGGTTCAGGAAAGACAAGAGTGAGCATTAGTATTGTTGATGTATTAAGACGCCACAATTATGTGAAGAATATTCTGTTTCTCGCAGACAGAAAAGCTCTTGTGAAGCAGGCAAAAAACAATTATACGAATCTGCTTCCTGATTTGTCCTGTTGCAATCTGCTTGACAATAAAGATGACCCTGAGTCGTGCAGGATGATTTTTTCCACATATCCGACGATGATGAATGCCATAGATGAGAGGAAAAACAAATATGGTGATAAGCTTTTTAGTCCGGGGCATTTTCAGCTCATAATATGCGATGAAGTACATAGAAGTATTTACAAAAAATATCAGGAAATATTTGAGTATTTTGATGCGATGTTACTTGGCATGACTGCCACTCCTAAGAATGAAATAGACAAAAACACATATGGAGTTTTTGACCTTGAAAGAGGAGTTCCGACGTTTGCGTATGAGCTTGAAAAAGCGGTGGAAGAGGGCTATCTGGTCAATTATTCTACTCTGGAATATAAGTCAAAAATAATGGAAAGCGGTATTCACTATGATGAGCTGTCAGATGAGGAAAAAGAAGAGTATGAGGATACATTTTCTGATGATGACACTGTAGGTGATGATATATCAGGAGAGGCTGTAAATACATGGCTTTTTAACGCGGATACAATTGATAAGGTTTTAAGAGAGCTTATGGAAAAGGGCTTAAAAATTGAGGGTGGAGACAAGCTTGGCAAGACAATAATTTTTGCCAAAAATTCTTTACATGCACAGGCAATAGTCGAGCGCTTCAATAAGCTTTTTCCGGAATATGGAGGAGACTTCATAAAGCGGATAGATTATAGCATAAAGTACAGTGATTCATTGATAGATGAGTTTAGTACAAGTGATAAAATGCCACAGATAGCAGTATCTGTTGATATGCTTGACACAGGAATAGATATTCCGGAGATTTTGAATCTTGTATTCTTTAAGAAGGTAAAAAGCTATGCTAAGTTCTGGCAGATGATTGGAAGAGGAACCAGGCTTTGCCCTAATCTGCTCGGGGAGGGCATGGACAAAGAAAGATTTCTCATATTTGATTTCTGTAACAATTTTGAATATTTCCGCGTGAACAAAAATGGAGCGGAGAATGGTATAACAGAATCACTCAATGAGAAAATATATAACACAAAAGCCCAGATTGTAAGAGAACTTCAGGCACCGGTATACAGTAGTGATGAGGTATACGCAGATTACAGAAAAAGCCTTGTGGATGATTTAAAGGAGGATGTAATTGGCTTAAATGATGATAGCTTTATGGTGAAAAGACATCTGCGTTATGTGGAGTTTTTCAGGGCTTCATCATCGTGGGATAATCTGGAGACAATAGAGATTTCGGATATCAGGGAGCATATTGCACCTCTTATCAGGCCTAAAAAGGAAGATGAGCTGGCACGAAGATTTGACTATCTGGTATACAGTATAGATCTTGGACTGTTGCAAAGCAAAAGCATACAAAGTCCGGTGAATATAGTGGTTCAGACCGCAGAAAAGCTGTCTGCCAAATACTCAATCCCACAGGTGGAAAAGAAAAAGGAGATTATCGAAAAGGTCCAGACAAATGAATTTTGGGATAAAGTCACTATAATAGAGCTTGATACAGTAAGAGAAGCTTTAAGAGGTCTGTTGCAGTACCTTGACAGACAGGTACGGCCAATATACTATACAAATTTCACGGACTCTATAACAGATGGTACACCGGGTGAACCTTTATATGGCGGAAATGACTTGAAAAATTATCGTAAAAAAGTCGAATTTTACCTGAAAGAGCATAGTGACAAATTGTCAGTGTATAAGCTGAAAAACAACAAAAAGCTGACAGAAACGGGTCTAAGGGAATTGGAACGAATCCTGTGGACAGAGCTTGGTTCAAAGGAAGATTATATAAAGGAATACGGAGAGACACCGATAGGCAGATTAGTACGAAAAATAGTCGGTGTAGATAGAGCGGCAGTAAACGAAGCCTTCAGTTGTTTTATGTCAGAAGAGCGCTTGAACATAAATCAGATGAGATTCGTAAATCTGATAGTGGACTATATAGTAGCAAATGGAAATATCGAAGATAATAAAGTATTGATGGGTGAACCATTTAAATCAGTTGGAAGTATCACAACTCTTTTCAAAGATGATATGAGTACCGCAAAACAGATAATGGAGATAGTGAACCAGATAAAGCGTAACTCCGAAGAAATTGCCTGATGTATAGCGAAGCTGTTTAGATACTGTAGATTTATGCACATGAAACACAGAAAATGGAAGAGGATGTGAAAAAACTCAATCGAGTTTTTTCACATCCCCTTTTTTTGAGCTTATATATTAGCATCTCCTGCAGACAGGTTGTGGAAGCATAATAAATTTGCAAAAATTATAATTAATTCTATAAAGTACTTGACATAGTTACTAAGAGTTACTATAATAAGTACATAAAGTGAATATAAGAGGCGCAGAAAGTAATTATAGGAGTTGAACACATGAATAAAGTAGATGTAAATGGATTAACAGAACGGGAGTTTTTAGCAGAATATAAGCCGGGCGATTATGACAGACCATCGGTTACAGTTGACATGATGGTGCTTCGTATGAAGGAAGATTTAAGCTGTATGCAGGTGCTTCTGATAAAGAGAAAGGCTCATCCGGAGATAGACAAATGGGCGCTTCCAGGCGGATTTATTAACATAAAGGAATCAGCATATGAAGCAGCGTGCAGGGAGCTTAAAGAGGAAACAGGTCTTACAGACATTTATCTTGAGCAGCTCTATACCATGAGCCAGCCGGACAGAGACCCGCGTATGAGAATTATTGATATTGCATATATTGCACTGCTTCCATATGGGTATGAGCAGTCTGCCGTTGCAGGTGATGACGCAAAGGATGCCAGATGGTTCGATGTGAAATTTGCAGATGAAAAACTTGAGTTTGCAAACGACTTGATTAAAATTGAATACTCCCTCAAGTCTGAGAAATTTAAAAACGGTGTAATCACAGTGGAAAACTTTGTTCCGGTCAGCGTATCAGACGAAAAGCTTGCTTTTGACCATGACCAGATTATACTGGAAGGACTTATGAGGATAAGGAATAAGGCTGAGTATACAGGCATTATGTTTAACCTTGTGCCGCGTGAGTTTACCATTCCGGACCTGCTTAAGGTGTTTGAGGTCCTTTCAGGAAAGGAAGTTCATCCAAAGGTGTTCCGTGAGAAGATTGCAGGACAGCTTGTTTCACTTGACAGGTCGCAGAGACCTATTGTCGGAAGAAAACCGGCTGCTGTGTACAGATATGTTGACCTTAACATGGATGAACGTAAACTGGTTAAAGTGCAGAAGAAATATAAAAACGGTGTGATGCTCACAAGGGCACAGCCATTCCATAACGGACACCTGAACATGATAAAACATGCCGCATCGGAGTGCGAAAATCTGCTTGTTGTGATAGGCAGTGCAAACAAAAGCTATACAAAGAGAAATCCGTTTCCAATCGAATACAGAAAAAGGCTTGTTGAAAACGTACTGCAGGAAGAGGATTTAAGCGGTGCAGATGTAAAGGTTATGACATTATCGGACTGGAGAATGGAGGATGCAGCCCAGTATGTAAAGGAATGGGGTTCTTTCTTCTATTACAATATAGCTAATGAAATTGGAGAGAAAAGCTTTACATTCTATTACAACGACGACCCGAAGATTGCGGAAAACTGGTTTACAGATGATATTTTAAAGAACGTGACTATCAGAAACCTTGGCAGAAGCGATATTGAGATTTCAAGTACAATGATCAGAGATTTGCTGTATAAGAAAGATTATGACAAAGTCAGGGATCTGGTTCCGCGATGGATGTGGAAGGATTTAAAGCAGCTTGGAAAAATCCTTATGGATGCAACAAATGATGATTATATGATGTAGGAGGAAATGATTATGGCAAAGAAAATTTTAGTAGTAGTGGATGCACAGAATGACTTTATTACAGGAGTTCTTGGAAACAAGGAGTGTAACGTGGCAACAAATGTTATTGCAGATGAAATCAGGTCAGGAAAATATGATAACGTGATATTCACAAGGGATACGCATGATGAAAACTATCTGAATACTCAGGAGGGAAGAAAGCTTCCGGTAGCTCACTGTATTAAAGGGACAAACGGATGGGAGGTAGACGCGCGTCTTAAGGATGCAATGAAGGAGCGTGGAGTTGACTGTGACGATATGACTTATATTGACAAGCCGACGTTTGGATGCAAAGAGCTTGGCGAACTGCTTGCGGGATATGACAACAGCGATACAGAGATTTATTTCTGCGGATTCTGCACGGGAATATGTGTAATCAGCAACGTAGCAATTGCAAAGACGTTTTGTAAAGAGGCAGAGGTGTCCGTGATAGAAAATGCCTGTGCCTGCGTAACGCCTGAAAGTCATAAGACGGCAATAGAAGCAATGAAGATGATTCAGGTCAATATTATATAGAAAGCCATTTATTAAAAATGTTTCTGACATACTAATAGCGTAAGAAATGGGAGGAGAATATTATGAAATTAAACCAGATAATCACAAGTCTTTTAGAGACTGATATGTATAAATTCAGCATGGGTCAGACAATATTCCATCAGTTTACGGATTACAAGACCACATGGACATTCAAGTGCAGAAATGAAGATGTGCATTTTACACAGAAAATGGTGCAGGAGATAACAGAACAGATTAAGGCTTTCTGTAAGCTTCGGTTTACAGAGGATGAGCTTGCATATCTTGACAATATCAAATGGATCAAAGGCTCTTATGTTGATTTCCTTCGTCTCTGGCAGCCGCGTTTTGAGGATTTTGAGATAGGAACAGATGCACCTTGTGGCTTGTCTATCGAGGCAAAAGGAACATGGCTTAATACTTCAATGTATGAGATTCCGACACTTGCCATTGTAAATGAAGTATATTTCAGAATGGCATATGACTATGATAAGCTGCTTGACAGCTTTAAGAAGCGTCTGGATGCAAAGTATGAGAATTTAAAGAATGGACACTGGTATGCGGGTACATTCTCAGAGTTTGGTCTCAGAAGAAGACTTTCTGCTGAAGCGCAGGAGCTTGCAGTGCAGAAGTTCGCACATTTAAATGACACCCTGCATAGTTCATCAAAGTTTGTTGGCACATCAAATGTGTACCTTGCAAAGAAGTACGGACTTACACCTGTAGGCACCATGGCTCATGAGTGGATTATGTGTACAGGACAGGGCAATCACAAACACAATCCGGCATATTCAAACTGGTATGCTCTTGATGCATGGATTAAGGAGTATGGAGTATTAAACGGTATTGCGCTTACTGACACAATTACAACAGACTGTTTCCTGCGTGATTTCCAGCTTACCTATGCGACACTTTTCTCAGGAGTGCGTCATGACAGCGGAGACCCGTATGAGTGGGGTGAAAAGATGATTGCTCATTACAAGAGCCTTGGAATTGACCCTAAAACAAAGACACTTTTATTCAGCGACAGTCTTGACTTTGAGCGTGCTGATAAGCTCTACAGACATTTCTGCAAGGAAACAAATGTAGCTTTCGGTATCGGTACATACTTAAGTAATGATACAGATGTTCCTGCACTCAATATCGTCATGAAAACCACAATATGCAATGGTATGGATGTAGCGAAGATTTCTGATACACCCGGCAAGGGCATGTGCAAAAACCCGGATTATGTGGATTACTTAAACCGCTGCATTGATTACAGGATGAAAAATGACCGCTAAAAAGGTATCAGAAGATGACGTGATAAAAGTAGTTTTAAATGGAGAAAGCCGAGATAATAAATTTATTAGTGGTAAAATCATAATTTAAAAGGAGTGACATTATGAAGTTGGAAAGTATCTATGATAGAGGTATTAAGTTTCATCATTATTGTAATACTGCATACCCTTTAAGACCGAATTCATTGGCTCAGTATGAAGTCCATGATAATACTGCAATCAGAGAAGTGATTAAGAAGAATATTGAAGAACAAGATGAGCTTTGTTTGTATGTTCATGTGCCATTTTGTCAGTCAAGATGCAAATTCTGTGAGTATGTAGTACTCGATAAGCCTGAAGAGGGAGATGCAGATAATTATGTAGAGCACCTTTTGAAGGAAATTGAACTTTATAGAGATATTATAAAAAATAAAAAGATAGTTGGATATGATCTGGGTGGTGGTACACCTTCGTATTTGTCGATTGAAAATCTTACAAAGATTACAGAATCAATTAAGAAGTTTAATCTTGAAGAGAATATGTATCTAAGTGTAGAAACAACACCGGTAATCGCAGCAAATGATATTGAAAAGATAAAGGCTCTTAAAAAACTTGGATATAATAGAATTTCTATGGGATTCCAGACTGTATCTGAAAAATTACTTGAGTCACTTGGCAGAGAAGGATCTAAGTCTATATATGAAAAGGCCGTGGAAAATATTAGAGCTGTGGGATTTGACAGACTTAATATTGATCTTATGTATGGTTTCTTAAATCAGTCAGATGAAGATTTTGCAAATACAATAAAGTATACAATTGCACTTAATCCGGAGTTTATTACATTGTACCGTAATAGATATAAGGGAACCAAGCTTGAGTCAGAGTCACAAGGTGTTACCTTATATAAGGTTAACAGACAATATGATATTGCTTATAACCTATTGAAGAAAGCCGGATATATCGCTAATAATGGCAAAAATACATTCAGTAAGATACCAAAGGATATGGGAACTTCATCATATCTTACAAAACGTGTAATTAATGCTACATCTTATATTGGATTTGGTCTTGGTGCTCAGTCGTTCTGTGGTAATTATCTGGCGTATAATCTTGGTTGTGCAGACCATATGTTGAATAAATATTTCGATGCGATTGATAATGGGATTTTTCCAATCAATGACATAGCGGATTTACCAATTGAAGAAGTACATGCCAAGGCATTGTCAGTTATGTTCTATTTCGGATTTATTTCAATGAAGGCATTTAAAAAAAGATTCAATGAGGATTTTAAAGATGTCTATGGGGCTCAAATCGAATTCTTACAGAACCACCAGTTAATGGAATATGTTGATGAGGATACATTTATGCTTACTGATTATGGTGCAGCACACTTGTATGGAATTATTCCGTTGTTCTACAGTGAACGCAGTATCAATGAAATGTTTGCTATGTCAGAAAGATGGTTGAATGATAAAAAAGGAGAAGAAATATTCCTTGAGAAATATGATAGAAAGGCATATGATGCTCCGTCAATCGCAGTTGATTTGATTGTATTGAATAAAGACAAGTCAAAGGTTTTGTTGATTACAAGGGGGTCACATCCATATGTTAATTATCTTGCACTTCCTGGAGGTTTTTATCAGAACACTGACGATACGATAGAATATGCTGCAGCACGCGAATTGCTTGAAGAAACATCAATATCCGTTAATATTACAGAGGAGAACCTTGTAAAGATTTCATCCTCTAAGGCAAGAGATCCCAGAGGGTGGGTGGTGAGCATTGCTTATATGGTTATATTGAATGATACAGATATTAAGCCTTTGGCAAATACAGATGCAATTAGTGCTGATTGGTATGATATTAAGTCATTGGAGAAGGAAAAGCTGGCATTTGACCATTATGACATTATTAAGTATGCACTAAAGTAAACAAAATTGCATATTCAACAATGCAAAGAGCATTATAACTTCAAGTTTTTGTGTATGTGTAATTGGAGAGGCACATTTAGATAAGAAATACAAAAGCTAATAATAGAAAAAATTCTAAAATTTTGTCATAAAGTAGGATTGATATGCCCCCTTATTGTAAACATATAAAAGGAAAACATTATGGAACTGGATGTGTTTTCCAACAGATATATATGAATTAATGAGTTTTAAAGAATATATGAAATATTCGTGCCAACAAATGTATTATGAAAGAATTTTTAATAAATTGTATTGTATCTATAATGCAAGCGAAAACAAAACAGACAATATATGGGATAAAATTATAAGAGAATTATCAAATATAGTAATTGATGAACAGGATCGGCTGATATCGTTTGACAATTTATTAAAAAAGAGTGATATTGAAATGATTGAAGAAATTGATAAAAGAATTACTTTTTTAATAGAATTAAGAGGAAGATTTATTATATATTTACTAAAAAAACACCACTTTACAACTTTATAGATGACTCATATTTTGCGAAAATGCTTGTTTTAAGGCATTTATAACAGATGTTGATTTTATTTGGTTTTCGACTTTCTGCACGAAAGTGGCAAAAAATACCTGGCTGCGAATTCCTTCGCTTAAGGCGAATCTGAAATCCTGAACACTTTTATTCCTGTAGCCGGCAAATTTGTCATCGACATAAGGCAAAAGCTTCATTGAGTGTGTGAAACTTTTTGAAAAAACATATTATATTCGGTGAATAATGGATATATATTTCTTCAAAGTATTCCTATTTATATTATATCTCCTCATCAAATCCACCTGTTTAATAGACATATCAGACAAATACTTTAAAATCTCCTCTCTGAGAGCATTATACATCAGAAAGCCCTGTACTATTTTTTTTATAAAAAAATTGTAAACTGCTTGTAGAAAGATAAAAAGGATGATTATCTTGCTCTGCAGCAGAGTAAGAGCCTACACAAATGAAAATCCAGTTACAGCGTAAGAAAACCGGGAGACCGTGAACGCAGCCGGGGGATGGCACACCCTCATGTAAGCGACTAGCGAAGCTGTTTAGATACTGTAGAATTATGCACATGAAACACAGAAATGCCCAGCCATGGATGGCTGGGCAAGGTGTTATGCGCCATGGACGGCGCATAAAAGCCGGTTTCGTCAAGTATAGAAACACTATAAGCATAATTCGTACAGAATCTTAACAGCAAAACGTTAGCGCACGTGATGGTGTGCCATCCCCCGGCTGCGTTCACGGTCTCCCGGTTTTCGTAGTTAGTCAAGTGAATTAAGCAGTCTTTCCGGTATAAAGCTGATAATACTTTCCCTTCTTTGCAATCAGCTCATCATGGCTTCCCCTCTCAATAATGCGTCCCTGCTCCAAAACCATAATGCAGTCGCTGTTTCTGACAGTAGAAAGCCTGTGTGCGATAACAAATGTAGTACGGCCATGCATGAGCTTATCCATGCCGTCCTGAACAATACGCTCGGTACGTGTATCAATTGAGCTTGTAGCCTCATCGAGGATGAGCACAGGCGGATCGGCGATAGCGGCACGCGCAATGGCTAGAAGCTGGCGCTGACCCTGGCTTAGGTTTGCACCGTCACCTGTCAGTACAGTATTGTAGCCGTCAGGAAGCTGGCGGATAAACGTATCGGCGTTTGCCAGGCGGGCTGCAGCGTATACTTCATCATCTGTGGCATCGAGCTTGCCGTAGCGGATGTTTTCCATAACAGTAGCTGTGAAAAGATGGGTATCCTGCAAAACAATGCCAAGAGAGTGGCGCAGATCAGCCTTTTTAATCTTGTTTATATTGATGCCGTCATATCTTATCTTGCCGTCTGCTATATCGTAGAAGCGGTTGATAAGGTTAGTGATGGTAGTCTTTCCAGCTCCGGTGGTGCCGACAAAGGCAATCTTCTGACCGGGTGTTGCAAAAAGATCCACATCGTGCAGTACAATTTTTTCAGGCACATATCCGAAATCCACATCGTCAAATACCACATCGCCCTCGAGCTTTTTGTAGTCCACAGAGCCGTCAGCCTGATGAGTATGCTTCCATGCCCATAAGCCGGTGCGCTCAGGTGTTTCAGTAAGTTTTCCGTTTTCTTCCTTAGCATTTACCAGTGTGACATAGCCCTCGTCAGTCTCAGGCGCTTCATCGAGCAGTGAGAAGATACGGTCGCATCCGGCAAGTGCCATGATGATACTGTTGAACTGCTGGCTGACCTGCGAGATAGGCATGTTAAAGCTCTTGTTAAAGGTCAGAAAGCTCGCAAGCTTACCAAGGGTCAGACCGCCAAAGCCTGAAAGAGCCATAACACCGCCTGCAAGAGCGCAGAGTACGTAGCTTAGATTTCCAATCTGTGCGTTTACAGGACCGAGCATGTTGGAGTACATGTTGGCATTGTAGGCGCTTTCAAAGAGTTCATCGTTTATTTTGTCGAAGGCTTCAATATTTTCCTGCTCGTGGGTAAATACCTTGACCACCTTCTGGCCGTTGAGCATTTCCTCGATGAAGCCGTTAACCTTGCCGAGGTCGCGCTGCTGTGCAAGGAAATAGCGGCTGGAGAAGCCTGCAAATTTCTTTGTCACGACAGTTGTTACGATTACCATCACGATAGTTAGTACGGTGAGCGGAATATTTAATATGACCATTGAAACAAAAACGCTCACAACAGTGATAGCACTGTTAAGTATCTGCGGAAGACTCTGGCTGATGAGCTGGCGGAGGGTATCGATATCGTTTGTATAAATTGACATGATATCGCCGTGCGCATGTGAGTCAAAGTATCGGATTGGCAGATCCTGCATATGGGAAAAGAGCTCAACACGCAGGTTCTTAATGGTGCCCTGTGATACGTAGATCATTATTTTGCTGTATGCAAACGTACTGATGACGCCGATGCCGTAGAATACGGCGACCCTTCCCATTGCTGCAAGGAGTGGTCCGTAGTCGGGCGTTCCTGTCTTAAGCAGTGGAACTATATAGTCGTCAATCAGATTTTTGGTAAACATGGTTCCCTGTACATTTGCAAGTACACTGACAAAGATACATATCACAACAATTATGCAGGCCGGTAAATATTTCTTGAAAATAAATCCCATGAGGCGCGCAAAAAGCTTACCGGGATTTTTAATTTTGGGTTTTGGACCTCGTGGTCCTCTTGGTCCTGGCATCAGGCAGCACCTCCTTCATCAAAGTCTCCTCCGCCGTTTGTCTGGGAATCGTAGACATCGCGGTAGATTTCATTATTTTTCAGCAGATTTTCGTGAGTGTCAAAGCCGTCCACTTTTCCGTCATTCATCACGATGATACGGTCAGCATCAATGACTGATGAGATACGTTGTGCGATGATGAGCTTAGTGGTTCCCGGTATTGTTTTTGCGAGGGCAGCACGGATTTTTGAATCTGTTGCTGTATCCACAGCCGAGGTGCTGTCATCGAGTATGAGTATCCTTGGCTTTTTAAGCAGAGCCCTTGCGATACACAGACGCTGCTTCTGACCACCGGATACGTTGGTTCCGCCCTGCTCTATGTAGGTGTTGTACTTGTCAGGGAAGGACTCGATAAAGTCATCGGCGCATGCCATTTTGCAGGCTTTTATACACTCGTCTGTGGTAGCATTTTTGTCGCCCCAGCGCAGATTTTCGAGTATGGTGCCAGAGAAAAGCACGTTCTGCTGGAGCACGACGGCTACCTTGTTTCTGAGAGTGTCCATGTCGTACTCACGCACATCGTGGCCTCCGACGATTACAGAGCCGGTGTCTGTGTCGTAGAGACGGCTTATCAGGTTTACAAAGGAGGATTTCGAGCTTCCGGTTCCTCCTATGATTCCGATGGTCTCACCGGATTTTATGTCTAGATTTATATCTGACAGAACCGGAGTCTCAGCAGTGTCTGAATATCTGAAGGTTACATGCTTAAAGCTTATGCTTCCGTCAGGCACATCGTAGAGAGGCTCCTTTGGATTGTGCAGTGTGCTCTGCTCATTTAATACCTCACTGATTCGTCTTGCGGATGCGAGCGAGAGTGAAATCATTACAAATACCATCGAGAGCATCATAAGATTCATCAGAATATTCATGCAATAGGTGAGAAGCGCCATCAGGTCACCTGTAGTGAGTGTACTGCTTACCACCATATGAGCTCCGAGCCAGCTTATTAACAGGATGCAGGCATACACGGTAAACTGCATGAGCGGAGAGTTGTATACCACAAGGCTTTCTGCCTTCACAAATACGTCGTAGATATTCTGTGCTGCCTTTGAAAAGCGCTTTTTCTCATAATCCTCACGGACGTATGCCTTTACAACGCGGATAGCAGATACGTTTTCCTGCACGCTTTCATTCAGGTCATCGTAGCGCTTGAAGGCTCTGTCGAAGTATTTCATGGCTGCCTTACTGATGAAAAGCAGCAAAGCTCCAAGTACGATGACGGCGACTAAGTAAATTGTCGCAAGACGCGGGCTGATGAAAAATGACATAGCCATCGCACATATTATGGATGCAGGAGCTCTCATAGCCATGCGAAGCATCATCATATAAGCATTCTGGATGTTGGTCACATCGGTTGTCATACGTGTGACAAGGCTTGCAGATGAGAATCTGTCGATGTTTGCAAAGGAAAAGGTCTGGATGTTGCGAAACATTGCAGCACGCAGATTCTTTCCAAAGCCCATGGCGGCCTTTGCACCATATTTTGCACCGAGACATCCTGTCAAAAGACCAAACAGTGCTGCGGCAATCATCCACACACCCATGATATAGATATGCTTTGTATCGCCCTTATTGACACCTTTGTCTATGATTGATGCCATGAGAAGGGGGATTATGGTATCCACAGCCACCTCAAGCAGCATGAAAACAGGTGTCGCAATTGAAGCCCATTTGTATTCCTTTATTTGGGCACCTAGTGTTTTTAACATATGTTTTGTCCTTTCTTCTTATATTTTATATTTGATTAAAACAAACTTCCCACATTTATGGTAATGTGGTTAACTAAAAAAAATACTTGCATTTAATTAGTTAGTATGCTAACTATATTATAGATATACTTTTTTTATTGTCAAGAAAAATTTATGAAAGGATTTCAGATATGAAGGAGTTTACACCGGATAAATACTTAGGACACAAGATAAACCGCATCAGCAGGAGCATAGACAGATATTTTGACAGAAAAAGGTGCAGTAAAACAGAATGTATACCGCGAAGCCAGGGTATGATGATTGGATATATAATGGATAATCAGGACCAAAATATATTTCAAAAGGATATCGAGGCAGAGTTTCATCTGTCAGGAGCCACAGTGACAAATATGCTTAAAAGTCTTGAAAAAAACGGCTATATCGTACGCACACCTATGGAAAATGATGCAAGGCTTAAGAAAATTGAGCTGACGCAAAAAGCACTGGACCATGAAAACCGGGTGAGAGAAAATATAAGGGTAATAGAGGACGCTATGCACAAAGGCTTTTCTAAGGAAGAGTTTAACATGATGCTTGGCTTTTTAGACAGAGTGATTGATAATATGGAAAAGCTTAACATGTAACAGAATAATTATAGAGTTGAAAAAGTAGCATAAATATTGTGGCTTTTTTTGTGCAATAAGCCAAAATGATACAAAATATTGTTGAGTGTATTGACATAGCAACAATATCTTGTATAATTTAGATTGTCATCAAAAGACAGATGCACAGATTTGTATTAAATAATATGGCATTTTATATGTAGCTATATCGTAATTGTTTGGTGAAAAGCCCGCTTTACATTGCAGGGCAGTGACATGAATTAATGATTACATCTCATTTATAGCTGCATATTTTGTGCCATTACACATGGTAAAATGCATATATATAGTATGTGTATTGAATGGTGATACTATATATAGTACGCTACATTATATGAAATATAGTATACAGAGAGGAGAAATTTACATGAAAATCATCAAGCGAAGCGGCAGTGAGGACATATTTGATGCAGCTAAAATTGTAGCTGCCATTAGAAAGGCAAACGATTCAGTACTGGACTACGAGAAGCTTACTGCTGATCAGATTGAAGAAATTGCAAGCAACGTGGAGACTGCATGTGAGAACATGAAGCGCTCTCCAAGCGTTGAGGAAATACAGGATATGGTGGAGAACCAGCTCATGAACAAGCGTGCCTTTACCGTAGCAAGAAACTACATTACTTACAGATATAAGAGAGCCATCGTCCGTAAGTCAAACTCTACAGACCAGCAGATCCTTAGCCTTCTTGAGTGCAATAACGAGGAGGTAAAGCAGGAGAATTCTAACAAGAATCCTACTGTAAACAGTGTACAGCGTGACTACATGGCTGGTGAGGTGAGCAAGGATATCACACGCCGTTTCCTGCTCCCTGAGGATATAGTGGAGGCTCATGAGAAGGGGCTTATCCATTTCCACGATGCAGATTATTTCGCACAGCATATGCACAACTGCTGTCTTGTAAACCTTGAGGACATGCTTCAGAACGGCACAGTAATCAGTGAGACTATGATTGATACACCAAAGAGCTTTTCTACAGCCTGCAACATTGCTACACAGGCTATCGCACAGATTGCCAGCTCGCAGTATGGTGGACAGAGTATCTCGCTTGCACATCTGGCACCGTTTGTACAGGTCAGCCGTGAGAAGTTCAGAAAGCAGGTGCTAAATGAGTTCGAGAGCGTGGGGCTTGATTTGGATGAAGAAAAAATCAACGAGGTAGCAGAGCTTCGTGTCAAGGAAGAAATCAACCGCGGTGTACAGATGATTCAGTATCAGGTCATCACACTCATGACTACAAACGGACAGGCACCATTTATCACGGTATTCATGTACCTGAATGAGGTATCCGATCCGCAGACAAAGGCAGATCTTGCCGCAATCATTGAGGAGATGCTGCACCAGAGAATAAAGGGTGTAAAGAACGAAAAGGGTGTATATATCACACCGGCATTCCCAAAGCTCATATATGTGCTTGAGGATGACAATATCACAGAGGATTCAAAGTACTGGGATCTCACAGTACTCGCCGCACAGTGCTCTGCAAAGAGAATGGTGCCTGATTATATTTCAGAGAAGGTCATGAAAGAGCTTAAGGACGGAGATGTGTATACATGCATGGGCTGCCGTTCATTCCTCACAGTGGACAGATGCTCACAGACAGCGGGAAATGTGGCACATGCCATGAACTTTGATCCAAACAAGCGTAAATACTATGGACGTTTCAACCAGGGTGTTGTCACTTTAAATCTCGTTGATGTGGCATGTTCATCAGAAAAGGATGAGGAAAAATTCTGGAAGATACTTGATGAGAGACTTGAGCTTTGTCACAGAGCGCTTATGTGCAGACATAAGAGGCTTCTTGGTACCAAATCCGATGTAGCACCGATTCTCTGGCAGAACGGAGCACTTGCACGTCTGAAAAAGGGAGAGGTTATAGACCCATTATTATTTAACGGATACTCAACAATCTCACTCGGCTATGCAGGACTTTGTGAGTGTGTACGCTATATGAAGGGAGTATCACACACAGAGCCAAAGAAAGGCACACCGTTTGCACTTAAGGTAATGCAGCGCTTAAACGATGCATGTGAGCAGTGGAAAAAGGAGTCAAACATCGATTTCAGTATATATGGCACACCGCTTGAGTCTACCACCTATAAGTTTGCTAAGTGCTTACAGAAGCGCTTTGGTATCATCAAGGGTGTTACCGACAAGAACTATATTACAAACAGCTACCATGTGCATGTAACAGAGCAGATCAATGCATTTGACAAGCTAAAGTTTGAGTCACAGTTCCAAAAGCTGTCTCCGGGTGGTGCCATAAGCTACGTGGAGGTACCAAACATGCAGGACAATATCCCTGCAGTGCTTTCAGTAATGCAGTATATCTACGACAATATCATGTATGCAGAGCTGAATACAAAGAGTGACTATTGTCAGGTATGCGGCTACGACGGAGAAATCAAAATTGTGGAGGAAGAGGGCTCAGGCAAGCTCATCTGGGAGTGCCCACACTGTGGCAATCGTGACCAGAACAAGATGAGTGTAGCCCGCCGTACATGCGGCTATATCGGCACACAGTTCTGGAATCAGGGAAGAACACAGGAGATTAAAGAGCGAGTGCTTCATCTGTAGAAGTTAAAGGAGGTTATTGTTTATGACTAATGAGGAAATCTGGAATATTGGCTTAGAAGAGCGTACAGACGAGCTTTCAAAGCTGCAAAGCGAATATGACAGGCTCGACGTGGAGTGACGTAAAGCAGAATTTGAAATGGATATGTATGCACGTCTCAGGGAAGTAAACAATGCAATGCTTTATAAGCAGAAATTCTCAGAAAAATATGAGAAATGTGCCAGGACATCTGAAAAGCTTACGAAACAGAAGAATGCACTTGAGAATGAGATTAGTGTTCTGAAAAAAGAGATATATTACATTGCGATTATTCGCAAGGAGTACGCAGACGGAAGCGTTGACTATGAAACCTCATTTACGGATATTGAAGATTTTAACGAAAGTTATTAGTGTATTCTGAAATGTATCGGGAAAGAGGTGGGAATTGCAACGGACAATCCAAAAGTTCTAACCTATGCTTGTGTTATTCGTGGGAAAGAAGAAATTGAGAAAGAGCTTCTGCATGGAAATGGCAAGCAGTTAGAGTATATTTAATCACGGTGATAAGAAAGGAGCTTATCTAGTTGACAAATAACAAGAAAAAGAGAAAGGTAGTTATTATATCTTTTTGTGCTGTTATCTTTCTGACCTGTATTATTGCACTATATTTATCAAGCTATAAATCGCCTTATAAATATATGAAGGCTCATAATGGAACAACTGCACAGACAAAAGCAAATGAATTTTTGGCGCAAGCTCACATTGACGATAAGTATATAGTCTTTTTTGTAAATGAAAATGGTAATGTAGCGTGTGCTATTATGAAAAAAAAGCTGTTGTCCTATGATGTATTAAGAATTAGTGGTGAGTTATCTATAAGAAAAGATAATGAAAATTATTTATTCAGCGCATATGAGGATAATGGATATGAGTGGATAGATTGGGGGTTAATTAGTGAGAGTGATATAGACAAAATTTTAGTAAATGGTAAAGAAATGAACATTATTGATAATTTACAATATTCGTTTAGAATATGCTGGATAACAGGAAATGGTGAAGAAAATATTCCATCTAATCATGAAGAAATAAAAAAAGGTGCTGTTCGGTAAGGACAGCACCTTTTTTATAAAGTTAGTAAGGAATATTGGTTACAGTGCAAACCAAAGACCATTGTTCATCGACATTACTCAAAGTGAAACCTGCAGACACAGTATCACTTCCTGCACTCATAGAAATACTACCAACTGTTTGCTTATAAGTATGAATATATTTTAAGACGGCTTCGGCGGTATTTCCATTTCCAGTCATGGTGTTCTTTTTTATCGTCATAGTTGCGTGTATGTTTTTATTGTAATTTGCAAAATGGTCTTCAAAAAGACTTTCGTCAAATGACCATACTCTGCCACCGTTTGCGATAGAATCAACCATTACGGCGGAAGTAACATTACCGACTAAATCAGTTGCTTTACAAGAGAAAGCTCTAGTTGTAAAAGAACCCGACCAAGTAATACCCATAAAATCTTTACCAACAGCAGGATTTTTTTCAGAACTTGTAAATGAACCAAAATCCCAATCTGCATCTGCTGTTAATTTACAAGAAACACTTTTTCCGGATTTAGAATGAGTGCCGGAGAAAGTAAGGGTTAATTTCCCGTATGAGTTTTTGGCAGCACGAGGTGTAGCCAAAGTATTAAGATTGTCGAAGTTATCAATTCCGATATCATCTACTTCCTCTTTGGACAAAAGGCGGCTATCGGAAACATAGACTTCTCCATTGCGGTCAACTGCATATGACTCTTCTACAAAAACGGTTGCAGTTACAGTAGCAGGCTGTATTTCTGTACTATCAATAGAATAGCCAACGGGTTCAGAGTTTGTTTCCGTGATAATATAAGCGTCTGGGAACTCTGGAGAATATACACCTCTAACAGAAGTATTATCTGTTTCACTTGCAAAAGCTGTTACAGACATACCCATAACCATGACAGCGGAAAGAGCAACGCTGACGAGTTTCTTAAAATACTTTTTAATCATAAGCAATACCTCACTTTCTATGTGAAAGGTCAATAACTACATTTGAATTGTAACATATAAAGATTACAATGCTATGCTATTTTTACGAAAATATGCAAAATATATCACTATATTCTGACAATTTTAAACAAAGAGAATGTACAGGAATAGCCTGATGTAACATAAAAATATGCCGTATGGCTTTTTTATATATAGTACCGGGGACTCTGGCAATTTGCCTATGAAAAAATATCAAGGATTCATGTCATGAAGATATGCTTCTTTTTTTATTTATGTGTAAAATTTTTTATAAATAAGTCTATATTCATGTATTCAAAAGTGTTATAATATTAGTTATAAAAATAATTTTATTCATATATATACGAGGTAGTTTTTAAACTATGGGGATTAAAACATTTGAAACACGCGAAGCATTAAAAAATAAATTACATAACAGAAAACTTATCTTTTCAGAAAATGAGCTTGATGAAGTTTTAATTTCTCATAATTATTTTAATTTATTTAATGGCCTAGAAACTATTTTTCTACAAACATCCTCTCCTAAAACATATGATAAAGTAAAGTTGATTGATTTCATTAATCTATATCAATTTGATAAAGAAATTAGATCAATCTTATCAAATTGCTTGGATTCTGTTGAAGAGAAGTTAAAAGCCTCAATAGCATATAATTTTTGTAAGCATCATTGTGTTTCATTATCGGATACAATGCAATATACAAATAAGTCTAATTTTATGAACCCTGCAAACAATGAATCTGGGACACCGACATACTGTCATTATTCTGAAGCATATCCATTTGTTAATTATCAAAATCAAAAGATATATCAAGATTTTGATAAGTTTTGTCTTTTTAAACCATTTTTTCTATCTAATTTAGTAGATAGAAATGATCATATTGATATTTCATTTTATTTAGACAATGATTACGTAGCACCTTCGGGGGTTGCTGTTTATCGTAATAGTGATGGCATTTACAACAGAAACATCGCTGTGCCATTTTGGGTTGCAATAGAGACTCTTACATTTGGTGAAATATTAAGACTGTTGCACTATTTGCAAGATGATGTTCTTAAAGATGTTTTAAATGATTTTAATTTACCATTATCAAAACGTGCCCCGTTCTTAAATATGATTGATATTTTATTATGTCTTAGAAATAACTGTGCACATACGACGCTACTTAATAGATTTCGGACGGAAAAAAGATATCGAATTAATGCATTATTAATTGCTTCGTTTTCATTAACACCTAAAAATGCAGATTCGGTGTTAAAATTATTTGATTCAATTAAAATATTAAGCTTTTTTACTGACGTATCTGCATTAAAGAAACCTTTACGGACATTAAAATTTAAAATATATGTTAGTATGGGAATAAAAAAGGGGAAAACAGTATATAATAAAATATTAGCACGAATGGGATGCGGAGACTATAAAAAATGGAATATAGATTTATTTGAAACAAAATATTTGCTGACTTGAAAAAGTAAATTCTAGTGCAAGAGTAAATTCCATCGTGATTTAAAT
>ERZ772818.131-NODE-131-length-80097-cov-11.779291_pt1 | contig 80097 bp, 65 predicted proteins | sample MGYA00580837_ERZ772818 | MGnify/ENA primary metagenome ERZ772818 (study PRJEB29015, sample SAMEA2737671) | human gut metagenome | biome: human gut; feature: human-associated habitat; material: faeces | place: China | collected 2012 ...
GCCTGCAAGGCCAAATCTGACCGAAATCTGCGTCCCCAGCGCTCGCGATTTTTTAAGGAACAAGGCCTAAACCACGGTTACTGACAACGACCTTTAGAACTTCAGATATGCCTGCAATCAACATCCCCAAGCCCGTTAAGCTGACAACATGGCTGCTGCCCATGTTCTTTGCCCTGTTGATATTTGTGCAGGAATATATCGGTCCCCGGTCGGGCGACAGGGTGGAATATGGCTTTGTGGTGCCCGTACACGGTCAGGAGAATCCATACCGGCGCATCCGCTCGATAGGCGATGTAATAGAATCGCAGCACAACCATTATCTGTATGAAAACGGGCGGGTGGCCGTTCACAGCATTGTGCAGCCCTTCTGCGCTCTCGACCCCTCGATGCCGTGGCTGTTCGGTCTCTTCGACGCTGCTGTCTTCATGCTCTTTGTGTTGCTGATGAAGCGCCTGTTGCGCTGGGGCTCGGGAGCAAGACAGATGCTGTTGCTGTCGGCGCTGCTATATCTCTACATAGTCGAGGTTCAGACAGACATTGCCTATCAGGTCAATTATCTGTGGATAGCCACGTTGGTAACGGGCTTTGTGGTGGCCTTCACCTCGGTGAGGGTGAAGAAGTGGTGGCAATGGATATTGCTAATCCTGTTGGGCTTTGTCACGGGCGAGAGCAACGAGGCCTTCACAGCCGGCTTGGGACTGGCTCTGGCGGCTTATATGATGCTTCACCGCCATCAGCTCAAGAAGGAGCAGCTGTGCGTGGCTCTGACTTTTGCCGCCGGCTTCTTCTTCAATGTGCTGGCGCCGGGCAATCAGGTGCGGCTCGATTCTTACACTCCGCAGACGGTTGTGGCGCGGTTGGCCAATCTGGTCTTATGGAACTGGTATTTCGTGCCGTTGGTGATTTTGCTGATATGGCGGCATCGGCGCGGCTTAAACCTGCGGCTTTATGTGCGCCGTTATGCTTACGCCTTGGTGGCGGTTGCCGGACTGGCTTTTGTGCTGCTGATGGTGGGTTCGGTGTATCTGAATGCCTGCATGGGCATCCGTCTGGCGCTCATGATAATGCTGTTGGGTGCGCTGAGAGACGTAAGGCTGAGCCGGGGATGGGCAGCGGCACTGCTGATTTTAGTGACTGTGGTGGCGTACATGAAAATCTCCGACACTCTGCATCTGTACAAGAAATACAACTATATTATGGAGTCGTATCTCAAATCGCGTGACGGGAATGTTTTCCTGTCGGGCGAGATGATGGGTTCGGAATATCGCAAGACGAACGACTTTATAATACCTCTGACGTGGGAGCGCCGCAGCACTGACCCGCAGGCTCCTGTCATTAAGGTCTGGCCGCAGGGCACGGAGAATTTAACGGCTGACAAGGACACGAATATGGTAGTCGACATGGGAGGCGATTCCTGGGCTGCCGTACAGTCAAAGAGGAATCCGCGTCCCATATATCTGGTGAAATATCTGCCCTTCGGCAACAAGGCTGTATGGGTGCGTGAGCTGGATTTCGACTCCAGTAGCTGGGATTACTGGGACGAGAGCGAAGGCTGGCGCATGGCCGTTTATCACAACAATATGCCGTGGCTCTTCCGCTGCGAAATGACTTTAGAACCTTGACACAATGATGGATTGGAAAGATACTTTGAAGAATTTACAGACGTCGGGGACTCTGCCTGAGGGGCCTGAGACGCTGTTGGAAACTCCCGCCGAAGAGAAGCCACAGACCCATAAGGGGAAGCTGCACATAGCCATTGAGAAGAAGGGTCGCGGCGGCAAGACTGCCACCATAATTTATGGCTTCAACGACTCCGACGAAGAGCTTCAGGAGTTGGCCTCCACGCTTCGGCACCGGCTCGGCACCGGGGGCTCGGCACGCGGCGGCGAGATTCTGTTGCAAGGCGACAGGCGGCAGCAGACCGCCGAGCTGCTTCGCAGCCTGGGATATAAAATATAACAACGGCCGGGTAAGTGGCTGCAAATCATTAATTTAGCTTTTTATCATGATTACTCTTAAACGGGCTTCGGCCGGGTCAGGCAAGACCTACAGTCTGACAAAAATGTATCTTAAACTGCTGTTGGGCATAAAGGAGAATGGCAAATGGCGTCTTCGCCGCAACCGGGGGAAGCATCGCGAGATTCTTGATGTCCACAGCCATCTGCTGGCCATTACTTTTACCAACAAGGCCACGGCCGAAATGCGCAACCGTTTTATTTTGGGTCTGTCGCGTCTGGCAAATCCTAAGGATAAGAAAACGCCCTATCTCAGTGATTTTGAAGAAGAGCTGCACGCAAGTGCTTCCGAAATTCGCGCTGTTGCCCGTGAGACGCTCTATCAGATTCTCAACCATTATTCCGATTTTCAGGTTTCCACCATTGACAGTTTCTTTCAACAGATTCTGCGCAGCTTTGCCTATGAGGTGGAACTGCCCGACAATTACGATGTTGAGCTCGACACAACTCTGGTAATTGCGGCAGCCCTCGATGCTCTGTTTGCCACGGCCATAAACAACCCTCACAGCGAGGAGGCTTTCTGGACTCAGAAGTATATGTCGATGCTGCAGAAAAATGGCCAGAAATGGAACCTAAGCCAACACTCAGGCAAGTCTTACTCCGATTTACTCGACTATCTGGAAATGATAGAAAAGGAGAAATTCAAAAATGAGCTCAAGGCGCTTGAAGAGTACTTCGCTTCACAAAAAGACCTCAGAGGCCTGGAAGCGGCGGTGAAAAATCAGGGTGATATTTTCCTTACTGAGAATGCGGAGGCAGCAAAACAAACTGCGGAGGAATTTCTGCGTCTTGCCACAGAAAAAGGTATCGACAAACAAATATATTCCCATCTGAGGAAACGCATAGACGCAGTGCTTGCCACTCCGGCCAACGAATTGCCGGATGTCACTCTCACTCCTTATAAGACTCTCATCAATAAGAAGGGCCTTGAGAAACTTTCTTCGGCCGACGAGCTGCTGAAATTCAAGGAGCTTGACGAGACGCTGTTGCAACAATGCCTGGCCTGGACCAACATCAACAACTATGTGGCCTGTATGACCAACGCCGTTCCTGTGCTGGCGCTGATTCATCTGCTGTTGGGCTACATACAAAACTACACGGTGAGCAACAACATTGTGCAGCTTGCCGACACCAACACCATTCTGCAGAAGATAAACCAGGGCAGCGATGTGCCTTTCATATATGAGAAAATCGGCACGGTGCTGGAATCGTACATGATAGACGAGTTCCAGGACACGTCGTTGCTTCAGTGGGTAAACATGAAGCCTCTCATCGACGAGAGCAAGAGCAACGAGAATATGATAATCGGCGACGCCAAACAGAGTATCTACCGTTTCCGCAACGCCGACTCCACTCTCATCACAAGTAAGGTGCCTCAATTATATTCCGGAAGGGATCTGGAGATAACGGGAGACACCGCGGGCAACAACATCAACTATCGGTCAGCCCCGGCCATTGTGCAGTTCAACAATGCCATGTTCAGGTATCTCGCATCTCATTACGCCGACAACAAGACCGCTGTGGCCGATATTGAGGCCACTTATAAAGGTCTGGAGCAGATTCCACACTGCGAAGATCTGCAAGGGTATGTGGAGATAAATCAGGAGGAGACATCCGAGATGACGTATCTCGGCCCCCTCATCGTCGAGCTCATAGGCCGCGGTTATTACCAAAAGGATATTGCGGTGCTTGTGCGCTCACATACCGACGGCACCAAGGCCATCCGCGCTATAACGGAATACAACCGCAATGCGCTGAATGAGGATGCCGATTTCACGCCTATTGAAGTGATAAGCGACGAATCGCTGATAATCAAAAACGGCCACAGCATACAGACCATCGTCACCATGCTTCAGGCCATCAAGAGCGAGGGCTCGCGCGCCGAGTCGCCGGAAGGCTATTCAAAGCTGGTGAATGATTTCATCGACTCCATACACCGGCTCAGCGTAGGCAATCCGCAGGCCACCACAGCCGAGCTTATCAATATGTATTTTGCGGGTTCTACGGCAGCTCAGGATGCCGGAAGCATCCTCGCCGGCGACACTTCGCTGACGCTCGGAGCCATGGTGGAACGCATCATCGCCACGTTCGTGCCTGAGGAGGAACGACGTCTTGAGGCGCGGTATATAAGTGCCTTCCAGGATGTGGTGTCAAATTTCTGCGAGACGCATCAGGCTGACGTGGCCTCTTTCCTGAATTATTGGGAGGATAAGCAGTACAAGCTGGCCATTGCCTCGCCGCAAGACGCCAACGCTGTGCAGATTCTCACCATCCACAAATCGAAAGGCCTGGAGAGGCGCTGCATCATTTTGCCGGCAATGAACGGTCGCACCACGATAAAGGGTGGCCCCGGTGAGATGGTCTGGTTCCATCCGGGCGCTGACTTTGCCCACATTATGCCCAAGTTGGTACCGGCAAAAATCAACAGTGCTGATGATTTCGCGGGCACTCCCTGGGAGACTCCGGTGAATGATATTGAGAGTGAGCAGTGTCTCGATGCGCTCAACCTGGCGTATGTGGCTTTCACCCGTGCCAAAGATGAGCTGTATGTGTATATCAGCGCCAAACCGGCCGACAAGGGCATTGGCAAGGCAATTACCGAGATAAAGAGCGCCGAAGACCTGAAGCTCCCGGGTCTGATAATGGCCGATGAAGGTGAGTTTGATGAGTTTGAAGAGGGAGGAGAAGCCGGTGATGATGATGATATAGAAGCCAAACTCCTCTTCTCTTTCGGCGCGCGTCCCGACAGGGATTATGTGCTGAAGCGCAACGAGAAAGAGAACAGCGACAAGCCTAAGGAAGAGGAGATGGTATTGGAGTCGTACCGCGTCAACATCAATCTGCCGGAGATAAAATATGCTCCTGAGGAGGAATCGCCGTTCAGCGGCGACAATGAGGCTGAAACGAACAAGCGGCTCGACAAAATCACCCGCGAGGCTCTTAAGAGCCTGGTATCAGGCAACAATCCTGATGACAGCATCAGTCGCTTCCTGCTGCGTGCGGAGGTACGCGGGTTCATCTCGGCAAACGAGCGACAGCGCCTCCAAAAAGCTATGCTCAGCGAGCTGCATTCAAACAGATATGCCGCCGCATGGTTTGGTCCGGATAACAAGGTTCTCGAACCTCATAGCCTCTACGACAGGGCAAAGGTCTATACCGCCGACCTGATGGTCGTAGACCCGAGCAACAAGGCTGCGGTGATTGACATTGCCACCGACTCCGACGACATAAATCACGAAATAAGGGTGCGCGGATATGCCTCGCGCCTGCAAAAGACCGGCCGCTATGCTCACATAGAGGGTTATGTGTGGCATCCGGCCTCAGGCAGCGTCAATGAGGTCTGGCACTGAAGCCGTTAACGCCGGTAGTCGGAAGGCGACATGCCGGTAATATTGCGGAAATATTTGCCGAAGAAGGCTTGTGAGGAGAAATGCAGCCGCGATGCTATCTCTTTGATGCGCAGCGAAGAGTTGGAGAGCAAAATCTTTGCCTCGCGCACCACATAGAGCTCTATCCAGTCGCCGGCGGTTTTGCCTGAGGTCGCCTTCAGCACCGTGCTGAGATGCTTGGCCGAAATCTGCAAAGAGGTCGCATAGAACTCCACATCGCGGTGCTCCTGGAAGTATTTGCCTAACAGGTAGAAGAAATGCGCCGTTATCTCGCGGCTGCGGCCCGACAGACCGGAGGTTTCGTCGGGCATACGCCGCTCTATTATTTCATAAATAGCGGCCTTGAAGATGCAACCTGCCTTACGCGAGGTCTGTGCCTGCCTCGGTTCATTGACAGCCATGCGCCTCAGCAAATCCAGATAAGGCCGAAGCGCCTCTACTCCACCCGGCTGCATCTTCACCACAGGGTCGATATGCAGCTTTATCACCAAGGGCATAATCTCGCTGAGGGTGTCGGCCATATTATCTTCCACTTTCTCCGAACAGCCTATTATGGAGACGTCAATCGGCTCGCCGTTGAGCGTGCTGAAGTTGCTCAGATAGCAGTATGGCCGCAAAATACCCACCGTATTGGGTTCCAGCCTGTACTCCTTTCCGTCGATGCTGAAAACTGCCGAGCCGTGATGCACGGCAATGCCAATGAGGGCGTCGAACCTTACGGGCAGGAAATCGGTGTCTCTGTGGGTGAGAGGACCCTCATACATCCACATCTCGCTGCCCAAGGGCATACCGGCCTCACCGGCGTTCAGTTGAGCCAGGGTAATGATTCTGTCTTCCATCACCGCCGCATCATCTCTTCATGGCGCGGAATATGAACCCGATGTGCCGGCAGAGTGTTGAGCCGAAACCGTAGTGATGACTCATGATGCGGAAACGCTCCAACAGCGACGAGAGCTTATGCACACGCGTCAGGCCGCCGTCGAGATAATGCACCGTTACGCACCTCAGATTCTCGCAACGCTCGGGAGTAGTGGCTCTGATGCACTTCACGCACCAGTCGTAATCAGCCGACCAACGGTAAGCTGTGTCGAACAGAGGAGCCAGCTCGCGGCGCACCATAAAGGCCTGATGACATATCAGCATACCCTGCTTAAAGCTGTCGGCGGTAAGGATTTTCGGCGCCGACAGATGCCGGGGTCTCAGCAGCGCGTCGGCAGCATCCACTATTACGGTGTCGCCGTAAATGATGTCGGGATTGCGGTCGGCTGCCATTGCATAACGGCTAAGGGTGGCATTCGTAGCCAGTCTGTCGCCGGCGTTCAGAAACAGCACATATTTCCCTTTGGCCATCTGCAGGCCCTTGTTCATGGCGTCATACAGGCCATTGTCCTTTTCCGACAGTATGCGCAGTCCCGGCGTGGAATAACGCCGCGCCACGGCAAGGGTGCTGTCGGTGCTCGCGCCGTCAATGATGATGTGCTCGAAATCGGCACATTGCTGTTCACGAAGGCTCTGCATGGTAGCCGGTAAAACGCCGGCGGCATTATATGTTACCGTGATGACGGAAATCAGAGGCTGCTGGTTGTCCATTATATTCCTTTAATTTGGATTGCGACTGGGGTTAATAATGCAAAGATAATAAATAAATTCGTTCAATTGTATTATTGGCTATCTGAAAATTAAGTCAGGGGCAAAAAAAGACGGGGTTGTGTGAAAATCTTTCATCACAACCTCGCTTTTTAACTTGACTGAAAAGCCTTATCCCTCTTCGATAGCGTCGTTGGGGCAAACAGCAGCGCAGCTGCCGCAGCTGATGCAAGTGTCCGGGTCGATGTGATAGATTTCGCCCTCGGAAATAGCCTCTACGGGGCAAACCGGCTGGCAGGTACCGCATGCTATGCAACGGTCGGTGATAACGTAAGCCATGATTAGTTTTTTTAGATTTTGTTGGTTGGTTGGTTGAGTTGTTTATTTTAGCCGCGCCGCCGGGAGCTGCCGTCAATGTCCGCGTTGCCTCTCTTTTCGACGGGGCTATTTTACGGGACATTCGTCAACGCTGTCGGCCCTCCTTTGTAAGAAGAGCCTGCGGCTTGGCGTTATTTTGACTGCAAAGTTAGTGCATTTTTGCGTACTGACAAATATTCCGGCCATTTTTAACCTGCGCGCTGCAAATTTTTCTCTAAGCGCCCCTTCGCCAACGTCAAAAATCTTAGGCTAACAGCCTCTTCAAAGGGGTTTTGGCATTTTTCCACACCCCGAAATTTCTCTTCACGCCTCTTTTGCAACTCATAACGCCTCCTTACTCCGTTCTTTGGTTGATTTGAGTGGTAAAGCCTTTTTCCTTGTCTCTCTTTTTATCATCATGTCCATTTTCACCAATCCTCTCTTGCGAAAAATAGAAAAAAATTTTTCCCTAACGTAAAAATTTTAGTAATGTTTAACATATACGTCTGATTATTTAACTTACTTTAAGGTAAAAGCGATATATTAACCCTTGATTTGTTAATAATTTTGCAGTCGCAAGGAGGAAACATCCATGGATAGAGACTGACATGGATGGTTCATCAATTTGAAGCAATAGTGATATAATTAATAGGAGTGAGGTACGAGGCTTTCTAAGCTCGTGAGAGTCTAAATTGCAATCGCCTCACAAAGCAAGAAGAGATTGAGAAATTTCTTCTTGTTTTTTTATGCGCCTATTAATCTGATTATGCACCCGGCAACACACTTCCGGCAATACAAATGCTGCCTCAGAAGCGGACACCGGTGGAGAGCGAGACGGTCTCTACGGAATGGAAGAAGTTGTAATGGCTGCCGCGGAACCAGTGTCCGTCGATTTTGCCGGTCAGCCCGAAAAAGAAATCCGACACGTTATAGACAAGTCCCATACGCCCTAACACGTTGAGGGTAAACTTGTTATGCTTGCCGTCGGAGCTGTCGGCCAGGCTGTGTTTGAAGCCTATCGACGGGGTGGCCGTTACGTTGAACACGAATTTCTGGGCAAACACCAGATTATAGCCATAGCCTATTATGAAGGAGTAATCGTTGTAATGGAACCGGAATTTTGTATGGTTGCTTTTGAGGTATTGCAGCATATCGGCCGGTAGCGATGAGAAATCCACATTGACCCGGTGATTGGATATAGAGATGCCGGCAATGAAGCTGCCGGCGCTCTTTTTCTGCAGATTCGAGAAGCCGTAAACGCAGCCCTGCGAATAACGCGAGTTATTGAAGAAGTAATAGGCGTTGACGCCGTAAGAAGTAAAGCTCACACCGGAAATGTGCATCTTAAACAGCTTTCGGTCGTTGTAATCGCCGAAACGGCGCAGATAAGTGCCGCCGGTATTTTCGCTGTAATAGCCTTCGGCAAAGAAGCGCGCGCAGGTAAAGGCAAAGTCAAAGCGTTTGTGCAGCAATGGCCTGTTGCCAATCACGTGGCTCATGTCGAGACTGTAACCCAGACTCACAGCCATATACTGAAGATAGAAGCCGAGGTTGCAATAAGGCTCAGAGACCATCCATATCGGCACATCGCCTTTAAAGTCCATGGCGTAAGAATCGAACCAGTTGTCGTTCACCAGACGCGCCTTCCAGCGTTTGCCGGTACCCTCCACATATTCGCTGTCGTAATAGTTGAAAGCCTTGTTGGCCCAGTTGTAGACGTCGACGCAGAACCCCACGAAGCGTGGATATATAACGGTGGTGTCGGCCATGCTGTGTGTGCCCGAGCGGATGCGGTTGATCCACCAATTGGGGTTATCGCGCCGCGAGGCATATTCGGGCACGCTCTCTACGGTTTTTATCAACTGCAGGGTGTCGCACGGCGTAATGCTGCAGGTGTCAACGGGCCACTCCTTCACCTCCGGTTGCTCTACATCCGGCGTTTCGCCTTTCAGCGGAAAGGAGCTTGCCCAAAGGCACAGCATAACAGCAACCATTGCCGCAAGACTACACTTCCGGCAACAGGCAAGAATTTTGTGATAAAATATTATCAGACGGCAACCTTGCAAGTCAAATCTCCGATTTTTATCAAATATACGCCGTGATTGTTAATGGTCATTCTGTAGCTGCCGCTCTGCAATGTGCTTTGCGCCACCAGATGACCAAGTATGGAATAAACCTTGACCTGCACAGGGCGGTTGGTGGCAATGTAAATTACATTTCTGCCCGACCGCAGTTCTATATCGGTCTGTTTCACCACCACACGGGCTTCGGGCACAGCGTCTATACGCGCTATATCCCAACTGCGTGCCGCTGCCTCAAATGGCAGCATCATCAGCAACACAGCTATTACTCCGAGCAGGCGATGCTTCAGACCCTTCATCATGATTCTTCTGCGAAAGTCTCTAAATCAGGGTGTAAAATTACTACAATTTTCTGATTCCTGCAAACTGACACCACATTTGTGGGTCAATCGTGATGTTGACGGAGTATTTCTTGCGCCTTTCGGGCATTCTTTTGCTCTACGAGGAGATTTACAGAGCCGTTGTCGACATTGAGCGAGGGGAAGACGGAATTGCCTCCAACATCCTGAATCACAGCCTCTATGCCGTTGGATTCCAGAAGACCTTTGGCCAGATATGCCTCGTCTGTGTTGGTGTATGAACGGATAACTTCAAGCATGACAGTGGTGTTTTAGGGTTAGGCCCCATTCAACAAAAAATGTTAATGCCGGGGCGGTTGAATTTCGAACGATTTCAGCGAGTTGAAGCGGGAGTGATGCGGGCATCATGACCAATGAAACTTGGCTGAAAGCGCCGGAAGTCAACCGTAGAAATGAAAACTAATATGCGTAAGGCTCTGCAAAGAACAGAATTTTTAACAATTCCATTAAAAGAGAGCTTAACCGGATCTCAAAAAAATTTGGCGCCAAAACACAAGACTGAAGTTACTCCGCTCTCGTAGGGTTGGGCGCTTTTTGCCAAGTTTCGTCGGTTACATAGCCCGCTATGCGCCCTCCTCAACTTGCAAAAATCACCTCAGCCCTGCGACCCCGGCGTTAACATTTGTTTGTGGAATGGGGTCTTAATCTCAGGGTTATATTTTTGAAACACCGCTACCCCGCTGTTGGTTTATCCCGACTCATTTTATGCCTTTGGCATTCAGTGCTTTACGGTAGGCCAGCGCATTCTGCTGATGCGCCGAGTAGCTGTCTGTGAACACATGATACCCCGAGAAATCGGGCTTGGCACACATATACAAATCCTCCGAGGGCGCCGAGTTGAGAATGGCGTCTACAGTGGCCGGCTCAACGGTGCGGATGGGAGCCGGGGGCAGACCTTCATGGCGATAGGTGTTATAGGGAGATTCCACCATCAGCATATCGCGGCCCACACGCCTTATGGTGAAATCGTTCATAGCAAACCTGACTGTAGGGTCAGCCTGCAGGCGCATACCCTTTTGCAACCGGTTGATGTACAACCGACCTATGCGGCCGCGCTCGTCGGCATGCGTACTCTCCTCCTCTGCTATGGAGGCTATGATGATTACCTCTTCAGGCTTCAGATTCAGCTTGGCGGCCTTGGCTTTGCGCTCGTCGGTCCAGAACTGATTATAAGCTTTGCCTATGCGGTGCACCACCCTCTTCGGGTCGTTCGACCATAGTGCCTCATGCGTGTTATTGAGGAAGAGCGCCGTGGCATTTTCCGGCGTCAAGCCATACTCGGCCATTTCGTCGGCATCGTTGAGAACCGAGTCGAGAGCCTCAGGGGTGAAATAGAATTTCTGCGCCACGGCATTGACAATGTCCTGCCGGGTGCGCTGATTGTTTATGGTGAACTTCACGGGCGTCTGGCGGCGGCCGTTCAGCCTCCATATCACGCGCCACAGACTCGTGCCTTCTTCTATATCATAAAGGCCCGGTTTTTCATGCAGTTTGCCGCCTATGAACGATGCTCCCTGCATCACCCTGCCGGCGTAGGCGTCGCCATAATATTTGGCCAGGGTGTCCCTTACGGACGCCTCCGTGGCTCCCGGCGGTATCATGATGACGGCCTTGCGGGGCGAGCCTCCGGTGAAAAATACAATTATTGCCGCCATAATAACTAAGGCGATAAAGAGGCCTATAACCGTATAAACAGTGCCTTTGCGCTTAATCCATTGCTTCATATCATGCAAAAGTAACATAATTTGGCGGCGTGTGCAAACGCGTTGTTCACAGCTCGCAAAATATTTATTATCTTTGCAGTGTGAAAAAGCTGAGCGTGATAATACCTGTGCATAACCGTGCTGACCTGCTGAAGCATTGTCTCGACAGTGTGGCTCAGCAGCAATGGCGCCCTATGCAGGTGGTAATCGTTGACGACGGCTCCACTGATGCCTCGCAAGCTGTGGCCATAGAATGGGGACAGCAGGTATCTGCGCCCGACTTCGAGGTAAAGATTATCAGCCGCAAGCAACAGGGGGCGTCGGCAGCAAGGCGTGCGGGGGCTCTGCAGGCCAACGGCAGTGTGTTCGCCTTCGTTGACAGCGACGACACTTTGCGCCGCGAATATTCCGAGGCCGTTATGGCGGCTTTTGAGGATGCCGACACGGAGCTGGTTTACTGGCGGCAGTTGGGGCATTTCGACTCCAGCCGCACTCGCTCGTTCAAGTTTCCGCGCCATGTCAGCATGGCAAATCACGTTACGCACGCCGTTCTCAACACGCTGTGCTGCGCCGTCAGCCGCAACCTCTATTTCCGGTCGGGCGGATGGGATGAGGCTGTGAGCGTATGGGACGACTGGGAGTTAGGCATACGCTATCTGTCGGCTCTGCGCGGCAATGCGGTACGCATCAACAAGACTCTCACCGACGCGCGTCTGCACGGCGAATCCATCACCGGCCGCAACTATCTCTCGCGCAAGGGCCGTTACCGCGAGGCTCTCAACGCCGCCGAACGCCACGCGCATCAGTTGCCTACGCCGCAGAGGCTCGAACTCAGCCGCCTCATAGCGTATAAAACAGCTGTCCTGGCTGCTCATTATCACCGCGAAGGGGACCGCGACTCGGCTCGGCAGACTCTGCAGAGGGCTATTGCCAATCTGCCCGACAGGCGCGGACGTTTAATTCTAAAAATCGTTTTTGCCTACACGCGACGCGGGTTACGCGGCGCCGCAATATGGGCTTTGCCTCTTTTGATAAGTTAATGCTGAAGAAAAACACATCTCACAACAACCCTCCAGCTCATACCGCTCCAAAGCAGGAGAAACTCTGGGGCAAAGAGTACTGGAAGGTGATGACAACCAATTTCCTCCTCTTCTTCGCCTTCTACCTGCTCACACCGCTGTTGCCCATCTATCTCGACGCCCAGTTCGACGCCAACAAGGACATCATCGGCCTGGTGCTAAGCGGATATGTGGTAGCCACCTTTCTGGTGAGGCCATTCAGCGGGTTTGTGGTCGACACGTTCAACCGCAAAAAGGTGCTTACCATCTGCTTCCTCTTCTTCTTCATCTGTTTTGCGGGCTACATAGGCGCGGGCACGCTGCTGCTCTTTGCCATTGTGCGCACCATACACGGATTGCCCTTCGGCGCCGCCACAGTGGCCAACTCCACGGCCGCCATCGACGTGCTACCCTCTTCGCGCCGCAACGAGGGTATAGGCTTCTACGGGCTGAGTAACAATGTGGCAATGGCCATTGCGCCTTCTGCCGGAATCTGGATATACCATGAGAGCGGCAGCTTCGAGCTGCTTTTCTGGATTTCTCTCATCCTCTCGTTCCTCGGCTTTCTATGCGCCACCACCATAAAGCTGCCCAAACGGGCTCCCGTGCCGGGAAAACGCAAACTCGACTGGGACCACTTCTTCCTCAACAGGGCTTGGCTCATGGCGCTCAACATTCTGCTTTTCGGACTCTGCTGGGGCATCATGAGCAACTATGTGGCCATTTACGGCCAGGAGCGGCTCGGCATCACCGACGGCACGGGCATCTTCTTTGCTATTCTCTCGTGCGGATTGGTGCTGTCGCGTCTCACGGGCCACAAGGCGCTGCGTCAGGGTCGGTTGGTGCAGAACTGTGCTGTGGGTGTGATACTCTCGCTGGCAGGGTACACGCTCTTCGCCCTCGCCTTCGGCCAGTGGAGCTATTATCTGTCGGCACTGCTCATCGGTCTGGGCAACGGACGTATGTATCCGGCATTCCTGAATATGTTTGTAAGCGTGGCACGCCATGATCAGCGAGGCACGGCCAACAGCTCCATTCTGGTGTCGTGGGATCTGGGCATGGGACTGGGCATACTCGTGGGCGGCTTCGTGGCCGAATACACGGGTTACTCGGCCGCTTTCTGGCTCTGCGCCTTTGTGCAGGCCACAGGCACGCTTCTGTTCCTTTTCGCCACCCGACGCTTCTATCTCAGCAGGCGGCTGGAATAACGAGTTTGCACATCTCCCCGCTTTTTTCTATATTTGCAATTTGATAGTAGTCAGTATGCAGAAGACGCCGGTTTTAGCCGCAGTTGGTTCTTCTGTGCTTTTGTAAGATATGCTTAACAACAACACACCCTCGTGGCTGCGTGCCATTCCACCCGTTACACGCAACCTCATAATCATAAACGTGCTCATCTGGCTGTTGGAGTTCATCCCGGGCTTCTGGGCAATGCTCAAGCAGCACCTCGCTCTCCACTTCTGGGGAGCCGCCGACTTCAACCCGGCGCAGATTATCACTTACGCCTTTATCCACGAGCCAAAGACCATTATCCATGTGGGCTTCAATATGTTCACGCTGTGGATGTTCGGCCGCCTTATGGAGCAGGTATGGGGCTCGCGCCGCTTCTTCATCTTCTATTTCGTATGTGCTATCGGCGCCGCCCTGGTGCAGGAATTAGTGTGGCAGTTCAGCTGGATGCACGAGCTCGCCGCCGTCAACGGCCTCTCCGTTGACCAGCTCAACAATGCGTTGGCAATGCAGGAAATCTCCGACCCCGCGGCGGTGCACAATCTGCTGGCAGCCTCCAAAAACGGCCTGCTGTGTGTGGGAGCCTCCGGAGCCATCTTCGGCATCCTGCTCGGCTTCGCCTTCGTCTTTCCCAACATGCCACTCTATCTCTTCTTCATCCCCGTACCCATCAAAGCCAAATACATGGTCATTGGTTACGCAGTGCTTGAATTCTTCTTAGGCGTTAGCGGCAGCGGCACGGTGGCTCACTTCGCCCATCTCGGCGGTATGCTCTTCGCCCTCCCGCTCATTTTCTATTGGAAGCACAACGGCACTCTGCGCGGTGGCCGCTTCTGGTAAACTTTTTGCCAAATGACTGCGTTACGGAATCTGTCAGCCACTGTCTGGCTCATAGCCGCCAACGTACTGGTATTCATAGTGCTGCTCGCGGGCGGCATCTCTCCCTCGGCTGTGGGGGTGCCCTCCGACGTCCGTCTGCTCCTTACGCATCCGTGGACGCCGCTCACATATATGTTTGTGCATTTCAGCTTCTGGCACCTGCTCATCAATATGTTGTGGCTGTGGATGTTCGGCCGTCTGCTCACCGACATCTTCTCCAACCGGGCTCTCACGCTCCTCTACCTCACCGGCGGACTCTCCGGAGCCCTATTTTACATAGCCGCCACACTCTTTCTGCCGGTGTCGTCGGCGTTGTGCGGCGCCTCGGCGGCAGTGGTGGCTGTGATGACGGCTGCCGGGCTACGGCTGCCCGATATGCCGGTAAGGCTCTTTTTCTTTGCGCCGGTGAAGCTGAAATGGATTGTCCTTGCAGGCATTCTGCTCCTCTTCCTGGGCGCCGGAGGAGCCGGTTTCTTTGCCCATTTAGGCGGTGTTTGCGGCGGTTTAAGCTTCGTGCTTATCCCGGCAAGGAAACGCTCTGTAAAGCCGCGTAAAGCCCCAAAACCGTCGCGCCGCCGACTCAAAGAGATAAACCGCAAAATGACGGCCAGGCGCAATGAGATGAAAAGGCTCGACGACCTGCTCGACAGGGTACGGATTTCCGGCTTCGACTCGCTCTCACGGGCGGAAAAAGCGGAGCTAAAACGCATCTCGGAGTGCCTCAACAAAGGCTCTGAAAAATAATATAAACCCTCAAATTTATAGCAGTGACATTTTCTTTTTTCCTCCGTATAATAGGCAAGACGCTCACTTTTGCGTTGTATCTCATCACCTTGCTGGCAGCCTTCGGCGGGTACATACCACCCACGCTCTGGTCGCTGCCGGCCATCTTTGTGCTGGCCTTCCCCTATCTGCTCATCCTCACCTTCATTGTGGCTCTGGCCTGGCTCATCGGCGGACGTATGTTCATTGCCATTGCGGGTGCGGTGACGATTCTGATTGCGTGGCCTGTGTCGGGCAGTTCCTGTCCGGTGTCGTTCAGCACAGAGCCTAAGAAAAGCTCCTTCTCGCTGCTCACTTACAACGTCTTCGACCTGCAGGACTATGAGCATCCCGACGATGAGGGGGACTCCCGCGCACTCAGCTATATCATCAGCTCAAAAGCCGATATTGTGTGTCTGCAGGAGCTTTACAACCTGCCTCACATGCGCACCCAATTGCACGCTCAGAGCGATTCTCTGCGCCATATCTATCCCTACATCATCCCGGGCAAACCGTGGCAAGGATATTACACGCCCTTCATGCTGCTGAGCAAATACCCCGCTGTGGAATGTGAGATACCCAAGTCGCTGTGGACCGACTGCGCCCTTTACAAGATACGGTTACCGAATATGGTTATCCATCTGCTCAACGTGCATCTCACCTCCTACGCCCTGTCGCAGAAAGAGCGTAAGATAGTGAGCAACATACGCGGCTTCCGTTCGGCCAAACAAAGCATGCAGATGGATAAATCTGTCTATGCCAAGCTGTCGGCGGCGTTTGCCTCGCGCGACACGCTCAGCCATGCCATTCGCCAGATTGCCGATTCCATTCAGGGACCCTTAATCATAGCCGGCGACTTCAACGATGTCCCTGCCTCATACGCTTACAGAACAATCTGCGGCGACGATTTCAAGGATGCCGTGGCCAAGACCACCTTCGGCCCTATGATAACATATCATGCTCACGGCTTTCTCTTCCACATCGACCAGGTGCTTTACCGGGGCAAGCTCACGCCCAACAGCACCAAACGCGGCAGCCTGAAATGCTCTGACCACTACCCTGTCAGGGTCATCTTCAGCTACTGACACAGCTGTTGCCCTTACCGCAACAAAATCAAGTGATAGTGTTTTATGAGCTGTTTTTACCTTCGGTCTGCCGCAATCACCCGTATTTTCATTGCAGCATGCACGAATATCAGCGAATGTACGAGCTGTTCCTCCCCAGGTTCGGGAATATAAACAGATACGATAAAACCGCTAAAACAACAACAAAACACACATCCGTTTGCAATAACCGGGTTAAAATGATGCCTGCGCCGCGTTGCGTACCGTCAAACGTGAATCCGATATTTCTGAAATACACCTTGAATGGTACAGATAAAAATAATTTATTTCCCAGACGCCGAAACAAACTGCAAATTATCAAATTATTTGTTTTGAGATTAAATATAAACCAGTTTGTAGTATTACATCTCGAATCTCCGTGATTTTTGGCAATATATCATGAATCTTCAGATGCCACAACAACCAATATATGGGCATTAATGAAATTTAAAAAAATAATTGATAAAAAGTATTGCATAAGTGTTAAAAGTGTATTCTATTTGCATCCGAATAACACATGGTATTGCTTGCAGCAGACAGAACCGGTGTTGTTCAACCTATATTAACCTTTAAATCGCAGTAAGAGATGAAACAATTTCTCAACGGAGTAATAGCCTTACTCCTCGTTCTCATCACATCATGCAGCGCAGACTTGCCTGATGTGGTGAATCCGGGCGGCAGTCCGGTAACAACGCATCGCTCCCTTTCGGTGAAAGAAGTGAGCAACCGACTGAATGGCATTTGGGGAACTTTACCCAAGTCCAATCCCTCAACACGAAACTCAGACGTTCTGCCGGCGGATTCCATTTTCGCCTTACCCGGCGGAGAGTTTGATACCTTCTCAGATATTATAATTGATACACGCGCTTCAGTATCAGATGATACAGAAGAAGAATGTGACTGTGATCCATTATGCGGAGGTACTTCTTCGCTTACGTTCTATCGTAAGAACCACATGATAATCAATATACGGCCATGAAACAATCAGCCCTGTACAAGACAGTAGTTTCGCTCCTGTTGGTACTTATCGCACTCCCTCTTTGCATCTCATGCAACGATGATGCAGACCCTACACCCCCGAATGGACAGGCTTCCCCAAGAGTTGATTTTGATAGTATACATCCTTTAGTCTTGAGTTATAGCAATATGCTCGAGACATGGTCTGATACTACTTCAGTGTTGGACTACAGATACATTCGAGTAGCAGATGCTTGGAGAGGATTGGACATCAGGCTGGGGTCAGATGTACCTTATTATCCTTATTCGGATACTATGTCTCACAAAGAGCTTTTCCGGTATCTGATGAACATAAACAATGACACCTGTTACAAGGAAGGCGTTGAATATTTTAGGGAGATGTATCACAATCCGCACTTGCAACGAGTGTATATAGAAGATATAGTTGATTTGCAAGTGACAGCGATAACAGATTTTGACAAAGATCATCCGGCCGGATCCGATCTTTCAGATTTATGCTACCTGTCATACGGTTCATCCTATAAATACGTTCAGGAAGGCTGTGTATTCAACGAACGCTCCATTGGTAATGGCATATATCCGGCTTTGAGGGAATATTACGAGACCGGTCCCGTCGATACAATATGGTGGAGAAAAGGTCGTTGGGATGGTGTGCTGAATAAACATTGCTGGGAACGTGGTGTCAGGGAAATACTCAACCATATAAAAGTTGCTGACATAAAGAACAATCGCTTGAAAATGGTTTCAGGTTTAGAACCTACTTTGTCGTTTTCAGTGAAGCCGGCGCAGCGGTGCAAGATTGAAATAACGCGCACTATACAGATACCCGGAGGCATATTCCCGGCTCGTGTAAGCAAAGGCGTCAGAATCATAGAATAAAGCTTCACAAAGGGGCATTTTCAATGCCTTTGCCTTTGCGGGAGGTGTGTCATAATTATGATACACTTCCTTTTAGTTTAAATTTTACCCGAACGTAGAGACCCACGGCTCACGCATCCGTCATAATGCGAGCAGTCTGCAACCAATATACGAATCTTCGCGATACAATGACGGACACACGAGCAATCTACAATCAATATGCAAAACCCCATGGCTAAATGACGGACGCACGAGCCGTGCGTCCCTACGTTCGCGAAATTTGACACACCTTCTTATATTATTAGCTAAAATACACCGCCGAAATCAGAAAATGCATCAAAATGATTTTTCCGGACAGCAATTATTAAAAACAACAGGGGTCGTGTCGGTCTTGACACGGCCCCTGAAATTCTTCCTGTCGGCAAATGTTATTTGCGGTGTACTATGCGGAGGCGTTTCACGCTGCCGTCGGCATATTTGCGTACTACGAGGTAGATGTTGCCGCTGACGAGGTCAGTCTCTCGTACAGCTATACCGTTGACGGTGAAGTAATGCTCTTCCACAATTTCAAGCAGCGTGGCGTCGTTGATGTCAGCACCGGCTGTCTTGTCGATGTAAAGCTCATATTTCTTGGAGTGTTCACCGGCTGTTGCGGTCAGCGTAACGGCGCCGCAATATGCGTCGTTGGTTACGTGGATGCGGTTGCCGTCAATGCGCAATACCGGACTCGGGCCGCTCCATACCAGACCTTCGGGGCAGCCTACGTTGAAGCTGCGGGTTACCTTGGCCTCCGTGTCACCGGCGGTGAGGTGGATGGCTGCACTGTGAACCTTGGCAAGGTTATGGTCGGCAAATACCCGCAATACCGGATATGAGTAGTTATCGGCCGAGGTCCATTTGGCACCCAAGTTGAGAGTGGCCAGTTCGGCGCGGGTGAGCTGACGGCCTACAGGTGTGAGCATGCTTGCCGAAACGCCTTCAAGATAATAAGTATCGGTTACCGAGCAATCCGTGCTCCAGTAGCTCTCAACTTCCGGATTGGCGAAGTCAATGCCAATGATGGCACCGCTGACGTCGGCATCAGCCTCAACCTTGCCCACATTATAGCAGCGTGTCATGTTGAAAATGCCGTTGCCGTTGTTGGTGCCGGAGAAGGTCTGACCCACGAGGCCGCCTACCTGATTGGCACCCTTCACAGAGCCTACATTGTAGCAGTCAATGAAAGTGCCGCCCGAAGCACCTGCAAGGCCGCCTATGGCATGACCGGTGGCACTGCTGCCCGATTCGGTGGTGCCTTTCAGCGTACATGTAGTGGCTACGTTGCCGAAGTTGACACACTGTTCAACCACGATCTGATTCTTCTGGCTGGTGCCCACAATGCCGCCGATGCGGTTTGTGCCGCCGGTAACGTTGGCCTCATTGCGGCAGCGACGTATGTTCAGGTCTGCGCCAAGGCAGTTGGCAACCATGCCGGCAACAGAATATGTGCCGCCGGTAACTTCGCCGGTATTATAGCAGTCGGTGATGTCAGTCATTGCATTGGCCTGCGCCACTACTCCGCAGGTGAGAGAACCCTTCGAGGTGATTTTGCCGGTATTGTAGCAGCGAATCATCTGAGAGCGCTCATCGTCATAACCGCGGCCAAGCTGGTTGGTAACGCCCGAGATATAGCCCTTGTCAGCTATCTCGCAAACTACATCGCCGGTGTTGTAACAATCGGCTATATAAGCCCTTGTGCCGGTGATGTTGAACAGGCCCGACACATTGCCCAGCGTCTTGCCGGTAATCTTGCCGGTGTTGTAGCAGCCTGTGGCTTTGATGCCTATGGAATAGGAGGAAGCGTTTCCGAGGATGCCGCCCACATTGCCGTTTACGGTAATGTCGCCGGTGTTGTAGCAGCGGTCAAGCACAAGGTGCTGGGCAAGAGCCGTATTGGGGCTCAACTGACCCACGATGCCGCCGAACTGCGAAACAGCGCTGGTGAGATTGGCTTTGTTGCCGCACTCTATGAAGGTGGATTGCTGTGTCTTCGACACGATGCCGCCGCCATATCCGCCGTTGATGCTGCCTTCGTTGATGCAGCGCAGGAAGGTGACGTCAGTTTTTGCCTCGGCCACAATGCCGCCGGGACTTGATGAGGGACTCGATGCCGTGCTGGTAATGGTGCCTCGGTTGGTGCAGTCGGTGAGACGCGCTCCGGAGTATGCTATGGCCGCAAAGCCTGCGCGATATGGTTTGTTGCCCGTTACGGTGGCTTCATTGACGCAGTTGGTTATTGAGCCGAACAACTCGCCGCAGAAGGCACCCACGTAATTGGATTTGGTCTGGGTAAAGGTGCCGGCAATTGTCAGGTCTTTCACCGTGCCTGTAGGGCCGATGATGAAGATTGCGCCTTGCTTGCCGCCGGTACATGTGTATTCAATGCCTTTGAGCTTATGTCCGTTGCCGAGGAGCGTGGCGTTGAACTGAGCGCCCGAAATGGGCATGAAGGTCTTGCCGGAGAAGTCCAGGTCGGCCATCACTTTGATGAAGCGGCCGTCAAGGTCTACCTTATTTACAGAGATGAAGGTTGCCAGGGTATCCCAGTCGGCTGTGGTGGAGAGCTGCCAGGGATTGGCCTCCGAGCCGTCGCCTGCAAGAGGCAGCGGCGCTGAGCGGGCTATGGTGATTTGCTTCTGCAGACTCTGACCTTTGGCCGTGAGGATATCATAGACAACGCCCTTGACCTCGGCGGGAGCTATCAGCTGCGAACCCTGAATGGCAAACGCATTGTTGTTCTTCAGGCTCCAGGTGATGCCCTGATTGCCCGACAGTGTTGCCGGACTGACGATGTTGCGGGTATCCTCTTTTTCGTTCATGGTGATGACCATGGCGGCGGCCTGTTTCATCTCGGGCACGTCTGCCAGGCATTTCAGCACCGGATAAGAGCCCTTCTCAAACTGCCATATTTCGGCGTCATAGCCCTCAGGCAGATTGCCTGATACGAGCATGGAAGTCGCCTCGCCGCTCATGCCGCTATGGTTGTGGCCACCCTCAGCCATGATGGGCAGAATCTGACGGTCGAAATAAACACCCTTCACTATGCCGGAAGTGGTGCCGTCGCCTACGATGGCGCCCACAAGCGCTGTTGCGGAGGTTATAATGCCGTAGTTGACGCAGTTGGTCATACGGTTATAGTAATTGCCTGTGCCATAGTGCGGATACATACCGGCGATGCCACCGCTTACAGTGTTGGCATATACCGCTCCGGCGTTGATACAGTTGTTGATAAACATACCTGTGGAGAAAGCGGTGATGCCGCCGCCATACATCGACGTGCCGGTGGTCCCGCTGCGCGTTACCGTCTTCACGGTGATGTCTCCCACATTGACGCACTGGTTGATGCGACCCGTGTTATTGGCCACGATGCCTGCGCCGTATGTACAGTTGGAGGTAACGGCACCGGCGTTGAGACATTTCTGCACCAGACCGGCGTTGTTGGCGACGATGCCGGAGGCGTGAGTGCTGAGTACGCGTACGGTGGCGTAGTTGCGGCAATTCTCTATGCGGCCGGAGTTAGTAACGGCTATACCGGCGCAATATCCACTGCCCTCAAACAGACAGGTGGAATCTATGGTAAGATTCTTGACAACGCCCAGACCGCCGATAACGCCGAAGGGTGCTTTGAAGCTCTCCTGCTGGGTGGCGTCGAACGAGGCATTGGTCCACGAACCATCTTTATTATAGTTCGACTTCCACACTATCTTGCCCATCTTCAGGTTGCGGATGGTGTGGCCGTCGCCGTCGAAGGTGCCTCCGAAATAATATGACGAGGAATATGCCTTGTTGCCGATGCCGAGGAACGTTGAGTCGCCGGTAAAGTCCAAATCGGCGGTCAGACGGAAGTATGTGCCTACAAACGGCTGACGGTCGATAGAGGTGATGCGTGCCAGGCGGTTCATGTCGGCCGTATCCTTAATCAGATAGGGCGATTCGGCAGTTCCCTTGCCGTCGAAGACCTGAGGCGCATATTTAACAATGTGATAATAGAAGTCGGTGGAGTTATACCGAATCACCAGGGTGTCGGAGGCAAAGGTGCCGTTGAGCTTCAACGTATTGTCAACGATTTCGGCACCGCGTCCCTTGCTGGTTAGCTGTCCGCCTACCAGGAACGAGAGGGATGTGCTGCCCAGGGTATTGACGTGCGTGTCGGAAGAGATGCGCATCAGATAATCGTCGTCTTTAAACTGAATTGCCGTTGCCGACTGTGCCGAAGCGGCTGCCGTGGCGGTGGAGCGGAGACGCGGATAATAGCCCTCCTTGAAGAGCCATGTATCGGCGCTCAGACCTTCCGGACCGGAGGCGGCGGTGAGCTGGGCTGTGGTGCGGGCTCTTGTCGACTCCTTCAGCGAGAAGAGGTTGCTGTCGAAGTAACAGTTGGTGATGTTGATGTTGGAGATGTCGTTGTTGCCCACGAGTTCGCGGCAAATGTTTTCCGTGTCGTAGCCGCTGTTGGAGGTTACCAGCACCGTCGACACATAGCTTGAGGCGAGCTTGCAGGGGCCGTCGGTGGTTTCAGCCACACCGGCCAGGCCACCGTTGAAGAATGCAGCGCCTGAGATGATGCGACCGGCCGCATAGCAGTCGGCAATGGTGCCGCTGAAGGAGCCGGCGATGCCGCCTGTCTTGGCCTCATCGGTATAATTCTCAAGGGTGCCGACAAAGAAGCAGCGGTTCACGCTGATGCCTTTGCCCAGACCTACTATGCCGCCCATTACCTGACCCTGACGGGGAGTGGGGCGACCGCTTACCACGCCGGCAAAGAAGCTGTCGGAAATGGTGGCGTTATCGGCGGCACGAGCCACCAGACCGCCGCTGACATCCATCTGACGCGTTGCGCCGGAATAGATGATATTATCAGAGGCGCCGCAGTTGGTCATGCTGCTGTCAAGCTCGGCTACCATGCCCGAAACGCATCCTGCCGTTCCGGCCACCTGCGACAGATAAACATGGCAATTCTCCACTTTGGTGGCATGGCCTGCCAAAGGAGCCACATAGAGGTAATCGCTGCCCACAGTGGCTTTGCGTACCTCGCAGTTTGCGATGACGCCGTCAGTGTGTGCCACCAGAGCAGCCACATACGGACCGGTGGCCGTTACGCGCGGTGCCATGAGGCGGACACCTTCGATGCGGCTTGTGGCCGATGCGTAGGCTATAAGGGCTGCATAACCCTCGTTGCCGCGTTCCACGGTGAGGTTGCTCAGGGCATGGTCATTGCCTGTGAGGGTGCCGGCAAAGGGATGCTCTGCCGTGCCGATGGGCAGGAAGCGCTGGCCGCTCATGTCTATATCAGCGGTAATGGCAAAATATTTCCCCTCGGTGGATGATGATTCGGTATAGCGGCGCAGATAATTAAGGTCGCTGAGCGACTTTATCTGCCATGGCGAGGCGGCTGTGCCTTCACCCTGCAGCTCGGTGGTTGATGCCGGATAAACGATGTCGAAGTCGGTGGTTATGGCTCCGGTGGTCAGATATCCGAAATATACCGACGATGTGCGGAGGGTCCAGTTGGTCCAGTTTATGCTTCGCACATCCGCTGAGGGTTTGGTGTAGATGGTAGGAGCCAGAATCACCGATTCGCCCTGTTCGCCGGTGATTGCGGCTGTGTAGATGTTGCCGTGCTGCACGTCGATGGCGGCGAGCTGCGACTCAATCACGGCGCTGCGGTCGTCGCTGAGCACCAGTTCCACACTCAGGCCATGGTTGGCAAAGTTCTCCACCGTGAGCACGTTGCCCTGCTGCGAGGCCACAATGGCATACTCGCCGGGAGTTGAGGTGTTTCCGTCGCGGCGTGTCTCTTTCATGGTACCGTTGGGAATCTTCAGCAGCGTGGTGTGATACCAGCCCACGGCGCGGTCGGCGTATGTGCCTCCCTTGACGTAGATACCCCACCAGGTATTGATGAGTATTGTGCCATCGTTCTGCACAGAGCCGGTAATCATGGCGTTGCGGTCGGGCTTGCCGTTGCTTGTGCAGACGGCGATGTCGATGGTGCCGATGCCCTCAATCGTTGTAACCTCCTGGTTGCTGATTGTGAACACGCCCGTAAGCGGGTCAATGCGGGCAATCACCGAGATGCCCTGGTCCCAGAAGTTCTCAATGCGGTAATAACCGGCCGAATCAGTGGCCACAATCTTTGTAGTGCCCAGACCGCCGGTGGGAGCCAAAGAGGCCGAAAGGGTCTGGAAAGTCATAACGCGCCTGCCCGTAATCTCGCCGCTGTAAGCTTTGCGCGGCAACGCGTTGATGAGTTTTTGCGCCGGCTTTTCAGCAGGCATTTCGTGCATCATCGGCAGATTCTGCACGGATCTGACAACTCGTTGTGTCAGAGAGGCTTGCGACTGAACAGGCAGGGTATTCGGGAAGGTGGCCGGAGAGGATGCCTCAGCCCCTTGTGCCGTTAAACCCGCCAGTCCGAGAACTGCAAGTCCCAATAGGGTGAATTTCTTCATATCTTAGGTGTTAGTTGTGAAAGTATTCGTGATAATTGCATCATTACAGGAGGAATTAGACCTGCTATCTTCAGATTCAAAATTACACAATTAAATTTATATCCGCAAACAATTTCGCAATTAATTAACACATCTTAATTTTAAGCCACTTTTCTGAAAATTTTAAATTTCAGCCGAAATAACGCGATTTGGAAAGATTTTCACCCTCCGGCGCCCCATAATCCGCCGCCGCCACCCCCTGCGGCGAGCCACAAGCCCTCCAGCGCCATAAAATTTAACGGCCTATCATACAGCCCGTAAAAAAAGTGTTAACGCCGGGGGCTAAAGCGTTAACACTTTCATGAGTTATGGCGTCTTTGATATTACAATTCTTTGATAATAGCCAAATTGTTTTCATATTTAGGGAATGACACCATACCCTTATTCACTTTGCTTATTTGCCCGGTGTACAACTCAATAACCTGAGTGCCGTCGCGGAATATGCCTTTGGTTGTTATGGCCTCGCCATCATAAGGCTTCAGTTTAATCAGAACTGTATCTTGGTCATTATATCTAATGCACGTATGTACGTCGAGCGTTCGCTGCCGTCCGGCACCGATAACCGGGTTTGAGCGCCTTATATTCCCGAGCTTTTGGAAATGCGCCAGTTGCTTGCCGTTGATTTTATTCCAGTTCATATCCGAGCGGAAAGCCTGGTCACTGTCCACGTTCAGACGGGCATCACTCAATTCTCGGCCACTCTCATCGCCATAGAAAATTTGAGCCACGCCGGGCGACTGCAACAAAGTTGTGGCGCAGTCAATCATATTGTCCATGTCCGCGTCGCGGTGATATGAGTTATTCAGATAGCTAAAGGGATGCCAGCGGTGATGAGCGGCAATACTGTCGGCATAAGCCTGCCAGGTATATACATATGTTATCCAAATCGCCATGCTTGGGAAAATAGAAATTCACCATGCTCGAGAATCCGGCATCGGCATAATCCGGCTTATAATCAATTGAGGCATGCTCAAAATCACCTGTCATATAGAAAGGCTCATCCCACTTTGCGGCAGGGTCATGGGGATGATTCTTCCGCCATTTCTGCAATGCAGCATTACAAGCTGTATTCAGTTCCTTCCACCGGTTCAGATGCACATTCTCCACAATATCACAGCGAAAACCGTCAATGCCAAATTCTTCCACCCAAGAAGCAATCCATGCAATCAGATATTGCGACGGCGACAGGTTTCTATCCTTGCGCAAAGCCCGGGCCGACGGGTTTACCCACGCGTCATTGGCTTTGCCCTCCCTCTTCCATTTTTTCTTCAGGAAGTCGGGTATTTTCACCGGCATCATGCTCTCGTCCTTGAAATCGGGCATTCCGTAAAGCGTGGCCTGAAGCGGATTGTTTTCATCCCATCCTTCATCAGGCATACGAATCCAGCTGCGGTCATACCATCCCTTCCAGCCAAGTCGCCCTTTGTAAAAGTCATCGTTACTCCAGTCTCTGATATGCCGAGCGGCTTGAGCCTCCGTCAGTCCGGTGTCGGCAAAGCCATATTGAACAGCATCCAACAGGGTGGGATAACCCGGGTCGTTGAGGTTGGCGCCCAACATCACACGTATTCCCTGCGAATGGAGACAGTCAACCAGTTCTCTGAACTCGTCTACCGTGCCATAGTTTTTGTCTATCTGTGTGTAATCGAGCGGATAATAGCCGTGATAGCCATAATGAGGGAAATCATTTACTGAGCCGCTGCCCGACATCCATCCGTGAATCTGTTCATAGACATCGGTCATCCACACCACATCCACTCCAAGATTGGTAAAATAGCCTTCGCGGGCTTTTTTCAGCATCCCCGCAAAATCGCCACCATGGAATGTAGCGGCATTAAGGCGTTCGCTGCCATAGTCCACAATACGCCCGTAATTTATGTCATTATCGACATCTCCGTTGCAGAAGCGGTCGGTTATCACAAAATAGACCGAAGCATTACGCCAGTCAAATTGGTCGGGGGTTGTGGCTCGCATTGCATTAATGCAGAAGAACAGCAACCCAATGATGGTCAGATTTCTCATTGACTTACAATTTTTCTGCAAAGTAACGTATATTCAGTTCGCCATGCAATACTGATTTATAACCATAAGGGCTACATCAACCGCATTTCTCTGGCCGCATTCACCGCTTCTATTGAGTTGTTGTCGCTGAGTTTTTGAAGTATGTTCTGCCGATGCCGGTTTACCGTATTGACACTGATTTGCAATATATCTGATATTTCTTTGCTCAATTTGCCCGATTGGATTAACCTGAGCACCTGTTCTCTCTGTCCATAAGCACGCTGTTGCGTCTGAGGCTTAATTGCAAAGGTTGAATTTGGCCGGTGATGTTGTTGATAATTCGGGGTTCAATGTCTGACGAGGGCGTTTGGTTGGGAGATAACATATAACTGCAAAGAATCAGCCAAACCTTGCCATTAGGCGAAAGAGAGAGTATCCGGGTTGTGTTGCTGACGTAGAAATATTCATTCTTACAATTGCGGATACGAAATCGGCAGCAGGCTGTGTGGTGCAATTTGTCGGTTGCCGGCATCCGGTCTATGTAACGAAAAAAATCATATTCAAGCATCCGCTTCTCCACCAAATCTTCAGGATGAATACGGTTGTAAATCACATCTTCATCACCTGAGTTATAACATTTATGGAAAACGGAATCAGATGTTATGCCCAAGATACGGGCAAAGGAACCGGCATCCACAAAACAAGTGTCGGCATGCGCATCGGTAATTACATAACAAGCATTGTTAACAGCGGCCATGAAGCCAATCTTGTCTCTAAAATATTGCACTTTGCTTGTGTCGAGCTGCTCTTTGTGAAGCTGCTGACTCTCATATAACGTTTTAAGTTCTTTCTGTAAGATATCCATTGCAGTTTATGGTAAAAAGACTGGAGAGCTTTCGCAATTTTGAATCAGTTAAGCCATTAAACGACGGCAGTGTCAACCCGCCGGGACGAAATTACAAAAAAATCCGATTCCTCGCTCAGAAGGGCCAAAGAAATTTGGATTGACACCGCGCCCCCGTTTAGCAAGGTTATCTTCGCCCGCGCTTTTTGAGGCACATACCGCAGGAGAAATATCTCTGTTCCAAAAAAGCAATAAAGAGGAGGTATTAAGAGTTATATCATAAGGAATATTCTAAATCAACCTGACACTATAAAATGAAACTACGACAAGGTATTCTGACTCTGACGTCGGCGCTTCTTTTCGCCGCCATGCCGGTATGCGCTCAGACTGCGGGTCAAAGCAAAGAGAATCCGTTTCTCAAACCCTATCCCGACAAGTACGGCATTCCTCCGTTCGCCGACATTACCACCGACGATTTCATGCCCGCCATAAAAGCCGGCATTGAGGAGCAGGACCAGAACATCGCCAACATCATCCGCAACCGCGCGGTGCCTGATTTCGACAACACCATTCTGCCGCTCGAAAACCTCTCACCCATCCTCGACCGTGTGGCAGGCGTCTTCTATCACTACAACGAGGCGCTCAACACTCCGGATTTCGCAGAAATGGCCGACCAGGCTATTCCGTTGCTCAACCAGAGCCAGAACAAACTCTACCTCAACGACTTGCTGTTCCAGCGCATCAAACAGGTTTACGACACGCGCAACGACAAGGGTCGCAAGCTCACTCCCGTGCAGAAACGCGTCATAGAGAAATATTACCGCCAGTTTGAAGAGCGCGGCGCCAACCTGCCGGCCGACAAGAAAGAGGAGCTGGTGAAAATCAACGACGAGTTATCGAAGCTGTTCATCCGCTTCAACCGCAATCTGCTGCAAGCCACCAACAACTTCTACATCACCGTTTTCAACAAAGATGACCTCAAGGGTCTGCCTCAGTCGAGCATCAACGTAGCCGCCGAGGAGGCAGTGAAGCGCGGTCTGCCGGGTCTGTGGGTGTTCACCCTTCACGCACCCAGCCGTCTGCCGGTGCTGCAGTATGCCGACAGCCGCGGTCTGCGTCAGGCCATGTATGAGGGCTACACTCACCTGGCCTCGCAGGGCGAGTACAACAACGGTCCGGTGATTGCTCAGATTGTGAAGCTGCGCAACGAGAAAGCCAAACTCATGGGCTTCAAGGACTTCGCCGCCATGATGACGAGCCGCGTAATGGCCAAGACGCCCGAAGCTGCCGAGAATCTGCTGATGCAGGTGTTTGAGCCGGCTGTGCAGCGCTCGCGCGAGGAGGTGAAAGATATGCAGGCTATTGTGGATGCCGAAGGCGGCAACTTCAAAATCGCCCCCTGGGATTATTACTACTATTCAGAGAAGGCAAAGAAGCAGAAATACAATCTGTCGGAAGCCGAGCTTCGTCCCTATTTCGAGGTCAACAATGTGCTGAAGGGTCTTTTCTACGCCGCCGAGAAGCTGTATGGCATCAAGATGGTGGAAATGCCCGACGCTCCCAAGTATATGGACGAGGTGAAGGTCTATGACGTGCAGGACGCCAAGACAGGCGAACACGTGGCTATATGGATGTGCGACTATTTCCCCCGTGCCAGCAAACGCCAGGGTGCCTGGATGGAACAACTCCAGAGCGCCGGTCTGTATGAAGATGGCAAATATCGCCGTCCCATAGTATATAATGTGGGCAATTTCACACCCGCCACCGCCGACAGCCCGTCGCTGCTGACTCAGGACGAGGTTGAGACCACGTTCCACGAGTTCGGACACGCTCTTCAGGGCATGCTCTCCACGGCTCCCTACCGCTCCATAGCCGGCACAAACGTAGACCGCGACTATGTGGAAATGCCGAGCCAGATGAACGAGCACTGGGCATGGACGCCGGAAGTGTTGAAGGTCTTTGCCAAGCATTACAAAACGGGCGAATCGATTCCCGACTCTCTCATCAACAAGCTTCAGGCTGCCTCAAAACACAATCAGGGCTTCATCACCACGGAGCTTGCCGGCGCCGCTCTGCTCGACCTCAACTGGGGTCATAACGATGGCTCAAACGTTGATGTTCCGGCCTTTGAAGCCGCTGTGGCTGAAAAGATAGGTATGCCGGAGGAAATCACCTACCGCTACCGCTCGCCTTACTTCAAACACATCTTCGGCGACGACGGCTACGCATCGGGCTATTACACTTATCTCTGGGCTCAGGTGCTGGAAGCCGACGGCTGGGAGCTGTTCCAGGAAAAGGGTTACTTCGACCCCAAGACCGCTGCCTCTTACAAGAAGAATATTCTTGAGGCCGGCGACACCGAAGACCCCTATGTACTCTTCCGCCGTTTCCGCGGTCATAACCCTGACCCGCAGGCTCTGCTGCGTCTGCGCGGACTCGTTCCGGCAACTCCGGCAAAGAAGAAATAAGCCGAAGAACCAAGGCTGAGAAACAAGACTAAGACCTAAAACAAGGCGTGTCGGCAAAATTTTACCGACACGCCTTGTTGTGTGTGATCCGTGTTGTGTGGATAAAGTGTTGAACGATTGTTAAAAGAGATTACGGCGTCAACCCTTCTCACTCACCGTCATCAGCCGCAGAGCTTGCCGCTCAGGCGCCCACATTGTTGCGGAGAAAGGCTGTGGCGATGGTCGCGAGATGCCGCGAAAAGGAGTTGTGGCCGTTAAAGGCTATCTTTAGCGTCCCAGGCCTTCGGCCGGTTTGAATTTCACTACCTTGCGAGCCGGAATAACCAGCTTCTCTTTTGTACGCGGGTTAACGCCCATACGTTCTTTCATCTCGTTAACCTGGAAGGTGCCGAAGCCAATGAGCTGGATGCGGTCTTCGTTGGCAAGTGCCTGCGACATTGATTCGAGCATGGCGTCGAGAGCGGCCTTGGCCTGTACCTTGTTCAGGTTAGCTTTTGCAGCTATCTCATTAATAAGGTCTGTCTTATTCATAGTTTTTTATGTTGGTGTTGGTAATTCAAATGCAAATATACAAATTTATACTTTCATAACAACTAAGTACCCACAAAAAAATTACTTTTCACCTTATTTTTGTTGTTTTTACGCCTTTTTAATGCTTCCACGCCCCTATTTCACCTCTTTTCACACTTCAACCGGGGGTCAGGTCTCAGCTTTTTTTATTAACTTTGCAAGTACGAACACAGAACTTGAAAAAAATCCATGACAGACACCTATTCTCCCGGCGAACGCGAACATAAAGAGTTTTCATATCAGGGCGTTTTGATGCCCGGATTCGTCATGCTGCTGATTCTTCTGGTGGTTGTTGCCGCCGTAATCTGCATCTTTGTCTTTGGCCGCGACTACAGCGAGGAGGCTGCGGCCACAATCATCTCCATAACGATGCTTCTGGCATTGTTTGCTCTCAAGGGCTTCTTTGTGCAGGAACCCAATCAGGCACGCGTCATGACCTTCTTCGGCAAATACAAAGGCACATGCCGCAACACGGGCTTCTACTGGATTAACCCCTTGATGGAACGCAAGAAAATCTCTCTGCGCATCTGCAACATGGATGTGGCACCCATCAAGGTCAACGACCTCACCGGCAACCCGGTGCTGATAGGCATGGTGCTGGTGTGGAAGGTGTGCGACACTTACCGCACTTTCTTCGACATAGATTCGCAGAGCTTCGGGGCAGGCAGCGTCAACATGAGCTATCTGCAGTCGTTTGTCAACATACAGGCTGATGCGGCCCTGCGCGAGGTAACCGGTCATTTTGCCTACGACGACCCGGAGGCACGTCCCGACGGTCTGACTCTGCGCGACGGCAGCAAGGAAATCTCCTCTCTGCTTGAGACGAAAATCAACGAGCGGCTGCAAATGGCCGGCATAGAAGTGGTGGAAGCACGGCTCAACTATCTGGCTTACGCGCCGGAGATTGCCGCAGTGATGCTCAAACGCCAGCAAGCGTCGGCGGTGATTGCCGCCCGCGAGAAGATTGTGGAAGGAGCCGTGAGCATGGTGCAAATGGCGTTAGACCGCATTGAGAAGGACAAGATTGCCCAGCTCGACGCCCGCCAGCGCGCCGCCATGGTAAGCAACCTGCTTGTGGTGCTCTGCAGCGAAGAACCCGCGCAGCCTGTGCTGAACACTTCCGAAGCTTAATACGTTAAGTTACAGACACTTAACTCTTTCACCCGTAAATCATAATCCAATTAATAAGATGAAAAAATTGCTATTCCTTTGTGCTATTTGCAGCCTTGGTCTCTGCACCGTGAGCTGCAACACAAAAAGCGGCGAAACGAAGCGTGAGCTTCACGACTCCATAGTAACGGCCGACTCGCTGCACGCAGCTCAGGCTGTTGACTCCATAAATGCTTTTAATGACTCCGTAACACGCGCCCAAAGCGCCGACTCCACGGAGACTACGAAATAATTTAACCCATGGAAAAGAAAAATCTGCAATATCTTCAGGCTCTTCGCAAGGCCATGTCCGATGCCGGCATCTATGCCGTGGTGGTAAGCGGCACTGACCCCCATCAGAGCGAGAATCCGCCGGCTCACTGGCGCGGCCGCGAATGGCTCACCGGCTTCATGAGCGAAAACGGCACCAACGGCACCGCTGTGGTAACTCCGAACGAGGCTCTCTGCTGGACCGACTCGCGCTACTTCATCCAAGCAACCGACCAGCTGCAAGGCACCGGTTTTGAGATGATGGCCGAAGATGGTCCCGACGCCGTTGACCTGGTGGAATGGCTCACAGAGCACGTTCCGGCCGGCAAAACGGTGGCCATAGACGGCATGACGTTCTCGGTGAACGCCGCCAAGCGTATGCAGCAGCAATTGGCCGACAAAGGCGTGAAGTTCAACGACAACTTCCCGTTGTTCGACTACATCTGGCCCGAGCGTCCGGCACGTCCGGCCAACAAGCTCTTCATCCACGATGAGGGTATTGTTGGCGAGGAAGCGGGCAGCCGCATGAACCGTGTAATGCAACAGGCCGACGGCGAACAGGCCGACGCCATCCTCCTCTCTGCCCTCGACGATATTGCCTGGACAACGAATCTCCGCACCGCCGGCGACATCAACTATTCGCCTATCTACGTGGCTTTCCTCTATCTCGACGAACAGGGTCGCCGCATCCTCTTCATCGACGACGAGAAGCTGACTCCGGAGGTAAAAGCTCATCTGCAGAAATATAATGTGGAGACGCGTCCTTACAGCTCGGTGGCCGACTTCGTAAGCAAGCTCCCTGCCTCCACACGCCTGCTCATAGACCCCGACAAGACGGCCCGCAGCATCTTCGACCGCATCAGCTGCACACCGGTGTTCGGCGGTGCCTCGGTGGCAAAGCTCAAGAGCATCAAGACCGACCAAATGCTCTCATCGCTGCATCAGGCCATGATAAAAGATGGCGTGGCTCTAACTGCCTTCTTCATGGAGGTTGAGGAACAATATCCCGGCGGCAAGCTCACCGAAATAGGTCTGGCACGCCGTCTGCGTCAGTTGCGCCTCAGCGACCCGACCTGCGTTGACGAGAGCTTCGCCTCTATCATCGGCTGGAACGGCCACGGCGCCATTGTGCATTACGAACCAACGGAAGAAAGCTCCGTGGCCATAGAAGGCTCGGGGCTGTTGTTGGTTGACAGCGGCGGTCAGTACACGCAGGGCACCACAGACATCACCCGTACGGTGGCTCTCGGCACTCCCACAGCCGAGCAGAAACACGACTTCACTCTGGTGATAAAGGGTCATATAGCCCTGGCTTCGGCCAAATTCCCCAAAGGCACGCGCGGTTCGCAGCTCGATGTGCTGGCACGTCAGTATCTGTGGAACGAGGGCAAAGCCTATTATCACGGCACAGGCCACGGCGTAGGCTTCTTCATCAACTGCCACGAAGGTCCGCAAAACATACGTCTGAACGAGAATCCCGCCACGCTGGAGCCGGGCATGGTAACCAGTGACGAACCGGGTCTCTATCTGGAGGGACGCTACGGCATACGCAGCGAGAATCTGATAGCTACCGTGCCCTGGAAGACCACCGAGTTCGGCGATTTCTACCGGTTTGAGGTGATGACGCTCTTCCCCTTCGACCGCAATCTGTTTGAGACGGAAATCATGACCGAAACCGAGATAGAGTGGATAAACACCTATCACGCAAAGGTTTACGACACTCTGGCACCTTATCTCAACGATGCTCAGAAGGCATGGATGCGTGCCAAGACTCTTCCCATAACCCGTAACGCATAACCCCTGCATGGCACTGATAAAATCCGTACGCGGCTATACGCCGGTAATCGGCAAAGGCACTTTCCTGGCCGACAATGCCACGGTGGTGGGCGACGTAATCATTGGCAACGACTGCAGTATATGGTTCGGCACGGTGCTTCGCGGCGACGTCAACTCCATCCGTCTGGGCAACCGTGTCAACGTGCAGGATGGCAGTGTGCTGCACACGCTGTATCAGAAATCGACCATAGAGATTGGCGATGACGTCAGCATAGGCCATAATGTGGTGATTCACGGCGCCCATATTCACGACTTCGCCCTCATTGGCATGGGAGCCGTTGTGATGGACGATGTAGAGGTAGGTCGCGGCGCCCTTGTTGCCGCCGGCAGCGTAGTGCTCAGCCGCACCAAGATTGGCGATCATGAGATGTGGGCCGGCGCGCCTGCTAAGTTCGTCAAGATGGTGGAGCCGGAAAAGGCCAAGGAAATGAACATCAAGATAGCAAAGAACTATCTCATGTACTCGCGCTGGTATGCCGACGAGGACGAAGGCTGCATAACAAAGTAGTTTTCCAACACCCAATAAACGGACTTTTCAGCCAAGTCCCTGCTAATCAATCAATTCAGACAACTCAGGCTAATCACTTGGGTTGTCTGAATTGTATTACCCGACCGGGAGTTATTGCAGATAAAAAATTTTTCTTATCTTTGCAAAAGATTATGAAAAGGCTTCAATCGGTCATCTGCGGCATACTGCTTCTTGCACTGGGCGCCACGGCGTTCAAGGCAGATGCCGTGATACCGCCTCCTCCCGGTTCGCCGTTCAGGTACGTTACCCTGCGGCTCACCAACGGCTCATATCTCGACGCCGGACGCATGGGCAGCATGACTCTCACAGCCGACTCGCTGCTGCGCTTTGGCAACGGCGAGAAGATGATTCAGGTGCCGCTCAGCCAGGTGGCAGGATGGGATTTACGGTTGGAAGAAAACATCACCGTGTCGGCCGAAAGCATAGGCAATGACTCGGCACCGGTGTTCCGAATCACTCCGGCAGGCGTTGTGGTTAACGGCCTTAAACGCAGCGACATACTGACGCTGACGCGCATTGACGGCGCGATGAATACGCTGCCACACAACGCCGGCGAGGTGTTAGTGTCCACGGAAGGATTGGCAAAAGGTGTTTATGTGATAACCGCGGGCGGAAAGTCCCTTAAATTCCTGGTGCAGTGAAGAAACTTCTGCTCTTCATATTCCTGTCGGCGGCCTGCATTATCACAATGGCAGTTGCTCCCAAGCATCTCGACATACTCTTCCGGCACGCAGACGGCATCAGCTTCAAGGTGCGCAGCCTGCCGCTCGATTCCGTTGCATCAGCCTCTCACACGGCCGGGAAACAATCGCTTTACGACTCGCTGACGGTCATCACACACTCAGGCAGGCGGTTCTCTTATCCGCTCGACACCATGGCCAGGGTAGAGCTTCGGCCTCACATACCGGTGATTTACATCAACACCGATTCCGCAGTATATGATGTTGCCGACAAGGTGAATTATCTGTCGGCCCGTTTCTCCATGTCGGCAGGCAGCGGCGTGGATAATGATTTCGACTCCATAGCGCCCGTAAAGGTTAATGTGCGCGGCCGCGGCAACTCAACCATGACGATGCCCAAGAAGCCCTATCGCCTCAAATTCGACAAGAAAATATCGCTCTGCGGTTTGGCAAAAGCCAAGAACTATGCGCTGATAGCCAACTACATTGACCCCACTCTGATGCACAACACCTGCGCTTTTGAAATAGCGCGACGCATGGGGCTGGAATATACCAACCACTCGGTGGCTGTGGATGTGGTGTTCAACGGCCGCTATTGCGGGTCGTATATGCTCACTGAGAAGGTAGGCATAAACGCCGGCTCGGTGGATATTGACGAAACGAAAGGTCTGCTGCTGGAAATGGATGTAGCCATGGATGAGGATTTCTGCTACTATTCAAAGCATTTCCGCCTGCCGGTAATGGTCAAAGACCCCGACTTGAAGGAAATTGCCGAGGCCGATACGTCTGTAACGGCTCAACAGCTCTTCGACTCCATACAGGCCGACTTCACAGCTGCCGAACTGGCTCTTTTGTCGCAGGATACGGAGAAATGGCGTCAGTATTTTGATTTGGAATCAACGGTGAGGTATCTGTTGGTGCAAAACATATCCGGCAACTGGGAATTTGCACACCCCAAGAGCCTGTATCTTTATCGCAAAAACCGTGGCGAGAAATTCTATTTCGGGCCGGTATGGGACTTTGACTGGACAGCCGAATATTTCACTCATTACGACCAGGAAATAGACTACGGCTATCCGTTGCTTTTAGGTACACCTGCCTCTGAGATGTATGAACAGATTTCGCGCTCGGAGGCCTTCTGGGACTGCTATCGCTCAGAGTGGCACCGTTTCAAGAACGAGATTTGGCCGGAGACGAAAGCCTATCTTGAACGCTATGCCGAATTGCTTGAAAGCAGCGCGCTGCGCAACGGTGAGCTGTGGCACCCGGGGCGCGAAGACCACGACTCACGCTATTGGGAATCGACATCGGCTTTCCGCAGCAACCTTCAGCGTTACATCAACTGGATTGATCGGCGCATGGAGTACATAGACCAGTCAGCAGCCATGGGTCTCTACTGGTAACGGCTCAAAGCGGCAATGATGACGCTATGTTACTTGCGAACTCTCATTTCAATCTTTTGAGGAGGAGCCGGTTATAAAAGCCTGAATACTTCTCATCACATTTTCAATTCTGAATTGCTTGAAGGCTTCAGCTGTTTCAGCTTTAAGGCGTGCCAGCTCCCGAGGCTCACGCATCAGCCACTCCAACTTATCGGCAATATCTTCAGGCGTATCGCCGGTAAAGACTCCGCCTCCGTGCGACAACATTTCCACCGTGCCGGTAATGCGGGTTGATACAACCGGCGTGCCTATGCACAAAGACTCGGCAATTACAGTGGGATACCCTTCTGTGGCGGAGGTCAGGCAGAAGACATCGGCTTTTTTTACCCATTCATACGGATTGGTGATAAAGCCGGGGAAATTGATACAGTCGGAAACACCCAGTTCGTCGGCAAGGCTTTTCAATTCCTTTTCCCTATCCCCTACTCCCAGGATATTAATCTTGAATTTCAGTCCACGCTCACGCAGCAGAGCGGCAGCCCTCACAAGCCTGTCCTGACGTTTCAACTCTATCAGCCTGCCCACATTAATAATGGTAAAGGGTTCGCCGAAAGCTTTTTCCTCTTTACCGGCTCCAAGAATAATGGATTCAGTGTCTATGGGGTTATAGATGACTTCACAGTGAACGTCGGTATCATACATCTTGCCGAAGGCATTGCAGGCATCCTGCGATACAAATGCCAAGCCGTCGATTTTGCGGTAAAACTCTTTCTCCTCTTCAGTCCGAAACCAAAACTCCTGCCAACGTCCTGTCTGCAAGTCTGTATGAATCCAACTCACGTTTCGCGGAGCCAAATCCATCAGCATAGAATGTAACTTGGAGGGAGGACCTTCCATGAAGGAGACAATTGAGTCAAACTTTCGCCCGTTTAGCAGACGCCTTGCCTTGCTTTCGCGCACAGCATTACGCAATCTGTATAAATGTGTCCATAAACGGTGCCACAGCCCTCTTTTGGGGCCAAAGAGACTCAACAGCTCCACATCTTGTGGTATATCCTCCAAAAAGACGCCTTTTTTGTAAATCAACAATAATGTTATGGAGAACTTGTTGCGGTCAAGGTTTTTCAGAAGAGTAGTCAATACACGCTCTGCGCCACCACCCGCCATGGATTCATGAATTATCAACAAATTTGTCTTCATAACTTAAATTTTTTCTTTACAAAGTCTTTAATGGCATTGCGTTCGGCGTCTGTAAGTCCCAATGCCCATATCGAGGCAGGAAAGGTCAGGCACCAAATAGCGCCCGAGACCAGCAGACATACCAGCGGATTTTCGATGAGAAATACACAAAGAGCCGGCACAATTATGCCTGCCACACTAACCGCCAAAACCGGAAGTGCCACTCCCCGTAAATATGCCGATATGCGTATCCGGCAAAAACGAGATGTAAACCAAAGGCGCACAATAATCAGAGAGGCATCTATGAATATCATCACCCAAAAGAGGCTGTAAGAGGGCATTCCCAGCTTATATATAATGTAAGTCAATGGCAGACAGAGAAGCCAGATGGTGGATACCACTATCTGATAAGATGCAATCTTGCCGGTTGCCTGCATTGTTACCCAAAGAGGCCCCACCAAAGAGTCGATTACGCAAAAGATTATCATGAGCTGCACAAACTCCACTCCGGCAGGAGGTATAACCGTGAGCCAGAGGGACAGCACATACCTGGCATTAAGCAATACAGGTATCCCCAAGAACATGGTCAGATAAAAAGAAATGCGCGATATGCGCATAAACAGCATCTCAAAATCATTCTGCTCACCGGCTGAGAATATCTTGATAATCTGAGGATTGGCCGCCGACTGCACACTACGGGTAAAAGAAACCACGGCCGACTTTACCTGATTGGCAATGCCCATGGAGGAGTTGAATCCTACCCCGAAGAAAATATTCAGAATCAGTCCGGAACCTTGCTGATAGGCGATATCGGAGATGGACGTTATAACATTCCATCCGGCAAATTTGCCGATTGAAACCGCCTGACGGTGGTTTGCCCGAAGCGAAAACCGCACTCCTGAGATCTTACGTCGGCAATAAACCACGTATGCCAGATTTATCAGCGCGGCAACTCCTATGAGCAAAAACATATATATGATAATCTTGTTCCCGGCCGTCAGAGAGAGCATTATGGCAGTGATAAGCTTCAGCGCCACCTCAAGTATGGAATTATAGGCAAAAAAATCCATATACTCGTATGCCAAAATCATAGCGTTGTATGGAACGCGCAGCATCTCTATTACCACAATGACCAACGAGAGCTGAAACACAATCCCGGCCACATCCATTCTGTCGGGCGGGATGTTGACCACCGTGTCGAGGAACCAGAGGCCAACGACTTCGGCAAAAAGGACAAAGATTCCGGCCATAACCAGCACACAGACCCAGCAAGCCGAGAACACGCCTTGTATTCCTTTGCCTTTGCTCACGGCCAGTTCAACACTCATATAGCGCTGAATGGCAGCCGAAAGGGCGCTGGTGAAGAAGGACATGATGATGGCCAGGCCTCCGATTACTGTAAAAATGCCGAAATCAGTAACACCAAGCTGCTGCAGAACTACACGGCTGGTATACAGACTGACAGCCATTGAGAGTAACATTCTCACGGCCATAAAACCGGTATTTTTCATTATCAGCTTACTGTCAGTCATTTCTCGGGGTGAAAATCAAATGCAAATTTAATTAAATAATCTGACATATTGAAGTTGGTCTTAATTTATGGATTGAGCGGCGCATGGAGTACATAGACCAGTCAGCAGCCATGGGCCTCTACTGGTAAGGTAGAAGTTGATAAAGATATTAAAAGTTGAAAAAAAATTTTGCAGATACAGGGAAAATAACTAATTTTGCAGCGCCTTTTCAGCCGGGGCCGATTGCGACAGCAACCAAAGCGGCTGAAAGCAACAAGAACAAACCCCAAAAACAGATAAAATCAAGTAACAGACAATGATCATCGTACAAGTAAAGGAAGGCGAAAACATAGAACGCGCCCTCAAGAAATTCAAACGTAAATATGAGCGCACAGGCGTAGTAAAAGAGCTGCGTCGTCGTCAGGCCTTCGAGAAACCTTCGGTAACGAACCGCAAGAAGATGATGAAGGCTGTTTACGTACAGCAACTTCGTCAGGGCGAGGAGTAAACCGAGACCTCCACGCGGCGCCCTGTCGGCACGCTTCTTTGGCGGAAGCCTCTGCGGAGAACCCTACTTACGACACGGCGCTACTTGTAACAACCATAGACGCCTATTCAGGCTTAGCCTCAGCGTGAGATACGCTCAGCGGCTCGGCCTGAATAATTGCGTCTATACGTATTCCTTAGAGAGGATAATGGCATTCCCCCTGTTGAAGACAACGGGAGGCAATGGGAGTCTGTAGGGAGAGTGCTAAGAATTAGAAGGGAGGTGAAGACCCGGAGCCGAGAGCTAAGACGAAAGTTAAGACTGAAAGTTAAGACGTGAGTTAAGGCCCAAAGTTAAGACGATAGTCAAAACCCAAGGCTAAGTCAGAGTTATGACTGAGGACTGAAACGAGATTTAAGACCGAGGACTGATACGAGGGTTTAAGCGAGAGTTATGAGCGAGGGCTAAGATACTGTGCCGAGGGCAAATACCGACAAAAGGACGGTGCTATCGGCCTCAAGGATAGCTTCAGCAGCCGCCACCAGCGTTGAGCCGGTGGTGCAAATATCGTCAATAAGACAAACACGCGTGCCAATCTGCTCAGCCGCAGGCCGATAGCGGAAAAGTCCTTTGGTATTTTCCCTTCGCTTCTCGGCGTTCAGACCCGTCTGCGACCGGTGGCTGCGCACTGCTGTAAGTCCTTTGCCCAGCGGAATGTCGCTGACATCGCTTATGCCACGCGCTATCTCTACAGCCTGATTATAGCCGCGGCGCCATTGCTTGAACCGATACATGGGCACCGGCAAAAGGTAATCTATGTGGTTGAAAAACGCCGACATCTCATAGTCGGAAGCCGCCATGCGGCCCATAAAGCGCGCCAGGTTGCTGAATCCCCGATACTTGAAATCGTGAAACACCGGTGCCAGCACCCCCTGGGCACTGTATTCCAGAAAAGCCGAACACTGTTCAAAAGGCACCTTTCCGGCCAGTTTCTGCGCCATGGGATTCAGATCCCATCCGCGATACACAGCCCTGGGCAAGGTCATCAGACAATGGTCGCAAAACCACTGCGTGGTAGGACCCGGCTTCTCGCCGCAAATATGGCATTGCGGCGGCCAGAAAATGTCGGCCACGCCGTTAAGCAGATATTTCAGAAGGTTCAGCTGTTGCAATTGTCGTCTTCGTTGAATAAATCGTCAGCCTCGGCGCCGAGTCTCGACATGACGCGCGTTATCGTCTCGCCCTGATAGCCGCGCGACATCAGAAAGCGGTAGACCTTCTGCCGGTCGGCTGCCTGAGCCATATTCAGCCCCTTGGCCTTGCGCAAAGCCGCTTTGTATGCGTTAGCGCAGTGAGCGTCATCGTCCGACTGCTCCATAGCCTTACGAATCATCACATCAGCTATTCCCTTGGCCAACAGAGCCTGCCGGATTTTGCGGGGGCCCCAGTTGCCCTGCCGCAGCTTCATGCGCACAAAAGAATCGGCAAAGCGCTGCTCGTCGATAAATTTATTAGCCTTGAGATAAGCGATGATTTTGCCGGCGTCAGCTGCCCCGAGACCGCGCCGCAACAGCTTTGTGCGAATGTCGAGCACACATTGCTCCGACCGCGCACAGAGTCCCGAGGCATAGAGCAGCCCCTTCTTTACCTCATCTGCCCCGCTGTCAGTCATCTTGCGGTTTACGGGCTTTGATGTAACGGTTCAGACCACGTTCGTCGCGCCAGGTCTCCACATCGGCGAAACCCGCTTTGGCGAGCAAAGCCGACAGTTCGGCGGCATGCCTGGGATTGATTTCAAAATAGAGCCTGCCACCCGGCTTCAGCCCCGATAGAGCCGCGGGAGCTATGGCGCGGTAATATTTCAGCGGGTCATCGTCGGGCACAAACAGCGCTTCGGAAGGTTCATAATCCTTTACATTGCTCTCCATAGACGCCTTCTCGCTTTCGTCGACGTATGGCGGATTGCTCACCACAATATCAAGACAGTTCGGCTCAGGCTCCCAGTGGAGAATATCGCCATTTTCCACCTCAACATTGCGGCATTTCAGCGTGTCGACATTCTCCTTTGCCACCTTAAGCGCAACCGGCGAATTGTCTATTGCCACAATCTGCGGAAAATTCAGATATCGACTCAGAGCAATGGCAATGGCGCCAGAGCCTGTACCGAGGTCGGCCACCTGCAAATCGCTGTCTGTATTCTCTTCAACAATCTGGCGTACAAGGTCTTCCGTTTCGGGCCTCGGGATGAGCACCCCCGGCTCCACGTGGATGTCGATGCCGTAGAAATCAGCATCGCCAAGGATATATTGCAACGGCTCATGACGCTCCAGACGCGTGAGAATCTCCTCTACCTTCGAGCGTATATAATCGCTGAGCTGATAGTCATCGGCAATGCGAATAGTCAGCTCTGTGGCGCCCCAACCCTTCAGGTTGCGGAAAATTTCGCGTATCATGGCTTGCGTTTCGCCGGCGCCGTAAAGAGGCTCAAGCCTGCGGCGCATTTCAAGTATCATCTCTTTCATATTTTTCCAACAAGCAAAGGTACAAAATTCTTTCGGATGATTCGGCAAAAGGAAAAATTTGTAACTTTGCAGAGTGAAAAAAGATGATGAATATTATATGCGGCGAGCCTGCGGGCTGGCACGGAAAGGCCACGGACACGTATCGCCGAATCCGGCGGTGGGCTGCGTCATAGTCAGTGCCGACAGCGAAATTGCGGGCGAAGGATGGCACAGACAATATGGCGAGGGACATGCCGAGGTGAATGCCGTTGCCTCGGTAAAGAACCGCGAGCTGCTGCGCGACGCCACAGTGTATGTAACCCTTGAGCCATGCTCGCATTACGGCAAAACACCCCCTTGCGCGCTGATGCTGACTGAGTTGCCGGTGAAGCGCATTGTGGCCGGCAGCACAGACCCGAATCCCAAAGTCAGCGGCCGCGGACTGGAGATGCTGCGTCAGGCCGGCAAAGAGGTTGTGAGCGGCGTGTTAGAAGCTGAATGCAGAGCACTTAACCCGGCATTCCTCACAGCTCAGGAGCAACAGCGCCCTTACATAACGCTGAAATGGGCATGCGACGCAAACGGTGTCATGGGAAGCACCACAGGAGAAAGGCTGCACTTCTCAAATGCTCAGGGTGAGCTGTGGAGCCATCGCGAACGGACACGCCACGACGCCATCATGGTGGGCCGACGCACTGCAGAAGCCGACAATCCGCGACTGGACGCTCGCCGTTGGCCGGGACATCAGCCAAGACCCATAGTGATTGGCGGCGACGGGTCGCCGTTGGCCGGAAGTCGGCTGGCAGCCAACAGCGAGACTCTATGGCTGCCCCACACCGACGATTTGAGAGCTATGGTGACGAGCCTGTGGAAAGAACATAACATCAGCTCGCTGCTTGTGGAGGGTGGCGCCAGGCTGCTCAATGCGTTCATTGATGCCGGGTTATATGACCGTATTCGCGTGGAGAGATGCCCCGACATCACCGAAGGAGATGTTTCAGCACCCGCACTGCCGGCCGACGTCTGCCCGGTAAGCTCCATGTATCTTGGCCGCAACAAGCTCGAAATTATGCTTCGGAAGGGTAAATGGCAACTTAAAAAGGTTTAAAAACACCTAATTTTTTATTATTTCGGTTTTCTTAGCCTTTTAATTGCTGCTCATTTGAGCCATTTTATTAAATTTGCAGGTTGAAAATACTACCCGACGCATGAGTATCATACGATTGACAACAATATCGGCTGTTATTGCTCTGGCATTAGCGGCTTTAAACTTAACTTCGTGTAACAAAGACACCAGTACGGAGGACGACCCTAATTATCAGCGGGGTACCGAGCTGGTGGTTACGCGCTTCTATCTGATGCCGAACATGAAGGTGATGGACGACCTTGATTCGGTGTATTTCGCTATTGACCTCAACAAGGGTGTGATATACAATGCCGACTCACTGCCGGTAGGCACTCCGGTGAACAAGCTCGTGCCCTCAATCACCATTCCGAAGACCGTGCAGCGCGCCGAGATAGTGGAACAGAGCGCCGACGGCAGCGAAGAGGTGGTACACAACTATCTCGACAGTCCGACAGATACCATCGACTTCACCAAGAACGTAACGCTGCGTCTCTCCACACTCAACGAGACCGTGTCGCGCATTTACCAGCTGAAGGTCAATGTGCATAAAATGAATCCCGACTCGCTCTATTTCGACATGGAAGCCCGCACGGCTCTTCCCTCGAGAATGGCGAACCCGAAGAAGCAGAAAACGGTGAGCCGCGACAGCACTGTTTACACCTTTGTGCAGGAATCGGACGGCACATACACCCTGTCGCAGACCCGTCATCTGGAAAGCGGCGAATGGGTTAAAAGGGCCGTAAAACCGGGCTTTGAGGCCAATGTGCGGTCGCTGTCAGCCACCGACGACGCGTTCTATATGCTCGGCGCCGACGGCACGCTTCACGCTTCAGCCGACGGTGTGTCATGGCACAGCGTGAGTGAAGCCGGGAAATGGATAAGCATAATAGGCGCCTTCAACAACAGTGTGCAGGGTGTGAAGAATGTGGGCGGTAAGCTGATGCATACTCAGTATCCGGCCGGCACATACCGCGACACAGAGCTTGAGAGCGGCTTCCCCTATCTCTATACGTCGAACATGGCCATCTACACCACGAAATGGAGCTCGCTGCCGCTGGGTCTTATCACGGGCGGATATGACGGCACGAAATACACAGGCGACACATGGGCCTTCGACGGCACGTCTTGGATAAGCATATCCGACAAGGGTATGCCCGCTGTATACGGCGGCACCATGATACCGTATTACGCTTACCTGCGCACCACCACAATGTGGCTGTTCAACGAATATTCGGTGTGGCTGTTCATTGGCGGATGCACGCCTGACGGCAAGGTGAACCAAACGGTATATATCAGCTATGACAACGGCGTGAACTGGAAGAAAGCGCCCGAGGCAATGCAGCTGCCCAAGGATTTGGACAATCTGCTGTTTGTGGATCACGCTGTGCAGGCAACACCGTTGGAAGCCAATTTCTCGCCCACAAACTGGAAAAGCTTTGGCCGTCAGCGCACTCTGACGCGCAAGCTGCCATACGTAATCAATGGTTACGACATAACCTGGAACTGCCCCTTCATCTATCTCTGCGGCGGCCATAAGGATGCCGATTCAGCGGTAAATCCGTGGATTTACCGCGGCGTCATAAACCGTATGCGTTTCAAACCTCTGATTTAAATGCTCTTCTCATTATTAAATAAAAGAATCAGTAAACGGCATTGGGCAGCGGCGGCAATAATGCTGCTGTTGCCGCTGTGCATGAAAGCTCAGGAATTTGCGGCCTTCAGCGATGACGATGATTATCGCTACGAGATAGGCGGCGGCGTGGGCATGACGGGCTATCTTGGCGATGCCAACACTGCCAATCTGCTGAAAAATCCGAGCTGGGATGCCGAGGTGGCTTTCCGCTATATCATCAACCCGCGGTTTGCCCTGAAGACTCAGTTCTATGCCGGCGGTCTGCGCGGCGACTCCAAGCAGATGCAAAACGTGTTCCCCGACGAGAAGACGTTTAAGTTCTCAACCACGTTCTACTCGGCTTCCGAGATGTTTGAGTTCAACTTCTTCAACTACGGCATGGGACGCCGCTATCAGAAGTTGAGCCGTGTAACGCCTTATATAGCAGCCGGTTTAGGATTTGTGTTAGCCACCACTTCCGGCACCAGCGCCTTCAGCATCGAGATACCCTTCGGCCTGGGCGTAAAATACAAACTGTCGAAGCGGGTGAATCTGGGGCTCAGCTTCCTGATGCACAAGACTTTCAGCGACAAGATGGACGGCAAAGACCTTGCCGACCCCAATCAGATAAAACATTCGTTTATGAAAAACACCGACTGGTATTCCACGCTCACCTTTACGGTAACATACGAATTCAGCCGGCGTTGCGCAGAATGTCATTATAAGCCATGACAGAGAAACCAGCACAGAACTGCTCCGGGCAGAACGGCAAGATGCCGCGCCACATCGCCATCATCATGGACGGCAACGGGCGCTGGGCCTCGGGGCGCGGTATGCAACGCAGCCAAGGTCATTTCCGGGGCGTGGACTCGGTAATAGAAATTACCCGTGCATGCTCCGATTTGGGCATCGGCTATCTCACGCTCTATGGCTTCTCAACCGAAAACTGGAAACGGCCTCAGCCGGAGGTGGATATTCTGATGCACCTTATAGGCGACACCATAGCTCAGCAGACGCCTTTCCTGGTAGAGAACAACGTTCGTCTGAACCTAATAGGCGAGATAGAACGCATACCGGTAGCGTCGCGTGCAAAGCTGCAGGCGGGTGTGTCGGCCACGGCACACTGCACAGGGTTGGTGCTGACCATGGCGCTGAGCTATTCTGGCCGCTGGGACATTGCTCAGGCCGCGCGCAAACTGGTGCTGAAGGTGCAGCGCGGCGAAATGCGCCCCGAGGACATTGACGAGGAGGCTGTGGCACGCAACCTCGACACCTATCCCCTGCCCGACCCCGACCTGCTCATACGCACCGGCGGCGAAGAGCGCATAAGCAATTTCCTGCTGTGGCAATCGGCTTATTCCGAACTGTATTTCACCCATATCCTCTGGCCTGACTTCGGCAAGGAACAACTTCTGGAAGCACTGACCGACTACCGGGGACGCGAACGCCGTTTCGGCAAAACGTCGCAACAAGTACAAGACACTCATGACCAAGCGTAATAATACCATCAGGCGTATGCAGACGCTTTTGTCTGCCGTGGCCTTTCTGTTAGGCCTCTCGGCCGCTTTACCTGCTCAAGCACAGGATTTCAACATTGAAAAACCCGACACGGTGGTGAAACCCAAAATCGTCTACACTTCCATGCCGCGCACTTACGAAATCGGCGGCATCAATGTGGAGGGTGTGAATGCGGGCGACGAATATTCCACCATAGGCTTCTCCGGACTTAACGTGGGTCAGCGCGTGGAGATACCGGGTCCTGCCATCACCGACGCCACCAAACGTTTCTGGCGCCAGGGCATCTATTCGCGCGTGCAGATAAAGGTGGATAAAATCATCGGCGACAAGGCTTACCTCACCATCGTCCTCGGACAGCGTCCGCGCCTCACCGAGCTGCGCTTTACGGGCGTGAGCGGCGGCGAGAAGAAAGACCTGCTCAACAATCTGGCCATGGTAAACGGCCAGCAGATTACGCCCAACATCGTGGCGCGTACCAAACAGCTCATCGAGCAGTATTATGCCAAAAAGGGCTTCAAGAATGCCGAAGTGTCTATCACCGAAGTGCCCGACCTGAGTCAGCAAAACTACGTTTATCTCGACGTAAACGTGGTGAAGAGCAACAAGATAAAGGTGCATAAAATCTACGTTGAAGGCAATAAGGTGCTTTCAGACGGCAAGGTGAAACGCACTTTCAAAAAGACCAACGAGAAGGGCAATCTGCTCAACATCTTCAAACAGAAGAAATTCGTAACTCAGGATTACAACGACGACAAGAACCGTCTGATAGAGAAATACAACGAGCTTGGCTATCGCGACGCGCGCATTGTCAGCGACTCAGTGGCACGTTACGACGACGGCACGGTGGACATCTTCCTCAACCTGGAGGAGGGCGACCGCTATTACATCAGCGATATCTCGTGGGTGGGCAATACCATCTACGACACTCAGACTCTGAGCGACCTGTTGGGCATCTATCCGGGCGATGTCTACAACCAGAAGCTGCTCAACAAACGCACCACAGAGGATGACGACGCCGTGGCTAATCTCTATCTCGACAACGGCTATCTGTTCTTCCAGCTTGTGCCCATTGAGGAGAATGTGAAGGGCGACAGCGTGGCTCTGCAAATGCGTATCATGGAAGGTCCGCAGGCCACCATCAACAACGTCATCATCAACGGCAACGACCGTCTGTATGAGAAAGTAATCCGCCGCGACCTGCGTGTAAAACCGGGTGCTCTGTTCTCAAAAAGCGACCTTGTGCGTTCAGCCCGCGAGATTGCCACCACAGGCCATTTCAACCCGGAGAACATGGACATCAGGCCTCAACCCAATGAAAGCGACGGCACGGTGGACATCATCTTCAACCTCGAATCAAAGGCCAACGACAAATTCCAGTTCTCGTTCGGCTGGGGCCAGACGGGTCTCACCGGTCAGGTGGGTCTGAGCTTCACCAACTTCTCAATCAAGAACCTGTTCTATCCCTCCACCTATAAAGGACTGATTCCGCAGGGCGACGGACAGACGTTCTCTATATCGGCACAGACCAATGCCAAATATTACCAGAGCTACAATATATCGTTCTTCGACCCGTGGATAGGCGGCCGCCGCCCGAACTCGCTGAGCGTAAGCGTGGATTATTCGCGCGCCACCGGCATCAACTCGTCATACTATAACGACAACTGGAACAATGCCTGGCAAAACTCGCTCTATTACAACGGCTCGAACTACGGCTACAACAACAACTACAACATTCAGCAGGCTTACGACCCCAACAAGGTGCTTCAGCTTGCCGGCGTAAGTGTGGGTTACGGCTCGCGTCTGACCTGGCCCGATGAGTACTTTGTGTTCCAGACTTCGCTTGCCTACCGCTGGTATTACCTCAAGAACTGGGAGTATCTGTATTACATGAACAACGGCACGTCGAACTCTCTGGTGCTGAGCCTGAACCTGTCGCGCAGCAGCATCGACAACCCGTATTACACTCGCCGAGGATCAGAATTCTCGCTGGGCATCGACATCACGCCACCCATGTCGGCCTTCCGCCACCGCAACTGGCGCAAGCTCTATAATGAGGCCACTTACGCCAACTCTGAGAGTGCCAAGAAGGAAATGTACCGCTGGATTGAGTACTACAAGATTCGCTTCAAGTCGAAGACCTTCACGCCGCTCACCGACCCCGAGAGCCAATGGACACTCGTGCTGATGACCCGCGCCGACTTCGGTCTGCTTGGATATTACAACAAGTATCTGCGCACCCCGTTCGAGACCTTCTACTTCGGCGGCGACGGCATGACGGGCTCGGGCACCTACGCCACCGAGACCATTGCCATGCGCGGTTACGAAAACGGCCAGTTCACCCCGTGGGGCGAAGAGGGTTATGCCTACGGCAAATTCACCTTCGAGCTTCACTTCCCGTTCATGCTGCAACCCACAACCACCATCTACGGTCTGGCGTTTGTGGAAGCCGGCAACGCATGGCCGCAGATGAAGAACTTCTCGCCCTTCAACCTCAAGCGTTCGGCCGGTGTGGGTCTGCGCATCTATCTGTCGGTGCTCGGATTCATGGGCATTGACTGGGGCTATGGCTTCGATGTGGTAAACGGCCATAAAGGCGGCTCGCACTTCCACTTTGTGCTGGGTCAGGAGTTCTGATGTAACAATTCGACCACTTTTGAGTTATATAAAGAAAAACCCTATATAAAGATGAAAAAGATACTGCTGGGCATAGTGTTGGTTCTTGCCACCGGTTTTGCAGCCAATGCACAGAAATTTGCCCTTGTGGACATGGAATACATACTCCGCAACATTCCGAGTTATGAAATGGCCAACGAGCAGCTTAACCAGATAAGCGCACGTTTTGAAAAGGAAGTCAATGATATGGCAGCCGAGGCCGAGACAATGTACAAGAACTATCAGAGCGACCGCGTCTTCCTCACCGACGAGCAGAAACAGGCCCGCGAGCAGGAAATAGTAGCCAAAGAGAAAGAGGTTAGCGACCTGCGTTACAAATATTTCGGCAACGAAGGCGAGCTGTTCAAAAAACGTCAGAGCCTGATGAAGCCAATTCAGGAAGAAGTGTATGAGGCCATCAAAGCCGTGTCGCAGGAAAAAGGCTATCAGGTAATCTTCGACCGCGCCTCCAGTCAGAGCATAGTGTTCGCCTCGCCCAAAATTGACGTCAGCAACGACGTTCTGGCCAAGTTAGGTTATAGTAAATAATCAGCCGCAGGCCAATCAGAGCGTCCGAAGCAGGCAGCAACAGAAATATATCAGACAGAATATAAGACTCGCATATAAGGCTCGCCCCGGCGGGAAGGCTTGTAAATGTCGGAAAATTTTGCTACCTTTGCAGCCGCTAACAGCAAGAATAAAAACTAATACCCAATAGATAAGAAATGTTTAAGAAAGTATTGCTCGCATTGGCTCTCATCGTGCCTATGCTTGCCACCGCACAGACCGTAAAAATCGGTTACCTCAACCCCGACGAGGTGCTGAAAGCTATGCCCGAATTCAAAACAGTGGAGACCAACCTGGCCGACCTGTCTAAGAAATATGAGGATCAACTCCAGGCCATGCAGAATGAGCTCAAGACCAAGATGGACGCTTACGAGAAACTTGGTGCCAACGAGCCTCAGAGCATCAAAGAGCGTAAAGCCAAAGACATAGAAGACCTGCAGACCCGTATGCAGCAGTTCTACCAGACAGCTCAGACCGAGATGCAACGCAAGCAGCAGGAACTGGCTCAGCCGCTCCACAGCAAACTGCAGGACGCCGTTGACGCCGTGGGCAAAGAGGGCAGCTTCACAGTGATTCTCTACAAAGACGTAATGATGTATTACGCCACCCCGGCAGTAGACGTAACGCCTCTGGTACGCGCCAAACTCGGCATCAAATAAGAAAACGAATCTTAGACCAAACCATAAGGGAGTGCGGAGAGGGCGTCTGCCTTCCTCCGCATTCTTTGTATGAAACGGCGCTCAACGCTTTATATAAAGCCGGAAACAGGAGCGAAACAAGAACATGAAGCAGGAAAACGACAGAATAAACCACGGACCGATAGGCGTGTTCGACTCGGGCTATGGCGGACTGACCATACTGCGCCGGATACGCCGCAGGCTGCCCGATTACAGCTATTTGTATCTGGGCGATAACGCGCGGGCACCTTACGGGTCGCGCTCGTTTGAGCTGGTGCATCATTTTACGCGGCAAGCCGTGGAGTATCTGTTTGCCCAAGGCTGCCGCCTGGTGATTCTGGCCTGCAACACAGCCTCAGCCAAGGCCTTGCGTACCATACAGCAGGAATATCTGCCGCGCTATGCCCCCGAACGCCGCGTGTTGGGCGTAATACGTCCTACCGTGGAATCGCTGCCGGCAACCACGCGCAACGGGCACATCGGCCTGATGGCCACACCCGGCACGGTGGCCAGCCACAGCTACCGCATGGAGACGGCCAAGATTGACCCGGAGATGCACCTTACGGAGATGGCCTGTCCGCTGTTGGTACCCCTTATTGAGAACGGAGAGGCAGAAAGCGAGGGGGCAGACTGGTTTGTGGCCAAATACACCCGTCAGCTGCTTGAGGCAGACCCTGAGATAGACACCATCCTGTTGGGCTGCACACATTATCCGCTCATCACCGATGCCATTCGCCGCCATGTGCCCGAAAAGGTAAAGCTGCTGGAACAGGGTCCGTTGGTGGCAGAGAGCCTCGCCGACTATCTGCGCCGTCATCCGGAAATTGAAGAACGCTGTCTACGCGGTGCCGACTGCCGCTATCTCACCACCGAAGACCCCGGCAAATTCGACCCTATGGCAACAGCTTTTACCGGCACAGAGGTGCGCAGCCACCGCATAGACCTGGAAAACTGCGCCTCGAAAGTTGAAAATACAAACATCAAACACCACTGATATTCCATGAAAAAAAACATTCTCTGGGTGCTTGCCGCCATAATGAGCATGGGCATATTGGCCTCATGTTCCGACGATGATGACGACTACTACGTCTACACCCTCAACCTTCAAAAAGACACTCAGATAAAATACACCGACAAGGGCGTGTGGGACAAGGCTTACACCACCGACGACCTTTACGTTGACCCCTTCAGCTTCAACCACAAGGGCTACGACAGCTACGGAGGCTATTTCTCGGGTTATGTGGCCGCCAAGACCACCGATTCAGGATATTTCGACGATATGCTGGCTCATCAGTTTGACGTCATAGCCGGCGGCGGCGCCAAGGGTGTCGGTTCGCCTTACGTCATCGGTTATTGGAATTCGGCAGAGGAGGAAGCACCCATAGAGCGCTCCACAGCCATCTGCCTGCGCAAGGCTCATGGTGCCGCAAAAGCCTTCACGCCTATGTCGGTGAAGATTTGCAATACCTCTTACACCTACTACTGCATGACACGCGGCAACAATTACTGCCGCAAGTTTGAAGAGGGCGATTATCTGAAGATAACGGCTCACGGCTGCAAATCGACCACCTCAACCGAGGAGACCACCCTCGACTTCTATCTGGCCCGTTGCGAAGGGAATACCGACGACTGGTTCGTGAACCGCTGGACAACCTGGGACCTCTCGGCACTCGGCGAGATTGAGGTGCTCTATTTCACCATGGAATCGACCGACAAAGGGGCTTTCGGCATCAACACGCCCACATATTTTGCTCTCGACGAACTTAAGGTGAGCTGCTTCTCCAACCTCAACGACAAGTAAGCATGACACTGAAAGAAATCAAAGAGGCGCGGGCAGCCGGAGCGAGCAGCGAGGAGACCCTGTCGTCCCTCGACACATACATAGCCGCCCATCCGGAAGATGACGAGGCACTCACCGAACGCGCTCTGCTCAACTGGGCAATGGGCAAACGGTCAGCAGCCATCAACGACCATCTTGCCGCAGTGCGACTGAACCCGAAAAGCCGTTCAGGCCAGGCCCTGAAAGCGGCTTACGAGATTCTGAACTTCTATAACAAAGACCTGTACAATCCCTGATAAAGCCATCATAGATTAGCCCCACGGGGTTGCCAAAGATAATGTGCCATAAGGGAACGGAAAAACCTTTACGGCACATTTTCTCACCTATAGACTCTCTTTCGCTCCTACCCTCTTTTGCTCATTTCCCCTTTCGCACAAGCCGCTAATTGCGCCGGAGAGGGGAAGTGCGGTTGAAAAAGGCGGAAAAATTTTGATATTTTTTAAATTTTTATTAATTTTGCAGTTGCATGAAGATAGAGAACGCGAAATTTGAAATCAGCCAGCCCGACTACCGCCAGTGTCCGCAGCATGAGGTGCCTGAATATGCCTTCATCGGCCGCAGCAATGTGGGTAAATCGTCGCTGATAAATATGCTCACAGGGAAGAAGGGTCTGGCCAAGACGAGTCAGACACCGGGCAAGACCCTGCTAATCAACCACTTCAGCATCAACAACGGCGAGTTCTATATTGTGGACCTGCCGGGCTACGGCTACGCGGCACGGAGCAAAGACCAGCGAGCCAAACTCAAAGAGCTGATAGAGAATTACGTGCTTCACCGCCGGGAGATGACGCTGTTGTTCGTGCTGATTGACGTGCGCCATGCGCCTCAGAAAATCGACATGGAGTTCATGTCTTTCTTAGGCGAGAACGGTGTGCCTTTCGCCATCATTTTCACCAAGGCCGACAAGCTCGGTCCGGTGGCAGTGCAACGCAACGTGGAGGAATATAAGCAGGAGCTGCACAAACAATGGGAGGAACTGCCGCCCGTGTTCATCACCTCGTCGGAGACAAAAACTGGTCGGGATGAGATTCTCGACTACATAGAAAGCATCAACAAGAGCATGCGCCAACAACAACCATGAGTGCAACACACCGGTCAGCCCACAAAAACAGCCCCTCAGCGGCCTCCGCAGACCCGGAAGCCGCCAACAGCGCCGTCAGCGGCACATCAGCAACAAAAAGACGGATAAAGAATCATCTGTTTTACCGCATGGTGATGGGCAACAGCCAGCTGTCGCAGATACTGCGTTTCGGCATAGTCGGCGGCCTGGCCACCATACTGCAATATGGCGTCTATGTGGTGTTTGTGGCTGCGGTGAAAGTGCCGGCGGTGCCCTCCACCATGATAAGCTACGCCATCAGCTTCATCTTTAACTTCCTGATGTCGAACTACTTCACGTTCAACACCCGTCCCAGCACCTTACGCGGCATCGGCTTCACGCTGTCGCACATGGTGAATATGGGTCTTCAGGTAGGCTTAGTGGCAATCTTCAAAGGCATTGTGGGTCCTACATTGGCACTTCTTCCTGCTATGGCCATCTGCATACCGGCGAACTATCTGCTGGTGCGGTTTGCGCTCACCTCGCAGGCTATGGACCGTCTGTCAGAGCGTTTGGGGCGCCTGTTTCACAGAACCCGCACACACTGACGCGCGACAAAAGCCTCTGCAAAAGAAAAACAGAGCCACACGCAAAAATAAAACAGAGCCACACGCTTTGTGCGGCTCTGCTTATCTCTCCGAATAGCGGCTTAACGCTTTTTCTGAATCTTCTTGGCTTTGGTAGCCTTGGTGGCTTTAGCAGGAGCCTCGGTGCAGTTTGATTCGGCATTAGTGCAACCTATGGCAATGGATTCTTTGGCAGCTTTGGGGCAGTTGTCTTCCACCTTCTCGCACTCCTTGCGAGTGGTCTGCTTGCCGTTACATTCAGCCTTTGTGGCCTTTCTGACGTCCTTTTTCACCTGCGCTTTAGCGGCCTGAGTGTCTTTTTCAGCCGCTTCCTTCTCACACTGGCCGTCGGCACACTGGTGAACGGTGGGTTTGCCGTCGATGGCGGTTACGATGCCGGGGTTGGCGTCGATGACACGCTTCATGGCACGCGAAGCCTCCTCAAGGGTGGTTTGCTTGGCAGTGTAGCCTATGGCGGTGAGTGCGTTGACTATAATCTCCGGTTTGAGAGTGGTGGGGTTGTAAACCACTTCCACAGTCTGAGTGGCGAGGTCGGGCTTTACCGACGACACACCCTCTATGGCGGTGAGAGCCTGCTGAACACGATTCACACAGTTCTGGCAGTTCATGTTGGGAGTGAGGCTGTAGAGCACTTTTTCATTCTTCTGAGCGTAGCAGCTCAACCCTATCAGAGCCGCCAGCATGATAAAGAATAACTTTTTCATGATTTCAACGTTAAAAAAATGTGGTTACTGAATTTTTTGCAAAGATAAAACTATTATCTATTCTATAAAAGAATTAACTTTGTAAAAAGTTCCGAGTTGACCCAAAAATACTTAGAAGAAATGAACAACAACGACATAATCCTGCGTCTGTCGAACCACAGTCCTCACCCGAATCCGGTATACGCCACACCGGGCGCGTCGGGCATGGACATTCACGCCTGGCTGCCCGACGGCCCAATCACATTAGCGCCCATGGAACGGCGCCTCATCCCCACAGGTCTGTATATGGACATACCCTACGGCTATGAGGTACAGATACGCCCTCGTTCGGGTTTGTCGCTGAAACAGGGCCTCACGGTGGTCAACACTCCCGGCACCGTCGACAGCGACTATCGCGGCGAAGTCAGTGTAATAATGATTAACCTGAGCGAGGAGCCGGTAACGATTTCCGACGGCGACCGCATTTGCCAGATGGTAGTGGCACCGGTGATGCACGTAATTTGGCAGGATGCCGGCGATTCACTTTCGCAGACTGACCGCGGCGACGGCGGTTTCGGCCACACCGGTGTGTAAAAGACCCTGAAAGTGCCGCTTCACAAATCTTGAAGCGATCTATCACTTATCCCTGACACGACCACTTTAAAATTTTTCATAAGACATTGAGACAGAGAACCATAGCCACGGCGTTTGCTTCTGTGTTCGCATTGTGCATAATGCTGCTCCCCACCCTGAGCAGCAATGCGCGAACCAAATCTGCAAACACTGAACATGCTGAAAAATCGAAGTATTATCTGCGCCAGTCGTTTAAATATTCCGACAGCACAGACAACACCTTTGAGCTTTTGCGCCATGCATATAAAGCCAATCCCGGCAATCAGGATGTGGCATACAATTACGGCATTCAAAGCCTGCTCTCCGGTGACACCCTGTCATCGGACTTGATGGCATCAATGCTCAAATACATCGACACTTACCCCGACGATTATTCAGAAGCATGGCTGCTGGCCCAGGTGATGCGGATACTTAAGGGCAATGTTGATGAATCCATCAAAATAATGTCGCTGATGAAAGACCGTTTTCCGGAGCGCACCGACATACTCAACGAATTGTCGAACCTCTACATGATGAATAATGAGACCGACAAAGCGCTTTCAATGCTGCGGCTTTACGAGCATATAGAAGGTGCTTCGGAAAATACGGTGTCATCGAAGGCCAACATCCTCATGACCACGCTCGACACGCCTGCTGCCATAGCAGCGGTGGATTCGTTTGTGATGATGTATCCCGACCGCGAAGACTCACATTCGCTCAGAGGCTTGCTGTATATGTTCCTGGAAAAGCCCGACTCGGCTCTTGTCAGCTATAAAAAGGCCGAGAGCCTGGCGCCCTACAGCTATCAGCCGAAACATTTGCTCTCCCTGCTCTATCAGTCGCAAGGCGACACGGTGCGCGCCGACTCGCTGATGATTGAGGCTCTGGCCACCAACGACCTCAATGTGGAAGACAAGGCCCAGGGGCTGATGAGCTATCTGTCGGAAGTCATATCAACAAACGAAAGCTCCAGACGCGGGCTCCCTTTGGTTAACGCGCTGCTTGACCAGGACCCGGAAAACACCGTATTGCTGACACTGAAGGAGACGATTCTGAAGCAGCTGCAGATGTGGCCTGAGACATACGGCATCATACGCAAACTCATAGCTCAGTATCCGCAGGATTCCAAATACTGGGAGGAGCTGATGATAAATCACATCATGGCAAAGGATTATGCCGGCGCCGATAAGGTTTACAACGAAGCCGCCGACTCGCTTAAAGACAACCACTATAATCTCGACTTCATTATTGCCACATCCTACGGCATGGATGAGCAGAATCAAAAAGCAGCCGACAAGCTGAAGGGGTTGCTGACATCGCTTGTACCCTCTTACAGCGACACTCTCAGCGGCTCAGCTCTGGCCGACACGGTTCAGGCGCGTAACTACAATTCCACGGCAATGGCCAATTATCTGCAGACTTACGCCGATCAGCTCATAGCGCTCAAAGACTCGTCCCGCGGGTTCAACGTCTACGAACAGGCTCTGGCTCTCGACCCCAAAAACACGCTGGCTCTCAACAACTACGCTTACGGCCTGGCGGTAAGCCGCAAGGACCTCGCCAAGGCTGCGGAGATGGCTGTGCAGTGCATAAATCAGAGTCCTGACAACGGCACTTTCCTCGACACTTACGCTTACATCCTGTTCCTGCAGGGCGATTACGAGAAAGCGCTGGCATATCAGGAGATGGCCATAGAGAATACTGCTGCCGACGAGATTTCGGCCGAGCTGTATGAGCATTACGGCGATATTCTCTATAAGCTCCACAAAAAGCGTCTGGCCATTGACAATTGGAAACGCGCCTTGGAACAGGAACCCGACAACGAGCTGCTGAAGCGCAAGATTCACGATGAGAAGTATTATGACAAATAAGCATACCTGCAGAGGGATATGGCGCCGCTTTCCGGCTCTGTTGCTGTTGGCCATAATGGCCTTGTCGGCGCGTGCTGCCGACGGTTTCACCGCCTCCCAGCTGAAGTTTCTCAACATCATTATCAGCAGCTATACCCCCTGGCAGAGCGTCGAGCTGAACGGCAAGCTGCAGATGGAAAGGCTGCCGCTGACGCCTTCGGTGCGCATATACATGGAATATAAGCAGAAGATTTTCATCTCCGTGCGCGCGCCGTTTGTGGGCGAGGTGGGCAGAGTGGAAATAGACAGCACCCAAGTGGTGGCCGTAAACCGGCTCAAAAAAGTGTATGTGCAGGAACCCACCGGCAATCTGCTCAGCTACATGAATATTGAAGATGTGCAGGATATGCTCCTCGGCCGCGTCTTCATCTGCGACTACGGCACCCTCAACACCGTCAACATGAAGCTGTGCGAGCTCTTCAACGAACAGAGCCGCATGCTCCTTGTACCGCTCATACAGCCCCTCGACGGAAGAGTGAGATATGGTTATACGTTCGATTTCAACGGACTGATGCAGGATATGTACGCCACCACCGAGAGCGGTTCATATTCAGCCTTGGCGCATTACACCTATCCCGGCGGCAACAAGACCGGCATTGAGCTGGATATTCAGATTAAGGATAAGTATTACGGCGCTCAGATGCAGCTCGACAAGCCCAAATGGAACCCGGCAAGGAGTCTTGAGCCGGTGGAGATAAACAGAAAATGGAAACGCGTTGACATCAAGACGTTTTTCAAGTTTTAGTCGGCCTTAATGCAAAAAATTCACAGACATAGCGCACTTTTTCTCGCCGTCATAGCCCTTCTTGCCGTGGGGCTGTTGGCTGTGGGTCGTGAAGCCCTTGCCGCCAAGCCGCGTGCCAAGGCACAGCCTCAGCGTCGCGAGCTGCAGCAGAAAAAGGTGGCGGCGCAGGGCGAGATTCGAACAGCCCAGAAACAAATACGCAGCAATGAGGGCGAGATAGCCGCCAACCTGCGGCGCATGCAAGTGATAGAGGCGGAAATAGGCTTAAGGCAGAAATCCATCGACAGCCTCGCAGTGCTGCGCAATCAACTCGCCGCCACAAGTCAAGAGCTGGAACAGCAGATAGCTCAGGGCAACGAGGAATTGGAGACCCTGCGCAGCGCCTATCTGCGCGAGATAAAGCAGATGCGTCTTCACCGGGCTCAGACCAACGGACTGGCCTTTCTGCTGAGTGCCGAGGATTTTCATCAGGGCATGGCCAGGCTGCGTTATATGCGCCGCATTTCGCAGTGGCGGCATGAGCGCACCGAAGCCATCAGCGGCCAACTGCAGAGCCTCGACGACCGCCACCGGCAGCTCACAGCCACTCACAAAGCGCAGAGCGTGGCCCTGGCTCAGCAGGAGCATCAGCAAGAGCAGATGGGTGCCGACAAGGCGCGTCTGCAGAATGTGTCGGCACAGCTGCGCAGCGATAACCGAGGGCTGCAGGAACTGATAAGCAAAAAGCGCAAGGAGATACGCACTCTCGACAGTCAGACAGCCGCGCTGATAGCGGCAGCCCAGCGCCAGGCCGAGCAGGAACGCCTTGCCGCCGAACGCAAGCAGGCCGAAGAGCGCCGCATCGCCGCCGAGAAGAAGAAAGCCGAGGAGAAACGCCTTGCTGAGGAACGCCGCAAGAAGCAGGAACTGGCCATGCAGCAACGGCAAGCCGCTCCGGCGCCGGCACGCGAAGAGAAGCATAAAGATAAAAACGAAAAACCGGCGCCTCAGAGTCAGACGGCAAATGTGGCAAAAGCGCCATACGCCGTGGCTCGCGGCCGGCGTCCGCGCAGCAAAACCTCCATAGCGCCCAAACCGGCGCCCTCACAGCAGACACCACAACAGACAGCCAAAGCCTCGGCGCCGAAGCCTGCACCCTCAAAAACCAACCATTCAAGCGGTTTTGCTGCGGCCAAAGGACGGTTGCCTCGCCCCGTGAGCGGCTTGTTCAGAATCGTGGTGCCTTACGGGCGTCATTCGCGGCCCGATATGCCTCGGGTAGAGCTTGACAACACCGGCATTGATGCCGAGGTAAGCGCCGGAGCTGCCGTGAAATCGGTGTACGAAGGACAGGTAGCTGCGGTTTACAAAGCTCCCGGCTTCGGCACGGTTGTACTTCTGCGTCACGGTGATTATTACACCGTATATGCCAACTTGGGGTCATGCCGCGTCTCCACGGGTCAGAAAATAAAACAGGGTCAGCAGTTGGGCACCGTGGCGTCGTCCAACGGTCTGGCACCCACGCTGCATTTTGAGGTCTGGAAACAACGCACACGTCTAAATCCAAGCGAATGGCTGCAATAGACTGGACAATAGAGCCTTACCGGGCGGATTTCAAAACTGAGTGGGACCGGCTTACGGTGCAATCGCGCAACGCCACCTTCCTGCTGCGGCGCGATTATATGGACTATCACGCCGACCGCTTCACCGACTGCTCGCTCATTGCTCTGCACCGTGGCAAGCCCCTCTGTCTGCTTCCGGCCAACATTGCCGACGGTGAGCTTTATTCGCATCAGGGACTCACATACGGCGGATGGATTCTGCCGCCTCATGCCGTGGATGCGGTGGATATGGAGTACCTTTTCGACGCCTGGCTGGGGTGGTGTGCGCAACAGGGCATACGCGCCATTCACTATAAGCCGCTACCGTGGATATACAGCCGCCAGCCGTCGCAGGAAGACCTCAACGCGCTGTGGCGCAAGGGATTCGTAAAAGAAAGGTTGCTGATGTCGTCAGCCATAAACCTGCGCTGCAATCCGGGTTTCGACTACCTGCGCCGCCGCTATCTAAAACGTGTGGCGGACGCCGGGGTGAGCATCGAGGAGGGTGGCGACATGGAACAATATTGGCAACTTTTGGAACAATGTCTGCGTCAAAGACACAACGCTGCGCCGGTGCATACGTTGGAGGAGATGCAGCGTCTACAGGCGCTCTTCCCGGCCAATATCCGTCTGTTTACCCTCAGCGACGCCGAAGGCTTACAGGCGGGAGTGCTGATATACCGCACTGCCACGGCCGACCATTGTCAGTACATTGCCAGCACGGAGAAGGCCCGCGCAAACCGCTATCTGCCCTATCTTTTCCGCTTTCTGATAGAGGAATGTCCGGGAGAGTATTTCGATTTCGGCACAAGCAACGAGCCGGCCAGCCAACTCCTCAACGCGGGTCTGCTGGCCAATAAATTCGGATACGGAGCCACCGGCGTGGCTTACGAACAATATAGCCTGAAGTTGTGAAAAAAGGGTCGTCTTTGTCGCAGAAGATTCTTAAGGTGATGGCACTCTTCACGGGGATGCAGTTTTTCACCGTGCTCTGCACCATCATCAAGACCAAGTTGGTGGCCTTGTGGCTGTCGGCAGACGGTGTAGGCCTCTTCGGAATACTCACCACAACCACCGAGACCACGGGCACACTCACCGATTTGGGTCTGCGCCAGAGTGCGGTGAGGGATGTGGCGCAGACGGCCTCCAACCCTACCCTGCTCTCGCGCATGGCGGCGGTGGTGAGGCGCTGGAGCCTCTTCACCGGACTGTTGGGAGCGGTGGTGATAAGCGGACTGTGCATACCCCTGTCGCTATGGTTCTTCGGCACGGCAGGGCGCTGGTGGATGTTCGCGCTGATGTCGGCGGTGATGCTTCTCAACGCCGTTGCCGGCGGTGAACAGGCTTTGCTGCAGGGCGCGCAGCGTTTCAAGCCTCTGTTGCGCATCAGCACATGGGGTGCCGCGGGGGGATTGTTGGTGTCGGTGCCGTTGTTGCGCTGGGGAGGGCTCACTGGCGTCATCTGGACCGTAATAGCATATTCGGCGTGCACCTTGGCGGCGGCTCTCATACTGCGGCTGCGCACACCTCAGAAGCCGAAAATCACCGTCAGCGAGGTTATAAAAGAGGGGTCGGGGTTTGTGCGCTTGGGCACCTGGATGGCCGTGGCAGCCTTTGTCACAAATTTGGCGCAGATGGCCTTTATGGCTTATCTCAGCGGCTTCGACTCGCTGCAGGAAGTGGGGTTCTACCAGGCCGGGATAACGCTTGTGGTGAGGTATATGGGCCTTATCTTCACGGCCATGGCAATGGAGTATTATCCGCGCCTGAGCGCCAATATCTTCTCTGCAAAGCGCACGAGTATGTTTGTGAATCATGAGTCGCGGGTGCTGCTCACGGTGCTGATTCCGGTAATAGCCCTCTTTCTGCTGCTTCGTCAGTGGATTGTGGTGCTTCTCTACCGGCCTGAGTTCGCGGTGATGATACCTTTCATCTCTTGGGCCGTGCTGAGCTGCGTTTTCAAAGCCACCTCATGGAGCATGGCTTTTGTGATTCTGGCACGCGGCAACGGAACGGTGTATGTGCTCACAGAAAGCATCGACGCGGTGATAGGGCTGACGCTGTGCATTGCCGGTTACCGACTCATGGGTCTGGAAGGTGTGGGAATAGCCTTTATTGCCTGGTATGCGCTCTATATGCTCATAACTGGGTGGGTATATGTGCGCCGTTACAGACTGCATCTTGCCGCCTCCACGCTGTGGATGACGCTGCTGTGCTTCCTGCTCGGTCTGGGCGAGCTGCTTGCCATGAAGTATCTGCCTTATTGGCTTTGCTGCTTGCTTTGCGGCTCTGTGGCAGTTGTGTCTTTGCCCTTTCTGAGACGCATCTGGCGCCGCTGACCTTCCCACCAGCCCTGGCAGAGCCACCGCATATTATGGCAAAAACTGCGACCGGTGGCACGCGTCACACGCATGGCTTTAAGCAGGATATGGAAAAGCGCCGGATGTATGCCTTTCAGGCTGAAGATATAACCCTGGGCGCGCAACACGGATTTCTCGGCGGCGCTCTTGACGCCCGTTGACAGGCCCTGATGGCGTCCGATAATCTGAGGTACGTAGACGCCCTTCAGTCCGGCTTTGAGCAGACTGAAAAGCCACATCTCCTCTTCGCCGCAGCTGTAAAGCTCAGAACCGAGGCCTAATTCGGGGTTGAATCTAACGCCTGAATCCGACACAGCTTTGCGGCGGAAAGCCAATTCCACAGATGAGATATACCAGCCGCGGGCCGGCTTGCGCAAATCGAATTCCGCCTGCGGATAATCCTTATTGTCGCCCACATACTGAAATGTGATGATGTCGTTGTCGGGGTGTGCGGCAAAGGCTTCAATAACGCCACGGAGCTGTTCGCTGCGGTAGCTCATGTCATCGTCGGAAAGGAGGCACAGGGGCGCCGTAGCACGGCTGATGGCTAAGTTGCGGTTGCACGACAGGCCGCAGCCGGCCGACACATAGACCCGTATGTCGGGGCGCCGCAAATCTTCCGGCACTTCTATATCCGTATCCGACACTTCCTTAACCTCATCGCCAAGCTGCAGCCGCAGGTCCGGACGCTGCCATACCACGATATATTCAACCCCTTCCACCACCGGATGAGCCACCCCGGCAATGCCGTTGATGCCATCGCCTAACGTAGATATTAGAACTTGCAGTTCTATCATTTTTTCTGTTCTTTGAGGTGTTGCCATGCCTCCAACAGACGGTCGGCAACCACCCTTATATCATTGTGTTTTTCAACCAGTTTACGTCCCTGGAGAGAGCGGCGCTGCAAATCGGCGCGGTCAAGCAGCAGCGGCTCAAGCCACTCTGCCAAGTTTTCGGTGCGCGGGTCGGCGTTGATGATGGGGCGCAACACCTCCTCGCCAATAAATTTGTAATACTCTTCCTCGCCACCGCTTATCACCACTTTGCCCATGGCCATGGCCTGCAAAGCGTTGGTGGAAGGGGTGTAGGAATATAATTGGTCGGCCACCACGTGGCACGAGCGCATCAGCTGCAGATAATCGCGCAAGGGGAGCTGACGCGCTTCCACCAGCTCAATCTCGCCGGGATGCCGGTCGGCCACCTTCTGCAGGGCTTTCTGCAATATATATATGCCTTTGCTGTAAGCTGTTTCGGGCTTTATGCCAATCATCACCCTCAGGGGGCCGTGGTCAGGCAGCGGCTCATACGCCAAAGCACGGGTGTCAACGCCTATGCCCACATAATCCATGCGGCCGGCAAACTGCTCTTCCCACACCTTGTGGTATTCGTATAACGCCGACACGGCGCCGTCAACGTCGGCATAAACCTGGTCAGCCCACGCCTTGCACACCGGCATCAGCCACAGGTCAATGTTCCTTTCGCAGTTTATGGTAAAGTCGGTAGGCTTGCCCTCCACGCCATATTCGCTGTATTCAAGCACACGCCCCTCGGTCATGGCTTTGGCAAAGTAATAGTCAGTGGAGCAATGGCTCAGACACACCAAGCCGTTGTTGTTCTTCAGCATCTTTAGCAGATAGCTGAGCTTGCCGGGTCTCAGATCAAGGAAATGGGCGTTGATGAGCTGCACCACATCGAAGCCCCTCATGCCGGCCATTACGTTGCAGGCCTGATAGAGATATTTGAGCGAGCCTATGAATCCGGGTTTGCGGTCGAGACTGACGTCGCGAGCCGTGTCCATATACTTGTTGCCGTCGCTCACCACGGTTACGTCGTGGCCGCGCCGGCGCAGTTCAGCCGCCAGCGAAGCATGATAACCGGAGTAATCGCCTACAAACAAAATTTTCATGGCTGCAAAATTACAAAAACATTTTTATTCAGAATACACTCAGGCTCATTTAACAATTGCGGGGCAATAAAGAGAGGGCGTCAGCGTTTGGTAAATGAAGCAATAAATCATTGCTCTCCTGACGTCAATGAAAATAGAATCCCGTCATATTCATCTTCTTCTCCGCTGCCTGCTGGTGGCGTTACTTTTGCCGTGTCTGCTGCCGGCAGAGGCGCAGAAGCGCAACGACAAACTGCTCAACAGGCCCTACGCCGACCAGAAAAAGATTCATCTGGGCTTTTCGGTGGGTATGCATCTGCAAGACCTCAAGCTCACCAACAACGGTCTGGCCAGCGAAGACGGTCAGCACTGGTACAGCGAGGTGCCGGGTTACAGCCCCGGTTTCTGCGTCAATGTGCTTGCCGACCTGCGGCTGCACAAGCACTTCAACCTGCGCTTCAGCCCCGGCATGTATTTCGGCAACAAAACGGTGGAAATGCGCGAAAGCGGCTCCGGCGCCACTCAGCGCCAGGACATCAAATCGGCATACGTGGTGCTTCCCATCGACCTTAAGATTTCGGGCAACCGCTACATCAACTCACGCCCTTACGTCACCATTGGCGGCATGGGCACTTTCGATGTCAGCAAACGCCGCAGCGAGCCTATATGGCTCAAAAGCTCCGACTTCTATCTCACCCTAGGCATCGGCTGCGACTTCTATCTGCCGTTTTTCAAACTCAACCCGGAGGTGAAGTTCTGCTTCGGCCTGTCGGACGTGCTCAAGCATGACCGCCCCGACCTGGTGGATGACCCGGAGACGATGAAAATCACCAACTCGCTGTCGAAAATCAAGTCAAACATGATAGTCTTCACTTTCTATTTTGAATAATTTACGCACACACATACTCAGGCGGCTGCTTCTTCTCGCGGCGGCGTTGCTGACACTGCCCGGCATAGTCACTGCCCAGAGCGACCCTCAGCTGACCCAATACTGGGCTTTACCGGCCTTCTACAACGCCGGAGCTGCCGGTGCGTCGGATTATCTGCGTGTGCGCGGCGGCACGCGTATGCAGTGGATTGGCATTGACGGAGCGCCGCAGAGCTTCTTCATTCAGGCCGACTCGCCTCTTGCCATTGGCCGCAAACGTATCGGCCTGGGTGTGCAGATGCAGCAGGAAAAGATTGGCCTCTTCTCAAATATGCTGCTCGGCGTGCAGGGCGCTTACAAGTTCAAGCTCTTCAAAGGTGAGCTGAGCGCCGGTTTCCAGCTGGGCTATTTCAACCAGAAGTTCAGCGGCTCGAAAATAGAGAATCCGGGCGACGACGACTACCATCAGCCCGACGATGAAGCAATTCCCAAAGAAGACCTCAACGGCTCGGCATTTGATTTGGGTGTGGGCATTTTCTACACCAAACCGCGTTTTTGGGTGGGCGTCAGCGGCACGCATCTGCTCAAACCGACCATAAAAATGAGCCTCCAGGGCTCCGAAAACACCGAGACTCAGGAATTTGAAAGCGAGCTGGGACGGATGGTTTATTTTATGGGCGGATGCAATTTCCCGATTAAAAACACGTTATTTGTATTGGAACCTTCGGCATTGGTAAAAACAGATTTCAACTTTTTCACGGCCGAAGTCACCATGCGGGCCACATACAACCGGTTTCTGACGTTTGGCGTAGCATACCGATATAACGATGCCGTCAGCGCCATGATAGGAGCCACGTTCCGCAACTTTTTCCTGGGCTACAGCTACGATTATCCGCTGTCGGCCATCGGGAAGGTCTCCTCAGGCAGCCACGAAATAGTGGCAGGCTATCAGCTAAAGCTCGATTTTTCGGGCAAGAACAAGAACAAACACCGCTCCATACGCATAATGTGATGCCGGGGAGCGCAAACCATATATCAACACATTAGCAACCTACTGCTCAAAAAGATAATGAACACAACCAAAGCATATAGCACTTCGTGGCGCACACTTCGCCGGCTGATGCTTGTTATGGCCGTAGCCGGCATTGGCCTTTTATGCGTATCGTGCATGGCGTCGAAAGGCGGCAAAGCCGGAGGCGAAGTAACCGGCATTGGCGGTGCCTCCTACGCAGAGCCTGCACCCTACGGCATGGTACTCGTTGACCGTGGCGCATATAAAATGGGTCCGGCAAAGGATGATTCCATCTGGGGCATCAAAGGTAATCCGCGCGGCATCTCCATCGAGTCGTTCTGGATGGACGAGACGGAAATCACCAACTCAAAATACAAACAGTTTGTATTCTGGGTGCGCGACAGCATTATCCGCGAACGCCTGGCTGACCCCGCCTACGGCGGCAACGAAGCATTTAAGATTGAGGAGGACAAGGAGGGCAACCCCATCACTCCTTATCTGAACTGGAACAAGGCAATACCCTGGCGCAATGCCAACGAGGATGAGATGCGTGCCATTGAGAGCGTGTATCGCACCAATCCTATCACCGGACGCCGCGAACTCGACCCCACTCAGCTCAACTACCGCTACGAGATTTTCAACCATACCGCAGCGGCTCAGCGACGCAACCGTCTGGACCCCACGCGGCGTGAGTATAACACTGACATTCCGGTAGACAACACTCTGCCTATCATAAGCAAAGACACCGCCTATTTCAACGAGGAGGGCCTGATTGTGCGCGAAACCATTACGCGCCCTCTCACCGGCGACTACGACTTCCTCAACACTTATATAGTGAATGTATATCCCGACACCACAGCCTGGATAAACGACTTTGAGAATGCCTACAACGAGCCTTACACGCGTATGTATTTCGCTCACGCCGGCTACAACGACTATCCGGTGGTTGGTGTAAGCTGGGAGCAGGCCAATGCCTTCTCCAACTGGCGCACGGATTATCTCAAACGCTCGCTGGGTCGCGAAGGTGCCTTTGTGGAGCCTTACCGTCTGCCCACAGAGGCTGAATGGGAATATGCGGCGCGTGCCGGAAACTCGGAGAGCATGTATCCGTGGGACGAAACGCTGCCTATGGACGAACGAGGGTGCTTCTACGCCAACTTCAAACCTATGGAAGGCGACTTTGTGCGCGACGGACACCTTATAACCTCGCGCGTGGGCACTTTCAAGCCAAATGATTTCGGATTGTATGACATGGCCGGCAACGTGAGCGAATGGACGTCGACAGCTTACACGGAGAGCATCGACCGTCTGACCTCGGACATGAACCCCGAATACCGCTACGACGCGGCCAAGGAAGACCCCTATAAGATGAAGCGCAAGATTGTGCGCGGCGGCTCATGGAAAGATGTGGGACACAACCTGCGTTCAGACTTGCGCCAATGGGAGTATCAGAACGAGCAGCGCTCGTACATTGGCTTCCGCAACGTCCGCACTCAGATTGGCTTCGCCCGCGGCAATAAGAAAAAATAACCACTTACGCCTCCAACAAACACGGCAGCAGACGCGCGGCTCAGTGAAAGCCCCGCCCGCAAAATAAAAATACCTTATGGCAAAACTTCGTAAATACGCCAACGTCATAGAACGCTTCCTGCACGGAGCTGCAGGCCAACGCTTCTTCAACTTCGCCTACTCCATAGGCGCCGCCATCGTTATCTGGGGCGCTCTGTTCAAGATATTGCACCTTCCGGGCGGCTCCACGCTGCTCTGCATTGGTATGGGCACTGAGATAGCCATGTTCATCCTCACGGCCTTCGACCGTCCGCCCAAGGACTATGCCTGGGAGGAAGTGTTCCCGGTGCTCGACACCCACGACCCGGAAGACCGTCCGTCGATGAAAGGCGGTGTCGGCGGCGTCATCTACAACGCTGGCGACCAGGATGATGAAGCCTACGCTCCGAAGCCCGAAACGGGCATTGCTCCGGCCGAGCCGGTTGTGGCGCAGCCTGTGGTGGCAATGCCGGCAATAGCCGACGCTCTCACCCCCGAGGATGCCGAATCGCTGCACGACTCTGTGCAGCGCATGGCTGCCGCCACCGACCAGCTCACTCAGGCTGCCTCGCTGGCACAGGCTTCGCAGGATTATCTGGCTCAGGTGCAGGGCATAGCCGACCAGCTGGCTCAGCTGCGCAACACCACCGAGGCACTGAACCAGGTGAGCGCCGTGCTGCTCGACTCTTACAAAGCCATCACCGACAACTCCGATCTTATCAACCAGTCGTCGACAGGCTACGTCAGCCAGATGGAGAACCTCAACCGCAACATCGGCGGCCTGAACACCATCTACGAGATACAGCTCCGCTCCATCTCCTCGCAGCTTGAGAGCATTGACCGCGTGAACCGCGGCCTGAAAGACATACGCGACATGTATGAGAAATCGGCACATGAGTCGTCGCGCTACTGCGAAGAGACTGAACGCATGGCCCGCTACATGAAGCAGCTCAACAGCGTCTACGAAAAGATGATCACCGCCATGACCATCAACATGTCGAACCCGATGATGGGAGGCGCCCAGCCGCGAGCCAACGCCAATCCCTTCGCACCCCTTAACGATAACAACCAGCAATAACACCCATACCACCCTATGGCAGGAGGAAGCAATAATATAGCGCGTATGTCGCCTCGTCAGCGCATGATAAACCTTATGTATATCGTGCTGACGGCCATGCTCGCACTCAACGTCTCCAGCGACGTACTCAACGGCTTCAGCCAAGTCCACGAGGGCCTGCGACGCACTAACAACAACCTCAGCATCAAGAACAAGGTCCAGTATCAGTACCTCGCCGACCTATACACAATGTATCCCGACAAAGCCGGGCCATGGTACCGACAAGGCGTAGCCATACACACAGCCACCGACTCCCTGAGCCGCGTCATGGAGCAACTCAAAGTCCTTATAGCCCGCCAGGCCGATGGTCCGCAGGGCGATTACACCAAGCTCGTCAACCTCGACGACCTCGAGGCGTCGTCAGCCGTGCTGCTCGACCCGCTCACCAACCGTGGCGCCGCTCTGCGCAAAGGCATAGAACAATATCGCAGCCTCGTGTTGCCCTACATCACCGACAGCACCAAACGCCGCGCCATTGCCGACGTGCTCTCCACAGCCGCCCAGACACTGCCCGGCACAATCACCGCGCAGCCCTGGGAGCAGCAGATGTTTGAATCGAAACCCGCCATTGCGGCCATCACTCTGCTCACAAAGCTGCAGGGCGACCTGCTTCATGCCGAGAACGAAGCGCTCACCAACGTCATCTCGTCGGTAGACTTCGGCGACGTCAAGGTCAACCGCATGGAAGCCTTTGTGGTGCCGGAAGCCAACATGATAATGAGCGGCGGCCGCTACAAAGCGCGCATAGTGCTTGCCGCCATCGACACCGCCCGTCAGCCCGCCATCTATGTGGGAGGCACCCGCCTCAACTCCAACGGCCTGTATGAATTCACAGCCACCGCACTGGGCACCCACACCTATTCGGGCTACATCGACGTGCCGCATCCCGACGGCTCAACCTCGCGTCATAACTTCCAGTCGTCATACACGGTAATAGAGCCCGGCGTAACCATCTCTCCCACCATGATGAACGTGCTCTACGCCGGCATCAACAACCCCATCTCCATCTCGGCGCCGGGCATACCCATGACCGACATCAACGCCTCGATGACCAACGGCACACTGACGCGCAACGGCAACCAGTGGGTGGCACGCGTGTCGGCAATAGGCCAGACGGCCACCATCAACGTGTCGGCAACGCTCAACGGTGCCAGCCGCCAACTCGGCTCCATGACGTTCCGCATCCGCAAACTGCCTGACCCCAACCCCTACCTCCTCATAGGTCAGAATCAGTATAAAGGCACACCCCGCCGCATCTCCAAAGCCTCGCTCATGGGTTGCTCGGGCGTAAAAGCCGCCCTCGATGACGGTGTGCTCGACATTCAATATACTGTGGTGGCATTCAAGACCATCTTCTTCGATTCAATGGGCAACGCCATACCGGAATCCTCGGCAGGCGCCTCATTCTCCGAACGACAGAGAGAACAGTTCCGCCGCCTCAAGCCCGGCGCCCGTTTCTTCATCTCAGAAATAAAAGCCAAAGGCCCCGACGGAATCACGCGCGACATATCACCGATGGAAGTCGCCCTCAACTAACCCTAACTAACGCATACACAAGCACAAATGTCTATATACAGAAACATATTAACCGCCGCAACACTCCTTCTGGCCCTGTCAGCCGTGGCTCAGGTGGAGAGCGCCGGAGCAGTGCGCAGGAGGAATCCCGGCGACAAGAAACAGCAAAACAACTCCTCACAGGTCACCGAGCGTATGCAGAAATTCTACGAGCATAAGGAGCCCGGAGACGCCGACCTGGTGTGGACACGCGACATATACCGCCAGATAAACCTGAAAAAGGATGCCAACGCCCCTCTCTATTTCCCCGAAGATGTCATAGACGGACAGGAGAACCTTTTCCGCCTCATCCTCAACCTGGTGATTCAGGGCAAGGTGCCGGCTTACGAATATCTCGATGGCCGCGAGGTCTTCTCAGACCAATATAAGATAAAGGTTGGCGAAACGCTCGACCGCTTCGGCATCTATTATCAGACCGCAAAAGGCTCCACCGAAAAGAACCCGAAATACGAAATAGCCGAGGCCGATGTGCCCACCGCTCAGGTGCTCAACTATTACGTAATTGAGAAATGGGAATTCGACAAACGCAGCAACCAGACCAAGACACGCGTCATGGCTATCTGCCCCATCCTCAACCGCATAGGCGACTACGGCGAAGAGACACGCTATCCCATGTTCTGGATAAAATTCGACCAGCTGCGTCCCTTCCTGTCGCAACAGTATGTCTTCCTCAGCGACGACAATAACCTGGCGCGCTACAGCCTCGACGACTACTTCACGCTGGGTATGTATGATGGAGACATCGTCAAGACCAAGAATCTGCGCAACCTCTCGATGATGCAGATGTATCCCGACCCTGACGACCTACGTGCCGCGCAAGACAGCATCGACAACCGTCTGCGCAACTTCGGCGGTAATCTCTGGGTGCCGTCGCGCGAAGAATACCTTGCTCAGCAGGAGGCCAAAGAGGCTCTTGAAAATGGCGAGAACTCCGACATCCCCGACCGGGAAGTGGGCGAAGGTCAGGACAAAAAGACCAACGCTCGCGCCACCCGCACCAACACCCGTGCAAAGAAAGCCAAGAAAGCAAGAAAGCCCAAATACAGCTCCGGCTCCAACTCTTCGTCTGCCGAACGCTCTGTGCGACGGCGCCGTCACTGACCTTACGGCTCCTTCAACAACGCATTTTACCAATCCCTTCCTATACCACCCGAGGTTGCGCTGTAATCAGCGTAGCCTCTTCCTTTTTCCAAGCCTCCGGGGCAGCTCTGTCCGCCAAAAGGCCTGATTGAGGAGGTTGCTTCCCGGTGTGAAAATTTTTCATTATCTTTGCAACATGACACCCGACACTCCGCTTCAGAAGGCGCGAATAATTGAATTTCCCAAAATCTGCGATCCCCGCGGTAACCTCTCTTTCGTGGAAGGAGGACGCCATGTGCCGTTCTCCATACAGCGCGTCTTTTACATCTACGACGTGCCCGGCGGCGAGACACGCGGCGGACATGCCCATTACGTCTGCCAGACAGTGCTTATTGCCGTATCAGGCAGCCTCTCGGTGCGCCTCACCGACGGTGTCAGCGAACAGGTGTTCCATCTCGACCGCTCAAACAAGGGCCTGCTCATACCCGCCGGCGTATGGGACGTTATGGAGAACTTCACCACCGGCACCGTGGTCCTCGCCCTCGCCTCGCACCAATATGAGGAAGAGGATTACATCCGCGATTTCGACCGCTATTGCGAATATGCCCGCGAAAAATTTCAGCTGAAATGATTTCCTTTCTCGATATGCAGCGCATCAACGCTCCGTTCAGCGCTGAGACCGAAGAGGCGCTGCTGCGTGTGGCCCGTTCGGGCTATTACCTGCACGGACCCGAGACAAAAGCCTTTCAAGCCGAATTAGCGGCCACCGTAGGAGCGCCGCAGGCTATTGGCGTAAGCAACGGGCTGGATGCCATACGCCTCATCTTCCGCGCTCTGATAGAGACGAAGCGCCTCAGCAGCGGCGATGCGGTGATTGTGCCTGCCAACACATACATAGCCACAATTCTGCCGCTCTCGGAATTCGGTCTGCGCCCCATTCTCATTGAGCCTGATGAGCGCACTCTCAACCTCGACTGGCACAAAGCTCTCACCCAAATTAACGGCGACAGGTCGGTAAAAGCTCTCTTCACCGTACATCTCTACGGCAATCCGAGCTGGGACAACGACATAGCGCGGCAGCTCTCAGACCGCAACATCCTCCTCATAGAAGACAACGCACAGGCCATCGGCTCCTCCATATCGCAGCCGTCGTTACTCACCGGTTCGCGTTTCACCGGCGCTCTCGGCCACGCCGCCGCGTTCTCTTTCTATCCCACAAAAAATGTCGGAGCCTTCGGCGACGCCGGGGCCGTAACCACCATTCTTCCCGATGTGTCCGAGGCCGTAAAAGCTCTGGCTAACTATGGCTCAGACCGCCGTTACCACAACATATACTGCGGCTATAACTGTCGCATCGACGAGCTTCAGGCTGCCCTGCTGCGTGTGCGTCTCAGCCACTTGCCGCAAATAAACCGCCAACGGCGCAACATAGCCGCCATCTACAATGCTCTCATCACGAACCCGCTCGTAATCACTCCTCAGTGGACGTCCGGAGCCGTGTGGCACCAGTATGTGATTCGCGTAAAAAATAATAATCGCGACGCCTTCTGCCAATATCTCCTTGACCAAGGCATCGCCACCGACATTCACTATGCCGTGCCACCGCACCGTCAGCCCTGTTATGCGCGGCCTGATGGCAGCAACACTCTTTGCAACACTCCGTTGCCCGTTACAGAAGCTCTCGCAGCAGAGATTGTGTCATTACCCATCGCCTCGGTAACCCCGGCGCAGGCAGCTTACATAGCACGTCAAATCAATAGCTTCAGACCCTGATTACGACGGTTTTACCTGGCGGCTGCCCAGTCTTCTATATTCGGCGGCTCCAAGCCCTGTGAAGCGCTTGAACCACGTTGAGAAGGTGCTTCGGCTGCGGAATCCCACCGATTCGGCCACACCTTCTATTGAGTAATTTCCGTAGCGCTCGGCATCATCGAAGCGGCGCATGGCCTCCATAATACGCGCCTGGTTCACCAAAGTCCAGAAATTGCACTTGAACCTGTCGTTGATGCACTGGCTCACATACTTGCGGTTGCTGCTCACCATATCGGCCAGCTCTCCAAGCGAGAAATTCGAATCATACACCGCAGGCGAGTGAAGAATCACCTCCTTGATTTTTGCCTCCAAGTCATCTAACGCCTCATCCGTCAGACCTGAGGCAACGGGGCGTTCCTCATCGGTCGGCATATCTTTGTCAGCATTGACATCCTTCCCTGCCGCAGCGTCCTCTTCAACCTCAGCCTCTTCAGCAGCAGCGGCCTCCTTTTCAGCTTCTGCCTCTGCCTCAGCACCGGCATGTTCTATAGTCTTACGGCGCTCGAGCCAGTCGTCGCCATGCTGCAGCATGTCCTGCAGCTGCCGGTAAAGAAGCTCCGTACGCACGCGCAGCTTGTCGCTTCTGTGCTTCACCACCAACAGGAATATCACCGTAACGACCAGCAGGATACCCACCAGCCCCAGAATCCAACCCTTAAGCTGACTCCTGAACTGAGTCTCCTTCATCTGAATCTGCATACGGCGCCGCTCAGCCGAGAAATCCATCTCCTGGAAAGTAGCCAGAAAACGATCGCTCATCAACGAATCCTTCAAGGCCAGATAATGCCGATAGTCTTGCTCGCCTCGCACCGAATCGCCGTTGGCGTTATGCATGTTCATGCTCATCGCCAGCCCTACCTGCCTCACGTCGGGCATCTCATACAGATAGCTCAGCTTAAGAATAGAATCAACCGAGTTGCGGGCCTTTTTGCGCAAACCCAACTCCGACTCAATCCTGCAACGATTGAGATATATCGACGACAGATAACGCATGTTCTCAGGCTCGCGCGGCAAAGCATCAACCAACGACTGACACTCCCTCAGCGCTCCCCGTAAGTCCTTGCGCTTCATCAGCATATATACGTCGTAAATGCCCAGCGACTGCTTTCTGCGCCACATCTCAGGCTCCTTCAGGCTACGCATCATGCCATATTCCTGCTGCATCGTCTGCAGAGAATCGACAATGTACGTAGCTCCCGCCAGATTATCGAAAGCCCTGTGTAACAGCATGTAATCCTTCATCTTGTAAGCATCCCTGAAGGCGCGCCGGTAATAATCAATTGCCTTACTATACAGGCGCGTCTCGCCCGTGCTGCCGCCAATAATCATGTAGCAGACCCCGTAATAGAAATCGAGCGTGGGCACCGGCTCATCCAGCTCCTCGGCAATATCCGACACCACTCCCAAATCCTCAACCGCCATCGGCAAATTCCCCATACCGAAGAAAAAGGTCTGCCAGCGGCCATAATACCCCTTCAGACACAGCCTTATCTCTTCCTTGCACATTCCCGGCCTGTAACGCTCCGCCACAGCCGTATAGCACATCAGCGCCGAATCCGGCATCCTACGGTGATTCAGAAAGTCATCGCCCTTGCGCAACAGCACACTCCCCGGCATCCCCATATAAGCCTTGTACTGAGCCTGATTCCAGTCTTCATGCTGCGCGCCATGCATCAAGCCCACAGCCAAAACCAACAAAAGAGCGGCCACAAAACCACGCAACCGGACGCCTTTGATAACAGATAACGCTGAGCCCCGGTCTGCAAAACGCAGCCTTGCATTCATAATCATAAAATTCTTCTTACTCCTTATATCAAATTGTACTTAAGACGCATCCGTGCGCCTCAGTTACACATTCTTTTAATCATGTTAATGCAAATTTACAACAAATTTTTCATACCCGCAACACCGCCCCTCTCCTTTCACTGCAAACTCCTTACATTGTAACCCTTTAATAACTAATTTTGCATCAGGGTAATGCCGCGTTTCAAAGCCATGCAAGTATTTATTTCATTTGCATGCAGTCTTTTGACTCCGCCGGCATCTATATAAAACGGTATGACCAAAACACAAGACATAGAAACACTGGTAAAAAAGTGCCAGGCCGGAGACAGAGAGTCTTTAGGAATTCTCTATCAGACCTATCTTGCGCCTATGAAAGAGGTCGTATCATATTATGTGCGTGATAAGGATGCAGTGTGGGATATTCTGCACGACGGATTCCTGATTGCCTTTTCATCAATAACATCGCTCAGAAAACCCTTAAAAGTTAAATCCTGGCTGACGTCAATAATGAAGAATCTGGCTCTTCAATACCTCAAGGCTCAGCGAGAGAATATCTTGGTGCCTATCTCTGAAGAGCCGGCGGTGGTTGAAACCAAAGAGTCGGAAAATGAGGAAGAGCCATTTTCGTGGGATGAACTGAGCCGTATTATTGACCGTCTGCCGCAAGGTTACTGCATGGTTTTCCGTCTTGCGGTTTTGGAAAACCGTCCGCATAAAGAGATTGGCGAAATGCTTGGCATTGCGCCCCATTCATCCTCCTCGCAGCTTGTAAGAGCAAAAGCCATGCTGAGGCGTCTCATCAGCCAATATGGCTACGGTGCCGGGGTGATGTCTGTAACCCTACTCCTGCTGGCCATCTGGCATTTCCTTCCATCAGGCAGCGATGAGAGGCATGCGGCAACCGCTGTCGGCATCCACGAACCAATTACCGCTCAAAACGAACTCCGGCCATCTGCTATAACAGCTGCCCGAAGTCCGGAATCGAAAAATATTGCACAGAAGAGGAATCCTCTTCCGCTCCAAAAGCAGCTACCTGACTCCACAGCACTCAACATAACCGCTAATATCAGCCCGATTGCTGCCACAGAAGACAGTGTGCGACCCGATAGCGTTAAGCCTGTTTTCAAGCTGTTTGACGGAGAGCTTCACTTCTCTCAACAGCAAATCACTCTGCACCGACCCGGCGCCCGTTCCCCCTACGAGTCAGACTGGAGTCTTACGCTGGCTTATTACGGCAACTCAGGCCGTAACAGCAATGCAAGTTACTACATCCCGAACCCCGACTCACCCGATTTACCGTCAGGAGATCCCGACGCAGAAATTGAGGTGAACGACACAAAGCATCATCAGATGCCGGTGATAATCGGTCTGTCGGTAAATAAAACGCTCTCTCCGCGCTGGAGCGTGGAAACCGGCCTGCGCTATTCATTTATGGAGTCGGAATTCTCCGGCGAAAGCAAACTGTGGACACAGCGTACAAAGCAGCAGATTCACTACATCGGCATCCCGCTGAAATTCAACTACAACATCCTCACAGCCGGCAACTTCGCCCTCTACGGCCACGGCGGCGGCGCACTCGACATCCCCGTTAGAGGCCGACAGTCGTCATGGAAGCTCTCTATCGGCATGACAGCGCCGGTAACCGCCAAACACCATATTCATCCGCCTTTGCAATGGTCGGTTGAGGCCGGTTTTGGAATCCGGTATAACTTCACCCCATCGCTGAGCATATTCGCCGAGCCCTCTTTACATTACTATTTCAACTCCGGCGGCGAAATACGCACAATCAGACAGGAGAAGCCTCTGGAATTCGCCCTCCCAGTTGGCTTCCGGCTCACCTGGTAACCTTCCGATGCAGTCTTTAGCAGCTCTGTCCATCTATTGAGTAGAAATCTCAAAAAAAACTTAAAAGATGAACAAAGCAAGCGCCCTGATAAGAATATCCATCATATTCTTGATGTCCGTGATAATTATGTCATACCCCCAAGAAAGTATGGCCAATAAGTCCAATTATCCAAGTGCCAACACTGTGTCCGGCACCCTACCGGCATTATATATAGAAACCGAGAATCATGCCCCGGTCATTTCAAAAACGGAATATCTCAAAGCCACTTACCGGCTTGACCCTATGGGAGCGGAAGGCATAGAGGCTCTTGGCACCGAGGCAGCTCCGCTGCCAATGCAGATTCGTGGACGCGGACACTCGTCATGGAATGGTGCAAAAAAGCCCTACAAGATAAAACTGGAAAAGAAAACAGCCATGATGGGCATGCCTAAGAACAAGCACTGGGCACTTCTGAAACCAACTGAAAACACCGTGGCCGGATTGCAGTTAGGCAAAATCATGGGCATGGCGTGGACTCCAAGTTTCCGGCCGGTTGAAGTAGTGCTGAATGGCGATTATATCGGATTGTATTTCCTCACCGAGACCATCCGCATAGATGAAAACCGTGTGAATATATACGAACAGCAGGACTTGGAAACCAATCCCGCACTATTCACGGGCGGATGGCTCGTTGAAGTCGACAATTATCTTGATGAAGACCAGATTACCATTCCCGAATGTAGCAGCTGGAATCTAACCCTCAGATACCACTCGCCCGAAGACCTGTCAAACGCTCAGTTGCAGTGGCTCACCAACGAGTTCAAAGCAATTAACGCGGCAATCTATTCACCCAAGACTTCAACAACATGGGAAAACTACATCAACGTAGAAAGTATGGCGCGATTTTTCATCCTTCAGGAAATAATGGATAATCCCGACGGTTTCCACGGCAGCTTTTATCTGCACAAAGACTTGGCAGAAAATGCAAAATGGATTGCCGGACCGGTTTGGGATTTGTCGTGCTATAACCGCGAAAAAACCGATTATACCTTCAGAATGAAGGTCCATTACAACATCACACCACACTGGATTGGCGAGATAATTCAATACGACAGCTTCTGCAAAGCCGTAGAACAAGTGTGGCATGAGGTTTATCCCCTCAAACTCACTGAGATATACAATCAAATCGATCAAACCATATTGCCACTTGAAAGCGCCTGGGCAAACGATTGCGCACGATGGCATGAAGACCCCACACAAACAGCCCAACTGCGGGCAGAACGTATCAAAACCGCCCTCAGCCGCAATATAGAATGGTTTGCCGGTCATCTCCCAGTAAGCCCTTACGCCTCCGTACAGCCACCATTTGCCCAAGACCCCGAAAGCCCCGTCATTGTTTACAACCTACAAGGCATCTGTGTCGGCAAATTCCGCACCCGCGCAGAAGCGATCCAAACACTTCAACAAGCCGTCACTAACAACCCCAACGCCACTACCAACCCAACTCTCACCAACAACCCCGGCTTATCTATCAACCCCGGTATCACTATCACACCCGGCATCTATATCATAAACAGAAAGAAAATTTTTATTTCACCCCTCTCCCCACCCTCCTCTTATTAGCCCCCTTTTCTCCCCTCATATCAACCCCTTTTCCCTCTTTTTTACCCCTTTCCTCTTTTTTCTTTTTACCACCTTCCCCTCTTTCATGCCTCCCGCCTTTTTCTCTCAAAAATTTGTTTCGGCTTAGCGCTTCAGCGCCCCCTTTTCGCCGCTCTGCTTGCTTTTCTCACCTTTCCCTTGCCATAATTTTGGTGCGGGCGAAGGCTTTAGACTCGAACCCTTCAGCTCCCGGGCGCTTTAGCTGTTTCGTCGCTTTGGGCTCTCTTTCTCAAATTTGTTTCCGCTCAGCCCTTCAGCACCCCTTTTCGCCGCTCTGCTTGCTTTTCTCACCTTTCCATTGCCATAATTTGGGCGGGCGAAGGCTTTAGCCTCGAACCCTTCAGCTCCCGGGCGCTTTAACTTTTTCGCAGCTCTGGCTCTTTCTCAAAATTGTTTCGGCTCAGCCCTTCAGCGCCCACTTTGCCGCCGCCCTGCTTGCTTTTCTCACCTTTCCATTGCCATAATTTGGACGGGCGAAGGCTTTAGCCTCGAACCCTTCAGCTCCCGGGCGCTTTAGCTTTTTCGCCGCTTTGGGCTCTCTTTCTCAAATTTGTTTCGGCTCAGCCCTTCAGCGCCCCCTTTCCGTTGCTGCGGTCGCCTTAAGCTCCCTTATCGCCTTAAGCTCCCTTATCGCCTTAAGCTCCTTAGCCTCCCGAGCCGTTTAAACCCTTTTCGCCGCTCTGCTTGCTCTCAAATTTGTTTTGGCTCAAGCGCTTCAGTGCCCCCTTTTTCGCCGCTTTGGCTCTCTTTTCCAAATTTGTTTTGGCTCAGCGCTTCAGCGCCGTCTTTCGCGCCGCTCTGCTTGCTCTCAAATTTGTTTTGGCTCAAGCGCTTCAGCCCCCCCTTGTAGCCGCGCTGTTTGCTATCAAATTTGCTTCGGCTTAGCGCTTCAGCACCCTTCTTCCCTCAAAAATTTGTTTCCGCTCAGCGCTTCAGCGCCTCTTCCGTAGAGAGTGTCTCTCAGCAAGGCTCTCTTCCTAAGCTCCTTAAATTCCTTAATTTCCTTAACCTCCCGGGTCTCATGCTCTCTTACCATAATTTTGGTGCCACTCAGGCGCTTTAGAACAAATTCCCATTATTCCCATTACTCCCAAAATTCCCATGCCTCCTATGGCTTGCCTTGGCTTGATTAGCTTTCCACTCAGCCGCCTCTTTACCCTCCCTAATCGCCATAATCTCACTGGCGTTCTTTCGGCCTTTGCAGCTACCCGGCTACAATAGCTAAAATATCTACCATAGCTACCCCTTTCCCTCAAAAGATTGCTTTGTCTCAGCGCTTCAGCTTCCCTCTTCCCCCAAAATTCCCAAGCCTCCAATCCTATCTTCTCTTGTCCGCTCAAATTAGCTTTGGCTCTGCGCTTTAGCACTCCCTTCCGTAGAGAATATCTCACAGCAGGGCGTTCTCCCCAAATTCCTTAAGCTCCTTGGTAGCGCACCATTGCCAAAATTTTGGTGTGGCTCAGGCGCTTTAGCGACCCTGTTGTAGCAGCACCTTAGTAACTTTTTAGCTAAGGTAGCCGGGTAGCTAAGGCCCCCCCGCTTCGCCCTTACTTACCCCCTAATCTCCTTAAGCTCCCTGGCGTTCTTTCGCCCTTTGCGGCTACTCGGCTACAATAGCTAAAATAGCTACCTTAGCTACCCCTTCCCCTCAAAAATTTGTTTCCACTCAGCGCTTCAGCGCCCCTTCTTCCCCAATTCCCAAGCCTCCCATGGCTTGGATTGGTATCCTTTCTCCACAGCCGCCTCTTTACCCTATCTAATCGCCCTAACCTCACTGGCGTTATTTCGTTCTTTCGCCCTTTGCGGCTACTCGGCTACAATAGCTAAAATAGCTACCATATCTACCCTTTTCCCTCAAAAATTAGCTTTTGCTCTGTGCTTTAGTGCGTTTCTATCCTCATTAGCAAAGCTCGCTTTTAGCCTGCGGCCCTGCCACATAAGTTACATAAATTACATAAGTTACATAAATTACAGAAGCGTATATGAAAAAAGAGCCGGGTCAAAAAAGACTCGGCTCTTGAAGGGGGCGATGACCTACTCTCCCGCTTTCGCAGTACCAGCGGC
>ERZ772818.132-NODE-132-length-78771-cov-12.772143_pt1 | contig 78771 bp, 68 predicted proteins | sample MGYA00580837_ERZ772818 | MGnify/ENA primary metagenome ERZ772818 (study PRJEB29015, sample SAMEA2737671) | human gut metagenome | biome: human gut; feature: human-associated habitat; material: faeces | place: China | collected 2012 ...
AAAGAGAAAGTGGCGCTGTTAAAAGCGCTTTGGCAGTACGCGGAAGAGATCGTCTGAAACAAAAAAGCCGGAGCGACAAACTCCGGCTTTTTGAGATTTACCGGATGATTATGTCATCCGGTTTGTAAGATTACGCTACGTCTTCGTACTGCGGAACCGGGTTACGGAAGCTCTTGGTTACGCAAGCCAGGTAAATCAGACCGATAGCAGCCCAGATCAGACCCAGAACCATTGAGCTTTCTTCCAGGTTAACCCACAGCGCACCAACGGTCAGCGCACCACACATCGGCAGGAACAGATACTGGAAGTGATCTTTCAGCGTTTTGTTACGCTTCTCACGGATCCAGAACTGCGAGATGACCGACAGGTTAACGAAGGTGAACGCCACCAACGCACCAAAGTTAATCAGCGCCGTAGCCATTACCAGGTCGAAGTTGATTGCCAGCAGGGCAATCGCGCCAACCAGGATGATGTTCATCGCCGGAGTACGCCATTTCGGGTGTACATAACCGAAGAAGCTTTTCGGGAACACGCCGTCACGACCCATTACGTACATCAGACGCGCTACGCCTGCGTGCGCCGCCATACCGGACGCCAGTACGGTAATGGTGGAGAAGATCAGCGCGCCAACCTGGAACGCTTTACCCGCAACGTACAGCATGATTTCAGGCTGTGACGCATCCGGATCTTTAAAGCGAGAGATATCCGGGAAGTACAGCTGCAGGAAGTAAGTTGCAAAGATGAAGATCATGCCGCCGATCAGCGCGGTCAGGAAAATCGCACGCGGGATCACGCGCTCTGCATCTTTGGTTTCTTCCGACAGGTTGCTGATGCCGTCAAAGCCGGTAAAGGAGAAGCACAGGATTGTCGCCCCGGTAATCATCGGGATAACATGCGCATCGCCAGACCAGAACGGACGAGTGCTCGCCAGCGTACCAGCGCCTTCACCTTCAAATACGCCATAAACAACCATGCCCAGAATCACCGCGATCAGCACTACCTGCAACACGACGATTACAGTGTTGAAGTTCGCTACGGATTTCAGACTACGCAGGTTAAAGGCGGTCATAAAGGCCACCAGCGCCACCACAAACATCCACGATGGAATGGAAGGCACCAGAGCTTCAAAATAGATTTTCGCCAGCAGAATGTTGATCATCGGCGCGAACAGATAGTCGAGCAGAGAAGACCAACCCACCATAAAGCCGACAGTCGGGCTAATGGATTTCTGGGCGTAAGTGTATGCAGAGCCAGCAGAAGGATAGCGGCGAACCAGCTTCCCGTAGCTCAGAGCCGTAAACAGGATCGCAATCAATGCGAACGCATAGGCTGTCGGCACATGACCATCCGTGAGGCCTGAAACGATACCAAATGTATCAAACAGCGTCATCGGCTGCATATAGGCTAGACCCATCATTACAACCGGAACTAACGTAAGCGTTTTACGCAATTCCACGCGAGAGGTGTTTGGAGTAACGTTATGCGACATGGTCATTCTCCTTTACGGTGATAACCGTCGCGTAAGCAAAAAATTGCCCCATTTTTTTGGATTCCTCAGCGACAACAACTGTCGATTTTTAGTAAATATCTATCCGGTACGAAGCCCGGCCTCTTGGTATGAATGATTGGTTTGAAGCAAAAAATAACCGACGCTAATTAAACGTCGGTTTTTAGTCATTTTTTGACAGCGGCGCATTGTGCCTAAATGGGGGGGAAATGACAAGAGAATGAGAGGCTTGTCATAATAATTTTTCTTTAAATGGCTGATTTTCCGTCATCAGATTTTGCATAAACACCGGCGATCGCACTATTTGCTAAAATTTCATCTCGCCACCAGCCGCTGGCAAGCCCTGCGGTCTGTTCATTCCAGCCAATCCAGACAGGTTCAAAGAGAGTTTGGGCGACCACTTTCTTCTCGATTAACGCGCCACTATCGAGAAAACGTTGCGCCAGATACCGTGGTAAATAGCCGCAGCCAAGTCCGCTAATTTGCAGCTCCAGCTTGGTTTTAAAATCGAAAACGGTAATGGCTTCTTGTTCGTCGAGAAGTTGTGAGGCCGTAGAAGCGCCTGCCTGCGCAGTGTCCCCCACCACAATCGCCCGATATCGTTTAATGATACGACGGTTTAACGGTTCTTCTTCCTGGGCTAACGGATGATGAGGCGCGACCGCAAAGACTTGTTCAAGATCGCCCAACCGCGAGAAACCAAACTCACTGGAAGATGGTGGCTCATGCATCGCGCCAACGATAATATCCGCTCGCCCCTGAGTCAGGGCATCCCAGGAACCACCGAGTACGCCATTGATAAACTTCAGGCGCGTCACGCTATGATGTTGATAAAAAGCTTCAATGAGAGGCGCAAGCAGAGAAAAAGGAAACGTGTCGTCCACGCCAATCACCAGCTCGTTTTCCCAGCCTTCATGCAGTTTGATCGCCTGCTTTTCCAGTTCTCGCACGGTATGCAGAACTTCCCGCCCTTTCTCTAATAACATTTTTCCGGTTCGGGTGAATTTAGCGCGGTGTCCGCTACGATCAAGCAATTGAATATTAAGGTCGCTTTCCAGCTTGTGAACGGTGTAACTCAGAGCAGACGGCGTCTTGTAGAGTTTGGCCGACGCCGCCGCAAAACTGCCCTCTTTTTCTAAGGCATCGAGGATCATCAACACATCCAGCAGTGGTTTCATACACGCCCCCTTGCAGTGCATGCGGCGTCCTGCTGGCGTGATCGTTTACTCCAGCGGCATTACCAGCGGATCGGGATACTGGTATTCAAACCCCAGTTCATTACAAATCCGACTGCCATCAATAATCTTACCTTTACCGCTGTCCAGACTATTTCTGAACTGCGGAGGTTCCAGCCCCAGTAAACGGGCCATCTGCGGATAGAAAACATTACGCGCAGGGTGAGCTGGCGCACATATATTATAGATGTGTCCCCCTTTAGGTGCCTGTAACAACAGAGTGATAGCGCCAATAACATCTTCTAAATGGACTAAATTAACACCATGTTCACCATCAGGGGCGGTTTTTCCGGCAAAGAAGCGTCCGGGATGACGTCCCGGTCCGACCAGGCCCGCAAGACGCAGAATATCGACCGAAGTACCGGGTAAATTGTGCAGCCAGTCTTCGAGTTCTTCTAATACTCGTCCACTGTTGGTTACCGGATTACGCGGGGTGGTTTCTTTCACCGTGCCTTGTGCGTCGCCATAGACAGACGTCGAGCTGGTAAAAATAATACGGGGAATACGATGAGCCAGCGCGCTATCCACTAACTCTTGTACCGCTTGTAAATAGAACTCATCGCCGGGGCCGCTACGACGTGCCGGAAGCGTAATGACCAGCGCATCGGCATCCATCAGGGCATCCAGATCGTCAGAATCGCAAACTAACTCAGGCTCCATGCGAAGCAGATAGCTATCAATGCCACTCATTCGGGCCGCTTCGACACCATCTTGTGTGGTTTTACTCCCGGTGACTTGCCAGCCTCGCGCTGAAAGTGACATCGCCAGCGGCATACCTAACCACCCTAACCCGACAATTGCGACCTTTTTCATCCGTTATCTCCTGATACACCTTAGATCTATAAGGCTACGCTAGAGTATCAAAACTGACAATTCATTCTATGAATGAATCTGTTCAATAATGATAACGACATGCTGCAATGAGCAGTGAATCGTCGGTAACCGCGTATACCAGACGGTGCTCCTCTGTAATGCGTCGGGACCAGAAGCCTGACAAATTATGTTTCAGGGGTTCTGGCTTCCCCTTACCTTCAAATGGCGTTCTGCGGGTATCTTTGATAAGTTCATTGATCTTTTTAACAATTCGCTTATCTGTTTCCTGCCAGTACAGATAATCATCCCATGATTCCTCAGACCAGATTAGTTTCACTCAATAATGTCCTTTTCCGTTCCTTTGCCTGATTTCAGGCTATCGATTGAGTCCATCAATCTCCGGGCGTTAGCGGGGGAGCGCAGTAGATAAGCCGTCTCTTCCAGCGAGTTGTATTCTTCGAGTGACATCAGAACACAAGCCTCTCCATTCTGACGAGTAATGAGGATCGGGGCATGATCTTCAACGGCTTTCATCATTGTTGCCGACAAATTCTGACGCGCTTCGCTGTAGCTAATTGTACGCATGTAAATCTCCTCTTTTGTACAGTTCATTGTACAATGATGGGTGTTAATTAACTATTTATTAATTAGTTTGTAGATCAAGACATTGTCAGCGAGACGAAAAATCAGACTTTGCTCTTTTTGGTGCTGTCAAGTAAGAGGACAGTCCTCTTAGCCCCCGCCTTTCCCCGCTCATTCATTAAACAAATCCATCGCCATAAAATATATAAAAAACCCTTGCTTTCTAACGTGAAAGTGGTTTAGGTTAAAAGACATCAGTTGAATAAACATTCACAGAGACTTTTATGACACGCGTTCAATTTAAACACCACCATCATCACCATCATCCTGACTAGTCTTTCAGGCGATGTGTGCTGGAAGACATTCAGATCTTCCAGTGGTGCATGAACGCATGAGAAAGCCCCCGGAAGATCACCTTCCGGGGGCTTTTTTATTGCGCGGTTGCTAACGGTTCAGACAGGTTTAAAGAGGAATAAGAAAATGACAGACAACACTCGTTTACGCATAGCTATGCAGAAATCCGGCCGTTTAAGTGATGACTCACGCGAATTGCTGGCGCGCTGTGGCATTAAAATCAATCTTCACACCCAGCGCCTGATCGCGATGGCAGAAAACATGCCGATTGATATTCTGCGCGTACGTGATGACGACATTCCCGGTCTGGTAATGGACGGCGTGGTAGACCTTGGGATTATCGGCGAAAACGTGCTGGAAGAAGAGCTGCTTAACCGCCGCGCCCAGGGTGAAGATCCGCGCTACTTTACCCTGCGTCGTCTGGATTTCGGCGGCTGCCGCCTTTCGCTGGCAACGCCGATTGATGAAGCCTGGGATGGCCCGCTCTCCTTAAATGGTAAACGTATCGCCACCTCTTATCCTCACCTGCTCAAGCGTTATCTCGACCAGAAAGGTATCTCTTTTAAATCCTGCTTACTGAACGGTTCTGTTGAAGTCGCCCCGCGTGCCGGACTGGCGGATGCGATTTGCGATCTGGTTTCCACCGGTGCCACGCTGGAAGCAAACGGCCTGCGCGAAGTCGAAGTTATCTATCGCTCGAAAGCTTGCCTGATACAACGCGATGGCGAAATGGAAGAATCCAAACAGCAGCTGATCGACAAACTGCTGACCCGTATTCAGGGCGTGATCCAGGCGCGCGAATCAAAATACATCATGATGCACGCACCGACCGAACGCCTGGATGAAGTCATCGCCCTGCTGCCAGGTGCCGAACGCCCAACTATTCTGCCGCTGGCAGGTGATCAACAGCGCGTAGCGATGCACATGGTGAGTAGCGAAACCCTGTTCTGGGAAACGATGGAAAAACTGAAAGCGCTGGGTGCCAGTTCAATCCTGGTCCTGCCGATTGAAAAAATGATGGAGTGATCGCCATGAGCTTTAACACAATCATTGACTGGAATAGCTGTACTGCGGAGCAACAACGCCAGCTGTTAATGCGCCCGGCGATCTCCGCTTCTGAAAGCATTACCCGCACCGTTAACGATATCCTCGATAACGTGAAAGCACGCGGCGATGAGGCCCTGCGTGAATACAGCGCGAAATTTGATAAAACCACGGTTACCGCGCTGAAGGTGTCTGCTGAGGAGATCGCCGCCGCCAGCGAACGCCTGAGCGACGAGCTAAAACAGGCGATGGCGGTGGCAGTAAAGAATATTGAAACCTTCCACACTGCGCAAAAACTGCCGCCGGTAGATGTCGAAACGCAGCCAGGCGTGCGTTGCCAGCAAGTCACGCGCCCGGTCGCTTCAGTTGGGTTGTATATTCCTGGCGGCTCCGCCCCGCTCTTCTCAACGGTATTAATGCTGGCAACTCCGGCGCGTATTGCGGGCTGTAAAAAAGTGGTGCTGTGCTCACCGCCGCCGATTGCCGACGAAATTCTTTACGCGGCGCAGCTGTGCGGTGTGCAGGATGTGTTTAACGTCGGCGGCGCACAGGCCATTGCCGCGCTGGCGTTTGGTACAGAATCCGTGCCGAAAGTGGACAAAATCTTCGGGCCAGGTAACGCCTTTGTCACCGAGGCAAAACGTCAGGTGAGCCAGCGTCTGGACGGTGCGGCGATCGATATGCCCGCAGGCCCGTCGGAAGTGCTGGTGATTGCTGACAGCGGCGCTACGCCGGATTTCGTGGCTTCTGATTTGCTTTCTCAGGCTGAACACGGCCCGGACTCGCAGGTGATTTTACTGACGCCCGATGCTGATATGGCGCGTCGCGTTGCCGAGGCTGTCGAACGCCAACTGGCAGAACTGCCGCGTGCCGAAACCGCCCGCCAGGCACTGAACGCCAGCCGCCTGATCGTGACTAAAGATTTAGCGCAGTGCGTAGAGATCTCCAACCAGTACGGCCCGGAGCACCTGATCATCCAGACCCGCAACGCCCGCGATCTGGTCGATGGCATCACCAGCGCCGGTTCGGTATTTCTTGGTGACTGGTCACCCGAATCGGCGGGTGATTACGCCTCCGGCACCAACCACGTACTGCCGACTTACGGTTACACCGCCACCTGTTCCAGCCTCGGGCTGGCAGATTTCCAGAAGCGTATGACCGTGCAGGAACTGTCGAAAGAAGGTTTCTCCGCGCTGGCTTCGACCATAGAAACACTGGCCGCCGCCGAGCGCCTGACCGCCCATAAAAATGCCGTTACTTTGCGTGTTAACGCCCTTAAGGAGCAAGCATGAGCACCGTGACTATTACCGATTTAGCGCGTGAAAACGTCCGCAACCTGACGCCGTATCAGTCGGCGCGTCGTCTGGGCGGTAACGGCGACGTCTGGCTGAACGCCAACGAATACCCCACAGCCGTGGAGTTTCAGCTCACTCAACAAACGCTCAACCGCTATCCGGAATGTCAGCCAAAAGCGGTGATTGAAAATTACGCGCAATATGCAGGCGTAAAACCGGAACAGGTGCTGGTCAGCCGTGGCGCGGACGAAGGTATTGAACTGCTGATTCGCGCTTTTTGCGAACCGGGTAAAGACGCCATCCTCTACTGCCCGCCAACGTACGGCATGTACAGCGTCAGCGCTGAAACCATTGGCGTCGAGTGCCGCACAGTGCCGACGCTGGACAACTGGCAACTGGACTTACAGGGCATTTCCGACAAGCTGGACGGCGTAAAAGTGGTCTATGTTTGCAGCCCCAACAACCCGACCGGGCAACTGATCAACCCGCAGGATTTTCGCACTCTGCTGGAGTTAACCCGCGGTAAAGCGATTGTGGTTGCCGATGAAGCCTATATCGAGTTTTGCCCGCAGGCATCGCTGGCTGGCTGGCTGGCGGAATATCCGCACCTGGCTATTTTGCGCACACTGTCGAAAGCTTTTGCTCTGGCGGGCCTTCGTTGCGGATTTACGCTGGCAAACGAAGAAGTCATCAACCTTCTGATGAAAGTGATCGCCCCCTACCCGCTCTCGACGCCGGTCGCCGACATTGCGGCCCAGGCGTTAAGCCCGCAGGGGATCGTCGCCATGCGCGAACGGGTGGCGCAAATTATTGCAGAACGCGAATATCTGATTGCCGCATTGAAAGAAATCTCCTGCGTGGAGCAGGTTTTTGACTCTGAAACCAACTACATTCTGGCGCGCTTTAAAGCCTCCAGCGCAGTGTTTAAATCTTTGTGGGATCAGGGCATTATCTTACGTGATCAGAATAAACAACCCTCTTTAAGCGGCTGCCTGCGAATTACCGTCGGAACCCGTGAAGAAAGCCAGCGCGTCATTGACGCCTTACGTGCGGAGCAAGTTTGATGAGTCAGAAGTATCTTTTTATCGATCGCGATGGAACCCTGATTAGCGAACCGCCGAGTGATTTTCAGGTGGACCGTTTTGACAAACTCGCCTTTGAACCGGGCGTGATCCCGGAGCTGCTGAAGCTGCAAAAAGCGGGATATAAGCTGGTGATGATCACCAATCAGGATGGTCTGGGAACACAAAGTTTCCCGCAGGCGGATTTTGATGGCCCGCACAACCTGATGATGCAGATCTTCACCTCGCAAGGCGTGCAGTTTGATGAAGTGCTGATTTGCCCGCACCTGCCCGCCGATGAGTGCGACTGCCGTAAACCGAAAGTAAAACTGGTGGAGCGTTATCTCGCTGAGCAAGCGATGGATCTCGCCAACAGTTATGTGATTGGCGATCGCGCGACCGATATTCAACTGGCGGAAAACATGGGTATTAATGGTTTACGCTACGACCGCGAAACCCTGAACTGGCCGATGATTGGCGAGCAACTCACTAAACGAGACCGTTACGCCCATGTAGTGCGCAACACCAAAGAGACGCAGATTGACGTTCAGGTATGGCTGGATCGCGAAGGTGGCAGCAAGATTAACACCGGCGTTGGCTTCTTTGATCATATGCTGGATCAGATCGCCACTCACGGCGGTTTCCGCATGGAAATCAACGTCAAAGGCGACCTCTATATCGACGATCACCACACCGTCGAAGATACCGGCCTGGCGCTGGGTGAAGCGTTAAAAATTGCCCTCGGCGATAAACGCGGTATTTGCCGCTTTGGTTTTGTGCTGCCGATGGACGAATGCCTTGCCCGCTGTGCACTGGATATCTCTGGTCGCCCACACCTGGAATATAAAGCTGAATTTACCTACCAGCGCGTCGGCGATCTCAGCACCGAGATGATCGAGCACTTCTTCCGTTCGCTCTCTTACACCATGGGCGTGACGTTGCACCTGAAAACCAAAGGTAAAAACGATCATCACCGTGTAGAGAGTCTCTTTAAAGCCTTTGGTCGCACCCTGCGCCAGGCCATCCGCGTGGAAGGCGACACCCTGCCCTCGTCGAAAGGAGTGCTGTAATGAACGTGGTGATCCTTGATACCGGCTGCGCCAATTTGAACTCGGTGAAGTCTGCCATTGCGCGTCACGGTTATGAACCCAAAGTCAGCCGTGACCCGGACGTCGTGTTGCTGGCCGATAAACTATTTTTACCCGGCGTAGGCACCGCACAAGCAGCGATGGACCAGGTGCGTGAGCGCGAGCTGTTTGATCTCATCAAAGCCTGTACCCAACCGGTGCTGGGCATCTGCTTAGGGATGCAACTGCTGGCGCGGCGCAGCGAAGAGAGCAACGGCGTCGATTTGCTGGGCATTATCGACGAAGACGTGCCGAAAATGACCGACTTTGGTCTGCCCCTGCCGCATATGGGCTGGAACCGCGTTTACCCGCAGGCAGGCAACCGCCTGTTTCAGGGGATTGAAGACGGCGCGTACTTTTACTTTGTTCACAGCTACGCAATGCCAGTCAATCCGTGGACCATCGCCCAGTGTAATTACGGCGAACCGTTCACCGCGGCGGTACAAAAAGATAACTTCTACGGCGTGCAGTTCCACCCGGAGCGTTCTGGTGCCGCTGGCGCTAAGCTGCTGAAAAACTTCCTGGAGATGTGATGATTATTCCGGCATTAGATTTAATCGACGGCACCGTGGTGCGTCTCCATCAGGGCGATTATGGCAAACAACGCGATTACGGTAACGACCCGCTGCCACGCTTACAGGATTACGCCGCGCAGGGTGCCGAAGTGTTGCATCTGGTGGATCTGACCGGGGCAAAAGATCCGGCTAGACGTCAAATCCCGCTGATTAAAACCCTGGTGGCGGACGTTAACGTTCCGGTGCAGGTTGGCGGCGGCGTGCGTAGCGAAGAAGACGTGGCGGCGTTACTGGAAGCGGGCGTTGCGCGCGTGGTGGTTGGCTCCACCGCGGTGAAATCACCAGAAATGGTGAAAGGCTGGTTTGAACGTTTCGGTGCCGATGCCTTAGTGCTGGCGCTGGATGTCCGTATTGACGAGCAAGGCAACAAGCAGGTGGCGGTGAGCGGCTGGCAAGAGAACTCGGGCGTTTCACTGGAACAACTGGTGGAAACCTATCTTCCCGTCGGCCTGAAACATGTGCTATGTACCGATATCTCGCGCGACGGCACGCTGGCAGGTTCTAACGTCTCTTTATATGAAGAAGTGTGCGCCAGATACCCGCAGGTGGCATTTCAGTCCTCCGGCGGCATTGGCGACATTAACGATGTTGCTGCCCTGCGAGGTACTGGCGTGCGCGGCGTAATAGTTGGTCGGGCATTACTGGAAGGTAAATTCACCGTGAAGGAGGCTATCGCATGCTGGCAAAACGCATAATTCCATGTCTCGACGTTCGTGATGGTCAGGTGGTGAAAGGCGTACAGTTTCGCAACCATGAAATCATTGGCGATATCGTGCCGCTGGCAAAACGTTACGCCGAAGAAGGTGCAGACGAACTGGTGTTCTACGATATCACCGCTTCCAGCGATGGCCGTGTGGTAGATAAAAGCTGGGTATCTCGCGTGGCGGAAGTAATCGACATTCCGTTTTGTGTGGCGGGTGGGATTAAGTCTCTGGAAGATGCCGCGAAAATTCTTTCCTTTGGCGCGGATAAAATCTCCATTAACTCCCCTGCACTGGCAGACCCGACGTTAATTACTCGCCTGGCGGATCGCTTTGGCGTGCAGTGTATTGTGGTCGGCATTGATACCTGGTACGACGCCGAAACCGGTAAATATCATGTGAATCAATATACCGGCGATGAAAGCCGCACCCGCGTCACTCAGTGGGAAACACTCGACTGGGTGCAGGAAGTGCAAAAACGCGGTGCCGGAGAAATCGTCCTCAACATGATGAATCAGGACGGCGTGCGTAACGGTTACGACCTCGAACAGCTGAAAAAAGTGCGTGAAGTTTGCCACGTCCCGCTGATTGCCTCCGGTGGCGCGGGCACCATGGAACACTTCCTGGAAGCCTTCCGCGATGCCGACGTTGACGGTGCGCTGGCTGCTTCCGTATTCCACAAACAAATAATCAATATTGGTGAATTAAAAGCGTACCTGGCAACACAGGGCGTGGAGATCAGGATATGTTAACAGAACAACAACGTCGCGAACTGGACTGGGAAAAAACCGACGGACTGATGCCGGTGATTGTGCAACATGCGGTATCCGGCGAAGTGCTAATGCTGGGCTATATGAACCCGGAAGCTCTGGACAAAACCCTCGAAAGCGGCAAAGTCACCTTCTTCTCGCGCACTAAACAGCGACTGTGGACCAAAGGCGAAACGTCGGGCAATTTTCTCAATGTGGTGAGTATTGCCCCGGACTGCGACAACGACACGTTACTGGTGCTGGCGAATCCCATCGGGCCAACCTGCCACAAAGGCACCAGCAGCTGCTTCGGCGACACCGCTCACCAGTGGCTGTTCCTGTATCAACTGGAACAACTGCTCGCCGAGCGCAAATCTGCCGATCCGGAAACCTCCTACACCGCCAAACTGTATGCCAGCGGCACCAAACGCATTGCGCAGAAAGTGGGCGAAGAAGGCGTGGAAACCGCACTGGCAGCAACGGTACATGACCGCTTTGAACTGACCAACGAGGCATCTGATTTGATGTATCACCTGCTGGTGCTGTTGCAGGATCAGGATCTGGATTTAACGACGGTAATTGAGAACCTGCGTAAACGGCATCAGTGAGTTGCGGGTGATCAGATGCGATGTTGTTGTCGCATCCGGCAAAAAAAACGGGCATGGTGTCACCACCCTGCCCGTTTCTCTTAAATGCACAATAATATTATTTCGCGTTGTAATTACGCAGCGCGTTACGCCCAAGCACAATCCCCGCGCCAACCATGCCGCCCAGCAGCACAGCCAGAATCAAGGTAATTGCTTTCTTCGGGCTATCGCGACGAATAGGTAACGTCGGTTTCATTACATAGCGGTAAGCATGAATATCAAGATCATCAGCCTTTAAGTTTTCAATATCCAGCAGGTTTTGACGAGTCTGATAGTAGTTTGGTGAGAACACCAACGGACGAGTCGCCTCGTGCTTAATCATCGACTCCAGTGCTTCGCTCCCCAAAAGGAACAACGTATCTTGCGTCACATCTTCAGTCTGCTGAACCTGTGGCTTTGTCACCTGCGCCTGATTCGCATACTGCAACGCTTCCTGAATCTGACGGATACGCAGATCTTTCTGTTCTTGAGCGACCACTTCCTGCGTCTTCAGAGAATCCTGCAAGTTTTTCATTCGCAGCGCGATGTTGTCTTTCAGGTCTTGTTCCAGTTCTTCATTTACCTGGTCGTCAACTTGCTGGATATACTTCGCCAGCTGTTTCTGCGCACCTTCAGGTGTTTCACCGACATAAGAAACCGCTAAAGGTAATGACTGATTTTTAACGGTAGGCTCAATGGTCAGCTTTTCTGCTTCTTCCTGGTTATCCAGCGTTTCCGCTAATGCTGAAAATGCAGTGCTGTAACGTCCGATAAGTGAAGCCTGAATGTCGGAGACTTTCGGTACTGCCGGACCGTAAATCACATTCATCGCGTTGGTATAACCAGCGATTTGCCCCACATCAGGTTGAGTAACGATAGCTGTTGAAGTCCACTTTTCTTTGGCAACGGCCAGATACCCTATAGCCAGGGCAATAGCCACAATGACAGAAATGATGATAGTCATCTTGCCACGCCATAGTTGGACCAGTAAATCAATCAAATCAATCTGTTCCGGGTCATGGTTTTGCCCAGAAACATTATTTTCTACTCTCATCATTACCCTAACGGACGAAATATTTTTAAGTCGCCATAGTTTAGCGATAATCGCCATGAATGCTATAGGATAAATGATGAAAATAATGAATTATTACAAAGGGAACATAAGACAATCAGGGCGAAAATCGCCCTGATAACAGGATGTTAGTCGCTGCCAAAGAGATCGCGGGTGTAGACTTTATCTGCCACATCCTTAAGCTCTTCTGCCATACGGTTGGAGATAATGACATCGGCTTGTTGTTTGAAGGTGGCGAGATCACGTTCCAGGCGAGAGTTGAAGAATGAGTCTTCTTTCATCACTGGCTCGTATATGATCACTTCAACACCTTTCGCCTTGATACGTTTCATAATCCCCTGAATGGAAGACGCGCGGAAGTTATCTGACCCGCTCTTCATAATCAGACGATAAATACCCACCACTTGCGGTTTGCGTGACAAAATGGCATCGGCAATAAAATCTTTACGCGTGCGGTTTGCATCGACAATTGCCGAGATCAGGTTATTCGGCACAGACTGGTAGTTCGCCAGTAACTGCTTGGTATCTTTCGGCAAACAATAACCACCATAACCAAACGACGGATTGTTGTAATGGTTGCCAATACGCGGATCGAGACAAACACCTTCGATAATCTGACGAGTATTCAGACCTAAACTTTCTGCATAGCTATCCAGTTCATTAAAGTATGCTACGCGCATCGCCAGATAGGTATTAGCAAACAGCTTAATCGCTTCTGCTTCGGTTGAATCGGTGAACAGGGTCGGGATATTTTGCTTAATCGCGCCTTCCTGTAATAACGCAGCAAAACGTTCTGCGCGTTCTGAACGCTCACCGATGACAATACGTGACGGATGAAGGTTATCGTAAAGGGCTTTACCTTCGCGGAGGAATTCGGGGGAGAAAATAATATTTTCAGTACGATATTTCTTATGCATCGCTGCGGTAAAACCAACGGGAACCGTGGATTTGATGACCATAACCGCATAAGGATTTATCTCTACTACGTCTTTAATTACTGATTCTACACTAGATGTATTGAAATAATTAGTTTTAGGATCATAGTCGGTTGGAGTGGCGATGATGACATAATCAGCATCACGGTAGGCTTCATTTTTATCTAATGTAGCATTAAAGTGTATGTTATCTGATTGCAAAAACTGCTGAATTTCCTTATCAACAATAGGAGATATCCGATCATTCAGCATAGCAACGCGTGACTGTAAAATATCTAATACCACAACCTCATGATTTTGTGCGATTAGAAGCCCGTTTGACAAGCCTACATAGCCAGTACCGGAAATGGTGATTTTCATTTCATGCTCTCAGAATTAACTTAACTGTGAATCATGATGTTTTTAGCATCCTGATAAGAGCTAAAAGTTTTAACGCTACGTTGTTCGATGGTCAACGCAACGAAAAAAATTCAGATTTTCTTTATAAGAATAGCTGATATTTATTAAGTTAATATTAAGCAGTGAAATTTAGTCTATAAGATAATTGGCAAAAAAAAGCCCGGTGCAATATACGCCGGGCCTCAATTTATTGTTGGTTAAATCAGATTAATCCAGCCATTCAGTATGGAACACACCTTCTTTATCAATGCGCTTATAAGTATGCGCACCGAAATAGTCACGCTGTGCCTGGATCAAGTTCGCAGGCAGAACAGCGGCACGGTAGCTATCGTAATAGGCAACCGAAGCAGCGAAGGTCGGAACCGGGATACCGTTCTGTACTGCATAAGCAACGACATCACGCAGCGCCTGCTGGTAGTCATCGGCAATTTGCTTGAAGTACGGAGCCAGCAGCAGGTTAGCGATCTGCGGATTTTCGGCATAAGCATCGGTGATTTTCTGCAGGAACTGCGCACGGATGATGCAGCCAGCACGGAAAATCTTCGCGATTTCGCCGTAGTTCAGATCCCAGTTATACTCTTCAGACGCAGCACGCAGCTGAGAGAAGCCCTGAGCGTAAGAAACGATTTTACCCAGATACAGCGCACGGCGAACTTTTTCGATGAACTCAGCCTTCTCGCCTGCTGGCTGTGCTTGCGGGCCAGAGAGAACTTTAGATGCGGCAACACGCTGATCTTTCAGAGAAGAGATATAACGTGCAAACACAGACTCGGTAATCAGCGACAGCGGTTCTCCGAGATCCAGCGCGCTCTGGCTGGTCCATTTACCGGTACCTTTGTTAGCCGCTTCATCCAGGATCACATCAACCAGGTAGTTACCGTCTTCATCTTTTTTAGTGAAGATGTCTTTGGTGATGTCGATCAGGTAGCTGCTCAGTTCACCGTTATTCCACTCGGTAAAGGTCTGTGCCAGTTCTTCGTTAGAGAGATTCAGGCCGCCTTTCAGGAGAGAATAGGCTTCAGCAATCAGTTGCATATCACCGTATTCAATACCGTTGTGAACCATCTTCACATAGTGACCCGCGCCATCGGCACCAATATAGGTAACGCACGGTTCGCCATCTTCAGCAACGGCGGCGATTTTGGTCAGGATCGGAGCAACCAGTTCATAGGCTTCTTTCTGCCCACCAGGCATGATGGAAGGCCCTTTCAGCGCCCCCTCTTCACCGCCGGAAACACCGGTACCGATGAAGTTAAAACCTTCGGCAGAAAGCTCACGGTTACGACGAATGGTGTCCTGGAAGAAGGTGTTACCACCATCAATGATGATGTCACCTTTATCGAGGTATGGCTTGAGAGAATCAATAGCAGCATCCGTGCCTGCACCTGCTTTCACCATTAACAGGATGCGACGAGGCGTTTCCAGAGATTCAACAAACTCTTTCACCGTATAGTAAGGAACCAGTTTCTTGCCTGGATTTTCGGCAATCACTTCTTCCGTCTTTTCACGGGAACGGTTGAAAATAGAGACGGTATAACCACGGCTTTCGATGTTGAGCGCAAGGTTGCGCCCCATCACTGCCATACCGACGACGCCGATCTGTTGCTTTGACATTGTTTACTCCTGTCAGGGGGTGGTCACCGCGATGTATGCGCGACTTGAATGTAGTGTAGATGTTAATTCAGTATTCAAAGTTATAATAGAAAAGGATAAACATAATATAGAAGGAATGAAAAAGAAGATTACTTCGCTAATTACTGTGAAGTTTAGAGACTAAATCTATCTCCAATTGATAATTGGCCCATCATTGCGGTGATCCTATCTCTGGATGAAATGGAATAATCTTCACTATATGACCATGAGGGGATAACTTTAGCGCGTTGTTCATCAAAAGGACCTTCTTTAATCTCCATAATAACTGCTGTAGGAGATCTACAAACTAGTGTATGGGGGGTGAGTGGTGGAATTTGTGCAATAATATTCTTGCTCTGCCCACCAAGAATAATCTTTTTATTTAGACAGCCGTTACTATCGAATAGCATTAATTCAACCTCACCTTGAAGTACATGGAAATGTTCCCATTGATGCTGAAATTCATGAAAATGAGGCGGGATATACGTTCCTTTGATAAGTCCTATAATTATTCTCTGGACAGCATCATTAGGGCTTTCATGGAGGAGTAAGTGAGATCTCAACCGAACGGACGCAAATGCTTCCTTAATTAAATTCTCGAAATCATCTTGACTTAAAAAAGATACTTTCATAAAACCACCATATTACTGTTAGCAAAATAAGCTTCTTAATATCTTTTCAGCAGCCATTTCCACAGAGAATTTTTCTTGTAATAAAGAGTAAGCATTACATCCGAGATTTTTTCTTAGCTGAATATCATCCGCAAGATTTATTGCGGCATTAAGCAAAGCCTCGTCATTTCCGTTAACAAAAATAAACCCGGCCTTTGCCCCATTGATAATCTCCATAACATCATTGCCTGCATTAACACTACCTAATATAGGGAGTTTATTTGCCATATACCCTAACAATTTACCTGGGAAATTATGAACAGTATGATTTTTAGCAAGGCTAAACAAACCAACATCAACAATCTTTAATACAGACTTAAACTCTGATTGTGTTATGGATGGTAAATACGTACAGTTTTTTAAAGAATTATCTATAATAAACTGCTCAACAAGGGAAACTTCATCACCTTGTCCAATCAATAAAAAATGTACATCATCGCGATAAGCTGCTGATCTAACCAACCTCATTAAATTCATCATATCCTGAGCATGACCAATATTGCCACCATAAAAAAAGATTACTTTATTTTGAAGTGACAATTTTGATCGTATAGTCGCACTGGGAATATTATCTATACCTTTAAAGTCAGCCCAATTGAATAAAGTTTGCACCTTATATTTATTCTGATATTTATTAACGAAGATATCTTTGTTTCTATCAGACATTAAACCAATATAATCTGCAGCGTCATAATTGATCTGCTCGAAGTACCTAAAATATCGTTCCGCAAGCCCTCCCTTCTTAATTATCCCCTGATCTACTAGCCACTGAGGAAAAGAATCCCTTAAGATTAGATATGATTTACAATGCCAATTTTCTTTGATTTTATTTGCTAATTTTCCAAAAAAAATAGATGGTGAGTAGTACACAACACCATCAATTTTAGTTTCTCGGATATATTTTCCAATAAAACGCCATGCGTTGAATGATAGCATGGATTCGTTTATTGCTCTTGATATTTTAGATACATTTTTTATAGCACCATTAGGGAACTTATAAACGATGACACCGTCCAAATTCAAAATTTCGAGCGACTGTATTTTATTGCAAGGACAAATAACGACTGGCTCATGTCCTTTTTCTAAAAGTTCACAAGCCAATTCATGCATCATCTTAGCACTAACACGAGTACTATCAGGCAAATAGTCATCACAAATTAACGCAATACGCATTAGAATTTTTTCCAAACCTTTTGATTGATAAAGTTTGTATAGCTCATAATAATTCTAAGAATTTTGATTGAAACATTGTCTGTCTGATAATCTGTAACCATATGGAGATCACGATCATTATCACCACGTTTTTGCCCCTGCAAAATATCGATTCCCTGAATAATCCTATTCCTATCTAGCCCGACAAACATAACAGCAGCTTCTTCAAATCCTTCTGGTCTCTCATGTACTTCCCGCAGATTTAAGGCTGGGAAATTCAAAACTGATGATTCTTCAGTTATAGTTCCACTATCAGAGAGTACGACACGAGCATTTTGCTGCAGTTTTATATAATCTAAAAATCCGAATGGCTTAGAAAAAATGATATTATTACTTACTGTAATACCTAAAGCATCAATTCTATTACGAGTACGAGGATGCGTTGATACTATTACTGGCAGTTTATATTTCTCAGATATTATATTTAACGTCTCAATAAGAGAGCGCAACTTCTCAGGCGAATCAACATTCTCTTCTCGATGACTACTAACAAGGAAATAACTAAATGCTTGAAGGTTAAGTTTTTCAAGAATAGAAGAAGATAAAATTTTATCCTTATAAAAATTTAGAACCTCTCGCATAGGACTACCGGTTTTGATTATTTGATCAGCTGGAAGTCCTTCCCTCAAAAGATAATCTCTAGCTATCTCACTATATGTTAAATTAATATCTGAAATATGATCAACAATCTTTCTATTTATTTCCTCCGGAACTCTATAATCAAAGCATCGGTTGCCCGCTTCCATATGAAAGATAGGAATTTTACGTCTTTTAGCTGCAATGGAAACTAGAGCACTATTCGTATCACCAAGAATAAGTAAAGCTTCAGGTTGCAATTTATCAAATATCTTATCAGCTTCAATAATTACATTTCCGATGGTCTCAGCAGCATTCTGGCCTGCGGCATTCATGAAAAAATCAGGTTTTCTGATTTCAAGGTCATTAAAGAATACCTCATTAAGCTCGTAATCATAGTTTTGTCCAGTATGAACAAGAAAATGTTCAGTGTACTCATCGAGAACAGCAATTACTCTCGATAAACGAATGATTTCAGGCCTAGTGCCAACTACAGTAACAACCCGTATTTTTGAATTAGAAATATTTATTGTATTCATCTTTCATCTTTTCAATTAATTTATCCCAAGATTCTGGGACAAAATTTGTCTTATTACGAAATAACGTAGAATTCAAGCTGCGGTCTATTTTAAATTCGTTTGTTGGCTTTATATCAGTACTTACCCCATATACTATTTTTATAATATTTAACAAATCATATTTACTAATTGGCTCTGCGCTTAAATGAAATAAACCAGAAAGGTTGTTGGGGAGAACATATTTATGGATAACCTCTGCCATATAACAAGTTGGGAGGCCTGAGAATATCGCATTAGTAAATCCTTTCACCGATTTTTTCTGTGATAAAAACCAGTCAACAAGACTATGATTTGATCCCAACTCATGGCCAATAATAGAAGTCCGCAAAGTTAAATGCCCATTATATTCAACTTCACCCAAGAACTTAGATTTTCCATATAAATCAATTGCATCAGACTCATCATCCTCAACATAATTACCTTTGGTACCTTTAAAAATGCAATCTGTTGAAAAATGTATTAGTTTAGCACTATGTGTTGAACATAATTGAGCTAATTTATGTGGAAGTAATGAGTTAAGTTCAATAGATAATATATTGTTTTTTGCTGCATCAAGTTGTTTAATTATACCAACGCAGTTGAAAACAATATTTGGCTTATGCTCTACTACTATAGTCTCTAATCGTTTAAAATCGATAACATCAACGCTGTCAATAATTTTCACATTGTGCTTTTGCTCAAGTTGCTTTGCAACGACAATACTTCTTGTCGTACCAAGAACTTCATAATCTCCAATTGATGAAAAATAGCGTAGTAAACTACTTCCTAACATGCCATTTGCACCAACAATTAGAATTTTTTTACGCATCGGGATCTGCCTTTTCACCAGCCTCAATTTTATTGATGTAATCTAATTTTCTAAGAAGAGCAACCATTTCATCAACATCTAAACGATGGGTATTATGAGAATTATAGTCTTCAACAAACTGAATCTCTTTAGTCCCTTTGTCGAAGAATTTTTCATAATTTAGATCACGTTTATCACTAGGTATACGATAGTAATTACCTTGGTCTTCTGCAACCAACATTTCCTCCCTACTGCAGAGTACCTCAAATAGTTTTTCACCATGGCGAGTGCCAATGATATTAATTGGGTGAGAATGTTTTTTAGTTAACTTAAGTAATGACTTGGTAAGTGTATCTATTGTTGCTGCTGGTGCCTTTTGAACAAAAATATCACCATTAGTACCATGTTCAAAAGCATGTAATACAAGATCTACAGCATCATCCAAAGTCATCATGAATCGAGTCATACACGGATCGGTGATAGTGATTGGGCGGCCTTCAATTATTTGATTAATAAAGAGAGGGATGACCGAACCACGGGAAGCCATTACATTTCCATATCGCGTCGCACAAATAGTAATATCTTTAGGCAAGTTTCTTGACTTCGCTACGATAACTTTTTCCATCATAGCCTTAGATGTACCCATAGCATTAATTGGATAAACAGCTTTATCGGTACTCAAACAAACAATACGTGAAACTTTGTTTGCAATTGCAGCTTCAAGTACGTTATCAGTTCCAATAACGTTAGTCTTGACAGCTTCCATGGGATAAAACTCGCATGAAGGTACTTGCTTTAATGCTGCTGCATGATAAATAAAATCAACCCCACGAGTCGCTGTTAAAACACTGCTATAGTCCCTCACATCCCCTATATAAAATTTTAACTTATCATTTGCGTATTTTTTACGCATGTCATCTTGTTTTTTCTCATCACGACTAAAGATTCGAATTTCGCCAATATCTGAATCCAAAAAGCGTTTTAAAACAGCATTCCCAAAGGAACCTGTGCCACCAGTAATGAGAAGTACCTTATTTTTAAACATCGTATACCTCAATTAGATTAACTCGAAGAAATCTGCCCAGCTTGTTTTCGGGCAATACATATAGCTATTTTCACTTTCAGATAAACTATTACTTCTTTTCTTTAGTATTATTTCCTTCATAGCTAATGCCCATTTAGTGGCATCATCATGGTTTATATATTCTACATTAGAATAATTGTTAAGCACATCTCTTGCGTATGGCAAATCGCTACAAATTATATATTTCCCGAGCATTGCGCTCTCTGCTAACGGTAAACCAAAGCTTTCCAAGTAGCTTGGGAAAAGTATAGCATCAGCTTTTAAATATTTATGAAACAATTCTTCATAGGATAATACTCCCAAGAAGCTTATATTATTAACTAAATCATACTTGGCTATTTTAATCGCTAACTCATCATTATCATCTTGTTTAAAAGTCACTTGGAATTTTGTATTAGCAAGTATTCCTTCTGTTTTTAGAATCCTCATTGCATCTAAGATAATCAAATGGTTTTTATAGAAAAGTGGCGTGGCAGGATATAAAAAAAAGACTTCGGATGAATTATCTTTGTCATGTTTATCAGGGTAAGCAAGATTATTAACCGGAAATATTATATCAGGCTTAATTACATAAACTCGTTCTTTAGCGATTTTTTTCTTTGCTATGATAGCCTCCTTCATCCAATCGGTCTGAACAACGAAAGTGGTCTTTTTAGTTCTAAAGAATATAAAAAAAGGGTACACGTATTTATACATAAAAAATATAACATATTGAAATTTTATTTTTATTTTAAATTTGCTAAAGGGAATCGGCTGGTGTAGATATATTATCTGCTCGAAATTACTATTTACAGATGTATTCTGCAATGAAATTATTTTTTTTGGTTTCAATTTATTCTTCTTTATATATTTATTCAATCCATATAGATCCCACCATACTCGTTGAATAAAACTTTGTTTTTTTATAGAAATAACGGTGACATTGTTAACACTCTTTTTTTTAACACTCTCATGTATAAAACAAAGATACTTATGCTTAGAATCATTTATGGCGTGCTCTAAAAACTGGTTCAAAATCGTCAAAGCGCCGCTAGACGCTAAAGCTGTTGCGTTAACTATTACTAAATTACTCATATATCTCTCGTTGTTCGTTATGTATGATGTATGATTAATCTTTGTTTTTCTTGAGTAATCAAATTCAAAAAACCCATGATAAAATAAAATGTAATTAATGCCTGTATATATATCAAATAAGCATTATACCATCCACACATAATAGAAAGAAAAATCATAATCCACGTAAGTGCACATAGCTTTTCCCCTCCAAGTTTTTTGGATAAAAAGATGGATATGCATATAATAGCAAGGGAAAATAGTGGATAAAATACGGATGATAGGGTACCTAAAAAGAGCCATGAAATGAATCCAACTTGCAATGTAGTTACAGCCTCTGAAGTTGAAGAAATATAATTACTATAAAGAAAAATATGCATATCAACACCGGGCTCTAATCCTAAAAGTTTAGCTACTGTTTGTTGAGGCAATCCTTCCCAAGCATAGTTTGATATAATTCCTGAAGAAACAAATTTATATAATTCTTGTCGATGATCATAAAAGAAAACAATATTTGATAACTGTTGTATTCTGGATAAGAAACCAGCAATGAAATTATTATAAGATTGAATGTAATCTATATTACTAAAAGTTGACATGACCCCACTAATACCACTGGAATACAAATCAGCACGCAATTGAATTTTTAGACTAAATGCTATTGGTGCAACAATAAGCAAGAAAAACAATAAGATAATATATTTTATTTTAATTTTTTTTTGTGAATAAAAAAAGAAACATAACTCAGCATAAAGCAAAACCAAAGTCCACCCAAGCCACCCTCTACTTAACATCGATAGAATAAAAACAACCACATTGGCCAGATATATTTTACTTCCTTTTTCCTCTCGGCCCACGAAATAATATATATAAAACAAGTAGTCAACTGGTAAAAAAAGCCATAAGAGCCTTATGACTCCACCAGTTTGAAAATTGGTGCCCGCGGCATTCGAGCCTGTTGAAATATTAAAAATGGCAAATAGAATTTGCAAAAAAAACAGGATATAAGCAAAAGACTTTAAACCTTTAAGTGTCTTTAATCTAATTTTTACTTTTGATAGGCAGTTAAAAACAGGACTACAAACAATATAATATGACATGATTGTTAGCACCAATAAATACACAACCTTATCTTTATATGTTATGAGTATCCCTTGATAATCCCCTATTAATACTCCTGTTTCAGTAAACACAATATAGGCGTAAACATTTGAAATTAAATAAACTAACAAAAATATGCGCCTAACGATTCGAGTTCGGGACAAAAAGTTGAAGTAATTAGTTGTTAAATGCACGACGCCCCCACAAGATAGCAGATTTAATTGCAGGCTTGAATCTGAACATTAGCATGGAAAGCGCCCTGCTATTCCTCAAATAATAAAAAATAGAATGCATATTATCATACCAGCCATTTGTATATGACTTATCCATTAATATACGGAAATTAATATAATCACCATTTGCAAGATAACCCATTGCTGCTGCATATTGTGTATGCGATCTTTTTATTGTGATGTCATCGACACAAGAAGGAAAAATTTCGGTAAGCTTATCCAAATACTCCAATTGAGAAAGATAAGTATTAATAATCCGTTGGCCATTTCTATCTTTTTTTAACAGTTCAGACCAAGATCCCGTTGAATTGATTCTATATACTGACATAGCATCAGGGATTGTATGACAAGATCCAAGCGATGTAGCAAATATTTCCATGTAATAGTCACCAACAGGAGCTGTTGAAAACCACGATGGTAGAACATTTAAGATTTCACGTTTGAAAAAATAGGAACCAGTAGGTGAGAACTGTCCTTTTGCACGTATTACATCACTAAGCTGATTTATTGTTTTATTCATGCAGGCCCAAGATGTTTTACGTACTACATTATTTTCACTTAGCAAAGCGGGATGCACGACTAATGAGCAATCTCTATGTGAAATAGCGTAGTCGTACTGTTTTTGCAATTTACCCTGATCACACCAATAATCATCTCCCTCACATATAGCTAACCATTGACCTACTGAAGCCTTAAATGTTTCGATAAAATTATCGTTAGCTCCAATATTTTTCGTGCCATCAAGCACCGTTATTTTTATGTTCTTTTTTTTCTCTTCATCTAAAGCGTCAATATATTCTATTATTGTTAAATATGTATTATCGGTACTGCAATCATCCCGTATAATAACCTCATACTTAAAATTTGTTTTCTGAGAAAAAACCCCATCTAGACACTGCCGTATATAATTTTGTTGGTTAAAAGAAATGATACACACACTAACTTTTATATCTGACATGGAAACATTCATTTTTGATAAACTTCAAAGATAAAAAGAGATAAAACATCAATATGTTGCAAGTTGACATTAAATTTAAAGAACTTTATTCTGGCAAGTAAATTTCAGCCTTCCCCGTTATAACTTTTTTTCGGTTAACTTCACAAATCGTATCAAAATAGAGTCTTCTTCTAACAACATCAATGTCTGTTAAGACTACACGCGCTGTAACCGTATCATTAATATACACAGGTCTAAGAAATTTTAAGCTTTGATTTACATATACACAGCCAGGCCCTGGTAATTTTGTACCAAATAGAGCTGAAAAAAAGCTAGCAGATATCAGACCATGAGCTATGCGCTTTTTAAACCTTGATTCTTCTGCATATTCGTCACTCATATGAACTGGATTATTATCCCCAGATATACCTGCGAAGCTCTTAATATCTGCATCAGTTATAGTTTGAGAATAAGTTGCTGTGTCCCCCAATTTAAAACGTTCCATCATTTACTCTCCCAATACTTGCTTTTCTCAATGTGTTCTAAGTATTCTTTTTTGGTTATTCCAACAACTACCTTATCAAAATATTGCCCCTTTCTAAAAAACCACTCTTTCTTAATCCCCTCGATTTTCCATCCACATCTTTTGATGTAAAAATTAATTGATAATTTATTATATTCAATCATATCACCATCAAGTCGATTCAATCCTAATTCATCAAAGGCATATCTCATCAGACTCATTACAACGTCTTGCGCGTACCCTTTACCTCTTGTGTCAACATTTCCTAACATTATCCCATGAAATGCATTTTTATTTTTCCAATCAATATTTACTAAGTTAGCTGTGCCAATCAATCCATGCTCTTTAGTTTCAATAGCAAATATTTGATTTCTAGAGTCATTATTATCAATATTTTTTATCCACTTTTCAGTATTATTTTTGGAATAGGGGAAATGCCAACCACCAAGCATATACCAAATTTCCGGATCGTTAGCCCATTTATTTAACAATTCTAAATCATCAATTTCCACAGCACGCAACTTAACTGTTTTTCCTATGATATTCATTAGTTTTCCTCAAGTATAATACTGATTATTTTCTTCATCTGGATAGATGAGTAACGTTGATCACATGGCAGAGGTATTAAGTTTGAGACAAATTCAAATTCTGTCGAATTTATATCTACTCGGCTCAATACATCTTTCCAGTATGTAGGCACATAAATTTCATTCTTTATTAAAATATCTTTCAGTTTGTTGTTTTTTGAAAGCAATGGATAGCATAATGGACCATTGACTATCTCCGGAATTTTTATTCTATTTATCTTTTCGAGGGCATGGTGAAGGAATTTAAAATTATCATCCCTTATTTTTTTAATCTCATGATAATTAATGGAGTCTAATAATAGCCGAGTTAAATAAGACATCACTTTGGCTTTTTTAATTTTTTTTAATCGCTCTTCAGCTTTAATATAATCAGTGTAGTATTCGCTGGGATGGGATATTAGACGCCCAATGAGATGATTTATATACTGTGATGAATCATTATCCTGTGAAGATGGTAATATTACAGTCTGGTTAGTTATCAGAATACCACCATCAGGGACGCCAAAAAATTTCCTGGGTGAATAAATTGTTCCTAAATTATTCTTGTGTCCGCTATAAAAAGCTTGTGAGTTATCTAAGATAACTTTCTCTGGAGGAAATTTTTGCAAAATTAATTTTGTTTGCTCATCACACACACCAAAATAATTTACATAGACAAAAACATCATTTTCTTCTAAAACTGGAAACGTCAGCGGAATAAAATCTTTAGAAATACTGTAATACAGGATTTCAATCCCAAGTTCATTTATTGTATCAACGACAACATCACATATATAATACGGTAGCCATACTCTACTAACTTTAGTGCTTTCTAGTAGTAGTTGAAAACATGCCCTCGCTGATTGTAAATATACTTTTTCATTTGTAGTGTTCTTTTTAAGCGCCTGCAATTCTAGTGAAAAATATCCTCCGATAGCATAATTATGCTCACGCATTGTTCAATCCTTCAGTTCAAAGCTATTTAATAGCTGCTTTGTAGAATCCCAACCATTATTCATTGCTACATCTATAATTGATAAGGATGGTACAAATTCACCATTGCAAAGTTGTTTGTAAGGTAAAATTTTTGGATGAATAAATCTCAAATTTACACCATTTAGTTTGAATGTCTGTTTATCATAAAGTAATCTCCCGCCTTCAGAATTAATATAAATGGAAGCGTGCTCTTTTACATTAATATCAATGACGCGATCTTGCGCAGTTAAATTATTGTTATCATAGTTGGTTGAAGTCAAAACAACCTCTGCACCAATATCAAGTTGGTTTTTTATTGATAATAATGACGCAGTTGCCAGATCGGATATGAAATCATACTCTTTAGATAGCACACCATAAATGACCGGAAAGACTTCATCGAAAAAAATGGATTTTTTATAGGCTTGTTCAATTGTAACAATGATTTTATTGATAGCCTTTTTTTTTGTCTTGTCAATTTTGACAGTATTAATTTTATTATTACAACTCCCCCCTATAACTGGCACAGTAAAATAATGAGCATTGCCATTAACAAGAATTCTATTTCTGTTTATCCAGCCATTTTTAATGTATGAAACATCATCATAAATAATAAACTTATCAACTGATGACATTAATTGATAATAACCTAGATAAGGGAATAGATAGGGTTGCATTATTGCCAATTTCATTTTTTATTACCTATTACTCTTGCTATATATCTCACAATATCTAAATCAAGATCTGCATAAATTGGTAAGCAAAGTACTTTGTTGGAAATATCTCGAGCAATGTGTAGATTTTCCTTTCTCGCTGATTCCATATTCTTATATAAATCCATATCACTTATTAAAGGATAAAAATATTTTCTAGCAAATATATTATTTTTTTGAAGTAAATGACATAATTCATCTCGACTCATCCCATAGTCATCTTCTATAAGAATCGGATAGTATGAAAAATTTTTCGTAGCTAGTTTATCAAAACTTACTAATGATATACCTTTCACATTCCCTAATAACTTGCCATATAAATCATTAATTTCTTTTCTTTTACTTATAGCCTCATTGACATGTTTCAACTGTACAATACCAAATGCTGCATTAACCTCACTCATTTTTCCATTAATACCAGTTGATTTTATTGTTAGCTCATCTTCGAAACCAAAATTTTTTAGCTGATCTATTTTAAGCTTAGTTTGCGCATTTGGACAAATAATCACGCCACCTTCAAAAGTATTAAATACTTTAGTGGCATGAAAACTAACAACTGATAGATCTCCGTATTTTAATAAACTTTCACCATTAAAATTTACCCCAAAAGCATGAGCAGCATCATATATCACTTTAAGTTTATACTTCTTGGCTATTTTTTCTATTGCAACCACATCACAAGGATTACCATAACAATGAACTGCCATTATGGCTGTTGTTTTTTCTGTTATCGCAGCTTCAATTTGAGACGGATTGATATTAAATGTATCTCTACTTACATCGACAAATACTGGATTTAGATTATTCCACATTAACGAGTGAGTTGTTGCCACAAATGAATACGGGGTTGTAATTACTTCACCAGTCAATTCTAATGATTGAACTGCCGTAATCAGAGCAATTGTAGCATTATTAAATAAGGAGACGTACTCCACGCCTAAATAACGGCACAAATCATTTTCTAATTGCTGATGAAATGGACCATTGTTTGTTAACCATTTGTTTTCCCATATTTTTTCCAGATAGGGAATAAACTCTCTTAGTTCAGGTAAAAATGGTTGTGTCACTAAAATCTTGCCATCTAACATTTTCATCTCTTTGTTCATCAAATTAAACTCATTTTGTTTTTATAAATAAAAACTTAGCCATATCATAAATATCTCTTTGGAAAAGATACATTCCTATTCCATATAATAAAATATTGGTTATCAACATACCTATTATTTGATATAATTCCGAAAACATCTCTCTTGGTATTAAGAGCCAACTGATTGCCGAACTGAAAGATGCCATTAACCAAATTGGCAATAATGACTTGACCTGTGCAATTGCACTCAAGCTGCTGAGTTTCCCTGTATAGTATGTATTTATCAGCAAGGATATATAATACTGTGCGAATATCCCTATACATATTATTTTAACACCAAATGGGATTGTTATTATTAAAATAATCGTGATGAGTGTTTTTTTTATTACTTCTAATTTCAAAAATAAATCAGTTCGTCCTTTTACCTGTAATAAGTTTAGATTAATAGCATGTACTGGATATAGACAGTATCCTATACATAATATGCTCATTAATTCCGCAACAGGTTCCCATTGTTGGCCAAGAAACAGAACGACAAAAGGTTTAGCAATTATCGCCAATATGAACATTACTGGAAAAACGGCGGCGGCAGTAAGCCTTAATGTCCTAAGATATATCTCGTCAATATTTCCCTTAGCATTATTCACATTACTTAATAATGGATAGGTAACTCTTTGTACAACTGTCGTTAACGTCATGGCCGGGGTATTTGATAATAAATTAGCTTGTGTAAATTGGCCCAATGTGTTAACGCTAAAGGACTTCCCTATAACTACCAAATAAATATTAGTGTATATTGCATCTATCAGTGATGAAATCAACAGTCTGGAGCCAAAAGAAAAAAATCCATGAAATGATTTCTTTGAAAAACACCTCTTCGGTAACCATGGATTATATATATTTAAAATAACCAAATTAACAAGCCCCATGGTAATAGTCTGTATAACCAACGACCACACACCAAAACCATTATATGCCATTAATAGTGCACACCCTCCTGAGATTATGACACCAGATAATGACGATATAGCTTGAGTTTTGAAATCTAAAATGACACTTAATTTTATTCGTTGAACAATAATAAAAGCACTTATTATTATTGTTAAACCCAAAACTCTTGTTAATTCAATTAATTCATTACGCTTATAAAATTCAGCTATGAATGGAGCACAAACAAATAACACTGCATAAAACAGAATGGCAACTGTCATGTTAAAGTAAAAAACAGTTGCATAGTCTGATTCTGTTCTTTCATTTTTACGAATTAGAGCGGCACTAAAACCACTATCAATAAAGACCTGACCTATTGTAATAAATATTGTCAGCATTCCAATAAGGCCAAATGCACCAGGCCCTAATTGTCTAGCCAAGACTATCATTAAAAGTAACTGGATACCTTGTGAACATATTCTTTCGATCGCACTCCACTTTAATCCATTTACTGCGCTATTATTTTTTTTTACATTTGAATTCATATACCTTCTCAATAAAACTTAGAAATTGATACTCACCTTCTTAGTTGTTGAATTAACACATTAACCATGGAGGCATTCATCCTTTTATTCTATGAACAAATTAATCATCCATAAAAAATCAATTCAACTCTGCCAGTTTCATTAAATATTTTCCGTATGAATTTTTCTCCAGAGGTTTGGCTAATTTTATTAACTGCGTTTTATCAATAAATTTTTTGTTAAATGCTATTTCTTCAGGGCAGGAGACTTTTAACCCCTGTCTCGCTTCAATTGTCTGGATGAAATTGCTAGCTTCAATTAGACTTTCATGAGTTCCAGTATCTAGCCAAGCATAACCTCGCCCCATCATAGCTACAGAAAGATCACCCCGCTCCAAATAGAGTCGATTAATATCTGTTATTTCTAGCTCTCCTCGCTTCGAGGGTTTTAATGATTTCGCCATCTCAACAACATTATTATCATAAAAATACAATCCTGTTACTGCATAATTACTTTTTGGAATTTCAGGTTTTTCTTCAAGTGAAATGGCTTTACCTTGTTTATCAAATTCTACAACGCCATATCTCATAGGGTCTTTAACATGATAAGCGAAGACTGTAGCACCTTTATCTTTTGAGAGCGCTATTTCTAGGTGTTTCTGGAGATCATGTCCATAGAATATATTATCCCCTAAAATCAATGCACAATTATCGTTTCCAATAAAATCTTCACCTAATATAAATGCTTGCGCTAATCCATCAGGACTATTCTGTATTTTGTATTCTAACTGAAGCCCCCATTGGCTACCATCACCTAATAACCCCATAAACCGAGGAATATCTTGAGGTGTACTTATAATAAGTATATTTCGTATACCAGCCAACATTAATGTACTTAACGGATAATAAATCATTGGTTTATCATAAACTGGCAACAATTGTTTACTTACAGCCATTGTGACTGGATATAAACGAGTTCCTGAACCACCTGCAAGTATGATACCTTTCATTTACTGTAATCCTAAACGTTCACGTTGATAGCTACCGTCTTGCACACGACGGCACCACTCTAAATTATTTAAATACCAACCAACAGTTTTTCTAATTCCCGATTCAAAGGTTTCCTGCGGTTTCCAGCCCAGCTCATCGCTGATTTTTGATGCATCAATCGCATAACGGCGATCGTGTCCCGGACGATCGGCAACATAAATGATTTGCTCACGATAAGATTTCTCTTTCGGTACAATCTCATCCAGCAAATCACAAATAGTGAGCACTACATCGATGTTTTTCTTTTCGTTGTGTCCACCAATGTTATAAGTTTCACCCGCTTTACCTTCGGTTACAACGGTATATAACGCACGCGCATGATCTTCAACATATAGCCAATCGCGAATTTGATCCCCTTTGCCATAAATAGGTAATGCCTTACCTTCCAGAGCATTAAGAATTACCAGCGGAATCAATTTTTCCGGAAAGTGATAAGGGCCGTAGTTATTCGAACAGTTAGTCACAACGGTCGGTAAACCATAGGTACGTTTCCACGCACGGACTAAATGATCGCTGGATGCTTTTGATGCGGAATAAGGGCTGCTTGGCGCGTAAGCTGTCGTCTCAGTAAATAAGGGTAATTCTTCGTTATTATTTACTTCATCTGGATGAGGCAAATCACCATAGACTTCATCAGTAGAAATATGATGAAAACGGAAGTTTTTTTTCTTTTCATCATCCAGACCAGACCAATAATTGCGCGCCGCTTCTAAAAGAACATAAGTACCCACAATATTGGTTTCAATAAATGCCGCAGGGCCTGTAATTGAACGATCCACATGGCTTTCAGCAGCCAGGTGCATCACTACATCCGGCTGATGCTGAGCAAAAATCCGCGCCATTGCAGCAGCATCGCAAATATCCGCATGTTCAAAAACATAGCGTTCAGAGTCAGAAACATCAGCAAGTGATTCCAGGTTTCCGGCGTACGTTAATTTATCGACATTAACAACACTATCCTGCGTATTATTTATAATGTGACGAACTACAGCAGAACCAATAAATCCTGCGCCCCCAGTAACAAGTATCTTCACTTAATTTATTCCATATTACTTCAGAGCATGCTGTGAAATAAGCGGCTCTCAGTTTGATTAATAGAGGTATTAATGCACGCTACCGCCCCTGGCTTTACAGCTACCAGAGCACTGCATGCATGCCTACGATGTGGCGAGCGTTACCCACTCGCGCTAAACCCGAAAAATTCAAACGCTAATTGTCTTACCAATCCGCTCTGGAAACAAGGAAAATCCTGGAAAACTTTGACTAAAATCCTATTGCTAACTCGTTGTTATTCTGATTGTTTATATAAAACAACGGCAGGAATATTCGCAACAAATTACTTTCGCCACGAATCTTCACTGCCGTTATGATTTTCTTATCAACCGTTACATCCGGTCAGATATTCATTATTCGCTTAACAGCTTCTCAATCCCTTTACGGAACTTCGCCCCTTCTTTGAGGTTACGCAGTCCATACTTCACAAACGCCTGCATATAGCCCATTTTTTTACCGCAGTCGTAGCTGTCGCCGGTCATCAGCATGGCATCAACGGACTGTTTTTTCGCCAGTTCAGCAATGGCATCAGTCAGCTGAATACGTCCCCATGCACCAGGCTGAGTGCGTTCAAGTTCCGGCCAAATATCGGCAGAAAGCACATAGCGACCAACGGCCATGATGTCTGAGTCCAGCGTCTGCGGCTGATCCGGTTTTTCGATAAATTCAACAATGCGGCTGACTTTACCCTCACGGTCCAGCGGCTCTTTGGTCTGGATGACGGAGTATTCAGAGAGATCGCCCGGCATACGTTTTGCCAGCACCTGGCTGCGGCCCGTTTCATTGAAGCGCGCAATCATGGCAGCAAGGTTATAGCGTAGCGGGTCGGCGCTGGCGTCGTCGATCACAACGTCTGGCAGTACCACGACAAATGGGTTGTCACCAATAGCAGGTCGTGCACACAAAATGGAGTGGCCTAAACCTAAAGGTTCGCCCTGACGCACGTTCATAATGGTCACGCCCGGCGGACAGATGGACTGTACTTCCGCCAGCAGTTGACGCTTCACGCGCAGTTCAAGGAGAGATTCTAATTCATAAGAGGTGTCGAAGTGGTTTTCGACCGCGTTCTTGGACGCGTGAGTTACCAGGAGGATTTCTTTGATCCCTGCAGCCACAATCTCATCAACAATGTACTGAATCATTGGCTTGTCGACGATCGGTAGCATCTCTTTGGGAATCGCCTTAGTGGCAGGCAACATATGCATCCCAAGACCCGCTACAGGAATAACTGCTTTTAAATTCGTCATTATTTCATCCACCTGTAAAATGGTTGCTGAATTATAGCTTGTTCGATTTTTTTCGCCAGCATCAATTACCCTGAATTGATTACTGAATTACTTGTGATGTTACGCCGCTTCGTTGTGGATTGCAGTAGCATTGTTCCTAAGTATGACTCCATTTTTCCAGGAATGGTCGCAAATCTACTCCCTCCGTTCCGGCAATCTAAAGTTAATCTTTTCCACATTAACAATATGGTGATTAATCCTGTCGATATCGACGGAGCTTTGCCCTCTTTCATTCACCGCATGAACATTTGCAAGTGACAGCAGTGTTTCTTTTTTCGCCATAAAGACACCGCGTACGTCTTTGCGCATGTCGAAGTTCATGCTCAATGCGGGTCCAACTGAGGATTCCTGCATCACTTTGATATTACGCATAAAAAGGTGTTGCGGCTTGTTGTGTAACTCCAGCGACGCACGCTTCATCGCAATGTTAGTCAGCGCCACAAAGGAGACAGCATTCCCGGCAGAGATTTGGATGCCGCGCAATTTATAAGCAAGGTGGGTGTTATCCAGTTGAATATTATTCACCCGGAAATTCTGCGGTATCGAGAGATATTTGCCTTTAATTACCCCATAACCGATTAACATCCCGGCGCTATTAATCATTTCAATATTATCAATCACGAAATTATCACAACCGTAAATAGCGACTGTCGCGTTATCAATGCCTGCTTTCTTGCTGAAATTCGGCGTGATATTGCGGGCTTTGATATTACGAATAACAAAATGTTTACCATTTTCAACATGGATCAACTGCCGACAATCCGATCCCGTGATATTCGCCACGACAAAGTTTTTCACTGCCTGGTTTTCCGGATAATTATTATCGTAGGTACTTCCCGCAAGGCCTATGCCGATGCCCCAGTTGATTTTGCCGTTGGTACAGTTAATGCGCTCGATGACATGGTCAGATATCAAAATATCGCTGTCGTTAATCGCCACGTTCCATTCAATAGCGTCGCCTTGTAAGTCGCTGAACTTACAGTTGGTGATGTTGGCACCGATAATCTGGTTATGAAATCCCTGGCGTAAGATGGCGTAATTAGCGTGGCTAACGGTGAGGTTATCGATGGTCAGGTTACGCATGACCCGTTTGTTTTTGCCGCCGATATAAATCTGCGTTACCGGGCCAAAGCCGCTCATCGCCAGCCCTTTGATGGTGCAGTCGGAGCCACGCACATCCAGGGGAATGTTATGCATACTGCCGCCCTCCTCCCCTGTCACCTGGCTGCCGTCCTGTAAGACAAATCGCCCTCTGCCGTTGCCGCGCAGGCTTCCAAGGATGTGTAACGTTTTACCTGCAGGAATGAAGATGCCGGTGTTGATATTGTCACAAACGAATCCAGCAGGCACGACGACCGTTTGCCCTTCGCTGAAGGCTTGTTTAAATGAGGCGATCCAGTCGTGTGGGTTATAGTCGTTAATGTTAACGCTTTGTCGGGCGGGAAGCGCGCGAGCGAAAGGGGTATGGAGGAAGGCAAGCGCCGAGCTTGCCGTCAGGAAGGTGCGTCGGGAGAGTTTTTTAAATGGCATGCGTTCTCCTCTATAAAGCTTGCAGCAAGCTTGCGAGTTCTCGATTGATCACCTGCTGGTTAAAATCGTGTTCGACTTTTTCGCGCGCGCGTTTGACGACCGGAGCCAGTTCGTCGCTGTCCAGTTGGCTAAACGCCGCCAGTCGTTGCGCCAGTGCTCGAGCATCGTTCTCAGGCACCAGCCAACCGGATTTATCGGCCTCCACCAGTTCCGGTATTCCACTATGAAGAGTAGAAACCACCGGAATGCCGACCGCCATCGCTTCCATCAGCGCCACCGGGATACCTTCCATATCGCCGTCCGCACCCGTTACCGAAGGCAGCAGGAAAACATCCGCGTCGTCGAGCATCGCTTTCACTTCGTGGCTCGGTTTAAAGCCCGGCATCTCTACCACATCTTCCAGTTGATATTGTTCGATGAGGGTGCGCAGGCGTCGTTCCCACGGGCCAATGCCGAGGATGCGATAACGAAATGCCACGCCCTGCTCTTTCAACTGACGGCAGGCTTCGATCGCCACATGCAGGCCTTTTTTCTCGGTTAAGCGTGCGACGGAAATAATCTCCAGCGGTGTTGCGGGCGCTTTCACGGGACGCGGACTAAAGCGCGTCATGTCCACGCCCATGCGCGATACGGCGATTTTTTCCCTCGGGCAGCCCATTTTTTGCAGCCTTCCGGCCCACAGATCGCTTATCGGTAGCATCAGGTCGCCACGGCGAAACAGTTGTTGATATTCGGGAGTGTAGTGGTTGAGCACTTCCCGACTGGAGATATCAATGCCGTGGAAGATAGTTGCAATTTTGCCGCGAATGACACCCAGTTCCCGTAGTTTTGCTGCGGTTACCCCCGCAGGGCCAAAATGTGCGATAAACACATCAGCATGAAACGGTGTTGCGACCTGGCCGCAAATGGCAGACAAAATCAGGTTCCGCGACTCGGCACCATAGCGTTTGAGGTTGAGCGCCTGCCAGGTATTTTTACGATGAATGCCACGTAAGGTCTGGCTGGCGCGGTGGCGCAGTTTCGCCACTTTGCCCGTAGGTTCGTCCTGTAACCAACGGGTTCTGGCGGCAAGGTTGTATTTCGTCCATGCCGCGTGGGTGTTTTGCGTATCGCCTTTTTGCAGCGCGACAATCTCCACCTCAAAGCCCATATCAATAAACGCAGTGATTTGGTTGAGAACGAAGGTTTCCGATGACAGCGGAAATTTCAATAAGAAGAAGCCGACCTTCATTTCGCCTCCCCGATGCGCTCAAGCACAGATTGCACCATCTGCATTCCCGTCTGACGTTCGCGACTGACGGCTTCGTTAAGTCGCGTGTTCAGTGCCGGAAGCTGGCCTAAGGTATCCGCAACCATCGCTTGCAGGCTGCCGTCTAATAAATGACGGATATCAATCGCCATTTCTGGTAGCCCCAGTTGTTGCATGATCCCGGCGGATTTATGTTCGTAGTTGATGGCAATCGCCGGAGTGGCAAAGTTCATCGAGATAATGGCAGAGTGCAGGCGCGTACCGACGGTGAGTTCACAGGCCCCCAGAATTTTGCCCATTTCCAGATCGTTAAGTTCATCCATCACTACGTGGTAACGGGCAGGATCGCTGATGTGCTGGCGCAGGTTGAGCGCCACCATGCGGTCGTCTTTGTTATAGCTGTCGATGCCCGTACAAGTGGAGAGCGCAATCACCTGATAGCCTTCGTCGAGAATGCGATTGACCACCCCGGCAAAGGCTTTTTCATACGCTTGCTGAGTGGTGCCGAGACGTTTGTCGAACGGTGCCAGTTCGCGCAGGGTAATTGCTACCGTTTTCTGTTGTGCGGCAACGTCCAGCCAGTGTTGAACGGCATAGCTGGCGGTGAAGTCTTCTGTGTGGTGATCGACCAGCCACGCGGTATCGACGCCATGTTCAACTTTTGCGGTAGTGATATTGCTGCGTTTCATTAGATCCAGGCTGACCGATTCGCGCAGGATCAGCGCGTCGCAGTGACCGAATACGTAGTTCGCCAGTTGGTTAAATTGCTCATCCTGGAACGGGCCGACGCTGTGACCAATCATAAACAACGGCTTTTTCGCCATAAACGTGCAAAGCGCGTGTTCAAACTGCGGCACGCCGTAGAGATCGACAAAAAACGATCCGCCGACCTGAATAATGGCGTCGTAACCTGACAGCAGGCGCACAAAGTCAGTGAAACCCTGGGCAATGGCGATATTACGCAGCTTGCCAGTGTCGGTAACGCGTGAGAGCAATACCTGGTGCTGGTAGCGGCGACGGAGAACTTTTTTAACGCGCCCAACCACGCCCGCCGCGCTGTTGTGTTGTTTCATTTGCAGGAACAGCGGATCGCCCATTACCGGGCGGTTGAGCAGCCAGGAAGAACTGACCGGATAGCGGCTCATCACGTCCACTTCGGCATGTGGATTGAGGATGTTGATGGCATCAAGTAAGCCGCGCAGGATGGCGCTGTCGCCACGATTGCCGCAAGTGTGGTTGCCCAGAATAAGTAATTTCATTTTTTCCTCATAAATTTGATGCCAGGTGAGGCTGTGTTTGTTGCCGTTTTTTGCCTGATGCGACGCTAACGCGTCTTATCAGACCTACAAGATCCGAGCACAGCCCCCCAGGACGGATAAGGCGTTCACGCCGCATCCGGCATTCAGTGCCTGATGCGACGCTGGCGCGTCTTATCAGGCCTACAAGACCCGAGCACAGAGCCGTAGGACGGATAAGGCGTTTTACGCCGCATCCGGCATTCAGTGCCTGATGCGACGCTGACGCCTCTTATCAGGCCTACAAGATCCGAGCACAGAACCGTAGGCCGGATAAGGCGTTTTACGCCGCATCCGGCATTCAGTGCCTGATGCGACGCTGGCGCGTCTTATCAGGCCTACAAGATCCAAGCCCAGCCCCCCAGGACGGATAAGGCGTTTTACGCCGCATCCGGCAACCGTTGCCGGAACCGAAAACAACCATTCACCCCGCCCGTAAAAGCATTTTCATTTTTTCGCTGCGACAAAACTGACGCTTTACTTCCACCACCAACGGATGGCGCGACAGCACAATCATCACCACAAACGCCAGCACGCCCGCGGATATTTGCACCGCCAGCAGCATCCCCAGCGCCAGTTGCCCTTTCAGCACAATGCCCAGCGCATAACTGACCCCCAGCGTCGGCAGCGAGAGGTAAAACGGCAGCCACAAACTCAGGATGTACTGGCGATAACTGGAACCAAGAACCGGTTTAATCATCACGAAGTAACTCAGAATGGTGTTGATAATCTGCACCAGCAGGAAGCCAAGCGTGACGCCGATTGCGCCCGCCATCTGCCCACCCATAACAATCGCCGGAATAAACAGAAAGGTTTTGAATACGTTGAATTTAAAGCTGATATCGACCCGCGCTTTCGCCATCAGCAGCGAACCAATCGGGTTACCCACGGAGCGCAGCAAACCCACCACACACAGCAATTGCAGCACCGGAATAATGCTGCTCCACTTTTCGCCAAAGACCAGCGGTACAAAGTTATTCGACACCACCATTAGCCCCAGTAGCGCCGGAAAGTTGATAATCCCCACCACCGACAGCAGCTTGTAGAAGTTGACGCGCAGCTTTTCGGTATCGTCCTGAATTTTGGCAAACGCCGGAAACAACACGCGAGTGATGATTGGGTTCAGCTTCATCGGTGGCACAACGGCCACGTTGTACGCCAGGTTGTACCCCCCTGCCACGCCCGCACCGAGAATACGCGCCAGCACCAGCGTTGAAAGGTTGGTGTTGAGATAGTTGATGATGCTGTCCGCCGTCAGCCAGGCACCAAAGCGTAAGTTCGGTGCCACCGACGCCAGCGAGAAATGCAGACCGGGGCGATAAATTTTGCGGCCAAAGTAGCCAAACAGCAGCGTTCTCACCGCACTATTGACCAGATAACCGAGAATCGCGGTCATCGCCAGCGGCCAGAAATGGGCGCTAACCACCGTAAAAGTAAAGCCCGCCAGCACCGCGCTGGTTTCGATCATGCCGATTTTGTTGAACTCCAGCTCTTTTTGCATCAACGCGCGGAACTGTTGCCCGTGGGGGATAACCACAAACGCCAGCGACAATGTTTTAATCAACGGTGCCAGGTCCGGGTTATTCAACACGTCACCGATGACATCACTCAACAAAAACACCGCCACGCACACCACGATCCCCAGCCCGACGTTCAGCCAGTACAGCGTGGTGAGTTCAAGGTGGCTGATTTCTTTTCGCTGAATAATCGAGTTAGCGATACCGAAGTCAGAAAGCGTATCTGCCAGCGCGATGATCACCAGCGACACGGTAAGCAAACCGAACTGGTGGTTATCTATAATCCGCGCCAGCACGGTCATTTGCACCAGACCGAGGCCGATGATGATCACCGTGGCAATCGCCGACCACTTCGCGCCGCTGATGGTTTTTTCACGTAAGCTCATATCAATATGCCGCTTTGTTAACGAAGCCCTTGAATACCGTCAGGAAAACGATTTTGATATCGAACCAGACGCTCCATTCGCGGATGTACTCAAGGTCGAACTCGACGCGTTTTTCCATTTTCTCCAGCGTGTCGGTTTCGCCGCGCCAGCCGTTAATCTGCGCCCAGCCGGTAATGCCCGGTTTCACTTTATGGCGCAGCATGTAGCCTTCAATGAGCTGGCGATACTGTTCGTTATGCGCCACCGCATGCGGACGGGGACCCACAATCGACATCCCGCCAGTCAGCACATTGATAAACTGCGGCAGTTCATCCAGCGAAGTGCGGCGCAGAAAGTTCCCCACTTTAGTAACGCGCGGATCGTTCTGCGTCGCCTGAGTCACCACTTTGTCGTTCTCCATCACTTTCATAGAACGGAACTTCCACACTTTGATCGGCTTGCCATCCATGCCGTAGCGAGTCTGGCGGAAAATAACCGGCCCCGGTGAGCTCAGTTTCACCGCCAGCGCAATGCAGCACAGCACCGGGGAGATCAGCAGCAGGATAAGCGTCGCCAGCACAATATCTTCCGCACGTTTGAGCAGGCGGTTAACCCCGGAAAGCGGCGTGTCATACAGCGGCACCACCGGTACGCCGTTCATCTCTTCGATACGGGAATGGAGAATGTTGAAGGTAAAGACATCGGGGATCAGCAGCACCGAACAGGTGGTGTCCGCCAGTTGATGGACCAGTTTTTTCACTCGCGCGCCGTCGCACATCTGCATCGCGATATAGACGTTATGAATCTTGCCCGCTTTCGCATCCTCGACCAGCTGTTGCAGATTACCCGCCCAGTCGTTAGAAACGCCGCCCGGTTTCGGGTCGTGGTAAACGCCCACCACTTCAAACCCTAACCACGGCTGATTACGGAAGCTCTCCATCAGCATTTGTCCGGCGGCTAAATCCCCCGCCACCGCGACCATACGCTTGTTATAGCCATGATTACGCAGCCAGCCCGCCCCAATACGAATACATGAACGGCAAACCACCAGTCCGATGCTGGTCAGCCCATACCACGCCAGCCAGATTTTCAATTGCGTGTCGAAATCATTGTTGAACGCCACCAGTCCGGCGCTGAAAATCACGCTTAACGTCCAGTTTTGTAGCAACAGAGCAAATTCTGTCGCTGCCCGAACACCGCGCCATGAGCGATAAAAATCGGTGATGCCGCCCAGCATCTGGAACACCACCAGCGTAATCAGTGCCACCAACAGGTGCATGTAGAGGAATGACAGTCCGCTCGCTTCGCAAACCAGCCATAGTCCGGCAAACATGATGGTGATATCTGAAAAGCGTTGCACCATAGAGATTAACGATGCATTGGTTTTCGCTCGCTCGCGCTTTTTTAGATTTGTCATCGTTGTTCCTGTTTTTAGCCCCTTACCCGCAGTGGGGTAAGGGAAGATCCGACATTACTCGTTCAGCAACGTCAGCAGAGTTCGCGTTCGCGCTTCCATCAGCGGCACATCACCGCGTGATTCCACATTCAACCGCACCACCGGCTCGGTGTTGGAGGAGCGCAGATTAAAGCGCCAGTCGGCAAAGGTCATGCTGATGCCATCGGTACGATCCACCGCCAGCGCCTCGCGGCTAAAGTGCTGTTCCACGCGGTTAATCGCCTCAACGGGGTGTGCCAGTTTGCTGTTGATCTCACCGCTTGCCGGAAACGCCGCCATCCGGTCGCGCACCAGTTCGCCCAGCGTTTTTCCTTTCAGGCACACCAGTTCGGCGACCAGCAGCCACGGGATCATGCCGCTGTCGCAGTAAGCGAAATCACGGAAGTAATGGTGGGCGCTCATTTCGCCACCGTAGATAGCGTCTTCCTTACGCATACGTTCTTTAATAAAGGCGTGTCCGGTTTTCGACATTACTGGCGTACCGCCTGCGGCAGTCACCACATCAACGGTGTTCCAGGAGAGACGTGGATCGTGGATGATCTTCGCGCCGGGATTTTTTTCGAGGAACGCTTCTGCCAGCAGGCCGACAATGTAGTAACCCTCAATAAACTGCCCTTTTTCGTCAAACAGGAAACAGCGGTCAAAATCGCCATCAAAAGCAATGCCCATATCCGCGCCGTGTTTAATGACCGCATTGCGGGTGTCGTCGCGACATTCCGGCAGTAGCGGGTTAGGAATACCGTTGGGGAAATTGCCGTCCGGCGTGTTGTGCACTTTGATTAACTCCACCGGTGCGCCGAGGGCTTTAAAGCGGGCTTCAATGGCGTCCACCACCGGACCCGCCGCGCCGTTCCCGGAGTTAATCACCAGCTTGAGCGGCGTAAGGTTTTTGACGTTGATATAACCGAACAGGTGATCAACGTAAGCGTCACGCAGATTGATTTGCTGATAGCGACCGCGTTTGCTTTCATCGACAGGAGGAAAGTCGTTGGCTTCTGCCAGACGCTGGACGTCGCGCAGTCCGGTATCGCCGCTGATCGGGCGAGCCCCTTCGCGCACCAGTTTCATGCCGTTGTAATCCATCGGGTTATGGCTGGCGGTAACTTCAATGCCGCCAGCCACGCCGAGATGGAACGTGGCGAAATAGATTTCTTCGGTGCCGGACATACCAATATCCAGCACATCGACGCCCGCATCCTGTAAACCTTTCGCCAGCGCCAGTTTTAAGGTTTCGCTGGTGAGGCGGACATCACCGCCTAACACAATGGTTTTCGGTTTGAGAAATTCGCCATAAGCGCGACCAATGCGCCAGGCAATATCTTCATTCAGTTCTTCGCCTAATTTCCCGCGAATATCATAGGCTTTAAAGCAGGTTAATTTTTTCATATCGTTACCCTTTTTCAGGCAATAGTTGGCCCTGACCGAAGCGGCCAATTTTGTTTTTGTCGTTATTTACATCGCGGTTTCGCATTCATTGCCTGATGCGACGCTGCCGCGTCTTATCAGGCCTACAAACCCGAACCGTAGGTCGGATAAGGCGTTCACGCCGCATCCGACAAACAGCGCCTGATACGACGTTTACACCCGTCCGTAGCGATCCGCGAAGCGCACCACATCATCCTCTTCGAGATAAGAGCCGGAGCGCACTTCAATTAAATCGAGCGGAATTTTCCCCGGGTTTTCCAGGCAATGCGTCGCCCCCAGCGGAATATAAATGGACTCGTTTTCACCAAGCAGTTTGATATCACCGTCGATAGTGACTTTTGCCGTTCCCGCGACCACTACCCAGTGTTCCGCGCGGTGATGATGCATCTGTACCGACAAGCCTTCGCCCGGTTTCACGGTGATGCGTTTCACCTGGTAGCGGTCGCCCGCGTCGATAGAGTCATATTTGCCCCACGGACGATACACTTCGCGATGCACCCGATGCTCATGGCGACCATCAGCTTTGATCTGCTCGACCACTTTTTTCACATCCTGCACCGCGTTACGGTCGGCAATCAGCACTGCATCTTTGGTCTGCACTACCACCAAATCTTTCACCCCGACGGTGGTGACCAGGCCAGATTCGGCATACACATAGCTGTTTTCAGTTTTGTGATTAATCACATCGCCGTGGCAAACGTTGCCCTCGGCGGTGTGGGCACTGATCTCCCATAATGAAGACCAGGAACCGACATCGCTCCAGCCCGCATCCATCGGCACCACAACGGCATCTGCCGTGCGTTCCATGACCGCGTAATCTACCGACTCTTCCGGACAGGCGAGAAACGCCTCTTCATCCACACGAATAAAATCGAGATCCGGATCGACGGCGCTCATCGCTTTTTCACAGGCATTGAGAATATCCGGACGATACTTTTCCAGTTCTTCGAGATAGCGTCCGGCACGGAACAGGAACATACCGCTGTTCCAGTAATATTCGCCGCTTGCCACATAGGCCTGCGCGGTTTCCAGATTCGGTTTTTCGACAAACTGCGCCACTTCAAAGGCCACCGTATCCTGCTCACCCGCCGACACTTCACCGCGACGAATATAGCCATATCCGGTTTCAGGTAGATCCGGCACAATGCCGAAGGTCACCAGCTTGCCCGCTTCAGCATACGGCATGGCGTTACGCACGGCGGCGCGGAACGCATCTTCGTCGGCAATCACATGATCCGCCGCCAGCACCAGCATTAATGGGTCGTTCTCCGGGCTATGACGTTTTGCCGCCAGCGCCGCCAGCGCAATGGCCGGTGCAGTGTTACGCCCTGCCGGTTCGAGAATAATGTTCTCGGTGAGTTTGTTCAGTTGACGCAGCTGTTCCGCGACAATAAAGCGGTGCTGCTCATTGCAAATCACCACCGGGCTTTCGCACTCCACGCCGTTCAGGCGGCAGATGGTGGTTTGCAGCATGGTGAGATCGCCTTTCAGGCATAAAAACTGCTTGGGGTAAAGTACGCGGGAAAGCGGCCATAAGCGGCTACCGGAGCCACCTGCCATCACAACTGGATAGAGTTTCGACTGCGCCATAATTATCCCCGAATATCATTTATAAATTGACGTAACACGTTCTCTTTATCGAGCGTGCGTTCGGCATATTCACGTGCCACCGTGTTGTGTTTGGGCAGCAGGAGCGCCTGACGAATCCCCGCCACCAGCGCCTCGACCGATTCCGGCTCTACGCAAACCGCAATGCCCGGAAAGGTTTCGCAAAGCTGCCCCAGTTCTGTGTGGGCTTCTGCGGTAATCACCGCGTTACCGCCTACTGCCAGAATATTGGTTAGTTTCGACGGTAATACGGCATCTGCCGCGCCGCGTTTTTGCACCACCAGATGGCAATCCCCCATCTTCAGCAGTGCGGGTAAAGCGTCATACGATTGCAGCGGAAAAAATTGCATGTTGCGCAGTCCACGCTGCTGCGCCATTTTTTCCAGCCGCGCTTTGCCGCCGCCCTGCCCGACAATGGCAAAAATAAGCGGTTCATCGCGCAGGCGATCGGCAGCTTCAATAACGTTTTCCAGCCCCTGCTTTTCACCAATATTGCCGGAGTAAAGAATGATTTTTTTGTTATCCGGCAGGCCAAGCTGGTTACGAAGGGCGTCAACATCGGCGTCTGCAACATGTTGAAAACGGGCGATTTCCGACCAGTTGGGGAAGAAGATGACGTTTTCCGCCGCCACGCCTTTTTCGATGGCTTTATTCATCATCGAACGCGAAATCGTGGAGACGTTATCGACGTTATGCAGTCCGCTACGTTCGAATGCCGTTGCCAGCTGTGCCACTTTGCCGCCTTTACCTTTTCCGGCAAGGCCCAGCCCCAGCATGGCGTCCACTTCGTAATCCTGAATATGGAGCACCGTGCGCGCACCAGACAGTTTCGCCAGCAGGCGCATTCCTGGCGTGCAAAACAGCGTTGGCACCACGCCGATAATGCGATCCGGCTTCCAGCGACGTTGCGCCATCAGTGGAAAGAAACTGCTGGCGGCAAAACTGCCGAGATGCAACAGGCGTTTCAGGGTGCTCGGCTGTTTTGGCACGTACAGCGGGCAGCGCCACACCGTGGCGGCCCCCTCTTCCCGTTTGTACCGCCAGGCGGAATAGTTCTCGCCCACCTGCCACTGCGGGTAGTAAGGCGGTGCGGTAATAACCCGCACCTCATGACCTTGTGCCGCCAGCCATTCCACCATCTCGCCGGTGTACTTGCCGATGCCGGTTAACTCCGGCGAGTAGTTAATGCCGTAGACCAGTATTTTCATAATCCGGGTACTCCGGCACGCTTCTCAGAGAGAAAATAGGCGCGGCTGTTAGCGTGAACATTGTCACTGGCGAGCAACGCGTCCGGCGTCAGCCAGCGGTAATCGTCATGCTGCTCATCCGGCAGTAACAGCTCATCTTCCGCGACTCTGATGCGAAAACCGAGCACCACATAGTGAGTGGTAAAATCCGAGCCGGAGAAGTTATCGTCATAAAAGTGCTGCCAGACACCGTAAAACTGGCCTGCTGTTATCGGCAGACGTAGCCCCAGTTCCGCCATCGTCAGCCGCTCAAATGCGGCCTCCAGCATTTCGTCTTTCTGCACGCGCCCTCCCGGCACAAACCAGTAACCCTGCGCCGGGCGGTTGGTTCTTTTGCCAAGCAGAAACTCGCCGCGACTGTTCTCAACAATAAAGTCGAGAGAGACAAGCGGTGTGGAGCGCACTACCGTGGCAAAGTCTTCCTGACGTAAAAACATCATTACCCCCGAAAGCGGTCTTGATTCTCAAGGAACCACTGGTAAGTGCTGGCAAGCCCCGCTTCCAGTGAGATTTCGTGATACCAGCCAAGCTGATGCAGCCGCGTCACATCCAGCAGTTTGCGCGGCGTGCCATCCGGTTTGCTGGCATCAAAAACCACCCGACCTTTGTAACCCACCACTTTGGCGATGGTTTGCGCCAGCTCACGGATAGTGCAGTCAACGCCCGTACCGACGTTAATGTGCGACAGCATCGGCCGGGTGTTCTCCTGCCAGACTTCGTGCGCCAGCTCCATGACATGAATGCTCGCCGCTGCCATATCATCAACGTGTAGAAATTCGCGCATCGGCGTACCGCTGCCCCACACCACCACGTCCGGCGCATTCTGTGCCGTCGCCTCATGGAAGCGACGCAGCAATGCTGGGATCACATGCGAATTACTCGGGTGGAAGTTGTCGTGTGGCCCGTACAGGTTGGTTGGCATGACTGAGCGGTAATCCCGTCCGTACTGGCGGTTGTAAGATTCACACAGTTTGATCCCGGCGATTTTGGCAATGGCATAAGGCTCGTTGGTCGGCTCCAGCGTGCCCTGCAACAACTCGCTTTCTGCCATCGGCTGTTTTGCCAGTTTCGGGTAGATGCAGGACGATCCGAGAAACAGCAGTTTGTTCACGTCGTTCTGATGCGCGGCGTGAATGATGTTGCTCTCAATCATCATGTTCTGGTAGATGAAATCTGCCGGATACGTGTTGTTGGCAACAATGCCGCCCACTTTCGCCGCCGCCAGATAGACCTGGTCAATACGTTCGCTGGCAAAGAAATCATGCACCGCGCGGCTGTCCAGCAGGTTCAGTTCATCGCGGGTGCGTAATACCAGCTCCACATCACCGCGCTGTTCAAGCTGCCGCCTGATGGCGGAACCGACCATCCCGCGATGGCCAGCAATAAAAATGCGTTGTTTACTCATGCTTATGACTCCAGCGCGATCGCCACGTCGTAGCCGTGAGATTTCAGCAGAGAGTGTTTTTTCGCCGCTTCGAGGTCATTAGCCACCATTTCAGACACCATCTCTCTGAGGGTGATTTCCGGTTTCCAGCCCAGTTTTTCGTGCGCTTTGGTCGGGTCACCGAGCAGCGTTTCAACTTCAGCCGGACGGAAGTAGCGCGGGTCAACGGCGATAATCACATCACCCGGTTTAACGCCCGGCGCGTCATGCCCGGTGACGGAAACCACAATGCCCTTCTCTTCAACACCCGTGCCTTCAAAGCGCAGTTTGATACCCAGCTGTGCCGCCGCCATTTCCACGAACTGACGCACGGAGTACTGAACGCCAGTGGCAATAACGAAATCTTCTGGCTGTTCCTGTTGCAGCATCATCCACTGCATTTTTACGTAGTCTTTGGCGTGGCCCCAGTCACGCAGGGAATCCATATTGCCGAGGTACAGGCACGACTCCAGCCCTTGAGCGATATTGGCGATTGCGCGGGTGATTTTGCGGGTAACGAAGGTTTCGCCACGGCGCGGGGATTCATGGTTGAAGAGAATACCGTTGCAGGCGTACATGCCGTAGGATTCGCGGTAGTTAACGGTGATCCAGTAGGCGTACAGTTTGGCGACCGCATACGGAGATCGCGGGTAGAACGGCGTGGTCTCTTTCTGCGGAATTTCCTGCACCAGACCGTACAGTTCAGAAGTGGAAGCCTGATAGAAACGGGTTTTCTTTTCCAGACCGAGGAAGCGGATCGCCTCGAGCAGGCGCAGCGTACCCATCGCATCAACGTCTGCGGTATATTCCGGTGACTCAAAAGAAACCGCAACGTGGCTCATTGCCCCCAGGTTGTACACTTCATCCGGCTGCACTTCACGCAAAATGCGCGTCAGGTTGGAGGTATCACTCAGGTCGCCATAATGCAGATGGAATTTCGGGTTGCAGGTGTGCGGATCCTGATAAATGTGATCCACGCGCTCGGTGTTGAATGACGATGCACGACGCTTAATACCATGCACCTCGTAACCTTTTTCCAGCAGAAACTCTGCCAGGTAAGAACCGTCTTGTCCGGTTACACCGGTGATGAGAGCGACTTTTGACATGTCTTATTCCTCTGTATTTTTTGAATTTATTCAGTTTCAACGCGTTCGCGTATCACCACTGCGGGATTCCCCCAGCAAACCACATTTGCCGGAAGCGATTTAAAAACACTGCTTCGCGCACCCACGACGGTGCCGTTGCCGATCGTGACGCCTGGGGCAACAAAGACATCGGTTGCCAGCCAGCATTTCTCGCCAATCACAATAGGCGTGGCGTTAATGGTGAAATGTTGACTTGCATGGTCGTGGCTACCGGTGCATAAATAACTTTTTTGCGATATCACCGAATTTGCGCCAATGGTTATTTCACCGAGGGTATATAAATTGACCTCATCGCCGACCCACGCGTAATCACCTAAGGTTAATTTCCACGGATAGGTAATTTTTACTGACGGACGAATCACTACGTTTTTTCCTATTTTTGCGCCGAATAAACGTAATAAAAATGCCCGCCAGCGATACAATACTTGTGGCGACCAGGCAAATATTGTTGCCTGTACCGCCCACCATAATTGCACTTTAATAGCATTGCTGCCCCGGAACCCTTTCGGCACCGAGAACCCACTTAAATCCTGCATCGTTTTCCCTTATATTCAGCTTTTGTTATATAAGGCTTTCGTCTTTGAGGTCGTACGTTGGCGTAAATGCCAGGATAATTCAGCCCAAAAGCCAGGCACGTGCAATATCTGCCGTTGGACTTTTTTGGCGTCAGCACACAATTCCATATTATTGGTGGTAGATACCCCACCCATAGAAAATTCAGACACCAGGCCATTGAGTTTTTTAAATGCATAACCGGCTTTATACATTTTGGCCGCCAGAGCGTAATCGGAAGAAACTTTATATTCCAGGTCATAACGCCATTTCTTCAAGCCGGACACCGGGAAAAATATCGCCTGATGACTGGCGGGCAGGCTGTGGTAAATATACCAACCCGGTTTGGCGTTACGTTTAATTTTATGCCCGTCGCCAAAATCCAGCAGCGCATCGCCGGTGATCATCATGTTATCTTTTTGCACTTTTAACTTACGGACAAAATTTGCGGCATCCTGATGAAAAATATCGCCCGAATTGAGAAACAACGCGAACTTGCCTTGTGCCATCGCAATGCCTTTGTTCATGGCGTCGTAGATACCGTTATCTGGCTCGCTGACAAAGCGTAGGTTATAGATACCCTTGAGATTTTCCAGATACTCACGGGTGCCGTCATTGGAACCGCCATCGACAACAATCCATTCGAAGCTGATATCGTCCGCCTGCGCCAGATGCGCCAGCGAGGCATGTGTTTTGACTATCCCTGCGAGGTTACGAAACGCGACAGTGATTATGCTAAGCAACATGTTCTTATTCTTACCTCGTAATATTTAACGCTTTTCGCAAAATAAACGGACAGACGATTAAAAATGCATATTCCGGGCTAAATATCGAACCGGTAAAAAACAGCGATACCGGAGTAAAAAGATATAATTGCACGCGAAAATTGCGGTTATCACCAAAAGCGTTGATCATCATTTTTATCACTTTCCCCATGTACCACAGCGATAAAAACACCGCGAACCAGGAAAAATAAATAATCAGCAGATACAAACCATTGTCTATGGTTTTTCCGACATCCGCACCGTTAAATATTCCGAATGATGCGACATATTCATAAAGTGAGCCAAATCTGACTACACCGTCAATATGGGTTAAAGAATAACCGACCATCACCAGCGGACCGACAATACGATAATACGATGACGATCCTTCTGTACCTAAATCGCCCAGACGGGTGGAAATATAAGGGAACGCGATTACCACACCAACCAGGAATACAGCCAGAGAAATCAATGCTAACGGTAACTTTTTCTTAATTGCCTCTTTATTCAGATATTGAAATGCCCACTCCAGCAAATAAAAAAGGATAAAGGTCATAACCCCTGAAAACGATCCGGATAATATTATCCCTGCGAGAATCATAGCATCTGTTTTAGGCGTTTTGATACCAAACTGTTTGATGCTGAGCCAAATTGAGATTAATGCCAGAGCAAAAAATGCCGGTTCGAAATAAAGTGCTGTCGTGCGCTTGCCGCCGAATTTAATGAAATTCAGCACATAGCTGTTGCTGTAAATCAGATATTTCGAAATCGACTCCATAATACTGCTACCGCCGGTGAGGATAATTTGCGCCATCTCCACCGCCGCCAGCACCACCACCAGCCCGACCACCAGATAAAAGAAACGTAATATCTTGCGATGGTTGTGTGGCGAAATCGTTTTAAAGCGAATACTCCACACCATGCCAATAATGATCACAATATAGACAAACAGCATGGTTGAAGTGACGTATTTACTGGCATCCAAAGACTGACCAAACAGATAGTTAAACGCCGTGAGTCCCGCGCCAATCCCCAGGGCAATCATCAATTTTTTAACGCTGATGCGCTCTAAAAACAGCAGCAGCAAAACAGGTAAAAAAGTGACGATGGTGATGGGGAAACTTTCGCCAAGCTGGGCGATTTTGACGTTAACCAGCAGGTAGATCAGCGGCAGCAGCAGGTAGCTACAGATTCTGATAGAAGTTGACATACTCCTCCAGCATCTGTTGTCCACTGTAGGCGGCGCGGCTGCGTTGGCTGAACTCAGACAGCGTGGTACCAAATATCGCCTGCGCGATTTCCGGTTTGCTTAACTGGACCAGTTGCAGCACGTCTTCTTCGCTGACGGTTTTACCGCCGGATTTTTGCAACACTTCACGCGCCGCGTCGCTATGGGTGGCAATCACCGGCACGCCAATCGATAGCGCCTCACACAAAATCAGCGGGTAGTTATCGACGCGAGAACTGAATACCAGCGCATCCATCTGATTGAGCGCGCTCATCAACTTGCGCTTGTCAGTTTCAAAGCCGTGATTAACCACGTTGCCAGCGGTGAACGGCGAGAACTTACCAAAGGTATGCAGTTCAATTTTGTCGCCCAGCGCCATCATCTCACGCACCAGTTGCTGGTTAGTCTTACCGTCGTAACGCAGGTCATGCGCCACCACCGCGATTTTCGGCTTGCCCTGGGTTTCGCGCACCGGAGGCAAGTCCGCCAGAATCGCTTCGGTTGCCATATCAATACCGTTATTGATAATCCGGCAACGCCCTGGACCGTACAGGCTATTGAAAGCGTCAGCCACATGCTGGCTGGGGGAAATAAACTGACAGCCCAGTGCCAGCATCTCGCGGAATAACTGGCGTTTACCCGCCACCAGCTGGTGCGCGCGATCAATCTTCACCGGTGGATAGTTATTTAAGGTCGGGCATTTCTGGCAGCCCGTTTTCCAGCCTTCGCAACCGTCGGTAAAGGCGCAGCGTCCGGTAACGCTCCAATGGTCGTGTAGCGTCCAGACCAGAGTGACATCCGGTTTATGGTTTTTCACTTTTTCGCAAAAGCGCACCACGCTGTTAAGATTCAACCAGTAGCTGTGCAGCACATGAAAATGCAGAACCACCGGGCCCGGTGTGCGAGTAATGGTGCGATATAACTCATTGAAATTGCCGAACAGATCGCGATTAAGCAGACGAAACAACGCAATGTTCGCCATCGCGGTCATCCGTGGCGTATGTTTGATGACCTGCGGATAGTTCTGATGGCTGACGCTCTCTTTGCCGCCTTTGCCGTAGCCGTAGACAAAATGTGACGCCAGCCCCTGTTGCAGCGCGCGCTGGTGGAGATCTAACGCCACACCTGCTGCCCCGCCTTCCGCCAGTCGCACATTAAATTGCAGAATATTCATTTAATTACCTTCACTCGCGCTTTTTCTCCCACCACCAGCGCGTTGTCCGGGACAGAGTCGAGCACCACGCTGCCCGCGCCCACGGTGACGTTGTTACCAATCGTGATATCACCAAGAATAATGACGTTGGCACCGAGTTCGACGCCGTTGCCAATGTGTGGACATGCCATGTTATCGGCACCACGATTGCCGATAGTGACGCCGTGGCGAATGGTGAAATCATCCCCCGCGACCACGTTTTTATTGATCACTACGGCGTAACCGTGATGGATAGTAAAGCGGCGGCCAATGGTCGCGGCGGCCTGGATTTCATAACCGAAAAAGCATTCGGTGATAATGCGATACAGCACCAGCAGCGGGGCCGCCCACAGATTGTTGAGGACGTTCTTTTTGCGCCACACCGAACAAAAATGAGCGACGCGATAGGCAAGAACCATGCAGCACGGGCGTAAACTCCAGCTGTTGGCGCGCAGATCTTCCAGCATCTTTAGCGCCCCCGAATACCATCAGCCAGACGTTTGCCGTTACGCACCGACAGCAGCGTCAGCAAAGTGCGCCAGGTCATGCGTTTATTGCGGATCTGGTAGAGGGTAAACAGCTGATATTTTTTGCTGGCGCGGTCGAATTTGTCTTTGTGCTTGCGGTAAAAGTGGAAGTATCCGGAGAATTTTTTCGGTGACGAGGTGATCTGCATTTCGCCGTGATTGATATGCAGGATCTGCGTCGCCTCTTCCACTTTCCACGGTTCGCCGTACTCCACCACCATCCGCAGGAAGATGTCGTAATCCTGTGCCGCTTTCAGTTCGGTATCGAACAAGCACTCTTTGAAACGCCACGCCCAGGTAAAGACCTGATTGCCAATGATATTGCGTTTGTAGAACAGGCGGCGTGAATACGGCGATTTGGGATACAGCGGCAAGCTTGCCGGTTGGGAATAAACTTCGCCCTGGCAAACGTAGTCGTTAGCGTACAAAAAGGCGTGTGTGACCAGTTGCTGTTTATGGGCGAGGAAGACGCTCAGGCGGTTGGGTATCCATTCATCGTCGTCATCGATCCCGGTGATGTATTCCCCTTGCGCCAGCATAATCGCCTGGTTACGTACCGCGCACGCCCCGCTGTTAATGTCGTTGTGAATGTAAGTGATACGCGGATCGTTGAGGGCGGTGACGTACTGTTGTAGTTGTTCCCAGGAGGTGGAGCAATCATCCACGATGATCATCTCCCAGTTGTTGTAGTCCTGGCGCAGGACCGATTTTATCGCCCGAATAGCCAGTTGTTGGCGGTTCCAGGTCGGCATATAGATTGAAATCAGCGGATTGTCTTTCATAGGTTGTTCTCCCGGCTTATGAGCTGGTTTGCTTACCGGATGCGGCGTAAACGCCTTATCCGGCCTACGGGGCGGTGCGAATGCAGGCGTCGTTATTTCGCATCCGACTTATATTCGTATTCGTAATAGCCATAATCCTGATACGCGCTGGCGCGGCGGAAGATGGAGTTCAGAATCACCCCTTTCACCGGAATACCGTTTTGCTCAAAGCGGCTCAGACTGGTTTCCACTTCTTTCAATGTGTTGACCGCATAACGCGCCACCATCAACGTGGTTCCGACATGACGACCAACTATAGCCGCATCGGTCACTGCCAGAATCGGCGGCGTATCAATCAACACCAGGTCGTAGTTTTTACTCGCCCACTTCACCAGTTCGGCAAAGCGTTCGCTCATTAACAGTTCTGAAGGATTTGGCGGCACCTGACCGCGCGGGATCAGGTCAAATTTGGCAATAGAGGTCGGTTTAGCAGCGGTAGTAATATCGCCCTGTCCAATCAGAATTTCCGACAGGCCATTAACGTTATTAGTGCCCAACAGCTCGTGGGTGTAGCCTTTGCGCATATCGCAGTCGATCAACAACACCCGTTTATTGGTCTGGCTAATCACCGCCGCCAGGTTGGCGCAGACAAAGGTTTTACCGATTGACGGGCTAACCCCGGTCATCATCAACACATTGTTCTGTGCCTGCATCATCGCGAAGTGCAGACTGGTACGCAGACTGCGGATGGCTTCAATCGCCAGATCGGTTGGATTCCCCACCGCCAGTAGCTGGCTCTGTTTATAGCGTTTAATCCCTTTGATGGTTTTGACGCTATCGCGCGCTTTCTGCCACTCCGACAGCGGGATGCTGGCATAGACGCTAATGCCGTGTTCTTCCAGCACTTGCGGGCTTTCAATGCCGCGATTAAACAACGAGCGCAGCAGCACACCCACGATAGAGAGCATCAGGCCGAGGATAATCGCGCCGAGGATAATCAGCCCCTTCTTCGGTTTCAGTACACCTGGCTGGGTGATTGCCGGGTCAACAATGCGCACATCGCCGACGGTGCTGGCTTCGGTGATTTTCAGCTCCTGCTCTTTATTCAGCAGTTGCATATAGACCTGCTGACCAGACTCGACATCGCGGGTCAGACGGACAATTTCCTGCTGGGTTTTCGGCATCGCCGTTACGCGACCATTAAGTTTGGCTTTTTCGTCTTCCAGCGCCTGCCGTTTCTCCAGCAGCGTACGGTACGCCGGGTGAACTTTGGTGTACAGCTTGGAGATTTCCGCCTCTTTAAAGGTCAGTTCGTTCAACTGCGCGTCGATGTTCACCATCGAATCGAGCACCGCTTTCGCTTCCAGCGGCAGATCAACTGAATCTTTATCCTGACGGAAAGCATTCAGTTTGTTTTCGGCAACATCAAGGCGGCTGCGTACTTCCGGTAACTGTTGCGCGAGGAAAGCGAGGCTTTTCGACGCTTCCGCCGATTTGCGCTCAATATTTTGCTCCTGATAGTTACGGGCGATGCTGTTAAGAATGTCGCGGATCTGTTCGCGATCTTCACCGGTATAAGTCAGGCTCAGTACGCCTGCGTCTTTGCCATTCTCTGTTACCGTCAGGCTGTTTTGCAGTTGATTGATCATCCCCAGCGTGGAGTATTTGGTGACGGTAAACTCACTGCCCGGGCGGGCGTGAATAGCTTCAACCATCAGCGTGACGCCTTCTTTTTTCAGCATCTGGCCCGCTTGCCCACGGGCGCTAAAGCCGCCATCACTGCTCAGGGTGTAGTTTTTGTCATCAAGCACATTAAGCGTAAACACCCGATCCGCCATCTCTTTCGGGCGGTTAAAGGTGGTCACTTTCACCGTCTCGTTCTGACGTCCCATCAGGCGATCCCAGCCCGCACCGAAAATCGGGAACGTGTTTTTGCTCACCGCAATATCGAGGTCGAGATCGTCCACCGTTTTACCAAGCACCAGACGCGAACGAATCAACTGGATCTCGGCGTCCGATGCTGGCGGTTTGTTGGCTAATGCCGAACCAATGTCCTGCACTAACGAATTGCCACTGTTTTGCTCGATTTGTACCAGTGCGTCGGCGCTGTATATCGGCGTGGCGAAGAAGGTGTAAACCACGGCACAGAGGGCGAATACGGCGGTGATGCCAATTACCCACCAGCGCGCTTCAATGACGGTGCCGACCAGGCGACCAATATCGATTTCATCACTGCCCGTTACCGGAGCGGCATGTTGTTTTACTTTTTCTGTCATTCTTATACCTGCTCTGCGTTCAATGCCTGCGCCCACTGGCGGGCAGACCGTTCAAGTAATGTGTACACCGCTGCAAACGTTTCCCGGCTTTTGCGATATGGATCGGGGATTTCACATTCGTTATCCCAGTGACCAAACAGCATCACTTTGCCGCGCATCTCGGGTGCCATCTCGCATAAGCGTTCGATATGGCGCTTTTCCATGGTCAGAATCAGGTCGTAGTTGCGACACAGACGGCGGCTGATTTGCCGTGCGCAATGACCTTCCAGAGACAGTTGATGTTCTGCGGCGACGCTGATAGCGGTAGGATCAGCGCCCTTTCCGACCAGCGCGCCGAGTCCAGCGGACTCCACTTTTAGCTCCGGGTGATAACGTTGCAGTAAGCGTTCCGCCGTCGGGGAACGGCAAATATTGCCGACACAGACAACTAAGATGTTGTTAAACATGACGATTACCAGTTATGAATGTCGCTGGCTGTATCCGTCATGTAACGGACACCGCTAATAGTTGGCAGCAACTGATTGATCAGACGGTTCCAGCGGGATACCGGGGCGGTGGTGACATACACCACGTCATAAGGTTGCAGGCGGAATTCTGTCGCCATTACCAGCGACGTCGCATCGGACATATCCAGCTGGTAGATATTGGCAATCTTGCCGTTACGCCCGCCCTCGCCTTTCAGCGGACGAATGACAAAGATGCCGCTGGCGTTGGAGGTGGTCATGTCGATGCCTTCAGCATTGCCCAGGGCTTCAGTCAGGGTCATGCCGCTAAAGTCCATTTTCAGGGTGCTCTGTTTCTTCACTTCACCCATCACAAACACTTTCAGATCATCATTACGTGGCACGTAAAGAATATCGCCGGGGTAAAGCAGTCGGTTCTGATTGAGGTCGCCGTTTTGCATCAGCGCCTGCAAAGAAATGCGCTCTTCACGACCATTGTGTGTTAGCACCACATTGCGCCAGTCAGCGGTGTCGGTCAGGCCACCTGCGGCGTTGATAGCGTCGAGAATGGTCAGAGGCACGTTGGTAATGGCCTGTTGACCGGATTTATTCACCTGACCGGAGATATAGGCTTTTTGCGAGCGGAAGGCGGCGATATTAACGTCCACCTGCGGGTCAGCGATGTACGTCGCTAAGCGCCCGGTAATATCACTGCGGATTTCAGCGAGGGTTTTCCCCACGACGTGAACCTTGCCGATATACGGGTAGAACATGGTGCCGTCTGGCTGTACCCAGTTGCCGGTGTCGCTGGAGCTGCGGTACTGACCGGCTGGTGTGGTGAGTTCCGGGTGATCCCAGACGGTGACATTAAGAACGTCCCCCGGCCCGACGCGATACTGGTAATTCGCGATCTCACTTTCCAGCGTCATATTGGGGCGCGCTACGTTGGGTCGTGGGCGTAATTGATCAATCAGGCGCGGGGTTAACGGATAAACATTCACCATTTTGTCGAGGTCGAAATCAGCGTCCTGCTGTTTGATGACGTCTTTCCCCATCGTCGACATATTGCTGCCCGGAAGTACTGTGCAACCGCTTATCAAGGTTACTGACACCAATAATGGCATCAATTTCATTTTGGATTTCATCATTGTTTATTTATCACTTTGGCAGAGTAATTATCCTGTGCACTATTAATAGCAATGTCGCCATGCACATTTACCTTGCAGTTAATTGAATAAAAATTTAACTGGCATCAGTCCTAAAAAAATTGATTTCATCCGCAGGCTATTGACAGAATAATTCAGACTGGTCTTTCAGGCATCCAGACACGCTACCGCCCCTGGCTTTTTAGCTACCAATACACTGATTTAGTTTAATTTTTCAAACCCTCTCTGCATACAGTCGTTGATGAGAAAGGGTTATTGCGGAAATTAATTTCCGAATATAAGGTGACATTATGGTAATTGAATATTGGCTCTCCAATAATGCAGGAGGAAGTGTTACAGCTAACGGAATAGCAGGCAAGGTAACAATTCGGCAATTGGCTATTTTTAAGAATTATATTAAGTGTCATTCAATATGGTTTTTAGGAGTTTCTTTAGGTTGACAATATTTAATATGGCGTCTCCACATGCGATATTTCTTAAATGACGTTTTATTATTACCACTTATAATTCGGGGATAATGTGAGGTTATAACCCTCAAATAATATGAGATAAATAGTGCTGCAACATTGCATTTTTGCCCCGATTTATCCATGATCGAATTGTGACATTTGTCATACAACGAATAGGTTTTGTACTTACTATGGAATGGATTGCCGATCCGTCTATCTGGGCTGGGTTAATCACGCTGATTGTGATCGAACTGGTCCTCGGCATTGATAACCTGGTCTTTATTGCCATCCTCGCCGAAAAACTACCGCCTAAGCAGCGCGACCGAGCACGGGTTACCGGGCTCCTGCTGGCGATGTTAATGCGCCTGTTACTGCTGGCGTCAATCTCCTGGCTGGTCACCCTGACTCAACCGCTGTTCAGCTTCCGCTCGTTTACCTTTAGCGCCCGCGACTTAATCATGCTGTTTGGTGGTTTCTTCCTGCTGTTCAAAGCCACGATGGAGCTGAACGAACGGCTGGAAGGGAAAGACAGCAATAACCCCACCCAACGCAAAGGTGCGAAGTTCTGGGGGGTGGTGACACAAATTGTGGTACTGGACGCCATCTTCTCACTCGACTCGGTGATTACCGCCGTCGGGATGGTCGACCATTTACTGGTCATGATGGCCGCCGTGGTTATCGCTATCAGCCTGATGTTGATGGCCAGCAAGCCGTTAACGCAATTTGTTAACAGTCACCCGACGATCGTTATTCTCTGCTTAAGCTTCCTGTTGATGATTGGCTTTAGCCTGGTGGCAGAAGGTTTCGGCTTCGTCATTCCGAAAGGCTACCTGTACGCTGCTATTGGTTTCTCGGTGATGATCGAGGCGCTCAATCAGTTGGCTATCTTTAACCGGCGACGTTTTCTTTCCGCTAACCAGACGCTGCGCCAGCGGACTACCGAAGCGGTAATGCGCCTGCTTAGCGGGCAAAAAGAAGATGCGGAACTGGACGCCGAAACCGCGTCCATGCTGGTGGATCATGGTAACCAGCAGATCTTTAATCCGCAGGAACGGCGGATGATTGAGCGGGTACTTAATCTTAACCAGCGTACCGTCAGCAGCATTATGACGTCGCGCCACGATATTGAGCATATCGATCTCAACGCGCCGGAAGACGAGATCCGCCAGTTGCTGGAGCGAAATCAGCATACGCGGCTGGTGGTTACCGACGGCGATGACGCAGAAGATTTGCTCGGTGTTGTTCACGTTATCGACCTGTTACAACAGTCACTGCGCGGCGAACCGCTCAACCTGCGGGTGTTGATTCGTCAGCCGCTGGTGTTCCCGGAAACCTTGCCGTTGTTACCTGCCCTGGAGCAGTTCCGTAATGCCCGCACACACTTTGCTTTTGTGGTGGATGAGTTTGGCTCGGTGGAAGGGATTGTGACATTAAGTGACGTCACTGAAACCATTGCCGGTAACTTACCGAACGAAGTGGAAGAGATCGACGCCCGCCATGATATTCAGAAAAATGCGGACGGTTCCTGGACGGCGAATGGTCATATGCCGCTGGAAGATCTGGTGCAATATGTGCCGTTGCCGCTGGATGAAAAACGTGAATATCACACCATTGCCGGGCTATTGATGGAATATTTGCAGCGTATTCCAAAACCTGGCGAAGAAGTTCAGGTGGGGGATTATTTGCTTAAAACGTTGCAGGTAGAAAGCCATCGCGTGCAGAAGGTGCAGATTATTCCGCTGCGTAAGGATGGCGAGATGGAGTACGAGGTGTGATGGTATCTGCCATTTTACCCAATGCTGCGTAACGCCTTATAACTTCAGCAATGAAGCGTTGTCTGTGGTACATGGACATCACAGCGGGGGTGTGGGTCCGGCTGTAAATCGCCGAATCGTTTCCTGTAGGCCGGGGCAGCCCACATGGATGTGGGCTGAGGGCGCGTTTTACAGGGATGTTACCTCGCGCCCGTACCCGATAGCCGAAAGGAATAAGATGAGGGAACCGCGCCAGCGGCGATTTACCGCCGGGAGCCCGGGTTGCCAGGGTGGTGGCGATTGAGCCACCCTGGCACGTTCACCGGCTTGAGCGTTCCATAGTAGCGAGGAACATCAAGTGAACGGAACAGCCTTCGATCTTACATATTCAGAATATAATGGTGCCGCCACGAACGCCTGATGCGACGCTTTACGCGTCTTATCAGGCCTACAGGACAGGTCACCTGGTAACCTACATCTTCTCCAGCAACTTCTTCACATCTTTGCCATTGCGGGAATCTTTATTCCGCTCGGCCCAGTCGTTAAGACGGCGTTTTGCTTCATCCTGTAGATGTTTACGCAGTAACTGATCCACTTGCAGGCTGTAATTAAGTTGCTGCCAGTTGCCATAAACCCGCAGCGGTACTGGCGTTTCTTTGAGGAAATCAATCAGTTTGCTTTCTCCGTTCCAGCCACCCACGACCCGAATATCAAACTGGGTGTCGCAGGTTTGCTCCGCCAGATTCAACGTACCAGCCCCGGAAAGCGCCAGCATGGGCGATTGACCTTGCATGTCGTTTAACGTCACGACGCCATCCTTCAACGTCAAATCGGTGGTAAAGCGGTCAAGACGCGTCACGTTATCGAAGTTTTCAGCGGCCTTCACATCACCACCATTACGTTCTACCGCTTGCTGAATCATCTGCTGGAAGTTCATCCCTTCCATGCGTGTGTCGGTCATTTCGACATGTGCCTGTCCTTGCCAGTTGTGGCGGAATGCGTCGGCATCTATGTCAGCACCGGAGAAATCACCAGCCAGTGACATCTTTCCGGTCAACGAAATCGGATAGTTAAACGCCTTCAGAATGGTGCCAATCTCAACGTTTTCCAGCCGTGGCTGGAAGTTTATCCGCGGATTTATTGATGTCGCGTCCAACGTGCCCGGCAGTGAAACCTGTCCACCGTTAAGTTTGCCCTGCAGTTGAGTAATTTCCAGCAAACCCGACTTGTTGGTCATTTGCGTGGCAACATCTGTAAAATTCATTCCGCGCCAGCGCACGTTACTGGCCTGCAACAAAATATCAGCCGTAAAGCCTTGCAGTCCCTGATAGGCCGGTTCATCAATACGCGAAGAAATGACCGGGCGCGGCAACGTTGATTGGCTCTGCCCTTGCTGCGCGGCACCGTTCTCACCGTTCGCTGTTTCATTAAGGGGGATGAGGTTGTCAAGATTCAGTTGCGGGAATTGCAGTCTCAGCTGCCATTCCGGTTTCTCTGTCAACGTGACCTGTGCTTGCCCGCTCAGCGTACTGTCATTGGCGGTCAAACTAATTTGGTTAAATGAAAGGCGTTTATGTGACTCCTGCCACTGGACCTGGAAACTCCCCTGCCCCTGAATACCTTGTTTTGGTAAATCGGCACCCTGCAACTGCCAGTTAATTTGTTCAATAGCCGCCGTTAAATCATGCGGATAATCAGAAGCATCCACCGTACCGTTAAGGGATATCGTGAGATCGCGCTGATCGCGATTAACCCGCCCGGAGAACTCAAATGAGCCACGATGTTGGGGATCTTGTTCCATTTGCAGGCGGATATTGCGGATTGTCACCTGCTCGTCATCTTCATGCTGGAACACCAGAACGCTGTCCGCCACCTTAAGACTGGATATATCAAACGACCATCCGCGATCGTCTGACAGATCCGGCAAGGTATTGTCGCGTGGTGCAACCGGGGCATCTTCACTGCGTACCGCTTCCGTCTGCGGCGTCAGTTGGATCACTGCCCCTTTTAGCATCACCTGCTTAACGCTCAGTTGATGACTCAGCAGTGGTAAAAGCGCCACGTCCAGACGCATGTTGTCTGCGCGAACCAGTGGCTGGCTCGCGCCCTGGGCAGTGAGAGACATTCGCCCGGAGAGGATACTAAGCTGCGGCCAGACGTGCCAACGCAGTGGCCCGTCGAGCTGCAATTGATAACCGCTACGTGCAGCAACTTGCTTGACCATATAGTCGCGGAAATCATTCGGATTCACCAGCAACACTAACGCAGATAACCCGGCCACCAGCACGACCAGGAGTATCATCAGCGTCGTCAGAAATCGTCTCATGGTATCCTCAATGGGCCTGAATTAGTCTTTATCGATTCGGCTGGCTACCGCGCCCTGCTGGTTGCGATATTTCGCATCTTCACGGCGGTTGTAAGGTCGCGCCGCCGGGCCGGAGAGCGGCTCAAAGCTCAGCGCACCAATTAACATGCCCGGACGCAGCGCCAGCGGCAGCTTACCGGAGTTGTAAAACTCCAGCACAATGCAGCCAGACCAGCCCGGATCGATACGGTGCGCGGTGACGTGCACCATCAGCCCCAGACGCGCCAGTGAAGAACGCCCGTCCAGCCAGCCCACCAGATCGGCTGGCAGCGTCACCGACTCCAGCGTCACCGCCAGCGCCAGCTCTCCTGGGTGAAGATAAAACGCCTCGCCCTCGTCGAGCACGATTTCATCGCTCATCACGCGGTCAAGCGCGGCGCTCACTTCATCTTTGGGACCGCTCAGATCGATAAACGCTGCCGTGTGACCACGGAAGGTACGAAATTTATTGCCCAGGCGCACATCCACCGTCGCGCCGTTAATACGCTCCACTGGCGGACGTGGGTTGATCGACAAACGGCCTTCATCAAGCCAGGCTTCAATATCTCGGTCACACAGACGCATGGCATTTTCTCCTTTCGAGCATCACTCCCTTAACGCCAATTACGTCAAGGGCATACCAGGTTATCACTGAACGGTACACAATTTATCAAGCTTATTCAAAGAACTGACTTATTTTCGCTTTCAATATATCGATCGCGATGCGGTTTTTCCCGCCGCGCGGCACGATAATGTCCGCATATTGTTTAGAAGGCTCAATGAATTGCAGGAACATCGGGCGCACGGTTTTTTGATATTGCGCCATCACTGAATCCATTGAACGCCCACGCTCGTTAACGTCACGCTTGATGCGGCGCATCAGGCAGATATCCAGCGGGGTATCAACGAAAATGGAGAAGTTAAGTTCGTCACGCAAACGCGCATCCGTCAGCAACAAAATGCCTTCGAGAATGATGACCTTCTTCGGCTCAACCGTCACCGTTTCTTTCATACGCGTATGTTCAACATAGCTGTAAACCGGCAGGTCAATTGCCGAGCCGCGTTTCAACGCTTGTAAATGCTCAAGCAGCAGGCTGTGATCCATCGCGCTGGGATGGTCGTAGTTGGTCTTAACGCGTTCTTCCATCGACAGATGGCTTTGATCTTTGTAATAGCAGTCTTCGGGAATTACGCCGATGTGTTCATCACCGACTTGCTCACGTAATTCACGATAAAGGGTACTGGCAATAAGACTCTTGCCGGAAGCCGATGCGCCAGCGATACCGATAATGACGCACTGATGAGACTGATCAGTCATATATTTAGCGACCTGATTAACCTGGATGTTAGGAAGGGGGCGACGAAGCGCCAAACGCGGCAATTATAGGGATTTCATCCGCCTGATACCAGTCGAATAGCGTTGCCGCGCGCTCAGAGTTAATTGTTGACGAAGAATTCCCGGTGGCAAATTACGTTGATCAGTTTTATACAAGGTAAAAAATGTTATACGCAGTTGCGCAAATTATCCGCCTTTACGTCACTTTATGAGCAATTCGCATATAAAATGTAAAACTTTTGTACTAGCATAAACACAGAAACGAATACTGGCGACCTGGCCTTGCGGATAAAGCGGTAATGAGCAAACAATCACAGCATGTATTAATTGCCCTGCCCCACCCGCTGCTTCACCTGGTCAGTTTAGGTTTAGTCTCGTTTATCTTCACCCTTTTCTCACTTGAGCTTTCGCAGTTTGGCACCCAACTCGCCCCACTGTGGTTCCCGACCTCCATCATGATGGTGGCGTTTTATCGCCATGCCGGGCGCATGTGGCCGGGAATTGCGCTGAGCTGCTCGCTGGGAAATATCGCCGCATCCATCCTGCTTTTTTCCACCAGCTCGCTGAACATGACCTGGACGACCATCAATATTGTTGAAGCCGTGGTCGGGGCAGTGCTACTGCGTAAATTACTGCCGTGGTATAACCCCTTGCAAAATCTGGCTGACTGGCTGCGTCTGGCACTCGGCAGCGCCATTGTTCCGCCTCTGTTGGGGGGTGTTCTGGTTGTCCTGCTGACGCCCGGAGACGATCCTCTCAGGGCATTTTTGATATGGGTACTGTCAGAATCCATCGGCGCTCTGGCACTGGTGCCGCTGGGATTGTTATTTAAACCACACTATCTACTGCGCCATCGCAACCCAAGGTTGCTTTTTGAGTCGCTGCTCACGTTAGCCATCACGCTGACGTTAAGCTGGCTTTCGATGCTGTATCTGCCGTGGCCTTTTACTTTCATTATTGTGCTGTTGATGTGGAGCGCCGTGCGCCTGCCACGAATGGAAGCCTTTTTGATCTTCCTTACCACAGTGATGATGGTGTCGCTGATGATGGCCGCGGATCCCTCCCTGCTTGCTACGCCGCGTACGTACCTGATGAGCCATATGCCGTGGCTACCGTTTTTGCTGATCCTGCTGCCCGCCAACATCATGACGATGGTGATGTATGCCTTTCGTGCGGAACGCAAACACATTTCCGAAAGCGAAACCCGCTTTCGGAACGCGATGGAATATTCCGCTATCGGCATGGCGTTAGTGGGCACCGAGGGACAATGGCTGCAATCCAACAAAGCGCTCTGCCAGTTTCTCGGTTACAGTCAGGAAGAGCTGCGCGGACTCACCTTTCAGCAACTGACCTGGCCGGAGGATCTCAATAAAGATCTCCAACAGGTTGAAAAGCTGATAAGCGGTGAAATAAACACCTATTCAATGGAAAAACGTTACTACAACCGCAATGGCGATGTTGTCTGGGCGTTGCTTGCCGTCTCACTGGTACGCCACACGGATGGCACGCCGCTCTATTTTATCGCTCAGATTGAAGACATTAACGAGCTAAAACGCACCGAACAGGTCAATCAGCAACTGATGGAGCGCATCACGCTGGCCAACGAAGCGGGCGGGATTGGCATCTGGGAGTGGGAGCTGAAGCCGAATATTTTTAGTTGGGATAAGCGGATGTTCGAGCTGTATGAAATTCCTCCGCATATCAAACCGAACTGGCAGGTGTGGTACGAGTGCGTGCTGCCGGAAGATCGCCAGCACGCCGAAAAAGTGATTCGTGATTCGTTGCAATCACGCTCGCCCTTTAAACTGGAATTTCGCATTGCCGTGAAAGACGGTATTCGCCATATCCGCGCTCTCGCCAACCGGGTACTGAATAAAGAAGGCGAAGTCGAACGCCTGCTCGGCATTAATATGGATATGACCGAGGTTAAACAGCTTAACGAGGCATTGTTTCAGGAAAAAGAGCGTCTGCACATTACGCTTGATTCCATCGGTGAAGCCGTGGTCTGTATTGATATGGCGATGAAAATTACCTTTATGAATCCGGTGGCGGAGAAGATGAGCGGCTGGACGCAGGAAGAAGCGTTAGGTGTTCCACTCCTGACGGTGTTGCATATTACTTTTGGCGACAACGGACCATTAATGGAGAACATTTACAGTGCTGACACCTCACGTTCCGCGATTGAACAAGATGTGGTGTTGCACTGCCGAAGCGGCGGCAGCTACGACGTGCATTACAGTATTACGCCGTTAAGTACTCTGGACGGCAGCAATATTGGTTCGGTTCTGGTGATTCAGGACGTCACCGAATCGCGCAAAATGCTGCGCCAGCTGAGCTACAGCGCCTCCCATGATGCACTGACGCATCTCGCCAATCGCGCCAGTTTTGAGAAGCAACTACGCATCCTGCTGCAAACGGTAAACAGTACACATCAGCGACATGCACTGGTGTTTATCGATCTTGATCGCTTTAAAGCGGTGAATGACAGCGCCGGGCACGCCGCTGGCGACGCTTTACTGCGCGAACTGGCGTCATTGATGCTGAGTATGCTGCGCTCCAGCGACGTGCTGGCGCGACTCGGTGGCGATGAATTTGGTCTGCTGCTGCCAGATTGTAATGTCGAAAGTGCGCGTTTTATCGCTACACGCATTATCAGCGCCGTGAATGACTATCACTTTATCTGGGAAGGACGTGTACATCGGGTAGGTGCCAGTGCAGGGATTACCTTGATTGATGACAACAATCATCAGGCGGCTGAAGTGATGTCGCAGGCTGATATCGCCTGTTATGCCTCCAAAAATGGTGGACGGGGCCGGGTGACGATTTACGAACCGCAGCAAGTTGCCGCACATAGCGAACGGGCGGTGATGTCGCTTGATGAACAGTGGCGGATGATTAAAGAGAATCAGTTGATGATGATCGCCCACGGTGTCGCTTCGCCGCGGATCCCGGAAGCGCGTAATTTGTGGCTGATTTCACTTAAGCTCTGGAGTTGCGAAGGCGAGATTATTGATGAACAAACATTTCGTCGTAGCTTCAGCGATCCGGCACTTAGCCATGCTCTTGACCGACGGGTATTCCACGATTTTTTCCAGCAGGCCGCAAAAGCGATTGCCAGTAAAGGCTTAAGCATCGCCCTCCCCCTTTCCGTTGCCGGTTTGAGTAGCGCCACGCTGGTGAATGAACTAATTGAGCAGCTGGAAAATAGCCCTCTACCACCACGGTTATTACATCTGATTATTCCGGCAGACGCGATTTTAGATCACGCAGAAAGCGTGCAAAAACTGCGGCTGGTGGGATGTCGGATCGTATTCAGTCAGGTGGGCCGCGATCTGCAAATCTTCAACTCGCTGAAAGCGAATATGGCAGATTACCTGCTACTTGATGGTGAGTTATGCGCCAACGTGCAGGGAAATTTGATGGATGAGATGCTGATTACGATCATTCAGGGGCACGCTCAGCGGCTCGGGATGAAGACCATCGCCGGGCCAGTCGTTTTACCCCTGGTGATGGATACGCTTTCTGGCATCGGCGTCGATCTGATTTATGGCGATGTGATTGCCGATGCCCAACCGCTGGATTTGCTGGTGAATAGCAGTTATTTCGCGATTAACTAAGGGAGCGTTTGCCCATTGCCTGATGCGACGCAAACGCGTCTTATCATGCCTACAAATCGCTCATTCCCCAGGCCGGATAAGGCGCTCGCACCGCATCCGGCGACCAACGTCATGCTCCGTCTGGTTGCCAGCCATCCGTATACCAGATATGCAACAACGCATAAGAACGCCAGGGCTTCCAGCGCTCGGCATAACGGCGGATTTGTGCCGGTGTCATTCCCGGAAATCGCTGTTTAATCAGATAATCATCCGGCAGAAAAACATCTTTCGCCTGCCAGCCACGCAAAGCAAAATAATTTGCAGTCCAGCGCCCGATACCCGGAAAGGTTTGCAGCGTTTTCATCGCTTGTTCTACGTCGCCCGGTATTGTCATTGGTAAGGTGCCCTCCAGCGCCGCATTTGCCAGATGAATCAGCGCCTCTGCCCGTTTCAACGGCATACCTAACGCTTTTAATGCCTGCGGGTCGGCTACTGCCAGCCGCTGAGGCGTGGGGAAGCAGACATATTCCGGGTAATCATCCAGCCGTTCGCCATAAAGCTGTGCCACTCTGGCGGTCAATTTTGCCGCCATCGCCACGCTCACCAGTTGGCCTAAAATCGCCCGCACGCCCTGCTCAAAAACATCAACACAACCAGGTAAACGCAATCCGGGCCGGGCCGCGCCTAACTTGCCCAACGCACCGTTAACAATCTGCGGGTTACATTGCAGATCAAACAGGCGGCTCATTTTCGCCAGACACTCTGCGGCAACGGGTTCTAAACCTGCACTTAAATTTATGTGCAGAGTATTGCGGGCTATATCCGGAATAGCAGTCACCACGCCGCGATATTCGCCCACCGCCAGACTACGGGCATAAAAATCGTCAGCGACCGTTTCCACACCGCTCACCGCACGAGCGGCGAGAAAACCCAACATCCACGACCAGTCATACGGCGGCTGCCAGTTCAGGGTATACATCGCTTCTCCTTGTTTATCCGCTTTCAGCATAAACGTTATTCAGACGCTGCGCTTTGCTTTCACATTCCGGTTGTCGCGACGGCAACATTTCGCTAAAGTCACGCCCCTTCTTCACCGGCATGGGGATTATTTCGTGTTTATTGGTTTTGATTACGGTACAGCAAACTGTTCAGTGGCGGTCATGCGTGACGGTAAACCGCATTTGCTAAAAATGGAAAACGACAGCACGCTGCTGCCTTCAATGCTTTGCGCGCCAACGCGTGAAGCGGTAAGCGAATGGCTGTACCGCCATCATGATGTTCCGGCAGACGACGATGAAACGCAGGCGCTGTTGCGTCGGGCGATTCGTTATAACCGCGAAGAAGATATCGATGTCACAGCGAAAAGCGTGCAGTTCGGTCTTTCTTCACTGGCACAATACATTGATGATCCGGAAGAAGTGTGGTTTGTGAAATCACCAAAATCGTTCCTCGGTGCCAGCGGCTTAAAACCGCAGCAGGTAGCGCTGTTTGAGGATCTGGTCTGCGCAATGATGTTGCACATTCGCCAACAGGCGCAGGCGCAGCTGCCGGAGGCAATTACTCAGGCGGTGATTGGTCGCCCGATCAACTTCCAGGGGCTGGGCGGTGATGAAGCAAACACCCAGGCGCAAGGGATTCTGGAACGCGCGGCGAAGCGTGCCGGGTTTAAGGATGTGGTATTCCAGTACGAGCCGGTCGCGGCTGGGCTGGATTACGAAGCCACCTTGCAGGAAGAAAAACGGGTGCTGGTGGTGGATATCGGCGGTGGTACGACTGACTGTTCATTGCTGCTGATGGGGCCGCAGTGGCGTTCGCGTCTCGATCGTGAAGCCAGCCTGCTGGGTCATAGTGGTTGCCGTATTGGTGGTAACGATCTGGATATCGCACTGGCGTTTAAGAACCTGATGCCGTTACTGGGCATGGGTGGCGAAACCGAAAAAGGCATCGCCCTGCCGATTCTGCCGTGGTGGAATGCGGTTGCCATCAACGACGTTCCTGCGCAGAGTGATTTCTACAGTAGTGCTAACGGTCGTCTGCTTAACGATCTGGTACGCGATGCCCGTGAACCGGAAAAAGTGGCCCTGTTACAGAAAGTCTGGCGTCAGCGTTTAAGCTATCGCCTGGTGCGTAGCGCAGAAGAGAGCAAAATCGCCCTTTCAAGTGTAGCGGAAACCCGCGCCTCACTGCCGTTTATCAGCGATGAACTGGCTACGCTGATTAGCCAGCAAGGGCTGGAAAGCGCCCTCAGCCAGCCACTGGCGCGGATTCTGGAACAGGTGCAACTGGCGCTGGATAACGCCCAGGAAAAACCGGACGTTATCTATCTGACCGGCGGTAGCGCCCGTTCGCCGCTGATTAAAAAAGCGCTGGCAGAACAGTTGCCGGGCATTCCGATTGCAGGCGGCGATGACTTTGGCTCCGTCACCGCCGGGCTGGCACGCTGGGCGGAAGTGGTGTTTCGTTAATTGAAAAATGGCTCAGCAACGGCTTAAATCTGCCTGCGCCTGAGCCAGTTTTTCTGCCGCCTGACGTAGCGGTTCCATCAACGGCATGGTCCGTGCTGGCGCATGAAGGCGGAATCGCTGCAACTCTGTCGCACCGACAGTTAGCGCCGATTCCAGCCGATGTCGTTTGGCGGCTATTTTTGCCATTACCGCTTGTCTGTCTGCAGGCGTTATCGCTTCATTCGGCCTGAACACAAAACGGCGTTCACAGCTCGCTTTCCAGTCGATAACCGCCTGGGTCAGATGATCACCAAAACCTTTTACTTGCTTAACGCTCCGTCGGGTAACATCCGCTGCTGTTTCAATACCAAAGGACCGTAACGCCGCTTTACGCGCAGGGCCAACGCCGGGAACAGAGGCAACATCAATAAAAAATCCCTCCAGAAACTTCTGCTTCTGCCGTTCCCTTGCGGTGTCGTGAAGTGCTGCCAGAGCGCGTTTCTCTTCTTCCGGTAACCCGAGAATTTCGTCCTTCATTTTTTCGAGCATCGCCCGTTTGGCGATAAAACCTTCCAGCCCACCCAATTGTTGGATCTGGCTGACTAAATGGTCATAGTCCATTTTCGCACGATTAAATGCCTCACGGCGTTGCTGGATTTCTGCTTTGTACGCTTTGCTTGTCAGGCTGCCAATAATCCAGATAGCCGCCAGCACGGGAACCAAAATGATATAACGCGGTTCTGTCTGAAGGCCGCAAAGCAGCAGCGATAACCCTGACAGTGCGATCTCAATCAGAATGATGTATTCACGCCGTAACAGGCCTAAAGGAAGCGGCCTGCCAGTCGGTTGGAAATGATCGGGTAATGGCAATTGCAATGCTGGCGGTGCTACTGACGCCATCACCATCGCCCAGACTCTCACCAGCACAAAATCACCGCTGGTGGTAATGACCTCTTCGCCGAGATCAATAAAATAGATAACGCCTTGATTATCCAGCGCACACCATGGGCAGTCAGCCAAATGACCGGGATAAACATGCATTGCCGAAACGGTACATTTCTTTAACTGTTGGCGTAGTAAATCAAGTGCCGCTACCCACGCTTTTGCCGTCGGACGCCCGGTTGCCACGCCACTTTCCGTGAATGCCTGCTGAAACATGGCTTCAACATCGCCCGGTAACATCGACAGCGGAATCGATCGTGGCGGCGGTTTTAAACCACGTCGCTGATTATCTGACGCGTAGGCATAACGGAAATGGACAATATCCGTCTCCAGCGCATTACCCGCATCAGAGATAAGCGGTACACCGGAATAAGGATGCCGACCACCAAACAAGACGTGAAATATCAGCAACGCAAGGCCAAAATTATCGTGATTCGCGGTGCGTTCAAAGCCGACAAATGATGGCAAGGTTTGTAGCTCTGGCGGCGTAAAATGCGACACGCCGACTTCGCATAAATGCAGCGTGCCATTGGCGTTGATCTGAAAGGAGTCGCTATCAATCAACACCACTTTGCTGTCGCGACCTACCATAAAGCTGTTCTGGTTTACGTCACCCACGACGTGCCCGTGCTCATGAACCGTAGCAAAAGATGAAGCAATATTGCGCGCAACATAGAGTAGAAAATCCCACGCACAATGAGGGTAACTCTGGCGACGATGTGCCGGGCTATAGATCATATGAATCGGTTCTTTACCAGAAACTTTTGGCATCATAAAACCGATAACTTTTCCGCCTCGTCCACCGTGAAGCGTTGCCTGCGGCCAGGCGACATAATTCAACAACTGCGCGTCAGCTGTCGCAGCCATAAAGGCAAGTTTGTCCTGTTTTAAGGCGGGTGGCGGCGTGTGATAAATCTTTGCGACACTATCGACAAACTCCTCGATATCATAAACCGCACCTTCGCCGCCTTTGCCCAGTTCACGGCCTGGCGTAACGCACTCACCAGTAGCAGTATATAAAGTGGGTTTCATGGTAACCACATAGCCAGTGCCAACGTTTTATCATCATCCGTACGCTCGTTTACCGCCGGGCTGGACAAAAACTGCTTTAACAATTCAGGTAATAAATCGAGTTGTTCCTGCGTTGCTGACGCCAGCCCATTGAAAAACGGGGTAAAGAAAGGCACATGCGGAGAATTATCCAGCATATTTAACGCCAGTCGCTGAATACCATCCGTAAATGCTGCAACGTTGTGCGCACGCTCAGTGCTGGTGAAAGTTTCCAGTCTGGAAACGGCATCTTCATCGGTAATGAAGTGCGTCATATTGGCATATTCACCCACCATCGGCGTGAGCGGCAGTTGCAAACCGTGACCCAAATCTACCACCACGCCGCCATCGCCAATCTGCATAATCAAGGAGCCATTAGCTGATGAAATCAATCCCAAAAACGTGCAGGCAAAATCGCGAACCGCTAATTCTTTGGCTTCCGCCTCGGCAAAAAGTCGCTGACGAATGGTCAGCACAATGTCCGTTGCGAGAACATCATTAAGCCCCAATTCCCCGCCCTGCACTTTTTGCGACATATAAGCCATCGCTTCATTGACGGCGAGCATCGCACCTTCGCCTCCCTGCGAGGCGCTACCTGCGCCATCAGCGACAAATACCGACAATAATGGCTGCTGGTCATTTAACCAGGCAACCTGCATCTGGCAGGCATCCTGGCAAGGCAAGTCCGCGCTGATGTGCGACGTTCCAACGGTTGATGCATAGACCAGTCGCCAGCTCACACTGACGTCCAGCCTTTTGGCGCTTCCAGCACAACTTCCGTTCCCGGCGTGGAGCGGGAAACCGAACGCAGCGAACTGGATAACCAGCTAAACAGTTCACGGAATTGTAACCCCTGCAGAGACAAAGGCTGACGGACGCTGATTTGGGCCAGCGTCTTCATATCCGCCCCCTGAACACCGATGGAAAAGAAGGCAAACTTCTTATCTTCTTCCCCCTGAAACACTTTGTTGGCGGCAGCCTGCCACTCATCGGTTGGTGCGCCATCGGTGATCAGGAAAATCCACGGACGATAATAGGAAATACCATTGGCACGATATTCACGTTTCCGCTCCTCAACCATATCCAGGGCTTTGGTAATGGCAGCGCCCATTGGTGTATCGCCCTGGGCAAACAGGATGGGCGGGAAAAAATTAGCGGCGCTGGTAAAGGGTTGTTCCACATGCACCGGGCCGAACGTCACAATGCCGAGTTCCACTCTTTTTAAGGCCAGCGAATCGGCAAGCAGCTCATCGCGAAAGGTAACCAATCCGGCGTTAAGTTCATTAATGGGTCTGCCGCTCATCGAGCCAGAAACATCCAGCAGCAAAATGCAGGGGCAACGAGGTTCCGGGTTACTGGCAAAATCGCTGGTGGCAAACGTGATTTGTTCGCTCATAAGAAATCCTTTCTTAGAGTATTATTGAGATCCGGTATCATACCGACTGCAATAATGAAATAAGAGCAAACGAAGAAACTTTCAGAATTAGGCCCGGCGGCGCAGAAAATTTTGCTATTCGCCTCGCAAGAACGAAGAGCCGTCGATTGACACTAAGGGCGGAGTGACATAATTTCAGGAGTGAGGGTAGAGCGGGGTTTCCCCCGCCCTGGTAGTCTTAGTAAGCTGGCCAGCTAATGACTAAGAGCACCACAATGATGAGTAGCTTCATCATGACCCTTTCCTTATTAAAGGATGACAAATAATATAAATCACTTAAAAATCATCGCATTACACGAATCCGCGATTAAATAATAGACTGCAAAATGCGACAAAACTCAACATATGCAGTCACTATGAATCAGCTACTTAGATGGTATTAGTGACCTAAGACAGAGCATTAGCGCAAGGTGATTTTTTGTCCTCTTGCGCTAATTTTTTGACATAAAAACATGTGGCAGACTTTGCGTAACTCTGCTTTGCCACGCAACATCATCATGCATTATGGCTATGCCTAAACAGAATCAATAAGAATGACATATAAAAAACACAACTACTAGACAATTAACCACAAAAATGATAACAACTAATTTAGTTTGTACAATATAAGACTTCCCATCAAAAGTTCATCCATATGGATGACAAGGAGTTTATTATGCCAATTATAAAGAACTGCTTATCATTAATTGGTAATGCATTAAGAAACGAAACAACATCATATTCCCTAACAAAAACAGAACAGGTGGGAAAGATGTTAAATAGAAAAATAATCTCAACACCAACACCGGTGAAGCTATTATCATATCGAAATGCTGATTTAATAAAAGAAAACCACACTACAGAAAAAGTTTTATCTATTTTTAATATAAAACGGGATTTCGTTGCTGTAAGAATCCAAAGTAATCAGTTTACTGATTTAAAAAACAAGACAATTCAGGGTCATAAAGACACTGTCGCAAAAGTCATAGACTGGTATAACCCACAAAAAAACGCATTTGGTATCATGATGGGCACACCAAGACGTTCTGCTGATATAGCAAAGGAAGAATCCAGAAACGCTCTAAATTTCATGATAATGGAAAAGGATACATTTAATGAAAAGATACTTAACAGCAATGCTAATTTACAAAAAAAATACGGCACAACAGAAAATAGTAGTTGGGTATCGGCTTCTGTTGGTTCTCTTCTGGACAAAGGAGCCAAAGTATATCCAGATATATCATGCTCTCTGAGACTGGGAGAACCATTCATTATTACACTTCCAGAAACAGTCAGACTGGATGTTAATATCCACCCACTCAAAAAATGATCCTGAACGTTTTTATGCAGGCAAATGCGTCCACATCAAGGCTTCAACCTTGTGCTCTCCCCCTGTCACAGGATAAATTTGCCTGTAAAAATCAAACTCTCCCTGCTCATTACCAATACCAATCAGTTGAATGCAGTTGCCATCTACAATAAATTTTTCCGCTGACGTAACCAAAATAAAGGCTTCCGGATGTTCATTAGGAAAGGTGTTAGCAAGAGTACACTGAATATCCATCTCCAACAAAATCTCCTGATTATTAGCGTAAACTCATCGACGAAATCGTTACTATCCCCTGGGCACATATGTACCATTGAATACTACTGTTCTCCAGATTCTGATAATCCATGGCGAACAATAAGAACACTACAGCCGCTTTGCTGATTAGTTAGCCATAACGGTGAACTTTGCTGGATAGTTTGAGAAATATCATTTCGCCGGAGGCTTATACACTGATTACTCAAGCTTACAACTGCAGGTGCATCAAAGCGCTCCGGACTATCAGTATCACGCATAGCTGTAAACAGAATATAATCACTACCAGCCATATCATATTCCGTTTCTTTTAGTCTTAACAAGCCATCCTCTCTTGTAATATTAACTGTAATTAAAGATGTCTCATCATGATGGGCATAGCGCTGTGTATTAAGAATTAAATGCTCTTCCAGAAATTTTACAGGGTTACTACGTATTTCATTCATTATACACCGAAGCTCGGAACGATGCGGCACCAGAAAGTGCCCGATATTTTGTGAAATAATACTACTTACCTTGATTGTTTTCTCTCCTGCTCATGAAAAATAACTTGCGTATCATATTATTTTACCAACCACAGGCCCCGAATGCCTGTGGTGTTTTTACATAAACTGTCGAAAGTTAATATTGTTTCATTTGAAACATCTTAACTATCTTTTATAATAAAGCTTCCCCTTGCAGGGTCATATTTACACTCTTCTGGTTTAACAATCATTGATGGGGTTATTGGAGCTCGTGTCAGAGGGTGAACTGAACCGTCATTAACCACGCGAGAAAGTGCATCAACATCAAATAAAGTGCATACTGCTGAACTATCTGAATTTTTGACAAATACCCCTTCTTCTGGTGTTTCCAGTATAATTGGGCATCGAGTTGCATCAGAGGGACACTGGAGGCTCTCTGTTTTAACAGAAAACTTACATTGATATATTTTATCCTGAGGAGTCACTTGCGATTGTGTTTCACCTGCATCTGATCCTGAAAGAATACTTAACATTCTCTCGCCAAGAGCTTGAGGTCCACTATTAAACCCCACTAGCAATAAGTCAGTAAGTAATCCCCCGTTGTCACCGCTGGCCAGAAAGCGACCATCTGCCTGATCAAACACAATACTGACAGTTTCATTACCTAATCTAATTTCTCCGCGCCCATTGGCTGCAACTTGAGCACGAAGAACCTCCATTCCAAGGCTGAACGAAGATGAATTAATACCTGAGGTTAATGGCATAACAAAACTCCCTATTTTAATTTGAACTCCAGACTTAAATAGCTGTAACAAACATCGGCCTTATATGGCAACACAAAAACCGGAGCCGGACTCCGTTTTTTGTGTGTCTGGCTGCTCACTCCATCCTTTCAACATTCCGTCAGGTTGACATTTATAGGTTATAACGTCGGTATTACCGGCCACTCGATATCTGGCGCTACCCAATACGCCTATTGCCACCCACTGGGATGGGGAGACTTTGTCCAGCAACTGCAGTAGCCAGTATCCCGTCCCCACCGCTGACGTGGTGTATGACACACCTGTTGTGATTTTTTCCATCTGGTACATACCCCGTCTCCCGTTATCCGGAAGCTGACAACAATAAAAAGCCACCAGTTAATTCCTGATGGCCCTGATGCATAAACGTCATAATACCTGACTGTTATGATTGACAATAATGATAATGTTTATATAAAAAGGTTCCCGATGTGTGTTACATATCATTTCTCCACGGGGAATATCCCCACGCCAGCGCAGACTCTTTTACCCGTTCTCTTCTGCGCTGGCTCTTTTTTATTATGCTGCTGCATTTACCTCTGGCACCAGGCTTTCTATCTCAACACAATACGTGGTACTTCTTGTAACCAATATCATAACGATTAATCGACATAGAATTTCTCCCGTGTACAGGAACAGAGTTAAAAAGCCGGAACCGGAATCAAATCACAGGATGACCATCTGCCAGTGGCAGGTCATAAAAAAAAGGCCGCGCCATGCGCAGCCAGAACTCACAAGGAAAATGATAGAAGGAAATAACATTAGTGATGTACGCATGGCGCCTCCCGCTAAGTTCTGCAATGATCAAACAGAACTCGCTACGTGCCCTTAAAACTCGATCATTTAGCCCCTCCAAGGAGGATTCACCATGCGGTTGATTTTTTAATAAACAGTAAACAAAAAAGTCAAGAATTATTCATTCTGTTCTTTCATCATCGGCCACAGCAATACCACAATGCCGCAGACCAGAGCGCCATCAGTCAGTACCAACATTATCCTGCTGGTGAAATCCATCATCACCATCACTAAAAGCAGGATCACAACAGCAAGCAGACACAGTTTATAAAACAATGTTCAGAAAACGCATTCAGCATGCCTAAGGTTCTATTCCTACGAATAGCCAACTTGCAACTTAAAATATTATTTATGCAGCCAATTAAATTCTGGTCCTTACAATATCAACCTGAAGATTCTTATCTTGTGCTGATTGATAAATGACAAACCTTTTACTACCTGCATTGAAAGAAGTAGACAAAACCAGACAATTATCATAACGAGCAAGAACATAATACCAACCATCATTATAATTAATCATTTCATATTCTTTCTTAAACTGCGGTTTGTAATATCCTGTCAGAAATGAAAAAAGCCAGAAATATGCCACAAAAGCAATCATCACAATCTCAAAAAAATGTTTTTTTATAAATGGCTTATCATAGAAGCATGATACCGATAAAAATCGCCCATAAGATCTTATCGAAATTGTAACCGCCAGCGCAATCGCTGCTGACAGTAGCAAAAGAGGTACCTGAATCTTCTGTCTCAATATAGAAAACTCAATAATTGCCGGCACAAACAATAATTCCACAGCAAAATAAAGGCGAAATACATTTAGCTCTTGCATAGAATGTTTTCTTTTCACTGCGAAAAAGAATACAACACCAATACCCCAACCGATAAGAAATATAGCAATGACGATAACTGCAAAAAATAAACTTCTGGCAACATCATCAACACCTGCACCTACAATCCACCATGGGAAGCCGTAGTAAAAAGAAGTACCCCATCCATAGAAATAAGCACTCCCCCATCCAAGGCATCCCATGTAGGCAATAAAAAGTGAAGAACTCCTGAGCAGCGCACCATCCTTCATAACCACCCCAATACAAGATGATAACATTGGCTTACAACTCATAACAAAAGCAATTCAATGCCGTCAAGAGGTTACAGGCTAAAAAAACTCTATTACATTGCAGTCAGCATGTTTACTACACAAATACAATTCAGAGCATAAAAACTACTCGGCGGCAGGTTATTGAGACTCATCAATGACATGTAAAAAACGCCCATTATTGGTGTCAAGCTTCCCCAAAGTTATTCAAAAAGTCAATATTATGCCGTTAATATGTTGCCATCCGTGGCAATCATGGCGCTAACGTGTGATCGCATTCAAAATGTTGTCTGCGATTGACTCTTCCTTGTGGCATTGCACAACCAGAGCGTCATACAGCGGCTTAACAGTGCGTGACCAGGTGGGTTGGGTAAGGTTTGGGATTAGCATCGTCACAGCGCGATATGCGGCGCTTGCTGGCATTCTTGAATAACCGACGCCTTTACATCTTCCGCACTCTTTCTCAGCAAGTATCCCCCACTGCTCTGTTTTGGCTATATCAACCGCACGGCCTGTACCGTGGCAATCTCTGCATCTTGCGCCCGGCGTAGCGGCACTACGGCAATAATCCGCATAAGCGAATGTTGCGAGCACTTGCAGTACCTTTGCCTTAGTATTTCCTTCAAGCTTTGCCACGCCACGGTATTTCCCCGATACCTTGTGTGCAAATTGCATCAGATAGTTGATAGCCTTTTGTTTGTCGTTCTGGCTGAGTTCGTGCTTACCACAGAATACAGCCATTCCGAATCCGGCTTGTGATTGCGCCATCCCCATAGCAGCCATCACATCAGTACCGGAAAGAGAGTCAGAAGCCGTGGCCCGTGGTGAGTCGCTCATCATCGGGCTTTTTGGTGAATGAAATTTAGCTACGCTTTCGAGTCTCATGCGCCTTCTCCCTGTACCTGAATCAATGTGAGGTTTCCGCAGAACACTGCGCCAGTATCGATATACATCTGGTTGGCAAATTTGAGTGGTTTCACTGCTGGCGTATGACCAAAGATGAACGTGTCCGCGCCTTTGATTTCTTTCACGATCCCGTCTTGTGAGTTGCTGATTCGTTCGCGGTTCCAGATTACCTGCTGATGATCAACTGGCTTTCCAAACTCGTATTTATCACAAGGATAATCGGCGTGGCAGATGACATATTTTTTTCCTTTACTCACCAGTTCGATGATTAACGGAAGTTCATCTGCTTTATGGGCAAGAGCTTTAGCCAGAATTTCTTTGTCGTAATCGAGATTAAAGAACCAGCCACCGCCATTAAGCAGCCAGTGATTGACGTTTCCACGCTCTGATAAGCCATCAATCATCATTTGCTCATGGTTTCCACGTACAACTCTGAACCAGGGGAATGTGATTAATTCCAGGCATTCTACGTTCTCTGTACCGCGATCAACCAAATCGCCCACCGAGATAAGCAGGTCTTTTTTGGTGTCGAATCCTATCGTCTCCAGTTTTTTCATCAGGTTCGTGTAGCATCCGTGCAGATCGCCAACTACCCAAATATTTCGGTATTTGCTGCCATCAATTCTTTCGTAGATATTCATGCAACCTCACTTCTGCTATTTCGCAGGTCTTTGAGTTTCTGTTGGTACTCTGCCTTGATCGCCTTGCACTCTTCGACAGTCCAGCGATGGCGGTTATGGTTTGATTCGATTTCGTCTACTGCTTCCTGCCCGATTCGGTTAATCAGTTCGACGCGATACGGAACGAGATTTCCGCTTTTATGCTGGTTGCACACCACGCATTGCTTGTGAATATTGCGTTCATCAAATCGGAGTTGAGGTGCCGCAGCAGTTGTCCGGTAATGCCCGGCATCCCACTGAGCAGACGTGAGCGTTCCGCACGAGATACATGGTAAGTCGCGGTCTCTTTCTCTGATGAAGGCGTTTACGGCTTGTTGGGCTTGTTTAATCCAGTAACTGCGGGGCTTTAAGGCGAGTTTTCGAATCTTAAGTTTATCTTTCTGTTTCTGATCCTCTCGTCGTCGTTTCTTCTCTGCTGCTTTTTCCGCTTTTTCGCGTTCTTTACTTCGTCGTTCGAGTGCTATCTTGGTTCCACACTCTGGAGAGCACCACCACTGATTAGCGAATGCAGGGTGAAACCATTCCCGACATTCATCGTTTTTACATCGTCTTCGCGCTGGTTTAGCCATCATCTTCTTCCTCGTGCATCGAGCTATTCGAATCGCTCATCAGCTCTGCGCAGCAGTGCTCACACACGTGAACTTCCAGCACATGCAGCTTCTGACCGCAGTTAGCGCACGTTAAAGCTCGCTCGACGCTTTCTTGTTCGTAACTTCGATTTTGGTCAATCACCTTGTTTTCCTCGCACAATGTCTTAGCCACCGGATATCCCACAGGTGAGCCGTGTAGTTGAAGGTTTTTACGTCAGATTCTTTTGGGATTGGCTTGCGTTTATTTCTGGAGCGTTTCGTTGGAAGGTATTTGCAGTTTTCGCAGATGATGTCGGTGATACTTCGTCGCTGTCGTCTCATGCCGCCCTCCTGACGCCCTGCCCGATCGCCATCAATGTCGCTTTGGATACGGTAGTAAACATCCGTCGAGGACTGTAGTGGTCAACAAAAACTGGCCACCGCTTTAGAGTTTTTCCAGTATCGGTTTTCCGATTCATTTGGTGGCAACCCACCGTTATATTCGTGCGGCCTGAGCGCGTTGTAATACCCAACGATATAGTCCGTTATTTCATGGGCAGCATCGCTGAAGTTCATGTAACCCGTCACCGGTATCCACTCGTTTTTCAGACTCCTGAAGAAGCGCTCCATCGGGCTGTTATCCCAGCAATTTCCTCGTCGACTCAGACTCTGTTTGATCTGGTAACGCCACAGTAACTGCCGGAACTGCCTGCTTGTATAGTGGCTGCCCTGGACG
>ERZ772818.134-NODE-134-length-77981-cov-14.312745_pt1 | contig 77981 bp, 60 predicted proteins | sample MGYA00580837_ERZ772818 | MGnify/ENA primary metagenome ERZ772818 (study PRJEB29015, sample SAMEA2737671) | human gut metagenome | biome: human gut; feature: human-associated habitat; material: faeces | place: China | collected 2012 ...
GCGCTTTTTTAGGCTATTTATTATTTAAAGCGACGGTTGCCCTGAAGCTTGTTGCCAGCGTTGGCAACGGCTTTGGCGTCAGCTTTCATCTTGCCTTTGCGGAGGATGCTGTAAGCTACCGGTGCTGCGCAGAAGAGCGAGCAGAAGGTACCTACTATCACACCGAAGATCATGGCGAATGTGAACGAACGGATGGAGTCGCCACCGAGGAAGAAGATGCACAGGAGCACCAGTAAGGTTGACAGCGATGTCATGAACGTACGCGACAGCGTGGTGTTCAGGGCCTTATTGATGGTAATCTTGCGGTCTTCGAGCGGATAGAGCTTCATCATTTCACGCACTCGGTCGAATACCACCACGGTGTCGTTGATCTGATAACCGATAATGGTCAGCACAGCTGCTATAAACGACTGGTCAATCTCCATTGAGAAGGGGAAGAAGCCCCAGCATACGGAGTAGAAGCCAATGATGAGGAATGCTGTGAGGGCAACGGCAGAAACTGCACCTACGGAGAAGGCGATGTTGCGGAAACGCAGCAGGATGTAGAGGAACATGCAGACGATGGCGATGCCCACTGCCCAATAAGCATCTCTCTTCATGTCGTCGGCCACGCTGGGACCTACTTTCTGAATGGAGATGATGCCGTGGCTTTCGTCGGCAATGGCGAAGGCCTCTTTATCCATCACTTTGCCCTGAGCGTTGGTGAGTTCGGGCTGCAGTGCCTCATAGAGCAGAGCTGTTACCTCGTCGTCAACGTTGTTCTCGTCAATCTTGTAGTTGGTAGAGATACGGGCTTTGTCCTGAGTGTCGATGCTGATTACGCCTACGCTCACGGTGGGGTCGTTGGCCTTGTCCTGGAAGAATTTGGCCAGGCGGCTCTGCATCTCGGCGGTGTTGACGGGTTTCTCAAACTGTACCACATAGTTGCGGCCGCCTGAGAAGTCGATGCCCTGGTTCATGCCGCGGATTGCCAGCGAGGCAATGGAGATGACGATGAGTGTCAGCCAAACCACACTTGCCACCTTGGCGCGGCCAAGGAAGTTGTATTTGGTGTGAGTAAGGAAGTTGCGGCTTACGGGAGTGTCGAACGACATCTTGGCGTTGCGTCCGTTCTTGGTGATGAGGTCCATGGCGATGCGCGTCAGGAACACTGCGGTGAAGAAGGAGCAGACCAGACCTATGATAAGGGTTGTGGCGAAGCCTTTGATGGGACCTGAGCCGAACACGAGCAGGATAACGCCGGTGATGACTGAGGTAAGGTTGGAGTCGAAGATTGCCGAGAAGGCGTTGGAGTAACCTTCGCTGATGGCCTGACGCAGTTTCTTGCCGGCTTTGAGTTCCTCGCGGATACGTTCAAAGATAAGCACGTTGGCGTCGACGGCCATACCCAAGGCGAGCACGATACCCGCAATACCCGACAGGGTGAGCACTGCCTGGAAGGATGCCAGGATGCCGAGGGTGAAGTAGAGGTTGAGGATAAGACCTACGTTGGCTACCAGACCCGGGATGACGCCATAGATAAGAATCATGAAAATCATGAGCAGGAAGATGGCGACAACGAACGAGAGGAAGCCCTGGGTAACGGCTTCTGCACCGAGGCTCGGGCCGATAACGTTGTTGCTTACAACTTCTACCTTGGCGCTCATCTTGCCTGATTTGAGCACGTTGGCGAGGTCATTGGCCTCTTCGGGGGTGAAGTTACCGGTGATTTCCGAACGGCCGCCGGTAATTTCGTCATTTACGTTGGGGTAAGAATAAACGGCGTTGTCGAGCACGATGGCTACCGGACGGCCGATATTGTTTTTAGTAACGGTGGCCCATTCCTGAGCGCCGCGGTCGTTCATGGTCATGTTCACCACCGAGCCGCCGCGCATCTTGTCGTATTCCGAGGTAGCGCCTGTTACCACGTCGCCTTCGAGCTTGGGTTCACCCTTGAGGGCGATGAGCTGCCATACCGGAGTGGTTACAGGCTGGCCGTTGCTCTTAACGCGGGGCTGGCCGGTTTTTTCGTCATATACCGGCATTTCAAAGGGCTTCACCTCCCAGACGGCGCTGAAGTCCTGCTGCATCTTCTGCTGAGCCAGGGGCGAGTTGAAGATGGAGTCTACAATCTCTTTCTTGTTGGGCTCAACTATGGCGATAACGGGACTGCCCTGACGCACGTTGATGCCGAGTTCGGCGAAGTTGACTTTGTGAGCCGAATCAGCCTCAGCGTTCCAGGCATGTTCCAGAGCTGCAAGGTTAGAGGCAACCTCGTTGCCCAGATAAACCTCGTAGAACTCCAGGTTTGCGCTCGATTTGAGCAGGTCGGTAACACGTTCGGGTTCCTTTACGCCGGGAAGCTCGAGCAGAATCTGACCGTTCTTGCCCTGCAGCTTCTGAATATTGGGAGCCACAACGCCGAACTGGTCGATACGGGTGCGGAAAATGTTAAAGGCGGCGTCTACTTGTCCGTCGACCTGTTTCTTCAGCGCCTCGGCCACCTGGGCGTTTGAGGAGTTGGATTTGAGTTCGCCAAGATATTCGCCTTCTTTGGTAAACATACCGGCCATGTGGCCCGGCTGAATTTCGGCAGCGACTTTGTTGATGAAGTCGGGCTCGTCAGGCTGAGCACCTTTCTTTTCTGCGTCGGCGATGGCTTTGTTGAGCTGATTCAGCTGGTTGTCGCCGGCGGCGTATTGACGGAGGATGTCGGGTACGCTAATCTGAAGCACTACGTTCATACCGCCCTTCAGGTCGAGGCCCATGCCTATCTCCATCTGGCGCACCTGGTTGTACGTCCAGATGAAGTAAACCTTCTCGCGATCCAGAGAGTCGTTGAACTGCTTAAGGTACTTCTTGTACGAGTCATTGGTTACATCATTGGTCTTTGCTCTGCTCGCGGCATATTCCTCTGCTTTCTTCTCATAGTGAGATGTTACAAAAGAAAAAGAAATATAAAAACCGCAAATCAGAATCAAAAGGACTGCAATGGTGCTGATAAACCCTTTGTTCTGCATTGTTGTTGGTTAGTTTTATTTTATTTTTTATTGTATGCTTTGTTGAGCGCCCTGCCATCGTGGCACGACACCTATGACTTTCAGCCTGCAAATATAGCTCTTTTTTTTCAAGTAAGAATAATTTTGAGTTAAAAAAGCGCCGAATTTGATTCACATTGGAGAATATTTAGTACTTTTGGGCTCTGTTTCTGCGGCCGACGCCCTCACAGGCCCGTTTTTGGCCGCTGCAAAACCAAGCTATGAAGACAAGCAAGGCAATTTATATATTAATGTGTTGCATGGCCGGACTGATTGCCACGGGCTGTGCGTCGATTTCCACTCCCGAAGGGGGCCCGCGCGACGAGACTCCGCCGCGTCTGGTTCAGGCCAGTCCGGCGCCGGGGGCAACTAACGTGTCAGGCCGGCAGATGCACCTCGACTTCGACGAGTATGTGAACATCAAAGATGCTTTCACCAATGTGGTGGTGTCGCCCACATCGGCCTCACAGCCGCGCGTTACGGCCACCGGACGCCGCGTTACCATCCTCTTCACCGACACGCTGCAGCCAAACACCACATATTCCATAGACTTTGCCAACTCCATAAGCGACAACAACGAGGCCAACGAGCTGGAGGGTTTCTCCTACACCTTTGCCACCGGTCCTGTGCTCGACACCCTGCGCATCTCGGGCATGGTGCTCGACTCTCACACCCTTGAGCCGCAACAGGGCATCTTAGTGGGTGTTCACCGCTCTGACGCCGACACGGTGTTCAGCTGCGTGCGGATGGAGCGTGTGGCGCGCACCGACGACAAAGGCCGCTTCAGCCTCCGCGGCCTGGCGCCCGGCCGTTACCGCCTATATGCGCTCCAGGACCTCAACGGCGATATGCGCTGGGACAATCCGGAGGAGCGAATGGCGTTCTTCGACGACTGGATTGTGCCCACGGTGAAGGCCACAACGGTGAATGACACCATCTACAACCCCACAACGCTGCAGGTCGACACGGTGGTGGAGAAAGCCTCGGCGCTCTATCAGCCCAACGATATACTGCTGAGCGCCTTCTCGCTGGGCTACAAGCCTCAATATCTCAAGAAATCGCTCCGTGCCGACTCCACGCGCGTGGAACTGACATGGAACGCCACTCAGGCTGCGCTGCCTCCCATACGCCTGCTCAACGACCCGCAACGCCCCCTCTCTGACTGGGCCTTGGCAGAGGTGCGCGAGGGCAACGACTCGGTGGCGCTGTGGCTCAAAGACCCGCAGCTGATAAAGCAGGACACGCTGCGCCTGGAGGTGGAATACCTCACCAACATACGTCGCGACTCGGTGAAACTGACCGTGGACACCCTAACGCTTCTCTACAAACGACCCAAGCCGAAAGCGCTGAAAAAGGGTCAGACTCCGCCGGTGATTTTCACCGATGTTAAGTCGGCGGGCGCCACGCAGGAATATCCCGAGCCTTACATGCTGACCTTCGGCGCGCCCCTCGACACCATCTATGCCGACCGTATTCGGCTGCAACAAAAGAAAGACACCACATGGATAACGTCCGACCGACCCTCGCCTCTCCTGCTGCCTGCCGACAGTCTCAATCCGCGCAAATACAAGATTGACGGGCCATGGGCTTTCGGCGGCGATTACCGTCTGGTGATTGACACGCTGGCAATAGCCGATATTTACGGGCATTACGTCAAGCCTCAGAACCTGGAGTTCAAGGTGCGGCAGGCGGGCGATTACGGCACTCTGTCGTTCAATCTCAGCGGCCTGCAGGACATTCCGGCCTTTGTGGAGTTGCTCAACGGCTCCGACGTGCCCATCCGCACGCAGACGGTGACGAACGGCACTGTGTCGTTCACATATCTGCTGCCGGGAACGTATTACGCCCGCGTAATCTTCGACGCCAACGGCAACGGCAAATATGACACCGGCGATTACGACAAGCGTCTGCAGCCGGAAGCGGTGGCCTATTACCCCAAGAAAATCACGCTGCGCAAGAACTGGGACCAGAACCTGAGCTGGGACGTAAACGCCACTCCTGTGGATCTGCAGAAGCCTAATTCGGTGAAGAAGAACCGACCCAAAGCCAAACGCCACGGCAATGCCAACGAACAGTCGACGCAAGAGGAAGAAGATGAATATTTCGACCCCAACGAGAACCCGTTCGACCCCAACAGCCGGCGCAACAGAAACCGCAACGGCATCAACGGCAGACGCTGAGGAGGCTAAAAGCAATGAAAATTTTTCCTGAGAAAACTTTTATCGGTTGAAAGGTTTTTTGTAATTTTGCGCCTGATTATGGAAAGGGCAAGACACATATTCCGGCGCCTCGCGGCGGTTATGGCTGTTATGGCGGCAATCGTCGTCATGGCACCTGTGTGCCGTGCCCAGCTCATTGTGGAGCGCAACGACTCCATCGACCTCACCGACTCGCTGCGGCGCGACTTTGACAGCCGACCCTATTTCTCGCTCTACAAGGACAATTATTTCCTGGTAGGCACCGACCCTTTTCGCAAACCCACAGCCAACAACAGCGACGTCAAATTTCAGATAAGCATTCAGCAAAAGCTCACAAAGAGCGTCTTACCGCTTCATTCTTATCTGTTCCTGATGTACACGCAGAAAGTGTTCTGGGATGTGTTCAAAGAGTCGATGCCCATGCACGATTTCATCTTCAACCCGGGCATCGGCCTCAGCAAGCCGCTGTTTCACAAAAACCGCTTCATAGGCAAACTCACCCTGCTTATCGAACACGAGAGCAACGGCCGCGACTCCATTCAGAGCCGTTCGTGGAACCGTATCTCGCTGGGCTGCAACATCATCATCGACAAATGGCTTATGGTGCATGGCAAAATCTGGATTCCCATCATCGACGGCCAGAACAACCGCGACATCCTCAAGTATGCCGGTATCTGGCAGCACGGTGTGCAGATCACCTCACCCAACCGCAAGTTCTTCTGGGACATTACCCTGACAAAACGTGCGGGCTTCAATCTCAATTACAACGTGCAGCTGGATTTCGGGTGGAGGATGTTTAAAAAAGCCAATCAATTCTTCTTTATACAATTTTACAACGGCTATGGGGAGAATCTGCTTGACTACAACCAATTCCACCGGCGCATACGCGTGGGACTGGTGATTCGACCCAAATTTTTCTCTGATTTCTGATAATGTTTCAACTTACAGGTATATCACCGCTAATATGGGTGTTGCTCGCCCTTGGTCTCATCTTCGGCATCCTCTTCATCATCTTCGGGCCAAACCGCTACAATCAGCTCATACGCACCATCCGCTGCCAGGCAGCCAAAGCACCCGAATATGAGGCTGAGGAAGAAGAAATCCAAGAAGAAGAACAAAAACAAGAGCAGGAACTGGAGCCGGAAGATTCCGGGCATGCCGACGTGCCGCGCATCAGCGTGATAGCTTTCAGCACGGGGCGCACCGACGAGGTCGGCCGTTTTCTGGAAGCCATAGCCGCGCAGGATTATCCCAACATAGAGGTTGTGGTGGTCGTCGACGGGTCGGCACGTGAGGCGTCAAACCTCAGCGAGACATACGGCGAGGCTTATCCCAACGTCGGATTTACGTTTGTACCCCCGGAGGCCCACAACCTGAGCCGCCGCAAACTCGGCAACACAATAGGCATAAAGAAGGCCACGGGCGACATTATCCTCACCACCTTGACCAACATTGAAGTGACGTCAGACCAATGGCTTAGCCTCATGGCGTCGCAGTTCGGCGACGCGGCCACGGAGATAGTGCTTGGAGCGGCCTACATGGACCTCCGCCCGCTGCGCGGACCCAAACAATGGTACCGGCGTTTCGACACGCTGCTCACCACAGCACGCTGGATGCTGAGCGCCATTGACGGCAAGCCATATCGCGGCGACGGCGCCAACCTCGCATTCCGTCGCGAGACTTTCTTCCGCAACTCAGGCTACGGCAACAACTACTTCCTCCATTCGGGCGACGACGACATCTTCGTCAATCAGGTGGCCACAGCCGCCAACTCGCGCTTTATGTTCGCCCCCCAAGCCACAGTGTTGGTCAACTGGGGCGAGAGCACGCGCCGAATGTGGATAAACATGAAGGAACGTTACACCTTCAGCGCCCGTTACCTGGACAACAACCGCCGCGTGAGCCAAAGCCTGCTGTGGGCCGATTTGTGGCTCTACAACCTGCTGTTGGTGGCTGCCGGCGTCCTCACGGGCATTACCGGCAATCTGCTGATACCCATAATAGCCTTTGTGCTGCTGTTCGCCTTCCAGCTGATGCAGATAATGCTTTACCGGCGCCTGGCCACATGTTTCAGAAGCACACGGCTTTGGTTTGCCGTGCCGCTGTTTTACCTGCTCAAGCCCCTGGGCGACATTCTGTTCCGTCTGCGTTACGCGCGCAATGCCCGGTTCAACTTTACATACCGCCGCTAAATTCGCGCAGCACACTTTTAATTCTTTTTTCGACAGGGTCTTATAGGCCATGTCGATTTTTTTTTGTATCTTTGCAGGTGTTTTTGCTCAACGCGCAAACACACCTACGAAGACTATCATAATGGGAAATATAGAAGACATCAACAACAGCACAGAAGAACAAAGCCGCCATTACGCGGCCGACAATATTCAAGTGCTGGAAGGCCTTGAAGCAGTACGCAAACGCCCGTCAATGTATATCGGCGATACCGGCACACGCGGCCTTCATCATCTGGTATATGAGGTAGTAGACAACTCCATAGACGAAGCCTTGGCAGGTTTCGCCAATCACATAGAAGTAACCATTCTTGCCGACAATTCCATCCGCGTGGTCGACAACGGCCGCGGTATCCCGGTGGATATGCACCCCAAACTCCACAAACCGGCTCTGGAGGTCGTACTGACGGTGCTTCACGCCGGCGGCAAGTTCGACAAAGGGTCATATAAGGTGTCGGGCGGTCTGCACGGTGTGGGTGTGAGCTGCGTCAACGCCCTGTCAGACATGCTGCGCGCCGAGATTTGCCGCGACGGCAAAATCTACATGCAGGAATACAGCAAAGGCAAGCCCACAACCGAACTGACGGTAACCGGACAGGCCTCACACACCGGCACTACGATAACCTTCCACCCCGATGCCGAAATCTTTACGGAGACCATCTACGACTACGACACGCTGGCCAACCGCCTTCGCGACCTGGCCTTCCTCAACGCAGGCATCACCCTGTCGCTGACCGACGAGCGCGAACGCGACGAGGAGGGTAACCCGCGCAAACAGGTGTTCCACTCCGATGAGGGTCTGAAGGAGTTCGTGCGCTACATTGACCAGGGCAAAGACCCGCTGATTGCCGACGTCATTCACCTCAACACGGTGCGCAACGGTGTGCCCATTGAGGTGGCCATGACCTACAACACATCGTTCAACGAGAACATCTTCTCATACGTCAACAACATCAACACCATAGAGGGCGGCACGCACCTCACGGGCTTCCGCCGCGGCCTCACGTCGACGCTGAAGAAATATGCCGACGAGAACCATTTGCTCGACAAGCTCAAGAATGTAGAGCTTAGCAAAGAGGACTTCCGCGACGGCCTCACGGCGGTAATATCGGTGAAAGTGGCCGAGCCGCAGTTTGAGGGTCAGACCAAGACCAAATTGGGCAACAACGACGTTATGGGCGTGGTACAGACAGCCGTCAGCGAGGCGCTGCGCAACTATCTCGAGGAGCATCCCAAAGAGGCTCGCGTGATAGTTGACAAAGTGGTTCTTGCCGCTCAGGCACGCCATGCCGCCTACAACGCGCGCATGAAAGTGCAGCGCAAATCGCCTCTCGGCGGCGCCGGACTCCCCGGCAAACTCGCCGACTGCAACAGCCGCGACGCAGCCGAATGTGAGCTGTTCCTGGTGGAGGGTGATTCGGCAGGCGGCAGCGCCAAGCAGGGCCGAAACCCGCATTTCCAGGCTATCCTCCCACTCCGCGGCAAGATTCTCAACGTGGAGAAAGCCATGGACCACAAGGTGTTTGAGAGCGAAGAGATTGTGAATATGTTTAAGGCTCTGGGCGTAACCATAGGCACCGAAGAGGACTCCAAAGAGCCCAACATGAGCAAGCTCCGTTATCACAAAATCATCATCATGACCGATGCCGACGTCGACGGCGCCCACATCGCCACGCTGCTGATGACGTTCTTCTTCCGCCGCATCCGCCCCATCATAGAGCAGGGTTATCTATACATCGCCGCGCCTCCGCTCTACAAATGCAGCACAAAGGGCCGCAACAAGATAGAGGAATATGCCTGGGACGACCGCCAGGTGCAGCAGTTCATCGACCGTCATTGCGGCGGCGACAACAGCAAGATGGTGTTGCAGCGCTACAAAGGTCTTGGCGAGATGATGCCTGCCCAGCTGTGGGAGACCACCATGGACCCGGCACACCGACTGCTCAAACAGGTGCATATCAACGACGCCGCCGAGGCTGACCGCATCTTCTCCATCCTCATGGGCGAGCAGGTGGGTCCCCGCCGCGAATTCATCGAGTCGAACGCCAAGTTCGCCAACATCGACGCCTGACCCCCCACAAAAAAATACGATATTGAAAGCGACGCCAAAATGGTGCCGCTTTTTTATGATGACTAAGTCATAATCAGTCAGTGGAAACGTTAAGACGCAGCATAATCCATTAACGTTTGTTAATTATTGTTAAATAATCGGGAAGGGGTAAATTATTTTTTGTATTTTTTATAAATTTGCAACCGATAGTTTAGTTCTCCCGTTAAAAGATCGGCAGTCTATTTTTCACCCATATAGTCTGTTTCTCCTTTGCAAAATTTCGTTTTCACAAAACTATCTTAAAACAATTTCACTATTCACCCCAAAAACCTCTCAGCAGTATTATGAGAAAACTGAACGTATCAAAATGGCTACTGATAGCCATCATGCTGAACCTGACCGGCTCAATTGCCGCAGCCAACAACCCCCAACTCGCGAACTGGGTCAACAACATCGCCTACACCATCGTCAACGGAGAAGCCAGCGTAAGCGGTCTCAAAGAGGATGCCACGGAAATGAAAATTCCCGAGAAAGTAACGATAGACGGCACTCAGTACAACGTTACGTCCGTAGCGTCAAGCGCCTGCCGGGCTCACGCAACCCTGACCAAAGTATCTTTTCCTGCCACTATGCGCACCATAGGGACAGACGCATTCGCCGAGTGCTATGCACTCTCGGATGTAACCTTCAAGGAGGGCATCGAGACCCTTTCGGCTCGCTGCTTTACCAACTGCCGCAACATTGTCTCGCTCGATTTACCATCTACAATCACCTCTCTCGGCGTAGCCACGTTCGCCAAATGCAAGGCAGTGAAGACGGTCAACATGCCCGCAAGCCTGAAGGTGATAGGTGACTCGACTTTTGCCTACGACACCTTTCTAACGGACTTAACTCTGCCCGAAGGTCTTCAGACCATAGGAGCGTATACGTTCGCCAACGCCGGACTCACGAAAATCACCATACCGTCGTCGGTAACGAGCTTCGGTGTGGGTACGTTCAAAGGTAACACCAAAATCCGCACAATCTACCTTCGAGAGACTGTGCCTTCGCTGCCTGACTTATTCTGCTACGGAGCCTCTTCCCTGACCACCGTCTACGTAGAGAATTCCATGCCATGGACTCTCGGCTTCGCTAATATGAAAAGTATAGGCCGCAAAGCCTTCATGGGCACTAAGTTGTCATCTTCTGCAACCTTTGGCCCAGGTCTTGTAAGCATAGGCGACAGCGCCTATTATGGCACAAATATATCTTCCATAAACATTCCCGCCAACGTTAAGGAAATAGGCGACTACTGCTTCGCCAAATGTGTAAAACTCAACACCCTTTCGGTAAGTGAAGGCATAGAAGTTTTACCCACGGGTTTCATTGACGGCGCCACGGCGCTGAAGAAATGCTACCTGCCTCTCTCTGTGAAGGTAATAGGCGAAAATGCATTCCGCGGCACAGTGAAATTGGAAAATTTTGCATTGATTAACGGACTGACAACGTTAGGCGCCGGTTCGCTGTCGGGTATCGCCTTGTCCGAAATAGTTCTTCCTCCCTCGGTAACATCGGTAGGAGCGAATGCTTTTGCCGGCTGTACAGCTCTGCAGAGCGTGATCCTCGGCAACAAGGTAACCAAGATCAACGCCGGCATGTGCGCCAACGTACGTCTCCTCAATACGGTAGTGATTCCTGAAGGCGTAACGGAGGCCGGAGACACGGCTTTCGCCAACTGCCCGATGCTGACTAATGTGTCTCTTCCATCAACCTTCGGCCGCGGGGGTGCGGGTATGTTCAAATGCATCAATATAAGCTCTCTCAACGTAATGGCCTCAACGCCGCCTGAAATGGGTGAAGGGGCGTTTGAAGAATCTATCTACTCAACTTGTACCGTACAGGTGCCTGCCGAGGCTTTGGCCCGCTATCAGCAACACAGCTTGTGGAAGAAATTTGCCAAGTTGCAGTCGGCCCCGACTCCGGAATACAAGTATAAGATAAATAACGGCAACGCCACTATCACCGGCGTAACGCCGAGAACCATAGCAGTGGCCGAAATACCGACAACCATAGGCGATAACTGTCCGGTAGTGGAAATAGGGTCAAATGCCTTTTCCAGCAAGCCGAGCCTGCAGAAAGTAGTGATTCCGGCATCAGTCAAAAAAATTGGTTCAAATGCTTTCTCCAACTGTAAGTCGCTTTCATCGGTAACAATCAACGAAGGAACGGACACAATAGCTCAGAATGCATTCTTCAATTGCTGCGCTCTGAAGGAAATAACCCTTCCCAAAACTGTAAAATACGTAGGCCACGGCTGCTTCCAAAACGATTATTTGCTCGAAAAGGTAAATATACCTGAAGGGGTGGACTCATTGGGTCACAGCATCTTCATGAGATGCTACAACCTGAAACAGGTATCGCTGCCCTCCACCCTGAAGGCCATTCATATACAAGCTTTCTGTTACACATACGCTCTTGAACACCTCGACATTCCCAAAGGCGTAAATGCTATAGGTTATTTGAGCCTTGCATACACCGGACTCAGGTCAATAGCAATTCCTGACTCGGCCAAACGGTTCGGAGATTTTGCATGTGCCGAAAACATGTACCTAAAAAAGGCCACATTACCCGAAGGGCTGAATCAGATACCAGACTATTTCTTCAACAGCTGCAAAAATCTTGAAGAATGTAACTTCCCGTCGAGTCTTAAGGTTATAGGCCGACAGGCGTTCGACGAAACAGCCCTTAAAGAGGCAATCCTGCCCAATGGCCTGACGACCTTACGGGTCAATGCATTCCTTAACTGCCGCCAATTGAAAAAGGCCCGCGTTCCCGGTACCGTCTCCACATGGGAATCCACTACCTTTAGCGGCGATTGGAGTCTTACGGACGTTGAGCTGTGCGAAGGTCTCACCGAAGTGGCATACGGTGCATTCCTCGACTGCAACCATCTGGCACGCATCACAAGATACCTTCAACGGTGAAGAAGCTGGCATACAGCAGCTTCAACTGCGCAGGCTTGGAGGAAATCACTCTGCCTGAAGGCCTGATAACTGTGGATGGCTATGCTGTGTCGCGCAACAAGTTTAAGAGCATAACATTCCCTGCATCAGTTATCAACGTAGGCAACAACATTCTTGCAAACTCTCCAAATCTGGAGACCGTAAAGGTAGGTGCAGGTTGGAAGATAATCCCGACCTCTTGCTTCCTGAACTGCCCCAAGCTAACGACCATAGAAATTCCCGAAGGAGTAACGGAGACAGGCAACAACGCCTTCCGCCAGTGTCCGTCACTGGAGAAGCTCACCCTGCCGTCGTCTATTACCAAATGCGGCAACTATATGTTCTACCAAAGCACTAACCTGAAGGAACTCACCGTGCTGGCCACAACGCCTCCCACCTTCGGGGGAACAACCCCATTCCCGGTTGAGCTATACAGCTCCTGCACGCTGTTAGTTCCGGCATCCGCCATAGACCTCTACAAAGAGGCGGATATATGGAAAAATTTCAACACCATCAAGACGTCGGGCGTAACCGGACCGAATGTTGACGAGGCCGAAGACGTAGTGATAGCCATCTACACTCTAAACGGCTTCAAGGTGTCAAAGCCGGTGGGCGGTCAGGTTAACATATTCCGTTACCGGAGCGGCAAAACCAAGAAAGTATTCGTACCCGCTTATTAATTTGCACTATAGTCTCATATAATGAGAGGCTGTGTCATAATTCACTTATGGCGCAGCCTCTTGTTTTGAGGGGATTTGCAGAGGTGAGGGGAAAATGTTAATTTTGCGAAAAAGGAAGTATGGGCAAAAAGATATTATTGACGCTGACTTTTGCAGCGCTGACGTTTGTGGCGCTGATGGCTTACGGCAACCGCGTATTTTGCCGTTACTGCGGCTATAGCTCAAGCAGTGTGTCATCGCTGACTTCAGGGTATTGCAGCCGCTCGCCGCAGGGTGCTTACAAAGGGTATCATCAGCCGTATGCCGGCGGCGAACGTTCGCATTATTTCTGTCGTTACTGCGGCCATAAGTCGAGCAGTATCTCGTCGCTGACCTCGGGGCGCTGCAGCCGCTCGCCGTTGGGTGCCTACAAAGGGTATCACGAGCCGTATGCCGGCAATGAGAGCGGCAGTTATACATGCATTTACTGCGGCCATAAATCAAGCAGCATCTCGTCTTTGACGTCGGGGCGCTGCAGCCGTTCGCCGCAGGGCGCTTACAAAGGATATCATCAACCGCTTGAATAATGGCTTTGGCAACACATAAGAGGACAGCAGACCCCATGGAGCGTCTGCGCGAACTGGCAACGGCCCCGGTGGGCAAGTTGCTGCTTCGTTATTCCACACCGGCCATCATAGGCACGGTGGTGACGGCGTTATACAACATCATCGACTCGGTGGTGATTGGACACGCCATCGACGACCCCAACGTGGTGAGCGGCATCGCCGTAACCTTCCCGGTGATGAACCTGGCCACGGCATTAGGCATGCTCATAGGTACCGGCGCCGCCACGCGCATCAGCATCGTCATGGGTCAGAACGACAAGAAGCAGGCCGAGCTGATTTTAGGCAACTCCATTTTGCTGACGCTCATCATAGGCGCCCTTTATATGTCGGCCTTCGCTATATGGATTGACCCGCTGCTACATCTTTTCGGTGCGTCGGCCAACTCGCTGCCCTACGCGCGCGAATTTCTGCTGTGGGTGCTTCCGGGCATGGTGCTTATCAACGTAACGTTCAGCTACAACAACGTGATGCGTGCCACGGGCTATCCGGGGCGAGCCATGGCCACGAACCTTATAGGCGCCGGACTGAACGCTATTCTGGCGCCGCTGTTTCTGTTCGTCTTCCACTGGGGCATACGCGGCGCGGCCATTGCCACCGACCTCTCAATGGCTGTAACTGCCTTCTTTGTCATGGCCCATTTCTTCCGCAAGGACTCCACCCTGCGTTTCCGGCGCGGCACTTTTCACTTTGTGTGGCCGGTGATAAGGGCGGTGCTTTACATTGGCATGGCGCCGTTTCTCATCAACGTGGCCAACGCGGTCATCAACGCCATCATCAACACGTCGCTGCTGAGCTACGGCGGCGACAATGCCATAGCGGCTGTGGTGGTGTTCAACCGCTTCGTCACCATCTTTATTTTCATCGTTATAGGCATTTGCCAGGGTATGCAGCCCATCTTGGGCTATAACTACGGCGCCCGGAGGCTTGACAGGCTGTGGCGCACGCTGGCCTTGGCAGGCGGCTCGGCACTGGCCGTAACCACCGTGGGAGCCGTGGTAGGACACTTCGCGCCAAAGCCCATAGCGCAGATGTTCATGCAAGATGAGCAACAGATTGAATGTGCCATCAACTGCCTGCGAATCACCACCTTAGGCTTCTGGATGGTAGGTTTCCAGATTGTGGCCACCAACTTTTTCCAGTCGTTGGGAATGGCCGGCAAGGCAGTCTTTCTGTCGCTGACACGCCAGATAATCTTCATGATACCGCTGCTCTATATCCTGCCGCCCCTTTATCAGCTCAACGGCGTGTGGTCGTGCTTCCCGCTGTCGGACGTGGCCGCCAACATAATAGCGTCGCTGATGCTTATGTGGCAGATAAAACGCATAAAATCAGCCACCTCAACCCTTACGCCGCATGATTGAGCTGCCCGCCACCTTCGCAGCCGGCATACGCAGCAGGTTGGGCGAGAAAGAGGGCGCCGCACTGCTGGCAGCCCTCGACGGAAAGCCCGTAACGTCCGTGCGCCTCAATCCGGCCAAACGTGCCACCCTGATGCCCGACGCCAAAAGGGTGGAATGGGCGCCCGAGGGGTTCATATTGCCCCAAAGACCCGTCTTCACACTCGACCCGCAATGGCATCAGGGGCGATTCTATGTGCAGGAAACGGCGTCGATGTTCGTGGGGCGCGTGGCGGCGATGGCAGCAGAGGAACTGGGGCAGGAAGCGCTGAAAGTCCTTGACCTGTGCGCGGCGCCGGGAGGCAAGACCACGGCGGTGGCCGACGTGCTGCCGCAAGGCTCGCTGATGATAGCCAACGAATATGTGCCCAAGAGAGCCGATATCCTGCAGGAGAACCTGATGAAATGGGGCACCCCAAACACCATTGTAACACGCGGCGAGACCAAGACACTCTGCCAAAGTGCGGAAGGATGGATGGATATGGTGATAGCCGATGTTCCCTGTTCGGGCGAAGGGATGATGCGCAAAGAGGAAGAGGCGCGACGCCAGTGGACACCGGGACTTGTGGAGAGCTGTGCTACCCTGCAGCGCGAGATTGTAGCCAACGGTGCGACGGCGCTGAGGCAGGGAGGGATGATGATTTACTCCACCTGCACCTTCAACGCCGAGGAGAATGAGCGCAACGTGGAGTGGATATGTGCCAATTTGGGCTTCGAGGTGGTGGATATAAGCGCCATAACGCCTTCGCAGGCACGGAGCCACGGAGCGGGTATTCATTTCTATCCGCACCTTAGCGGCTCCGAAGGGCTGTATGTCTGTCTGCTGCGCAAAACCGGGGCAGAGCGGCGCTTCAGGCTCCCTAAAGTGAAGAGCAAGGAGGTAAATTTGCCCGAATGGTTCGCCGGTCCGGAGCAGGCTCTTACCGAACGCAACGGCGTTATCTATGCGCTGAGCCGGGAATATCTGCCCATAGCCGAAGCAGTGAAGCGGCAGACGATGTCGGCAGGCACTCCGGTGGCAACTCCCGGCAAGAGAAGCTGGGAGCCTACCCACGAACTGGCAATGAGCCGTCTGCTGCGCCGCGAGGCCTTCGCAACGGTGGAATTCGACCGCGAGGAGGCACTTAAATATCTGAGCCTGCAAACCGGCTCGCTGCCGCGAACATTTGCAAAAGGGCATTTGTTAGTTATGTATCACAACGAGCCCCTGGGATGGATAAAGAATCTCGGAAGCCGTTACAACAATCTCTATCCGCGTCACTTGCGCATAAGAATGAACATAACATGAGCCCGAAAACACCCGTTAAGACCGCCAAATATCCCGTTATAGGCATGATGTGTACGGTGTGTGCCAACACCGTGGAGAAAGCCATTCAGGCTGTGCCGGGAGTGGAACACTCCGACGTGAGTTTTACCAATCAGACTGTTTTGGTAGACTGGAAGCCGGGAGAAGAGAACCCGGAGCTGCTTGCCGAGGCTGTGAAGAAGGCGGGTTACGAGCTGATATATACCAGCGACGAGGCTGAGGCTCTGAAGGAACAGGACCGCCGCGAGGCAGCGCGCTACCGGCGACAGAAGATGCTGGTGCTGATAGCCTGGGTGCTGACGCTGCCCATTGCCGTCATCTGCATGACGCACCTGTTCCACTCGGCGCTAATAGACTGGCTGACAGGCGCTCTGACGCTGATTGTGATGCTGGTGTGCGGCAGAAGCTTTTACGCCTCGGGGTTCCGCAATCTCATGCGCGGGCACGCGTCGATGGAGAGTCTTGTGGCACTCTCCACCACGGTGAGCTTCCTGTTGTCGCTCTTCACGCTGATATGGCCCGAATACTGGCGCAGTCAGGGGCTTGAGGCGGCGCTCTACTTTGAGGGAGCCGCCATGATAATAACGTTTGTGCTTACGGGCAAGCTTATGGAGATGCGTGCGCGTCATTCGGCCGGTTCGGCGCTGCGCGGACTGATGAGTCTGCAGCCGGAAGTGGCGATGCTGAAAACGGGCGCCGCGCATAAGTTGGTGCATATCAAGGACTTACACTCTGGCGACGTGATAATGGTGAAGCCGGGCGAACGCATACCGGCCGACGGCACGGTAGCAGACGGCGACGCCTACGTGAACGAGTCGATGCTCACCGGCGAGACGATGCCGGTGCATAAGACGCCCGGCGAGCCGGTGCATGCCGGCACGTTGCTGCAGAGCGGCAGCATAGACGTCAAGGTGAGCAAAACGGGCGCTGCAACGCTGTTGGGCGCCATCATTGAACGTGTGCGTCAGGCACAGTCGAGCAAAGCCCCTGTGCAGCGCCTCGTTGACCGCATCAGCGCCTATTTCGTGCCGGCGGTGATAGCCCTCGCGGTGATTACCTTCGCCGTATGGTGCATCTGCGACCCTGAACACCTGGCCACCGCGGTGTTGGCGGCTGTGTCGGTACTGGTGATTTCATGTCCCTGCGCCTTAGGGCTGGCAACGCCCACGGCGATAACGGTGGGCATGGGTCGCGGCGCTCAGAAGAATATGCTTTTCCGCGACGCCACTGCGCTTGAGCTGCTCAGCAAGGTCAATGTGCTGTGCGTTGACAAAACCGGCACGCTGACCTACGGCACCACCGTAGTGGAGGATTTCATGCTCTCTGCCATCGGCACGGACGAAGCGGCTCAGGTGGTGAAAGCTCTTGAATCGCGCAGCGAGCATCCGCTGGCCAACGCTCTGACGGCATGGGCCGGAGAGCATGGCGCAAAGGAGGCCTCGGCAGCCGATTTTCAACAGATAGCGGGCGCCGGTGTGGCCGGGAAGGTGGCGGGAGCCGACTACACGGTCTGCTCGCTCGACTATGCCGCCACGCTGGGTGCCGAATTGACGAAAAAGGAGCAGGAATTTGCAGAAAGTATGCAGCGACAGGGGGCCACGGTGGTGGTTCTGCTCAGCGGCAAGAGGTGTTTGGGCTTGTTTGCCATCTCCGACCGTCTGCGCCCGGAGGCGGCGCCGGTGATAAAGCGTCTAAAGGAGATGGGCATAGAGACCATTCTGCTCACGGGCGACAGCGAGGCTCCGGCGGCGCACATTGCCCGAGAGGCAGGCATCGACAAGGTGGAAGCGCGTATGCTGCCGGCCGACAAGGCTTCGTTTGTGGCCGGGTTGCGGCAGCAGGGTAAGTGCGTGACCATGTTCGGCGACGGCGTCAACGACGCGCCGGCGCTGGCGGAAGCCGATGTGGCCATATCAATAATGAGCGGCACGGACATTGCCATTGATGTGGCAGGACTAACGCTCACCGACGGCACCATTGCCGACTTGCCCAAAGCGGTGATGCTGAGCCGCAAGACGCGGCGCGTGATAAAGGAGAATCTCTTCTGGGCATTCATCTACAACGTCATCGGTATTCCGCTGGCTGCAGGGGTGCTGTATCCGGCGTTCGGCATCCTCCTCAACCCCATGATGGCATCGGCCGCAATGGCGCTGTCGTCGATTTGCGTAGTGTCTAACTCGCTGCGCCTCAAGAAGTTAAAAATATAATCCCATACAACCATGTTGAAATTCAAAACCAACGCACGCTGCAGCGGATGCAGCAATGCCATAATAGGCGAACTGCAGCAACTGGCTCCGGCCTCCGACTGGAACATCGACCTCGAGTCGCCCGACAAGGTGCTGACGTATAAGGGCACAGCGGCGCTGACACCCGAGCAGATAATTGAATATGTGGGCCGCGCCGGCTTTCAGGCATCTCAGCTTTCCTGAAAAGGGAGGGGCAGGATATGTCGTCTGACAGCTGGGACTCACGCACACGTCTGTTGCTTGGCGATGAGAACGCCGACAGGCTCAGAGCCGCCACCGTAATGGTGGCTGGACTGGGCGGCGTAGGGGGTTATGTGGCCGAGGTGCTGGCACGCAGCGGTGTGGGTAACCTGATACTGATAGACGCCGATGATGTGGCGCTATCGAATCTCAACCGCCAGATAATCGCCACTCACAACACCGTGGGGAGACCGAAGAGTGAGGTGTGGCGAGAACGTCTGCTGAGCATCAACCCCGACTTGCACGTTGACGCCCGGAGGGAATTCATTACACCCGACAATGTGGGTCTGATGCTGCAGCCGCGACCGGACTTCGTGGCCGATGCCATCGACACGGTGGCGCCGAAGGTTGAGTTGATGCGCCGGTGTGTGGAGCAGGAGATTCCGCTCATCAGCAGCATGGGTGCCGGAGGACGTTTGGACCCCTCGCAGGTGTGTTACGGCACTCTTGCCACCACGCAGGGCGACGGGCTGGCGAGGACGCTGCGCACACGGCTGCGCAAGATGAACGTGGCAATAAACAACATAGAGGTGGTGTGGAGCAGGGAGCTACCCGAACGCCGAGCCGTGATAGAGCTGATGGAGCAGAACAAACGGTCGTCGTTCGGCACCTTGGCCACCATTCCGGCTCTGTTCGGCATCTATATGGCAAATAAGATAATTCGCGAAATTACAGGCATTTAACGCTCATGGAATCTATATTACAGCTGAATCATATAAACAAGAGCTACGGCACGCTGCAGGTGCTCAAGGATGTAAGCCTCACGGTGAACCGGGGCGAGCTGCTGGCCATTGTGGGGCCGAGCGGCGCCGGAAAAACCACGCTGCTGCAGATTGCCGGCACGCTCGACCGCCCCGATACGGGTTCCGTGATTTACGAACAGGAGGAGGTGATGCGTCTGCGCGACAGACGTCTGTCGGCCTTCCGCAACGCCAACATAGGCTTCATCTTCCAGTTTCACCGGCTGTTGCCCGAGTTCAGCGCTTTGGAGAATGTGATGATGCCGGCGCTGATAGGGGGTCAAAGCAAACGCAAAGCCCGCAGCCATGCGGCCGAACTGCTTGAACTCATGGGACTCTCGGACCGCGCCTCGCACCGGCCGGCTCAGATGAGCGGCGGCGAATGTCAGCGCGTGGCGGTGGCAAGGGCGTTGATAAACAACCCCAAGGTGGTACTTGCCGATGAACCTACCGGCTCGCTCGACTCTGCCAACCGCAAGGAGATGCAGGAGCTGTTCGCATCGCTGCGCCAGTCGCTCGGTCAGACGTTTGTGATTGTAACTCACAGCGAGGATTTGGCCGCCATCGCCGACCGAACAATAGCTATGGCCGACGGACGGATAGTTACAAACTCAGCCGTTACGCTTTGACAACTTGAATCAACTCTGAATTAACCCATAATAGAAATATACATCATGAAGATAGTAGTGCTCGACGCATCGCCGGCAAATGACGGCGACCTCAGCTGGAAAGGCCTTGAGGACCTAGGCAATCTGACCATTTACTCGCGCACAGCGCCCGACGAGGTTGTGGAACGCTGCCGCGACGCAGAGGCCGTTTTCTCTAATAAAGTTGTGCTAAATGCCGAAATAATAGCGGCTTTGCCAAAGCTGAAGTTCATTGGCGTGCTCGCCACAGGCTACAACAACATAGACATTGAGGCAGCCCGTAAACATGGCGTTACGGTGTGCAACGTGCCGGCCTACAGCACCGATTCGGTGGCTCAGCTGGTGTTCGCGCTGCTGCTTGAGGTAACCAACCGCGTGTCGGATTACAGCGCCAGTGTGAAACGCGGCGACTGGGCCAACTGCCCGGTATTCAGCTATAGGCTCGCGCCTATAACAGAGCTGAGCGGCAAGACGATGGGCATAATAGGCTTCGGCAACATAGGATTGCGGGTGGGTACCATTGCCAAGGCTTTCGGCATGACGGTAATCACCAACTCTCAGCGCGACCTGCCCGAATGGGTGGAACGGGTGAAGCTCGACGAGCTGCTGAGCCGCAGCAATGTGGTGTCGCTCAACTCGGCGCTGACGCCTAAGACTCATCACATTATAAATGAGGAAACGTTGGGGCTGATGCGCCCGGATGCCATACTCATCAACACGTCGCGCGGAGCACTCGTCGACGAAGCTGCTCTTACGGCCGCGCTGCGTCGCCGGCAGATTGCAGCTGCCGCAATCGATGTTATGGAGCAGGAACCGCCACGAGAGGACTCGCCGCTGATGGAGTGCGACAACTGCTTCATCACGCCCCATATTGCCTGGCAAAGCACTGAGGCTCGGCAACGGCTGATTAACATCTCGGCAGAGAATCTGCGCGCCTTTGTGGCCGGAACGCCTCAAAACGTGGTGTCGTGAAAGCGCCGATTTTACCGGCTCCTCTGCGTCCGGGCGACAAGATAGCGCTCATCACCCCCGCCACGGTGGTGCGCGAAGAGTATGTGGCCGCCGGGGAAGCCGAGATACGTCGCCGCGGTTACATGCCTGTGCGGATGAGCCATCTCACTACCGGCGGCGACGGCAGGTTTGCCTCGTCGGCAACTCATCGCCTCGTAGACCTCCTTGCCGCGCTGCAAGACCCCGCCATAAGGGCTATTTGGTGTTGCCGCGGAGGCTACGGCTCCGTGCAGATGATAAGTCAGGTGCCCCTCTCCACGGTGCAAATGAGTGCCAAATGGCTGATAGGCTTCAGCGATGTCTGCGCCCTTCATTCGCTGTGGCTGAGAACCGGCGTCAAAGCGCTTCATGCCCCTATGATGCGGAGGCTGAAAGACCGCCCAACTGACGAAATCTCAGATCTCATCTTTGCCATCCTCGGCGGTGCCACACACACCTCCTTCTCCGGCGCCATTCATCCGCTGCAACAGTGCGGCACCGCCTCGGGGCGACTTATTGGCGGCAATGTCTCTGTGCTCGGCGACCTGGCCGCCACGCCGTTCGACCAGGCAATGCTGATGGCCGACGAGCCTTTCATTCTGATGCTGGAGGATGTGGGCGAGAGTCTGAGCAGGCTGCAACGACGCCTCTGGAGGCTCCGTCTCGCCGGGGTAATAAACCGCGCAAGCGGCATCGTGGTGGGTCAGTTCGCGGCTTGCGGCAACGGGGTGAACTTCACCTCTGCCGAGGATATGATTGCCGAGTTGCTGGCAGAATGGAACATTTCATGTCCCGTAACGTACAACTTTCCCGTGGGCCACGACGACTGCAACGAGCCTCTGATGATTGGCGCCCGAACTACCCTGCAGGTTGACCCCTGTTTCGTATCGCTCGAACAAAATTACATCAGCTAAAACCATAGTTTGGTAAAGTATTATCAGCATTTCAAAAAGATTCAGGTTATTTACTTTACTTTAACACAGGATATTGTCTATCTTTGCATCAGAAAAAACAAACAAACAACACAGATATGAATCCCAACGATCCCAACACTCGCCCTATTTATCCGCAGCAAGGACCTTCACGTCCTACTGTACCTGCCGGCGCGCAGAATGTCAACAAGAGCAATAACGCCGCACGCTTCGTAGCCCTTGGCGGCGCAGGTCTGGCCGCACTCTTCGGCGGCGCATACGCAGTGTATGCCGCCACTCACAAAGATGACCCCGAGATAGAGGCTCCCGACACCGATTTCCAGGAAGAAGAGATAGTTATCGGCGAACCGGCTCAGCCCGCTGCGGCAGCTCCTGTAACTCCTGTACAGCAAGTATATCACTCACAGCCTGCTCCTACTCCCGCACCCACACCTCAGCCTCCCACGCCGGAGCCTCCGACGCCTCCTACTCCTCCCACACCGCCGGAACCGCCGACACCTCCCACACCCCCTACTCCCCAGCCTCCCACGCCTACCCCTCCCACTCCCCCCACTCCTCCCGAACCGGAAGGCGTTGAACCCATGGCCTTCATTGACGAGGAAGGCAAGCTCTGGGTAAAGACCGAGGAAGGTGTTTACATCAGCGAAGAAGGCGACGTATGGAACGACAGCCTCGCCGACCAGCATGTGGTTGTGGCAATAACCACCGACGGCTCAAACGTTTATGTACGTCAGGACCTGGATAGCAACACTTACGCTTTATACCCCGACGGCGAAGAGACTATAGAGGTGATTCCGCCCAAGACTGTGGAGCAGATAGCTCAGGCGCAGGAAGATGATGTGCTGCCCGAAGATGACCTGGTGGCTATCGACGACACTGAAGAGGGTCATGGAGAAGAGGGCGCACATGATGATGAGGAGGAAGAAATGGTGGTTACCGAGGAACTGCCGGAAGAAGAACCTGTGCTCGTGGCAGAGAGCGATGATGATGAGATAATCACCGAAGAGTTGCCGGCAAACGACCCTGACATCCTGACTCCTGACGGCAATGATGAGATAATCACCGAAGAACCGGAACCGGATGGTCTGGCAGAGTACAACCCTCAGGACGACATCATAGACTGCTCTACGGAAGACAACAATCTCGACATTGACACCGAAATAGTATAATCTGCAGTAAACAAAAGGCCGCATCTGCCGAATCTCAGATGCGGCCTTATTCATGCCCTTTATCACGGTCTTCAGCCATCTCTCTACACTCTCTTTTCTTCGCTATTATTCAAATTTATTTTATATCTTTGCAAAAAAATGAATTACTATACCCGGCTATCCATAGAATTGGCTACCCAACGAGATTATCTTGATCAATTGTTCAAGGTCTATCCTTTGGCTCCGGATACAATCAGAAGCATAAATGAAACACTTTGGGACAATATCGAAGACAGCTACCGCCAAAATGACAATGACAGACTAATCAGAACACTGCTGAAATTAAAATTATTCCCTGTCAAAGACAGTTATGTATCCTTTCTACGCCACGACAAGGATGCAATTGAAAGAAATCCGCAAACAGTGAACCGGATATGCGGCAGAATAAAAGAACTCGGTCTGGAAAAATTATATGAAAGAATTACTGAGCCAAAAGAACCCAACAGACAGATAGGGCCATTGTTCAGAAGATGGATATATTCAGGCGCTCTCGGTTTAAATCCCGTGGCTGAAAAAACCTTTTTGTCGAACAACGATAATGCTATTCTCTCAGGCTCAGATTCTATTCTCAAAAAATTCGCCGCCGAGAAATTAAACTTCAAACGAGACGATGACAAAGGATTTGACCTGATTTGTCGCTTCAATCAAAAATATGTTATCGGCGAAGCCAAATTCATCACTGATGAGGGAGGCCATCAAAACGGCCAATTTCAGGACGCTTTAAAAATACTGAAAATACACTCAAAACCCAATATTATAAAAATTGCCATATTGGACGGAGTTTTGTATATTCCAGGCAAGAAAAAGATGTACAACGCCATAACATCGGAAAATATCAATGTAATGAGTGCTTTATTGCTCAGAAACTTCCTTTACAGTTTATGATTGACAACAACATTCTTATAAAAGGCGATAATCTTTTGGGTCTGCAATGGCTGCTCGACAATGGCTATGAAGGCAAAATCGACTTGATTTACATTGACCCTCCGTTTGCCACAGGAAACTCTTTCGGTATTGATAAAACAGGCAGAGTCGCAACCATCAGTCGTTCTACGGATGCCATAACAGCATATTCTGATTTCCGCAAAGGGAAAATTTTTATTGAATGGTTGAGAGCAAGGGTAAGGCTCATGCACCGGCTTCTTTCAGAAAAGGGCTCCTTTTATCTGCACATCGATTATAAAACAGGCCATTACGTAAGGGTAATGCTTGATGAAATTTTTGGAATGAATAATTTCAGAAATGACATCACACGTATCAAATGCAGTCCAAAAAATTTTCATCGAGTGGGATATGGCAACATCAAAGATGTTATATTCTTTTATTCAAAAAGCGAAACCCCTGTCTGGAACGATGTGCAAATACCATGCTCAGACGAGGACATAGCCAAACGTTATACTAAAATCGACAGCAAAGGACGCCGCTATACCACAGTACCTATTCATGCACCCGGCGAAACTAAATCGGGGAAGACAGGTTCCTGCTTCAAAGGCATTTATCCTCCTAAAGGACGTCATTGGCGTTGCCCGGTGGAAGAACTGGAGAAACTTGATGAACAAGGGTTAATTGAATGGTCAAAAAATGGCAACCCCCGCAAAATAAACTACGCCGACAAACATCTTACTAAAAAACAACAGGACATCTGGTATTACAAGGACCCTGTCTATCCAATTTATCCCACCGAAAAAAATCTTGATATGTTGAAATACATAGTTGCAAATTCATCAAATCCGGATTCAGTGGTTTTGGATTGTTTTTGTGGCTCAGGTTCAACGTTATATGCCGCCCAGACGCTGGGACGACAATGGATTGGCATTGACCAATCGGAAATTGCCATCGATGTTACAAAAAAACGTATTGGGCAACGGAATTTGTTTAATTCTGTGCCTTACTATTATATTGAACTGTAAAATAACTCGGTGACCAAAAAATCAGAGTGGTGCACCCCCCCCGGTCTTGATCAGAGGCGGATGAAGGCGACGCTCATGTTGGCAAGCTCGCTGCCGTCGGCGCCGGTGGAGGGCAACAGGGTGATTTCCATGCGCAGCTTGCCCTGCTTATAAACCACAGCCTGAACGTCGGTGTTTTCACTGGCAACGCCGGCTTCGATGATGTCGGAATCGGTGAGCCCTACGGCCTGTGCTATATATACTCTCAGGTCTTCGGCCTCAAGGGCGCCCGCTTCGAGGTTGCGCATCACTACCCTGTCCGGTCCTTCCACTATCAAATCCCAGACGCCGGGTTTGCCGTCGGCAGTGTGATAGAGGGCGTTTTTCTGGCCGTCGGTGAAAATGCCGTGGAAATTGTAGGTGGAATCGAGCTTCTCGCCCATGCGCAGAGCTTCGGCCAGCGAGCGACTTGTCATGGCCACGTCCATAGAGTCGAGAACCTCGGGTGCGGGCGGAGGCGCCACCGTCTTCACTTCCACCACTTTGCGTTTTTCAGTCTTACCGCAGCCTCCCACAAACAGCAATGCCGCGACACCAAGGGCAAAAAGCCCCGCAATAAATATCCGTTTCATGTCCAGTATAAAAATACCTTTTGGAAATTCGCCGCAAAGTTAAGTCTTTTCTGCCAAAAATTGTTATATCAGCAAAGGGTATTTGCACACCCACCGAAATTTTTGTAAATTTACGGCGTCGATACCCGACTGAAAAACATACACAACCACATTCTACAGATATGAAGAACTTGTTTTTAGGGCTCCTAAGCGCTTTATTGGTGCTGACAGGCGCCACGGCTGCCTCAGCAGCCAAACCCGCAAAAAAGGGTAAAGCAGCAACGGAGGTAAAAAAGACTTGCGGCGGCTGCGACAGTACTACGGTAAAGCATCCCGACTGGCTCAAGAATGCCGTCATCTATGAAGTGAATCTGCGTCAGGGCATCCCGGGTCGCAACCTCAAGGGTCTGCAGGCTCAATTAGGAAGGCTGAAGGACCTCGGCGCCGATGTGCTGTGGCTGATGCCCATGCACCCCATCAGCCAAGTCAACCGCAAAGGCACCCTCGGCAGCTATTATGCCGTGGCCGATTACCTGAAGATAAACCCGGAGTTCGGCACCATCGACGATCTGAAAGCCGTGGTAAAAGAAGCTCACAACAAGGGCATGAAGGTAATCCTCGATGAGGTTTGCAACCACACCGGCTGCGACAATGTATGGGTAAAGAAGCACCCTGATTTCTACGCCAAGAACGACAAGGACGAGAAATACGGCCCCTTCGACTGGACCGACACGTATCAGCTCGATTACTCCAACCCCAAACTGCGTAAGGCTATGAAAGAGGCGCTTATCTACTGGGTGAAGGAGGCTGACATTGACGGCTATCGCTGCGACGTGGCCGGAATGGTGCCCACCGACTTCTGGGACGAGGTACGTCCGGAGCTTGACAAAATCAAACCGGTGTTCATGCTTGCCGAGGCCTCAAAGGCTGACCTTACGCGCAATGCCTTCGACGCCGATTACAACTGGCCCATGAAGGATGTGTTCAACGCCATTGCCGCCACTCAGGGCGCCAATACGTATGCCGTAGAGAAGAGGCAGGCTCTCCCCTACCGCAATGCGCTGAGCATCGACACGCTGCTCAAAAAGCAGCACTGCGAATACCCCAAGGGTGCCTTCAACATGAACATGATAACCAATCACGACCTGAACTCTTGGGAAGGCACGGAGTTTGACCGTCTTGGCCCGGCCACCGGCGCTTTTGCCGTGCTGAGCTACACTCTGCCGGGTCTGCCGATGCTCTATTCAGGCCAGGAAGTGGGCTTCAACCATCCGTTTGAATTCTTTGAGCTCGACAGCGTGCAGCCCAATTACAAGGCCAACGGCTTCACCACTTTCTATGAGGTGCTGAATGCCTTGCGCCACAAGAATCAGGCTCTGTGGACGGACGCCAACATGGCTCCGATGACGCGTTACGCCACAGCCAATCCCGACGTATATGTCTTCACGCGCGAGCGCAACGGCCAGAAGGTACTTGTGGTTGCCAATCTCAGCGGCAAGGTAACGCGTGTGGAATTCACCGACAAGACTCCCGACCCAAAAGGCATGGTTAACATCTTCAATGCCACCGAAGAGGCGCTTCCCGAGATTCTGCAACCCTGGGAATATCGCGTCCTCTCAACGCCTCTGAAATAATCAGACTCAGATATACAGAAAGGCGGATGCAAGAGCAATGCGTCCGCCTTTCTGTTGTATGGTGCTGAAGAAGAAGTCTGCTTACAGCGTTTTCAGGCGCGGAAAAGCGTCGATGAAGGTCTCGACCGAGGCATTGAGAATCTCAACGCCAATATGCGCCGCGTAATCGGCAATATGGTGATAGCTGCGGAAGGCGATTGTCATGCTTCCCAACACATCGTGCAGCCTGAGGCCCTCATATACCGAGGCCACGCGTTCATGTTCGGCGTTATTGTCTTTGTAGAAATGGGGCTGTATCGAAATCACGCGGTTCTGCTCGTCGACACTCAGCGTACGCGTCCATGTATGGTCAGCGCCTACAATAACGATGCGGCGGTAACCGAGCCTTATCCCGGCCATAATTGAGGGAATGAGCACGTTGCGCGGCCGGGGCATTGCCAAGCCTCTGTCAAACAATATCCGGCTCACTGAGGGGAAGCCTTCAGCAGCAATCATATTAAATGGCCTCAAACGCCACATAGAGCCTTTCTCAGCCCATTTCACGGCGCGGGTATGCTTTGCCATTGCCACGGGCAGATGAAGCGTCAAAGGCCATTCTGCGGCCTCCAAGGCCTGCCACATCTGCTGCACATTCGGGTCATCCCCTCCTTCAAAGAAATGGGGGTCGGCAAGGACGTAATGCGCAGGCTTAAGCTCGGTGAAAAGGGGCGTTTTTGCCGCGAAGTTCACCGCGAGCAGGTCGTAATTCTCCATTGCCTCGCGCTGCGTCTGCAGTGTTTGGTTCAGCGAAGGGCCGTTGCCTAAAATCAGCAGGGGGCGCTGAGGAGCCTCCTTCACCCTCGGAGCCGGTTTGCGGGCCTTGAGAGCCACCGCTGCCAACGATTTCAGCGTGGCGCCGAGCTGCGTTGCGCCTTTCGATATACAGTCACTCGTCTTCATACGGAAAATCTGTGTCTGTGCGTCCTACCACGGCTGCCGTGTCGTGAAAACGGAACTCGGGCAACGCATCGCGCAGACGCTGTGAGCTGAATGTGAGGGATGCGGTGCGACGTTGCAATTCCTCGCTGTTGACAATCAAACCGAGGAAGGGTATGGCATCGCCTATGCGAGCGGCTAATTTTGCCCATTTCATCGGTAAAAAGAATGGTTTTTTGGCTCTGCCGCGATTATTTCCCATGGCCATGGCCAAGTCTTGTAAGGAGTGCGAAATGCCGTCAGAGACGTTGTATATGCCTCCTATGGGTGCTATGAGAGGTACCAGACGGGCCACATCGTAAGCCGTCACAAGGCTCACCTTGGCGTCGTTGTCGCGGATGTTGAAATATGAGCCGGTAAGCACCTGTCCTGCCATGCGCTGTCCCCACCCTTTCATCTCTTTGCCAAACATGGTTGCCGGGCGCAGAATTGTACAAATAGTGCCGCTTTCACCGCACTTTTTCTGCACTTCCTCCTCAGCCAATACCTTTGACTGGCCCACTTTATTGCCGGTCCACAAATGGTAATCTTCCGTGATGTCGGTGCCCTCTGTCTTGCCGTAGACAGCCGTGGAGCTAATATAGACAAATTGCTTCACTTTTACTTTGCTCAGAGCCTCAAGGAGACGCTTCGTACCTTCCAGGTTCAGGCTGAGGGCATGGCTCTCTTCTTCGGTGCCGGCGGCATGCACCACAAGGTCTAAGCCGGATGAAAAAACATCGGTGAAATCGGGCGTTTCCTTCTCCAAATCACATTTTATCTCACACTCTTCGCCACGTCCCAAACGGGTCAGGCGGCAGTCGCTGAACTGCTGTGTGAGATAGTGTCCGAGCAACCCGGAGGCGCCGGTTATGAGAACGTGTTTCTTATCACTGTTCATGGTCGTTTGTCTGTGTCTGCCTGTTATGGCGATATAGCGGATGACAGCGCATGAGTTCCTGACGGAGCATGCGACTGTCTACGTGTGTGTAAATTTCTGTTGTGGCCAAAGAGGCGTGCCCCAACATCTCCTGGATTGCCCGCAGGTTGGCGCCCCCCTCAAGCAGATGGGTGGCAAAGGAATGGCGCAGTGTATGCGGCGAAATCTTCTTACTGATACCGGCCGCCTCTGCCAGTCGGCTCACGATATAAAACACCATGACGCGCGTCAGGGGCTTTCCTCTGCGGTTCAGAAAGAGAAAATCCTCATATCCGGGGGCTTCGGGGAGCTCTGCGCGTTGTTCCAGATATTGCGCTGTTGCCTCAATGGCAGCCGGTGAAATGGGCACCAACCGCTCTTTGTCGCCTTTGCCTCTCACCAGCACCAATTGCTCGTCGGGGTGATAGCATCCCAACCGCAGCGACACGAGCTCGCTTACGCGCAAACCGGAGCCGTAGAGCATCTCCAGGATGGCTCTGTTGCGCGGGGTCTCGCGTTTTGATGGGTCGAGGGCCTGCATCATGGCCTCAATCTCTTCCACCGCCAGCACATCGGGCAGCGAACGGGGGATACGCGGTGTCTCGAGAAGTTCTGCCGGTGAGGCCTCCACAACGCCTTCCATGGCAAGGAAGTGGTAGAAGCACCGCACGCCGGCAATGGTACGGGCCAGTGTGCGCGGCGCTATGTTCAGCTCGCCGAGGAAGCCGGCAAACTCGTGTAAATCGCGCAGGGTAGCTTCTGTGAGCGGGGTGCCTGTGGTGTCGAGAAACTGTCGCAGATGGGCCACATCGCGCAGATATGCCTCGCGCGTATTGGCGCTCAGGCTCCGCTCAAGCAGCATATAATCGGCAAAGCGGTCTATGTGCAGGTCAGGATCAGAAACGGTATTCATAAGCCACAAACCGCACTTTGCTGTTGGGGAAATAGACCATGGCACGTTTGCCGAAGAAAAGCACGCCAGTGGGGGTCTCTTTTCTGAATTGGTCAAGGAATGGTTTCGAGGGATTGAGCCACACAGCGGGAGCATCGGCGCCGGGCTGTTCGTTCTCCTCCATGATTCGGGGCACCGTCCCAAACCGCCACTCAAAGCGCTGCAGAGCAACAGCCAACCGGGGCATAGCAACGGGTTTGAGCAACCCTTCGTCGTAATATGAATAACCTCCGGGCAGCCTCAGCACCTCGGTGGCCAGCATATAGGCGTAAGGCGAGTGTATGCCATACCCTTTCAGATGGCGCAAGGAACGCAGAAATTGCATCAGACTGCTCATTGGTGGAAAAAATGAAGACGGGGACACGGCCGTCGACAGCGGCAATGTCCCCGTCAGAAAAGTTATTTTGCAGATTTTTTGCTTTCGGCTTTTGCCTTCTTGGGCGCGGGGGTCTCTTTCGCTGTCTCCTCCTCCGCAGCCGCTTTTTTGCGCTTACGCAGGATATGGAGCACTACTAAGGCCAAGGCGCCGGCGCTGAACAGATAGACGAGTATCACGCCTACCACCGACAGGGTATTTGTTGTCTCAAGTGCTTTGGGAGCAAACACAAATTCTATGTGGTGGTTGCCTGCCGGCACATTCAGGGCGCGCAGCACATAATTCACGCGACCTATCTCAGCCGGTTTGCCATCGATGGTAGCTTCCCATCCGTCGGGGAAATAGACTTCGCTAAATACGGCCACGCCACCTTTTGCGGTGCGGGCATTATAGCTCAGCTTGTCGGGCGAGTAATAGCTCAGCGTAATGGTGTCGCCCGGGGTCTTGGGCTGCGACGTGCCTAAAATCTTGCTGAAGCTTTGATCGGCCACAGCCTTGTTTGCCACATCAAGGCTGTCGAGGGCTATCATCTCGGCCTTAGCCCCTTTCACATAGTCAACGCCGTTTACGAACCATGCGTTACCCATGGCCTGCGGGTTCCGCTCATATTGGTCGCCGGCCATGAAATACTTGGTATTGAGCATGTTGAGCACAGCCATATTGGGACCTTGCGGCGTGGCTATCTGATGCGTCAGCAGGTCGTTGTAGCGGGTGAGCTTGGCGGCGTGATAACCGCCTACCGTCTTATGAAAATAAGATGAGCGGTAGCCCATGAAGTCCTGCATATCGGCAACACGGTAATAACCGGTATCCTTGAGTATGGCCAGGTCAGCCTGAGTGGGCACGAATTCCTGAGCCTCAAGGGGTTCATTGAAGCTCTCGGAGTTGACGTAGCGTCCGTTGACGGTGAAGAGGTCGATGAGCGTCAGAGCCGCCACAGCAAGCACCATCACCTTAGGCCGTTTGATGACGTTGAAGAGATAGAGGAACACCACGGCGCATCCCAAGGCGATGAAGCAGAAGGAGCGCATACAGTCGGCGCTGACCATATCCATACGCACCTGCGTTACGGCACGCATCAGGGCGCCGAACTGCTGGTCGTTGAGCTGCACGCCGTTCTGGGCCAGCCACATCTGGTCGGGGTCGTTGCCCGACATGCCGCTGCCGAAGACCGACGGGCTCATCCATCCTATCAGGCATATCAGCAGCGGAAGGCCCATGACGCCGTAATAGAGCCACGGGTTCTTGCGGAAATGCTCGCGTCCGTCCTTGCGGCTCATCTGCACCAGACACAGCACGGCAAGCAGCGGAAGGGTGAACTCCACTATCACCAGTATCGACGACACGGTGCGGAAGCGGTTATAGCCGGGAATATTGTTTGCCCACCATTCGGTGAACCACATCATATTGCTGCCCCAACTGAGCATGATGGCGAGTATGGAAGCCACGAAAAGCGCCCATTTCATCGGACCTTTTACTACAAACATAGCCAACAGGGCAAGTACCAGCACAAAGGCGCCCACATATACCGGGCCGTTCGTGCCGGGCTGCTCGCCGAAATACTGCGGATAGGCCTGCAGCAGCTGATATTCCATTGGCGAGATGACGCCGTTGTTATACAGCTCCTCGGCTTTCTCTGTCTCGGCCAGAGTGGCGGGTGCCAGAGAGCCTTCGGCGGGCTTCACGCTGGCGCCGCCCTTGACGTTGGGGATGAGCAGCGAGAAGGTCTCGCCTTTTCCGTAGCTCCAGTGAGTCATGTAATCGAGCGAAAGACCGCCGTTGCCGTTGGTGGTAACCTCTTCGCCCTGCATGGGCGGCAACTCAGTGGCGTTGCCGCGAATGGTCTGCTTGGAATAGGAATAGGTGTTATAGAGCGAAGGTGAGTTTACTGCCAAGGCCACCACACCTGCCAGCACCATGCAGCCGGTGGCGATGCCCCAGCGTGCCGTGGCGTGATGCTTCACGGCGCTCCACAGCCATGCCAGCACCATGCACAGAATCACTATCATGAAATAATAGCTCATCTGCGGGTGATTGCTCATGAGCTGCAGCGACCCGAACAGCGATGCCACCGCCAGGCCGCCAAGATATTTGCCTCTGTAAAGCAGCGCGATGCCGCCAATGGTAGGCGGTATGTACATCAGCGCCATAAATTTCCATAAATGGCCTGCGCCTATTATGATGATGAAATAGGTGCTGAGGCCCCAGGCAATGGCGCCGAACAGCGAGTCGCTCCATTTTATGCCCATGCACAGACACATAATGAAGAAGCCAATCATCATGCCGAAAAGCAGATTGGCAGGCGCCGGCAGCCACAGGGTATAAACGCCCTGTACCCATTTCAGGGCTGCATCAGAGGGATACGAGGGCGAAATCTGATACGTGGGCATACCTGAGAAGAGAGCATTTGTCCAGCGAGGCTGCTCACCGGTCTGCTCCTTCCATATCTCCCCCTCGTGGCCTATGGCTTTACCCTGCTGCAGGTCGCTTTGCTGCATCACGCGCCCTTCCACATCGTCGGGGTAGAAAAAGAAAATGGCTACGACTGCCAATAGCAGCGCAGCCATTAAGGAGTAGATTACCGTCCGCTTCATTTCAAGCTGTTAGGGTCAAGCTGAAGGGTAATCGGGCGACTGATGCTCTGCTCCAGGGAGATGAGCGTTTCAGTTTCTGTAACACCATGAATGTGCTGGATGCGGTCGTTGAGGAGCTCCATCAGGTTCTGGTTGTCGCGGGCATAGACCTTGACAAGCATGGAGTACGGGCCTGTGGTGAAGTGACATTCTACCACTTCGGGGATGTTTTCGAGCTCGCCCACTACCTCGCGGTACATGGAGCCTTTCTCAAGCTTTACACCTACGTAGGTGCAGGTGTTGTAACCGAGCTTGCGCTGGTTAATCAGGTATCCTGAGCCAACTATGACTTTCATCTCTATCAGACGCTGGATGCGCTGGTGGATTGCTGCCCGTGATACGCCACATTCCACGGCTACGTCTTTCGACGGAGTGCGTGCATTGCGCATGATGATGTTCAGGATTCTGCGATCTAAGTTATCTATCTTTTCCATTTCAAATCGTAGTATTGTAGTTTTTCGATTGCAAAATTACTCAAAAATTTTTAACCGGCAATGTTTTATCAACGGAAAATTTAGCATTTTTTTCTCCTTCACCTATAAAACATTCCGTTTTTCTGAATATCGGGGGTAAAAAGGGGCTGCAGAGGACGTGTCAATTTGTTATCGGCACGTTCTCTGCGCCGATTTTTATTTGCCTTTGCCCAGATATTCCAGGGTTACGCCCTGAATGATGAAGCTGTCGTTTTTGATTCCGAGGCCGCGGGCGCTGCCGCCGAAGATGTCCTCAGGCGTCATCAGAATTGAGATTTCCGAGCCACCTTTCACACCGAGCAGAGCTTTGGCAAAAGGATAGCTCATGGGCAGCGTTTTGCCCAATACCACCGGGGTGGGTACAAGGCCATACTGAGCCAGGTCGCGGCCGGTTGATTCCACCGGATGCGTGGAAACCATTATCGAGTCGCCTTGCACTATGGCATTGCCTGAGCCTTGTTTTATCACTTTCACGTAGAAGCCGGAAGCTGCTTTCTTATAGCCGTTTTTCTTGGCGTAAGTCTCCATGGCGGCGGTCATATCCTTCTTGCTGGCTGCTTCGGCGCGATTTGACAGCGCTTCCATGGCGAAGTTCAGGTCGCGGGCGGCCTCGTTGACGCCGCGCACGCTGTCGCCACAGTAGGAATATTTATAGCCCTCGTTGAAGAGCTTGGCGTTGAATTTGAATTCCGGAGTTACCTCCTGCTGCTGCTGAATCTGCTGTGCCAGACGCACGCCTTCAACCAGACCGGCGTTGTAGGCTTTGTCTTTGTCTGACGTGCTGTTGCGCAACAGCTTCAGACCCTCCTGATAGCCGCTCCAGAAAGCGTCAGCGTTCTCGGCATTGTTAAGAGTGGTGTCCTGACCTTTCAGCTGCATCATATTGCCGGCCATCATCTGACCCAGGAAATAAGATATTGAATCGGAGGATGTGGCCAGATTGGCTTCTGCCGGCGATTTCGGTGTGCCGGAGCCACAGGCGCTGAGCAATGCTGCCACACAGAGGCCGCATGCAGCTTTTGCTAAGATGTTATATCGTTTCATTTTCATTTATTAATATGGCGTCAGACCCTCGGGCTCTCGGCGCCACTTATTATCTATGGTATTTATTTAGCCTCGTCGTTGACGGGGTTGCTCTCCTGAGTTGGCTGAGCGGTGTCGGTGTTCTGCACCTTCTGCAGCAACGAATCGCGGGCCTCTTCGGCCGATTCTGTTTCGGGAATCACCACCTCTACGGGTGCCGAGCCGTCAGACTCGGTTGTCTCTGTGGTGCGTCCTTTGCAGCCTGCAAGGAGAGCCGTGGCCAGTATCGCGGCCGCCGTTAACGCTAAAGTCTTTTTCACTGTCCTATCTTTACAAGCTTAACGTCGAAGATAAGCGTTGAATTGGGAGGAATCACGCCGGGGATGCCGCGTTCGCCGTAAGCTAACTTGCCGGGGATGCGGAAACGGTATGTGGAGCCCACGGGCATCAGCTGAACACCTTCCGTCCAGCCCGGAATCACCTTGTTGAGCGGGAATGAGGTGTATTCCTCGCCGCCGTGATTGGCCGTGGCGTCAAAGATAGTTCCGTCGGGCAGATAACCCGTGTAGACCACGCTCACCACGTCGTCGGCTTTCGGTTTGGCGCCTTTACCCTCTTCAATCACTTGATATTCGAGTCCTGAGGGGAGCTTCTTCCACGTGCCGCTGTTGACGTCGTTGGCGGCTGTCAAATCATTGTTGGCAGTCGGGTCGCCCGTTGCTCCCGCTGTTTCTGTTGTTTCTTCCACGGCGTCAATGGCCGCGTCGGCAATATTCTCCTGTTCGGCTTTTGAGCCTGCGCAGGCCGTCATACTCGTGCCTGCAATCACTGCCAATGCGCCCAACAGAGCGTTTATACGCTTAATTTTCATTGTCTGAGTTGTCAGTATTTTGCCTCCGCCGCAGCGGAAAAGCGTTCGGAGCGGTGCGGCTGTGTGTTCACCGCCGCGCCGCCGCCGTATCTTGTTTAGATGATGATGTTCGATTTCTTCTTCACGCTCAGCAGATGAACGTTGAAGATAAGAGTGCTGTGGGGAGGAATTGCTCCGGGAACACCCTGAGCGCCGTAAGCCAGTTCGCTGGGTACGAAGAAAGTATATTTGGCACCCACTTTCATCAGCTGCACACCTTCTGTCCATCCGGGGATTACGCGGTTGAGGGGGAACGTGGCGGGCTGGCCTCGGTCAACGCTGCTGTCAAACACAGTGCCGTCGAGCAGTTTGCCGGTGTAATGCACCGTTACCTCATCTTCCGGACCGGGCTGCTGGCCGGTGCCTTCCTGCTCTACTACATACTGCAGACCGGAGGCGGTGGTCTTCACGCCCTCCTTCTTGCCGTTCTCTTCCAGAAACTTAAGGCCGGTTTCATGGGCTTTGGCTTCCATCTCGGCCTGAAGGTTCTTCAGGTAGTCATTTATCATTCTGTTGGCCTCTTCGAGCGGCATGGCCGGTTCGGTGCCTTCAAATCCTGCTTTTACTCCATCGTTGAAAGAGCCAAAATCAAGATCCTTGACGCCCATCCCTTTCAACTGCTGACCCATGGCCAGACCCCAGGCATAACTTAGTTTGTCCATTTTCCTTTATTTTGTATCCTGCGGGCAACCTGCCTGCAGAGTGGTTGATATTGCCGGAACTGAATTCATTCCGCCTTTATCAACAATTTTTACCCCACATAAGTTAGACAACGTAAGTTGCAAAAAGTTAAATCGCAAGATTAAAAATCCGCACTCCCGGATTAAAATTTCACACTCCTTGCAACGTAGCTTTACACTCGTCTCACTCGGGGCATAGTTTTTTCAGTGCAAATTTAGTAACTTTTTTTCAACATTCACAAAAAATTCTTACCTTTGCTTCTGAAAAAATGATAAAGGAGACTCCAAACTACCTGTTCCTTCAATGACAATCAACGAGATTCAAGACGAAATCATAGCCGAGTTCACCGATTTGGGCGACGACTGGATGGACCGCTATGCCTACATCATAGACCTTGGCAGCCAGCTGCCTGCGTTGCCCGAAGCCGACAAAACGCCGGCACACCTCATAGAGGGCTGCCAGAGCCGTGTGTGGATTGCCGCCGAGCTCGACCCGGAGGGCAAAATAATTTTCCGCGCCGACTCCGACGCCATGATAGTAAAGGGCATCATAGCTCTGCTGATACGTGTGCTGAGCAATCAGACGCCGCACGACATCCTCAACGCCGACCTCTATTTCATCGACCACATAGGCCTCAGCAGCCACCTCAGCCCCACACGCAGCAACGGTCTGGTGGCCATGCTGCGCCAGATGCGCCTCTACGCGCAGGCCTTCGAGGCTATTGAGCAAGCAAACAAATAACCTCAAAATCATAATACCTCTATGCTATTATCAATCATGCAATTCTGGCAGGAACACTCGGCCTTGGCCATCCTGCTGATTATCCTGATTATAGTAATACCTCTGCTGGTATTTTACTGCATCAGGGCACACCGAGACCATCCCAAAGGGCTGATACCGGCCGCCATAGCCAACATGGGCGAACGCTTCGGCTATTACATCATGAATGCCGTGCTTCTGCTCTTCCTCTGCTCCAAATTCGGCATCAGCGATGACGCTGCCGGCTGGATTTATGCCGTATTCTATTTTCTGATTTACGTGCTCAGCCTCCCCGGCGGTCTTATTGCCGACAAGACCCAGAAATACAAAGGCACAATCATAAGCGGCCTGTTCTGCATGGCTTTAGGCTATGCACTGCTCTCCATACCTGTCTTCTCCGAAGGTCCTTCGGGCAGCATCTCGTGGGTACTTGTCTTCACCTGCTTCGCCCTCTTCGTGATAGCCTTCGGCAACGGTCTTTTCAAAGGCAATCTGCAGGCCATCGTGGGCCAGCTCTACGACAACTTCGAGGCCGAAGCCGCCAAGAAGGGTCCCAAAGAGCTGGAACTGGCCAAGAGCCGCCGCGACTCGGGCTTCCAGATTTTCTACGTATTCATCAACATAGGCGGCGTAATCGCCCCCTTCATCGCCCCGCTGCTGCGTGAGTTCTGGCTCAAAGCCCATAGCCTCGCCTATAACGCCGACCTGCCTCGCCTCTGCCACAAATTCCTCAACGACGCCGGAGCCATGAGCGCCGGTGACCACGCCAACTTGCTCGACCTCGCCGGAAAGGTTGGTTACGAAGGAACCGTTGACGGCGGCTTCTGCACCCAATATCTTGAAATCTTCAACACCGGCGTTCACTTCTCGTTCATCGCCTCCGTGGTGGCCATGCTCATCTCGCTGGCTGTCTTCGCATGGGTAATGAAGCGTCTGCCAAACCCGGTGAAGAAAGTCAAAGCAGCACTCAACACATCGCCGCAGGAGCGGCAGCACGACGCCAAAGAGATACGCCAGCGCATGTTTGCCCTCTACGCAGTGCTCATCGTGGTAGTCTTCTTCTGGTTCTCGTTCCACCAGAACGGCCAGTCGCTCTCCGTATTCGCCCGCGACTTCGTGCAGACAGACAACATAGCGCCTGAAATCTGGCAGTGCATCAATCCCTTCTTCGTGATTGTGCTCACACCCATCATCATGCTCACCTTCGCCGCTCTGGCACGCCGCAACAAAGACATCTCCACACCCAAGAAGATTGCCTTCGGCATGGCCATCACCGCCATGGCCTATATCTTCCTGATGTTAGTGGCCATAGCAGCCGGTTATCCTTCGGGCGAAGAGTTCAAGGGCCTCTCGGAGGCTGTAAAACAATCGATGAAGGCAGGACCATACGTGCTGATTCTCACATACTTCTTCCTCACCGTGGCCGAGCTGTTCATCTCGCCGTTAGGCCTCTCGTTCGTATCGAAGATTGCGCCCAAGCATCTCCAGGGCATCTGTCAGGGTCTGTGGCTGTCGTCAACGGCCATCGGCAACCTCTTCATCGCCCTGGGCGTTACCATGCTCAACTCCTTCCCCCGCCAGTGGGAATGCTGGGCTGTCTTCGCCGGGCTCTGCCTGCTGTCGATGGGCGTTATGTTCTCCATGGTGAAATGGCTTGAGCGCGTCACCAACGACAACGCCAAACCGGCCGAAAAAACTGCAAAAGCCTGAGCCGCAGACACATACACCGTAACGCTTACTGCTGAAACACACCATACCACATCTGTGAGTCAGTAAGACCCTTCAGGAAGAGGATGCAACAGAGAATCTGAAACATCCTCTTCTTTCTTTCCTGAAACAGAAACTAAAAACTCAACTAACCGCAATATGTTCAAAAACCAACCCTTCGGGCTGTATGTGCTGTCGCTTGCCAATACAGGCGAACGCTTCGGCTACTATACCATGCTCGCCATATTCCTGCTCTTCCTGCAGGCCAAATTCGGTTTTGACTCCGCCGTGTCGGGTCAGATATACGCCGGCTTCCTGGCCGCCGTATACTTCATGCCCCTCATAGGCGGCTGGCTGGCCGACAAATGGAACTTCAACAAATGCGTCATCACCGGCATCATGGTGATGTTTGCCGGCTATCTCATCATGGCCATCCCCACCGGCATACGCAGCACAGGGTCGCTGGTCATCCTCCTCGGCGCTCTGGTGCTCATTGCCATCGGCACGGGCCTCTTCAAAGGCAACCTGCAGGTGATGGTGGGCGACCTGTATAACGAGAGCCGTTATGCCAAGCAGCGCGACGCCGCCTTCTCGCTCTTCTACATGGCCATCAACATCGGCTCCATGTTCGCGCCCATGACGGCCACCGCCATGACCAACCTGTCGATGAAAGCCCACGGATTTGTGTATAACGCCGACCTGCCGGCGCTGTGCAACAAGCTTCTCGACGCAGAAGCCGCCGGCGGCAACACTTCCGCCCTGGCCAACAAGGTATTGGAGACAGCCTCCGCCGCCAACATGCACGCCACTGACGCCATCTCCTTTTCCTCCGACTATATCACAGCGCTGAGCACCGGTTACAGCTACGGTTTCGCCGTGGCTTGTGCCTCGCTGGTCATCAGCTTCCTCATCTACTGGATTGGCCGCCGCTCATACGCGCATATCCTCACCGACAAGAAAGCTGCCGCCACAGCTACTGTCAAGACCGCTGTAAAGCATAAGGAACTGACTCCCGCGCAGACCAAGAGCCGCATCATTGCTCTGCTTCTGGTCTTCGCCGTGGTTATATTCTTCTGGATGGTGTTCCACCAGAACGGCGCCACCCTCACCGAGTTCGCCAAGAGTTGCACAGCACCCGAATTAGGCGGCTGGACGCGCATCGGCTTCAACGTATGGGGCCTGGCTTCCATCGCTGTGGGCGTCTATGCCCTCTTCTCGCTGTTCCAGAGCAAGACTGCCAAAGGACGCATCATCTCGGCTCTTATCTTAGCTGCCGTGGCAGGCATAGTCTGGTATATCTATTCCAGCACCCCCGACCCCGTCAGCAACCTTCAGCCGCAGCAATATCAGCAGTTCAACCCCTTCTATGTGGTAGCCCTCACGCCCGTGTCGCTGGCCCTCTTCGGCTGGCTGGCCAAACGCAAGAAAGAGCCTTCGGCACCGCGCAAAATCGGTTACGGCATGCTCATGGCGGCAATAGCTTACGCCGTTATGCTCATCGGCTCCTTCCAGCTTGCCGGCAGCACACAGGGCGCCGTAAGTCCCAACTGGCTCATCGGCACTTATCTGCTGCTCACCTTTGCCGAACTGCTGCTGTCGCCCATGGGCATCAGCTTTGTCAGCAAAGTGGCGCCTCCCAAGTACAAAGGCTCTATGATGGGTGGCTGGTTTGCCGCAACAGCCATTGGCAACTACCTGGTGTCTATACCCATGCTGCTGTGGGGTAAAATCGACATCTGGGTGCTGTGGCTTATCCTCATCGGCATCTGCCTCATCAGCGGCGTCTTCATCTTCTCCATCATGAAGAAGCTGGAGGCCGCCACCTCCAACGACGACGCTCAACCCGCCGACAGCCTCGAGACCGTGGAAGTTGACGCCATCTGATAACCGAATCTCCAAATAAGAAATGAGGATGCGCCCGAAAGTGCATCCTCATTCTATTTTACAGGGTTATAGACTTGCTTTATTTGCTTGCTGTCGACTTCTGAGCAGGCATCACCAGGCGGCCGAAGACAGCTGTGAGCAGGGCGCCGAAGAGCATCACGCCGATGCTCACCCACAGCACCAATCGCGCACCGCCGGCACTCAGCAGCATGGGTATGAAGAAGACACCCAACACGGCGCCGACTTTGCCCAGGCAGGAGGCCAGACCCGAACCCTGGCTGCGGTCGCTGACGGGGTAAATCTGACTCGGCAGCACAAACGTAATCAGGTGAGGGCCGGCGTTGAGGAAGAGCTCAAAGATGCAGAATCCGGCCACTGCCCACATCATATTCCAGTGGTTCTCGTAGGCCATGAGCAGCAATATCAGTCCGAGGGCGCAGATGATAAAGCCCCAGGTCTGCATCTTTACATGACTCATGCGCCGCATCAGTAACAGTCCGGCCACAAAGCCCGGCAGCATAAAGAAGTTGATAAGGGTGGTTAGTTCCACTGACCTCTCCACGTGCATCACATGCTGAATGGCGTCGGCGCCGGCGGGCAGGGCATCCTCGAAACCGAGCGCCATGCACAGCACAGGCAGGAACACGCCTATGCCGTATACGCCGAGACCCTCGCAGGCCCAGGGAATGCCGCAGAAGATGGCTCGCAGCAGGTTCTTGCCCTTGAGCATATCGGCCATGGATGACTTAGGGGGCTGAGCGTCGGCGGCTGTTTTCTCCTCAGGCGCCATCATCTCCACGTCAGGGCCAAGAATCTTCTTCACCGTGGTCTCGGCTTCCTGCACACGACCCTGACTCATGAGCCACGCCGGACTTTCGTATGCCCTGATGCGCAACAACAGCATAAGCAGCGTGGTGGCTATCACCGTCAGGAAGAGCCACGGCCAGATGCGTGCCACAGGCCATATCCACATCATGATGAAACACACCAGCGCAAAGAGTATGGAGCCTAAAGCTGACGTTGCCTTGGCCACACCCACCATAAAGAGCTTCCAGCGCTTGGGCATCAGCTCCGAGATGTAGTCTGAGTCGAGACAATATTCACCGCCCACGCCCAGACCCATCACAAAGAGGAGCGCTGTGAGCACACCCCAGTGAGGCATGAGCAACACCGGCAGGGCGGCGGCCATGGTCAGCGCCGGACACAAGCGGTAAAAGAAGAGATAGCCGTAGCGGTCGGTGAGGCGCCCGAATATCAGGCTGCCGGTCATTATGCCTATGAGCGACACACAGCCCGTAAGACCCTGCTGAAAGGGTGTCAGCTCGGGATGTCGCCCTATTTCAAGCAAGGGTATGATGACACCCACCAAGGTGGCCAGGCCGCTGCCCAACAGCTGGCCTAACGAAGCCATGGCAAGCACCCGGTAATTGGCTCGCCGCAAAGGCATATCGCGCAGATAAATCATGACTTGCTTTCTTTATTGCTTTTCTTGAGCTGTTCGGGGTGTCTCAGAGCCTCGAAATCCTGTTCCGAGAAGCGCCATTCGCTGTGCGGCGAGAAGATGTTGCTGAGCTTATATGCAGGCAGCAGGAACAGCCATGTGGTTATGCAGAAAGGTCCGGTGAGGGTAGCCAGGCCCCAGGGTTTGAAGAAGGCGTTCATGGCGGCCTGCACAAACACTGTTATGACGATGGCCAGCACCGTGAGCGCCGCAATCTTCCAGTTTGTGGTCTTATAGAAGACGCTTCCTATGGCAATGCCGGTAAGCACGGGCGAGAATCCGTATAGGCCGTCGGCAATGTCGGAGCCGGAAGCATGGAAGAGGCAGACCACAGCCAGCGAGATTGCCGAAGCCACGGCAGCCCACAGACAGCTCCAGCGGTCGCAGATGAAGAGCGCAACGAGGAAGAAGATGCCGGTGCCCCAGTCGTTGATGAGGAAGACCTGACTGATGCCTTTGAGCCAGTAAGTAACCAGGTTGCCGAAGCCGTGGCTGAAAGCCGTTACCACTTCGCCGGGCAGCTCGGGCGTGGCCTCACCGATAGGAGGCATGCCGGCAAACATGCGCGAGGCCAACAGAAATACCCATGTGGTGAACACAAAGGGGAAGGTGAGCGAGTTCACCTTCCAGGGTGCCATGACATTGTTGAAGCCACGGCGCACAATGGTGCTGAGGGCCGCGCAGAGAATCAGGCAGAGCCACATGAGCCACGTTGTGCCTAAGAAGGTTGGGAACGCGCAGCCTACCAATGTACCGTTGAAGCCCCACAGGCCGGCGAGACCGTCGGCAGGTTTCTGCACCATAGCCCAGCCTGTGAGCGTTGACACCACGGCGCCTGTGAGCGCGCCCCATGCCACTTGCGGTGTTCCCTCGGCGTAGGCGCCCCAGAAAATGCCCATGAGAAAAAGTAAACCGGTCCAGGCGTTCTCCTGAAACATTACCTGACCTATGCCGCGCAAAATGCTGCGGATGCCGCGCACGGGACCCGGTCTGTTGACGTCAAAAAAGTCTGTAAGTGTTGCCATAGTCTTTCCGAAAAAGGTAATGAAGCGGGCAGACGAAAAATTTCCCAAAAGGCGCCCTGCTTCTTTAAATAAGAAACGAACGACCCTCGCGTCCTGTTCAGAGCGCAAGGGTCATTTTTTATTCAGCGGTCTCTGACGCAGAGTCAGAGAGCCGTTTCAGCGCCACGGGAATTCGGGCGGTATGGGCACCCCTTTCACAGCCTGCCTTACCTTTGAGGCAAAGCCACGCACAATCTCCTTCACCGGACCCGGTTTGTTGCCCATCACCTTATAGAGCAGTCCGGCGCCGTTGGGCAATGTAGTGATGCCGGCGGCGAGCTGACGGTCGCGGTCAATGAAAGGCTCGGTGGCGTTGTACACCTCGGCGGCCTTGTCGGGCGGCGTCAGCACAACCACGTTGGCAAAGATGTCGTAGTCGGCCATTACGCCTATGGTTTTGGGGAAGCGCTTGTAAGGCTCTATCACGAATTTCTCGCGGAAGAGGTCGCGCGTGGCGTCGGGGCGCCGGCCATGCGTAAGGACGCTCATAACGTCGTAGGCATAAATCTCGCCCTCAGGCAGCTTGGAGCGGTAGAAGCGACGGCCGCACATATAAATCTCGCTGTAAGTGATGGTGGCCGACGGATGGCACACTATCTCCGTGTCGCAGGCAAAGCGCGAGTGCTGGCCGGGGAACACCGGCTCGGGCAGAAACTCCAGGTATGAGTCCTCATGCAGGGTAAAAAGCTGCTTCATGCCGGCGTAGTTGCTGCGCATGGTGGATATTTTGGTGCCGGCGCCGGTGCTGACAAAGGCGTACGCCCCGGGGTCGAGTTCAATGTTCTGCTCAAACCGGTCGCCGTCGATGTAGGGTCCGCCGCTGGCCAGGATATACACGCACGGCATCTTGGGCAGGTTGGCATCGAAATAGAGTTCCTGCTGCACAATGATGGGCACGCGCCGGTCGAGTTCGCGCAACACGCATTTGCCGTCGCAATTGAAGCCGAAACGCATACGCAGATAGCCGTGTTTGCCCGGCGCGCCCACATACATGGCGTCGGGTTCGCGCAGATAGGGGGCCAGCTCAGGCAGATAGCCGAAGTCTACCTCCGGCACTGCGGTTTTTATCTTCGGAAGGGTTGTTTGAAACGACATGGCAGTTTGAACAGAAGAGAGTCCGGCAGGGGATTATTGTTTGTCGAAGAGAGCCATTTTGAAAATCAGGTCCACCAGCTCGTCCACACCCTCGCCTGTCATGGCGTTTGTGAAGACAAAGGGCTTTCCGGGGCGCATCAGACGCGAGTCGCGGTCCATGACCTCAAGCGAGGCATGAACGTATGGGGCCAGGTCGGTTTTGTTGATGACTAAGATGTCTGACTGCGATATGCCGGGGCCATCCTTGCGCGGAATCTTGTCGCCGGCAGCCACGTCAATGACATAGATGAAGAAGTCGACCAAGGCGGGTGAGAAGGTGAGGGTAAGATTGTCGCCGCCGCTCTCAATCAGCACCACGTCGGTATCGGGGAATTTCGATTCCATCTCCTCCACGGCGGCGATGTTCATGGAGGGGTCCTCTCGCACTGCGGTGTGAGGGCAGGCACCCGTTTCCACGCCTATGATTTTGTCTTCGGCAAGCACCCCTTTCAAGGTCTTGCGCACATGCTTGGCATCTTCGGTGGTTACGATGTCGTTGGTGATAATAAGGGTCTTCATTCCCTTCTCCAGGAGCTTGGGAGTGATGGCTTCTATGAGGGCTGTTTTGCCGGAACCGACGGGGCCGCCCACCCCTATTCTGCAGGTACTCATTGTTGTTGTTTCTGTAAGGTTTTGAATCAGTTCATAAACATGCGCATCTTGCCTTTCTCGTGCAGCGAGGCGCAAACATCCATCTGCGGCACAAAGGCCTGCATCTGGCTAAGTGGCATCTTCTTCACAGCGTCGAACATGGTCAGGCTCTCGGCGGTGAGGCGCTGAAGGATGAGCTGGGTGTCGATGTGGCTGACGCGCACCAGACGCAGCGCGGCACCGAGAATCATGTTGATGACACCATACTGATGCGAGCAGAAAAGCTCCTCTTCGCTCAATCCGGCGGCTGCAAAGACCAGACCCTGAGCCACGGGATAGGAACCGGGCGTGCGCGAGGCTTTGATGTCGTCGAGCCAGCGGGCAATGAGCTTGTCGTCGGGGAAGAGCTTAACGCCCAATTCGGCCAGCTTCTTGCCCATGCGTGCCAGCATAAGCCTTGCCTCGGCGTTCATCTTGGCGGCCTCCAAGGCGTAGTCAGCGTCGAGCAGAGCCTCGTAATCCCCTTTTTCGGCGGCACGCAGGGCATGGAGAGCGGCCACACCGTCGGTGTATGCCGCCTGCTCGGAAGCGGCGCGCGTAAAGGCCTCGAGAGTCGGGGCATCATGCACTATGTGTTCGTAAGCAGCTGTTTCCAGGCCGTTGGAGAAGGAGAAGGTGCCTACGGGAAAGGTGCTGTCGGTGAACTGCAGCACATGCATCAGCGCGGTAGGTGTCATATCAGCAAACGGGGTATTTTTCGCCGTCGTAGTCGTCGATGACGTGCGTGTGGACGTGGCCGTCGCCATGGTCGTGCGTAATGACGTGGCTGTGGTGATGCAGCGAGTTGAGGTCGGCATGAACGTGCTCGTGGCTGTGGCTCTCGTGGCCGGCGCCTCCGAAGAGACGGCGCACCTCATGAGGAGCCAGATAAGGTATCACCTCTGTGCCCTGCACAAAGCGGAAGCTGATGTCTTCTATGTGGTGTGTCTCCATCACAGAGAGCATCACTTTTTTGTCTACCGTGAGCGGCACATATACCTTTGTGCCCTTCACCACGGCTGGCCAGTGCTGGTTGCCGATGGCATGACCAAGCTCCACAGCGTGGCGGATGATAGTCTCGGGCTGCTCTTTTGCCAGTGCGCCGAGGTCTATTTCCAGCACGGGGCTGAGGTCGAGGCGCAACACTACGGCGCGACCCTCGTCGGGATTGTAATAGATAACATCGCCATCCTTTACCTGGCTCTGACGCTTGAGCGCCACGGGGTATTCGCCCCCTTTGTCGCCACGACCCAGGAAACGGCTTTTCTGAGCCATCCACTGGTCAAGGTGGATATTTTCAACGTTAGGCACTGACTCAATTTTCTCCTTCCATTCCGGACTGAGATTGATATTACCTAATATTTCAGAGTAAACTTGCATTGCTGTGTGTATTTTTCGTTATGCTACGGAGAGAGGAAGAAGAGGAGAGACATGGTCAATTCCGGATAAACCGAGTTACGGTTTTACGAGGGTGTCGCCGCAGAGATTGCAGATGTGGTGCTTTGGGGTTCCGAGCTGTCGGGCGCATACTAAAGTATGCGCCCGACAGCGAGAGGTTCCCAAAGTGCCGCAGATGCATCTCTCCGGTGGCACCCTCTGTCGGTTATGAGAACCAGTAAAGCTGCGCCAACGCCAGCTCCTTTGCCGGCGGCACGTAGGCGAGCACGCCGTCAACGGTAACATAGAACGTCTCCGGGTCCACCTCAATGTGCGGGCAAGCCGTGTTGCGCACCATATCAGCCTTGGTAATCTGGCGTGTGCCGTGTACCGGGTAAACGATGCGGTCGAGGCCGAGCTTCTCTTTCACGCCCAGGTCGTAAGCCGCCTGGCTGACGAAGCTGATGCAGGTGGCAGGCATCTCCTTGCCGAAGGCTCCGTACATAGGACGCATATACTTGGGCTGCGGAGTGGGCAGCGAAGCGTTGGTGTCGCCCATATTGGCCCAGTTGATAAGACCACCCTTGATGACCATCTTAGGCTTGGTGCCGAAGAACTCAGGCTCCCAGAGCACCAGGTCGGCCATCTTGCCAACGGCTATGGAGCCGAGGATGTCGCTGATGCCGTAAGTGATGGCGGGGTTGAGGGTAATCTGCGCCAGATAGCGGAGCACACGGAAGTTGTCGTTGCCTTCGGCGTCCTCTTTGAGTTTGCCGCGGGCCTTCTTCATGTAGTCGGCCATCTGGAAAGTACGCATGAAGCTCTCGCCTACGCGACCCATGGCCTGCGAGTCAGACGATACCATGGAGATGATGCCGAGGTCGTGGAAGATATTCTCGGCGCTCTGCGTTTCGGGACGCACACGGCTCTCGGCGAAGGCCACGTCGCTGGGTATGTCGGGGTTGAGGTTGTGGCATACCATAATCATGTCGAAGAGCTCAGCCTGCGAGTTGATGCCGAAGGGCAGCGTGGGGTTGGTTGACGAAGGCAGCACATTCTGCATGGACGCCACCTTGAGCAGGTCGGGAGCGTGGCCGCCGCCGGCACCCTCGGTGTGGTAGCTGTGGATGGTGCGACCGTCGATAGCGGCTATGGTGTCTTCCACATAACCGCTCTCGTTGAGCGTGTCGGCGTGGAGGGCCACCTGAATGTCGTATTTGTCGGCTGCCGTCATGCAGGCGCGGAGAGCCTCCATGGTGGTACCCCAGTCTTCGTGAATCTTCAGACCCATGACGCCGCTCTCAATCTGTTCGGCCAGCGATTCCTGACATGAGCAGTTGCCTTTGCCCAACAGACCGTAGTTTATGGGGAGGCCTTCGATGGCGCGGAGCATAGCTTCCGTGTTCCAGCGGCCGGAGGTTATGGTAGTGCCGTTAGAGCCGTCGGTGGGGCCTATGCCGCCGCCGATGAGTGTGGTGATGCCGTTGCTGAGGCAGTCGTAAGCCTGCTGCGGAGCCACATGATGCACGTGGCCGTCGATGCCGGCGGCGGTGAGGATGAGGTGCTCGCCGCTGATGGCGTCGGTGCTGGCGCCGGTGCAGAGGGTGGGAGTAACGCCCTTCATCACGTTGGGGTTACCGGCTTTGCCTATACCGGCAATCTTGCCGTCTTTGATACCCACGTCAGCTTTTACCACGCCCAACAGGGGGTCGAGGATGGTAACGTTGGTGATAACGGTGTCGAGGCTGCCGTCTTTGCCTGTAATGGTGTTTGCCAGGCCCATGCCGTCGCGCAGCGTCTTGCCGCCGCCGTATACGGCTTCGTCGCCCAGCGTGCGGAGGTCTTTCTCTATCTCCACATACAGCTGGGTGTTGGCCAGACGTATCTTATCGCCCACGGTGGGGCCGAAAAGCATATTGTTCTGATCTCTTGAAATAGTTGCCATAATGGTTGGTGTAAATGGGGATGAGTGTTACTTTGCTTCGCCTTCTATGGTAGCTTCGTCTTCGCTGCGGAAGCAGTATTCGTGCATGCGGCGAATACTCTCTATGCGCTTGGGATAGTATACGGGCGAATCTTCGAGGCCGGCATAGCCCTGCACCAGGCCGTTGAAGCCTATGATGCGCTGTTTGCCGGCAAAAGCCACCAATTCTACTTCTTTCTCCTCGCCTGCCTCAAAACGCACAGCTGTGGTGGCGGGAATGTTGAGGTGATAGCCGAAGGCTTTGGGACGGTCGAATTCCAGATAGCGGTTCACCTCGAAGAAGTGGAAGTGGCTGCCAATCTGTATGGGGCGGTCGCCGGTGTTGCGCACCGTCACGCGCACTGTGCGGCGGTTGGTGTTGTACTCCAGGTCACCTTCGGCCAGGACTACGCCGCCCACGGGGCAATATTCTTTGGGTGTGAAGCCCGGGGTGTTGGGATAACATATATCGGGTTTGCCGGGATATACGCCTGCGGGCGTCTCATATCCGTTGATTGCCGGACAGGATTCTGCCGGCGACGGCGGCATCTTTTTCACTGTGTCTGCCATAGTAATTATAGATTAAGGGTGTTGCTGTTTTCGATTACTTAATAGGGTGATGAATGCTGACCAGACGGGAACCATCGGTGAATACGGCTTCCACCTGCAACAGAGAAATCATGTCGGGGACGCCCGGCATCACTTGTTCACGGGTAAGCACCTGAGCGGCGTCGGTCATGACCTCTTCCACGGTCTTGCCTTCGCGGGCTCCTTCCAGAGCGGCACAGGTAATATACGCCACGGCTTCCGGGTAGTTGAGCTTAAGGCCTTTCTTAAGACGGCGCTCAGCCACCATACCTGCTGACAGCAACAGCAGTTTGTCGAGTTCTTTTGGTGTTAAGTGCATAGTATTAATGCTTAGTTAAAGGTAATGAGGAAACAAGACCTGTCAGCTGATTGATAAATCCTTTTTCCCTCACATCTTATAACACCTAACAGCGCTTAAGGTTTGAATGAATGTTAAAAAAGAGCGGAGGCCATGTCTGAAATGGAAAGACACAGCCTCCGGAGATTATGTTATGAATCCTCGCGGAATAAAGACTAAGACCCCGTCTAAGGAAGGGATTAACGAACCTGAACTTTACGGATTGCCCTGCCGCATTTGGCAATATAAAGGCCGGCAGGCAATTCTATGCGACTCTCTTTGCCGGTGTAAACCGTACGGCCGGTGATATCGTAAACAGTCACCACATCAAATGAATCGGATACGATCAGTGCTCCGTAAGTGCCTTCAATGTCGAATATTCCTTCTTCTATTACTTCAGCCGACGTGGGTAATGTGGCATAGAAGGTATAGGGATAGACATCGTGATAGGTGGATGTCAGCTTTGACTCCGGTTTATAGTTGGCCTTTATGAAGAATGTGTAAGGCTCACCGGTTGCGCCATTAGTAGCACGTTCTATGCGGAAATCGCCCGGTTTATACACACCATTCTTGAGGTCGTCGGCTTTGAAAACGGGTTTGCCGTCAGTGAGTTTGAGTTCTTTGCCATTGTTAAGGAAGACACGACGGAACTTCACTGCTTCGTTTATGTGCGACTGAACTTCAGCAGCAATTGTATATGAACCCGGCACAGCCATTATTTCGTAACTGTCAACGTATTTCTCATTGCGTATCACATTCATTACCGGAACAATTCCCCATTCTTTGGTGCCGTCGTAATATGGAGATGATGCGTCATTGCCACCTGTGAACTGGGTGTAAGTTACGTGTGCAAGTGGATCGTTGGTCGCCATTCGTGCAGTATTGTCAGCCGGCACGCGTGCGTATTCGGTCTGCAGTGTCACATCGGCACTGGAGATATAATTGTCATAGTAGCCGCTCTCGAAGTTGAGACGGTTTACAAGCAGGCGGTTGAGGAAATAGGTGTAAGGTTCAATTTCAATCGAGAGGTCCTCAAAGGTGCGGCGTTTGCCACCGTGGCTTACCCAGTTATCTTCTGTTGAGTTGTGATGCACACCTTTGGTGTCGTCGTAGGTGCCGAAAAGCTCATCCTTGATTACCGCACCCGGAGTGAGGTCGAGCCTTTCGAGCTGATAGCTGAAATTGTCTTCGTTGCCGTATTGCGTGAATAGGGCCCAGAAAGGTTTGGCAAACTGCTTTGTGTCGAATATAAGCTGCTTTGTGTCGGGGTTGATGGAACCGCCTATCAGGAATTTGCCGTCGGCATATGTGGTTATACCCGTATTAATGAGGTTTCTGTAATACTTCGCGGCCTCGCGAATGCCATAGCCGTTGTTGCCGAAATTGAGTATGGTGAAGCGGTTGTTGGTGTAATCCATCTCAATACGTACGGGATACGTACGCAGACGTTCAGGGCTTAAAGGCGTTATGGAAGTTATGTTCGACGGCAACGTTGAGCCTTCGGTGCCATAGTCTGCGGTATAATTGTAGAGTTCGTAGAAGCGGTCGCTCATCCATGCATTGGGGATGAAGGATTCAAACTCCATGCTGTCGAAGATACGTGTGTAACCGGAGATGTATTCATCGGCCGAGTCTTTAATGTATAACGGCGTTGTGTGTTCCATTTTGTAGGTGTCGCCGTTTTTTGTGATATGGAAGAGGGTCTTGTCGCCATTCTGGAAATACTAACATATAAAAGTATAGTATTGGTCATAATCATAGCCATATTCATAATAAGGCAAGAAGTACCATTGCTGGTCAGCATATTCCGAGGCCGTTACGTTTACGGCTTTTGTGTTGGTGTCTATACACAGATATTCACCGTTGGCGTTGGCGTTTCCGCTGGCATCGCTAAGAGTGAAAATGAAATCGAGACAACCCTGGATGCCGTTGAGACGTATGTGAGTGTCGTCAATTCGCTCAGCGGTAACTCCGTGGCTGTCAGTGATGGGAGAAACGTCCTTAGTGGGATTAAAGTTCTCGTTTGTTCTGTATGTTGCTATCCAGGCAACATCGCTCAGCTCGCGCGTGGTGAACGCGGAAGCCAAAGCCGGAAGAAGCAACAGTGTCATCACTGTGCAGGTCTTGAGTAAAATTTTTATCATAGGTTTTTGTTGTGGTTTGTCTATTTCAGCTTGCAAAGTTTCTACAAATTTTTGAATCAAAACTAAATTTTCGGCCAAAGCTTTTATTTAGTCCAAATAATATAATATGCTACCGGGCTAAACTGTTCCGCCGGAATGAATACGCAGGCTATGCGGGTTCATTCCGGCGGTTTTAGCTATGTGTTATTCTCGGCGGCAATGTGCTTTCAGCGCAAGGCTTCGGGCACGTTTTTACCGCTCAGAAGGTGTCAGCGGCGCGAGTTCTTCTTGGCCTGCTGCTTCATCATTTCCTGCTGCTGACGCTGCATCTCTTCGAGGCGTGCCATGAAGCCCGATTTCTTCTTGGGCTTTTTGGCATTCTCGGCCATCTTCTTTCTTACGTCTTCTTCCTTGACAACTTTGCGGAAGATGAACGTCATGGTGATGGTTATGAGCAGCGACAGGAAGTAATAATAGCTCAGCGCGGCCGCATAGTTGTTGAAGAATACCATGAAGAACACGGGCATCAGATACATCATCCATTTCATTCCGGGCATGCCGCCGGCCTGATTCTGACTCTGGGTGTAGGTGTAGACGATGTTCGTAACAGTCATGAGCAGACAGAACAGCGAGATGTGGTTGCCGAAATATTCGGTGATGAGGGGTATGTTGCCGCTCCACGAGATGATGGCGTCGGGCGCCGAGAGGTCGTGAGCCCAGAGGAAGCTCTGTCCGCGCAGCTCTATGCAGCTGGGGAAGAAGCTGAACATGGCAAACAGGATGGGGAGCTGAAGCAACATGGGTACGCAACCCGACATGGGGCTGGCTCCGGCTTTGCTGTACAGGGCCATGGTCTTTTGCTGACGCGTCATGGCATTCTCCTTGCCCGGATATTTGTCGTTGAGGGCTTTGATGTCGGGGGCCAGGATGCGCATCTTGGCCTGCGAGATAAGGCTCTTGTACGACAGCGGATAGAGCACCAGCTTGATGAAGATGGTGAGCAGCAGTATCACTATGCCGTAGTTCAGACCCAGACCGCCTAAGAAGGTGAATATGGGTATGATAATCAGAGTGTTAATCCAGCGGAAGAGGCTCCAGCCCAACGGGATGAGACGTGTGAGGTCGAGGTCTTCGCCCATGTCGAGCACCTTGTCCTGATGACTCAGCAGCGGATAGAGGTTCGGGCCCATGAAGACGTCGAAGGAAGCGGGTGTGGAGGCGCTCCAGTTGTAGTCGTTGACTTCCGCCTCGGTGGTGAAGTTCTTCAGGAAGTCGCGGTTCTTCTCTATGGTGCTGGTGAAATCGGCCTGGTTGAAGGGGCGGCGGCTGAAGACGATGGTGCTGAAGAACTGGTTCTTGAAGGCTATCCAGCGAATCTTGGCCTGACGCTCTTCCTTGTCGTCCTTGCCCTCGTTGAGGTTCTCCACATCGCCGCCGGCAAACTTATAGAAGAGGCCGCTCTGGCGTTCCTCAAACATACGACCCTTTTCCTGGCGTGCCAGCTGCTGCTGCCAGTGGAAGCCGAGTATGGTGTTGTTTGAGCTGAGCACCTTGTTCATGTCTTTCTGCACAATGTCCATGCGGAGATTGTAGCTGTCGCCGCGCGGCAGAGTGTAGCGGATGCCCCAGTAAGCGCCGTTGTCGAAGTTCAGGGCCATGAGCACGGTGGAGTCGTTGAGCACCCGCGGGGTGAAATAGAGATTATGCGTGTTGACGGGCACGGCGGCGGGGATGTCGAACGACATATTGTTGGTCTTGTCGTGGAAGAGCACCACGCGGCGGCTCTCTTTCTTGGTCTCGTCGGAGTTATATTCGGTGTTGTACTTCAGCAGCTCGGCTTTGGTTACCGTTCCCGACTTGGCGCTTAGCTCGAGGGCGAGGACGTTGTTGGCGAGCTTCACAGTGGTGTCTTTGCCGTTGAGGAAGGGGAGGAAGCAGCCGTAGCGGCTGAGACTCTCGCTGAGCTGACGCACGCTGTCGAGGGCGCGGCGGCGCTGCTGCGTGGTCATGGAGGCATCCCCGCTGTTTATCTGGGCCAGGGTGTAAGGCTGTCCGTCGACATTCACGGTGCCGGCTACGCTGTCGCCTGTCAGCGTCAGACTGACGCCCCCGCGGTTCAGAGTGTAGGTTTTTACGCCTTCGCTCTCCGAAAGGGTGCCGTTGTCGCGCAGATTGGTGCGCAGAAAGTCCATATCGGTGTCGCTCAGGGGTTCAGGCTTCTGCTCGGCCTGAGCGGCGGTTTGCTCTGTGGCGGCTTCTTCCGCGGCGGCCTGCTTCTTGTCGTCGCCCGTAAAGTACATGAAGGCGAAGAACACCGCCGCCATGACCAGAAGACCCCATATTGTGTTTTTGTCCATTAGTGTGTAATAAGATTAATTATTGGCGCTGTGATGAGCGCTGTTACGGGCGCTGTGATGGCGTTTCACTGCGGCTTGCATGAAGCTGATGAAGAGGGGGTTCGGACACAGCACCGTGCTTTGGTATTCGGGGTGATACTGTGTGCCGAGATACCAGTCGTGGTCTGGGAGCTCCACCACTTCCACCAGACCGGTTTCGGGGTTGCTTCCCGTGCATGCCATTCCGGCCTGCTCAAAGCGCTGACGATAGTCGCTGTTGAACTCGAAGCGGTGGCGATGACGCTCGCTGATGTCGGTCTTGCCGTAAGCCTTGGCGGCCAGCGAGTCGGGAGCTAAACGGCAGGCGAAGGCGCCCAGACGCATGGTGCCGCCCATGTTGCTGATGCTCTTCTGCTCCTCCATCAGGTCGATGACGTTGTCGGGTGTGTCTGGACGCATCTCGGTGGAGTTGGCCTCCGTCAGGCCGAGCACGTTGCGCGCATATTCTATCACCATGCACTGCATGCCGAGGCAGATGCCGAAGGTGGGCATATTGTGCTCGCGGCAATATTTCAGGGCCACGAGTTTGCCGTCGATGCCGCGGGGTCCGAATCCGGGGGCAATGACCACACCGTCGAGATTGCCGAGGCGTTCGGCCACGTTTTCATCCGTCAGCTTCTCGCTGTGTATGTATATGAGGTTTAGTTTGCGGTCGCAGTAAGTGGCGGCCTGATGCAGGCTCTCGTTGATGCTCTTGTAGGCGTCCTGCAGTTCGGCATATTTGCCCACCAGGCCAATGTTGATTTCTTCAGAGGCACGACCCATGCGCTCCAGGAACTCTTTCCACTCGGTGAGGTCGGGCTCACCCTGCGGCTCGAGGCCCATTTTGCGCAGAATTATCTGGTCCATATCCTGGCTGTGCATGAGCAAGGGAACGCGGTAAATGGTGTCGGCGTCAACGCTCTGCACCACGGCGTCGGGACTGACGTTGCAGAACTGAGCCACCTTCTTGCGCATGGACGCGGGAATGTCTTTCTCGGTGCGGAGCACCAGTATGTCGGGCTGAATACCCACTTGCTGCAGCTGTTTCACGCTGTGCTGTGTGGGTTTGGTCTTCAGCTCCTTGGCGGCGTGCAGATAGGGCACGTAGGTGAGATGCACCACAAGGGCATCCTTGCCCATCTCCCAGCGCAGCTGACGCACTGCCTCCAGGAAGGGGAGCGATTCGATGTCGCCCACGGTGCCGCCGATTTCGGTAATCACAAAGTCATACTTGCCGGTGTTGCCCAGCAGCTTGACGTTGCGTTTTATTTCGTCGGTGATATGGGGAATTATCTGCACAGTCTTGCCCAGATAATCGCCGCGGCGTTCTTTGTCGATGACGCTTTGGTAAACGCGGCCAGTGGTGATGTTGTTGGCGCGTGTTGTCTGTATGTTGGTAAAGCGTTCGTAGTGGCCCAGGTCGAGGTCGGCTTCGTGACCGTCGACGGTAACGTAACATTCACCATGCTCGTATGGATTGAGGGTGCCCGGGTCGATGTTGATGTAAGGGTCGAACTTCTGTATCGTAACCTTATAGCCGCGTGCCAGCAACAAGCGTGCCAGCGACGAGGAGATTATGCCTTTGCCCAGCGACGACACAACGCCGCCTGTAACGAATATGTATTTGGTCTCCACCTTTGATAAAAAGTAACGGTTAGCACGGGGGCTCACTGCACACCCGTTTCAATCTGCAAAGGTAATTAATAATATGCAAATTCACAAAACGGGTGCCGAATGATTTGCGCAATGATTTGAAGAATGATTTGCCGAATGGTTTACCGAGCGGTTTACATATTGGATTCCGGAATGATTTTCCGGGCAGTCGGAGCGGAAGGCAACGAAGCACCCGGCTCAAAAATTTCATCACCGGCAGCCCCAAAAGCAAAAATTTATTCCCCGCAGAGGGTCCGGGCGTTCACTTTATCTTTTTGCGATTTAAAATCGGCAAGTTAAAAAATATGAAAGTGTTAAACTACTTTAATACTCTGAAAATTGACAAAATGTTAGGTATTCATCGGGGCTACGCCTTTATCCCGGCACAAAACAGAGGCAAAGAGCCCCCAAAAAATACGCTTCAAACCAAAAAAATCTTTAAATAAATTTGGTGGGTAACGAAAATAGTTGTAATTTAGCGCATGAAATGAACTACGACGCATTACACTTACCGGCACATAATACAAAAACCCACCAAATTCACTGAAGCGAAACAGTATTTTGGACTAATCATATAAAACCCAACAAACGGCAAGTGAATCCGTTGAGAGTTGAACACCTCTTTATATATGGATACGGCAGGTAAAGAATCACCCTTCCGTATTCTTAAATCAAAGTGATTCTTTACGTAAATCATAACACATGAGACAATCTATCGCTCGTTCTCTCATGGCCCTCGCAGCCCTGGCACTGGTGATACCGTCTGTCACCGCCCAGAGAGCAGCCAAGCTGTCGGCACGCGCCACCGGCGCCGTCGTAACGCAGCAGGCCAATCCCGACAACGCACGCAACACGTTCCAGGACGTACAGATGCGTTCAGCAGCCACAGCCTCATCACGGATGTTCAGTGCTCCGGTGATGAGCGTACTGCAGCCTTCAAACAACACGCTGGCCAACCAGATTCGTCAGGCCACCGGCGGCATTACCATCAACGGTAATGTCATCTACTCAAACCCGGCCGAAGGTCAGACTTCCGGCAATGCCCATCTGGGTATCTATTCGTTCGACACTTCAGGCCAGAACTTCACCGAACTGCTTCACGGCAACCTCGGCTGCTATGCAGCTGTTGTTGTCGACGGCGTTTACTACAACTATGTAGCCGTACAGTCAATTCTGGGCTATATGTTCTTTGCCAGGACATACTCCACCGAGACATGGGAACAGCTCAGCAGTAAATCCATCACCAACGCCAAGACGCCTCGCGCCCTGGCTACCGACGGCACCAACGTCTACGGCTGCTTCTACAACGGCCAGAGCGGCGACAATGCCGGTTATGAGTATGGCAAACTCGACCTGACCACCAACGAGCACACGGTAATCTGCACACTGCCGCAGAACTGGAACGCCTGCGCCTGGGGCAACGACGGCATGATCTATGCCATCGACATGCTCGGCGACTGCTACAAGGTAGTTCCCACCACGGGTGCCATGACCAAGGTCGGCGCCACCGGCCGCGTGCCCAAATACGTCACAGGCGCTTGCGTCGACAAGAAATCGGGCCGTATGTTCTGGACTCTCTGCCCGGAAGATGAAAACGGCTATCTGATGGAGGTTAACACCACCACAGGCGCTGCTACTCAGCTCTGCAAATTCCAGTATGGCGACGAGATAGCCGGTCTCTATGTACCGTTTATCGCCGACGACAAAGCTCCGGCAGCCGTTACCGACCTGAACTGCGTATTCAACAACGGTTCGCTGAGCGGCAAGATTAACTTCAAGGCTCCCACCACCCTGTTCGACGGCACAGCAGCCACCGGCGAGGTAGATTACAAGATTCTTGTAAACGGCGAGGTAGCAGCCACGGGCAAATGCGCCTACGGTGCCAACGTAAGCAAAGACCTGACAGTGGGCGAAGCCGGCACTTACACCATTACGGTTGTGCTGAGCAACGCCAAGGGCGACGGCCCGAAGGTGAAGAAGGAACTCTTCATCGGCGCCGACACCCCGAAATCCACCAAGGTGACCATTGCATACGAAAACGGCAAGTTCAACGTAAAATGGGACGCTGTAACCGAAACCGTAAACGGCGGCTACATGGACCTGAGCAAGCTTACCTACAAGGTAACCCGTATGCCCGACAATGTTGTTGTAGCTGAAAAAGCCACCGCAACAAGCCTTCAGGATGCCGTTGCAACCCCGGCAACCTACACTCTGTATTACTACACCGTAGTTGTAAACTGCGACGGCAAATCATCGGCAGTGGCAGAATCCAACAAGATTGGTCTTGGCGAAATCGCCGCTCCTTACTCAGAGAGCTTCGACACCGCCGACGCATTTGAGCTTTACACCGTAATCGACGCCAACAACGACAAGAAGACCTGGACATACAATGCCACGGAGAAAGCCGTACGCGCCGCTTACAACTCAAAGAATGAAATGGACGACTGGTTGATCACTCCGGGTATCAAGCTGGAAGCCGGCAAGACTTACCGCATCGCAGCCGATTTGCGCAACCACTCAGCCAACTCCTATCCCGAGAAATTCGAGATTAAGATAGGCAACGCTCCTGAAGCATCAGCCATGACCACCACTCTGGTGCCTCTGACACAAATCAACGGCAAGGTATGGACCACCTTCGATGAATACTTCACCCCGACCACCACAGGTACCTATAACATCGGTATCCACGGCGTATCAGACAAGAACATGTTCTATCTGTGGGCCGACAACATCACGGTAAGCGCACCTATCGACGGCGGCGCACCTGACGCAGTAACCGCACTGGAGGCCACCGCCGACCAGACCGGCGCTCTGAAAGCTGTCATCAGCGGCAAGGCTCCCACGAAGACTCTCAACGGCTCAACCCTGAGTTCAATCTCAAGCATCATCATCAGCCGCGACGGCACCCCCGTCAAGACTCTGACAGGCATCCAGCCCGGCGGCAACTTCTCATACACCGATGCTGAAGTTCCCACCAACGGCAACCACACCTGGCAGGTAGTTTGCACCAACGACAAGGGCCAAGGCAAAACAGCCGAGATAAGCACTTTCGTAGGCTTCGACAAACCGAGCCCCGTAACCAACGTTACCACCACCGAGACCAGCAACGGTAAGGTTCACATCACCTGGACCGCACCCACCACTGACATCAACGGCAAGCCTCTTGGCAGCACACCTATCACCTACAAACTGGTGAAGGCATCGGCCACCTCTACCGTTTATGCCGACAACCTTTCGGCCACCAGCTTCGACATGGACGTTGTAACCGAAGGTCAGGAATTCTTCCAGGTAGGCGTCTTCGCCGTTACAGCCGACGGCACGAGCACCGGCACAGCAGGTCCGTTCATGGCAGTGGGCTTCCCCTACACTCTGCCTTACTATGAATCATTCGCAGAAAAGAGCCTGAGCTCTATCCTCGGCCTCCAGAAGGTAGCCGGCAACGGCGCTACTTGGGCAATCAACAAAGACGGTGACCTGGGCATCAACTCAGCCGATAACGACGGCGGCTTCATGTCGGGCAAGATGTCAAATCTGAACGACGCAGGCATGGTATTCACCGGCAAGATTGACCTCACCACAGCTGCAAAACCCGTCTTCAAGTTCCATACTTACAACATCATCAGCGAGAAAGACGGCGAACTGAAATATGACATCAACGAAATCGACGTCAAGATTCGCGAGGTAGGCACCGAAGAATGGACCGTACTGAAACACGGCACAGTGAACGAGCTTTGCAACGGCGACACCGGCGTTTGGAAACCTGTTCAGGTAAGCCTCGACGCTTACAAAGGCAAGAAAGTGCAGGTAGGCATTCAGGGAACTTGCAAGTATTATGTTTACGTAATGATCGACAAGCTCCAGGTATGCGAGAATTTGGACCACAACCTCGGCGTATCGGGCATCACCGCTCCTGAAAACGTTAAACCGAACGAGGAATTTGCAATAAACGTAGAGGTAGAAAACCGCGGCTCGAAGAATTCCGAGGCTTACAGCGTAGAGTTCTATCGCGACAACGCCACCACTCCGTTCAAGACCATAGAAGGTCTGGCAATAGCTCCGGGCGCCATAGCCACCTTCTCGGCACCTGTGAAACTGACATTTGCTGACGAAGACGCTCAGGCCACCTACAAGGCTGTTGTAAAATACAGCAAGGATGAAAATGCAGCCGACAACACCTCCGATGTAGTAACTGTTAAACGTCAGTATTCCAGCAAGCCGGGTCCGCAACAGCTTGAAGCATCAGTAAGCAGCGGCAGCACCGTGCTGAAGTGGAAAGCACCTTCGGCTCAGTCAACCGAGCGCATGGCTTCGGGCAACCTCTATGACCTGGAAAGCTATGAATCATGGAACAACACCGGCATAGACGGCTGGCAGTTCATAGACATGGACAAGAAACCGCGCGGCGGCTTCGAGGGCCTTGAGATACCCAACAATGCCGTACAGAGCCTCGGCTCATGGTTCGTCTTCGAACAGGGCGGCAACTTCAACGAGTCGTTCAAGGCACACAGCGGCACCAAGTTCTTCGCATCACTGTTCAACTACGACGCATCGCAGGTTGACGACTGGTTGATCTCACCGGCTCTTTCAGGCAGCGCACAGACTCTTACCTTCTGGGCCAAGAGCTACAGCAAGAACTACCTTGAGGATATGGAAGTGCTGACCTCAAGCACCAACGCCAACACCGAAAGCTTCACTTCGGCAAAGGTTGTCAAGAGTGTTCCCGCCGATTGGACTGAATACACCATCCAGCTCCCCGCCGGCACCAAGTACTTCGCAATCCGCAACAACGGTAAAGACAAGTTCTTGCTGATGGTCGACGACCTCACCTTCGAGACCGTACCCGACGTAGTTGTAGGTTACAATGTATACCGCGACAACGTTAAGATCAACAGCGAACTCATCCCGGCAACTCAGACCACTTACACTGACGCCAATGTAACCGACAAGCACACCTACCACGTAACAGCAGTTTACCAGTCAGGTGAAGAATCAGCACCGAGCAACGGCGCAACAACCAAGGGCGTAGCCGGCATCGAGGCAGGCGTATCGGTAGTTGCAGGCCAGGGCTTCATCGCCATCAGCGGTGCCGAAGGCAAGCAGGTATCCATCATCGGCATCAACGGCATCACCTTCTTCAACGCCGTTCCCGAAAATGAGGTACGCGTAGAAGTAGCTCCCGGCGTTTACATGGTTCGCGTTGCAAACGGCACCATGAAGCTGGTTGTGAAATAAAGAATGACACACGGAGCTGAGGCTCCCCTACCCTCAAAGGAGGCTGCACCCGCCGTGCAGCCTCCTTATATTATGTTGGAAGGGGATGGATTTTATGATTTGGAGGCACCGGGAAGTAACAAAATGCCACATTAAGAAATTTTTATTACCTTTGTAGATTGAAACGACGGAGAGCCGGTCAAGCAACGAGCGGCAGCGCCTTCGCAACACAACAGAGACAAAAGAGACAACAGAGACATGAAATACAAAAGGATATTACTCAAACTTTCGGGAGAATCGCTTATGGGCTCCCGGGGTTACGGCATAGACCCGGAGCGTCTGGCGGCGTATGCCAAGCAGGTGAACGAGGCAGTGCAGCAAGGCACTCAGGTGGCCATAGTGATAGGCGGCGGCAACATCTTCCGCGGTCTGAGCGGCGCGGCTCAGGGCACCGACCGTGTGCGCGGCGACCAGATGGGCATGCTCGCCACGGTAATCAACTCGCTGGCTCTCTGTTCGGCTCTTGAAGCGTTGGGAAGGAAAGCCGAGGTGTTCACCGCCATCTCCATGTCGCCCATAGGCAGGCCGTATCGCAGCTTCGACGCCAAAGCACTGCTCGACGAGGGCGGCGTGGCCATAATAAGCTGCGGCACGGGTAACCCCTTCTTCACCACCGACACGGGCGCGGCTCTGAGAGCCATAGAGGTGGGCGCCGACGTAATGCTCAAAGGCACGCGCGTGGACGGCATCTATACGGCTGACCCGGAGAAGGACCCCAATGCCCGGAAATTCAACCGCATAACCTACGCCGAGGTGCTCGACAGAAATCTCAGGGTGATGGACCTCACCGCCACCGCCCTTTGCAAAGAGAACAATATGCCTATCTATGTCTTCGACATGGACACAGAGGGAAATCTGGCCCGTGTGCTCAAGGGTGAGGAGATAGGCACTTTGGTGGAAAATTAAATTTACATACCATGACAGCTTTTCTTGATCGCAATGAGTTTAACTTTCAGCCGTCGGGTGAGGTTGAGAAGGCACTCCGCGACTTTGACATAAACAAACTGTGCTTCTACACCCGCATCTACGACGAGGGAAAGAAGAGCATCTTCTCCGTATATCTGTCGGAGCTTTACGGGGTGCCTGAGGCACAGGTGCTTCTGGGCTACGGCGCGGAGGATTTGCTGAAACAGACGGTGCATTTCTTCCTTGGCCGCAAAGCAGGCGGCGGCACTATGCTGATACCCAAGTTCTCGTGGTGGTATTACAAATCGCTCGCCGACGAGGTTGGCGGCCACACATATCAGTATCCGCTGGTGGAAAGCGACGACACGTTTGTATATGACTTCGACACCATGCTCGACATGGCGCGCGAGAAGAAGCCCGAGCTGCTTCTCTTAGCCTCGCCCAATAACCCCACAGGCAACGGACTGACGCCCGAGGAGTTGGAGTATGTAATGGAGCGTGTGCCACAGGAGACCGTTGTGGTGGTAGACGAGGCTTACGCGTCGTTCGTATCGCCCAAGGCCGATTACATAGCTCCTATGGTTAAGAAATGGCCGAATATGATTTTTGTGCGCACGCTGTCGAAGTTCTACGGGCTGCCGGGACTGCGTATGGGTTACGGATTCATGTCGGCGCCGCTGAAGGACTTCACCCGCTTCTCAAACAAATACCTTGGCTACAACCGCATCAGCGAAGACATTGCCATAGCAGCCCTGAAGAGCGACAGCCATTACCGCCACATTGCGGAGCTGATGAACGCCGACCGGAAGCGCTATGAGGAGGAGATAGGGACTCTGCCCGGCTTCAAGGTATATAAGTCGGTGAGCAATTTCATCCTGGTGAAATACCCCATAGAGCTTAAGGAGAGGCTTCAGAAGGCTTTCAAGGATGAGGACTACAAGGTGAAGTTCATGAACGAGCCTGACATCAACACCCATCTGCGCATCACCTTGGGGCGCCCCGAGCAGAATGCGCTGGTAATAGACACCATAAAACGCATAGCCACGGAATGAAAAGGCTGGCAGTGATACCGGCTGCAGGCATGGCCACGCGGCTCCGTCCACTTACCGAGCATACGCCCAAATGTCTTCTCGAGGTGGGAGGGAAGGCTCTGTTGGGTCGTGCCATGGAGGCACTGCTGCAGAACGGCATCGACGAGGTGGTGGTGGTGACGGGCTACTTAGCTCCGATGATTGAGGAATATCTCGGGGCGCATTATCCGCAGGTAAAGGTGCATTATGTGCATAACGACCGTTACGCCTCAACCAACAATATCTATTCGCTTTATCTCTCCAAGCCGTTTGCGCGTGGCCGCGACATTCTGCTGCTTGACAGCGATATCCTCTTCGACCCGGAGATAATACGTCGCCTCATGGCCTGCCCCGACAGCGAGGCGTTAGCCTTGGAGAAGCATCCGCTTGGCGAGGAGGAGATAAAGGTAACGGTGGATGACCGCGGGCTGGTGAAGGAAATCAGCAAGGTTGTTGACCCGCAGACGGCTGTGGGCGAATCGACCGGGCTGGAGAAGATGGGAGCCGCCTACACCGAGGCGCTCTTCGACGAGCTTGACGAAATGATTCTGCGCGAAGGGCTCGGCAATGTATTCTACGAGAAGGCTTTTGAGCGTCTCATTGCCAAAGGAAAGAGCTTCCGGCCGGTAGACATCACCGGACTGACGGCTATGGAGCTTGACACGGTGGCCGACTTCGAGGCCGCCAACGCCAAATTATAATTATAATATGGCCGATTACGACATCCGTCCGCTGCAGCTTCATGTGCTGGAGAATCTGAAGATTTTCCATGAGGTGTGTCAGCGCCACGGTCTGCGCTATTTCATCACCGCCGGCACAATGTTGGGAGCGGTGCGCCACAAGGGCTTCATACCCTGGGACGATGACCTTGACGTGGCTATGCCGCGCCGCGACTATGACCTGCTGATAGCCAACAGCCGCCAATGGCTGCCGAAACCGCTTGAGTTAGTCTGCGCCGAAAATAACCCCGACTATCCGCTGCCCTTCGCCAAGCTGCAGGATGCCTCCACAACGTTGTTGGAACGGCCTCATCTGCCCTTCCTGGGGGGTGTTTATATGGATGTGTTTCCGCTCGACGGCGTTCGGCCTTCGTGGAGTGGAAGGCATTGGCAGTTCAGCCGCTATGAGTATCTGAAAAGGGCGCTCTATTTCATTCACCGCGACCCGTATAAACATGGCCATGGAGCCTCGTCGTGGCTGCCGCTGCTTACGCGCCGGCTCTACACGCCTCAGGGTCTGCAAAAGGCCATGCGCGCCATCTCCACAGCCGTGGACTATGACTCGGCGCGGCTCTGCGCCGATTATGACGACGGTTTGCGAGGGGTAATGCCGCGCACGGTGTTCGGCAACCCCACCCCCATCCGCTTTGAAGACACGGAGGTGATGGGCTACGAGCACCCGGATGAGTATCTGAGCCGCAAATATGGGTCTGACTATATGCAGATTCCGCCTGACGGGCACCGCCGCCAGCACAATTTTTTTCTCCTTGACCTTAACACGCCTTACGAGCAAAGCCGCAGCAAGGTGCGCGAAATGATTGAGCGGGGCGGGTGAGAGGAGAGGAGAGGAGAGAGAGGACCGCACTCTTTTAGCTATTTTAGCTATTTTAGCTAATTTAGCTTTTTTAGCTTAGGTAGCTACAGTAACTACAATAGCTACCTTAGCTACCAAGCTACCAAGCAATAAATAATTTTTGCTCTTTTTGTAATTTTTTAACGCCTGCGGCGTCATGAGGGTATGAGACACTTACTGTTTATCTTCGCACTGCTGTTGTCAGCCTTCTCCTTAAAGGCACAAACAGACACTATTGTAACAAAACCCTCAGTAAAAGATACTGTTGGCACCACCCTCGACGAGGTTGTGGTGCAGGGTCGCACACAGCGAATTGTGAAATATGGTGTGGAATACACGCCCGACAAACGCATGAAACGTCAGGCCGCGGATGCCTCGAAGCTGCTTCAGGCAATGCAGATTCCGCAGCTTGTGGTAAACCCTATCAGCAAAGGCATTACCACCTTGTCGGGCAAGAGTGTGAGTATGTTTATAGACTATGTGCCGGCTACTGACGACGACCTGAGCGGTCTGCGGCCGGAGGATGTGCTGCGGGTGGAGGTGCTCGACTACCCGGAGGACCCGCGCTTCAACTCGGCACAGCATGTGGTGAACTTCATCATGCACAAGTATGAATGGGGCGGCTACACCAAGCTCTCGGGTCGCGCCTGGTTTTTAGAGGAGAACCGCGGCAACGCCAATGTCTATTCAAAATATGTGCGCAAACGCTGGACATTAGATGCCTCAGCGGGAGGCACACTTGCCTACGGCAATCAGGCCCGCGGCCACAACGAGGAGATTTACCGCGACATCATGTTCCGGGGCAACCACTACGATGAGCTGCGCCGCATAACGCATATCGACGACGCCTACACCCACAGCAATAATGAATGGGGCTCTCTGCGGCTGTCGTACAGTTCAGACTCGCTCTATATACAGCATCAGGCCGGTTTCAGCCGCTATGCCGAACCGGGAAATATGACCCGTACGTCGCTCAGCTTCTCAGACGCGGTGGTAGGCGACAATCTGATGTCAGAAAGGCGCAGCGACAGCCAGAATCTGAGTCCGTGGGTGAGCGGCTATTACTGGATTTCGATGCCCCGAGGCAACACCCTCAACATCTCGTGGAACTTCAGTTACGGTTCGCGCCGCAGCCACAACAATTATGCCGTGAACGGCATGGAGCCAATCCTCAACTCCAACCGCGAAAAATATTACTCGCCCACGGCAAACCTGACGTACAGCAAGCAATTGGGACACGACAATACTTTCCGCACCTCGCTGATGAGCTACAACACCATTTACCACACGGACTATTATGGCTCGTACGACGGGCGTCAGAGCCTTTTGTCGTCGGAGAATATGCTCTTCTTAGAATATATGCAGAACTGGAAATGCGGTCTTAATCTCTTCTCGCGCGTGGGTATGTCGTACGTCATAGGCCGCGTCAACAGCCACACGAATCTGAAGCAGTGGAATCCGCGTTTGGGGCTTCAGCTTCAGTATAAAATCAACGACCGCCACAGCGCAAGCATAGAGGGTTGGTGGGGTAACAGCCATCCGGGGGCCAGTACGTCGAACACGGCCCTTGTGCAGAGCAATGAACTGCTGTGGCTGCAGGGCAACACGCGTCTGCGCAACACCATCTTCCGCCAGGCCACCGCGTCCTATTCGTTCATACCCAACAACCGTTACTCGCTGTCGGCCAGCGTGGAATGGGAGGGTAAAGGCAACAAGCAGGCTTACGACTACTTCGTGCTGCCGGGCTACGACGGTGTGGTGCGCCGCACAATCAACTCCGGCAACGCCAACCGCTACACAGCCTCTCTGAACGGCACAGCCAGTTTCTTCGACAGCCGTCTGCGCATCAATGTTTACGCCAGTGCCAACCACGTACGGCTGACCGGCATTGACCGTCAGCACTGCAACTGGATTGTGGGGCAGGCCATAGTGTCGTATTACTTCGGCAACTTCGACATCAACATGCGCTATTGCACCCCACAGAAGTCGATAGATGCCTACAGCGGTGGCATAGTGCGAAGCTATCCGAGCATCTACGAGTTCTATGCCAATTACACGGTGGGCAATTTCAAGTTCTCCACCAGCATCCCCAACTGGTTCAGCAAAGGGGCGCATATCCGCAGCAACTACGTGGGCACGCACCACTATGCCGAGAAGGGCTGGACCAGCGGCGACTTCAATCCGAACATCTTCTTCAGCGTCACCTACACCTTCAGCTACGGCAAGAAGGTGCGGATGGGCAACGAGCTTCAGAACCAAGGTGGCGGCGGGTCGGCCATTCTGCAATAACCCTGAACCCGAATAAACTAAATCGCCCGTGTCAGAGAAAATGACGCGGGCGGTTTGTTTTATGCCGTAAAGACGCAACATAAAAGTGCATTATGGCATAATGCCAGATAAAAGGGCGTAGAGCGTCAATTATTCAGCTATAGATGCGTGCTTACCCTCGTTCAGAGTCTCGGTAAAAGCAATTTGACAAAGCAGAATTTCAACATCTGAAAAATTCTGAACAACTCATTCTAAAAAATTTTGCAGGTATACAAAAAAATATTAATTTTACGGTCAAGTTATATGTATCGCTTACTACAAAAGACAATCATACAACCTAATATTAACCAACTCACCTGAAAAAGATGCGAAAAATTCTTCTTATTCGTATGGCTTTGGCAGCGTTGCTGGCGTTTGGTGCGTGGGGAGTATTTGCCCAGATACAGAAAGCATCTGTGGCGATGCCCGTGACGCAGGCGCCAATGGACACAACGGAACTGCCATTGCGCGTACGCACCGTGGAAGCGGAATCTCCGTACATTCTGTCGGTGCGACAGTCAGTTACGCCGCTGTTACCGGCCGCTGACGACACCAAGGAAGCAGCCCAGTGGACGCGTGTGTGCGGCTCTGTGCTCTATGCCGACAACTGGGGCACCGGCAACACCCCTTACGGCGTTTATTCCATACCCCTCAACGGCGGCGAATTCACACCGCTGCACGTTGCCAACGACCTCAATGCCAACGGAGGCGGGTTCTTCAAAGACAATTATTACTATTGCGCCAACTACGGTGTGAGCAATGGCATTGGCTATTACCACAACGTAAAATACTCCACGTCGACGTGGACTCGCAGCACCTACGGGCTGTCGAGTGTGCGCACCACGGCATCGGACTTTGCTCCTGACCCCGTTACGGGCAAGGTTTACAGCTGCTCGCGCAACACCAAGGCCGATGAATGGTATCTCACGACGATGGACGTGAGCAAGGCTCAGTGGGACCCCTCGTACATAGCACTGCTCGACGTCTGCCTGTCGGGTATGGCCGTTGACAACGAGGGCCAGATTTACGGTGTGGGCACCGACGGTATGTTCTACCATATCCACAAGACCACAGGCAAGATGACAAAGATAGGCGACACGGGTCTTCGCCCGGGCTTCCTGTCGAGTGCCTGCACGGATCCGACCACAGGTGAGTTTTATTATTCCACCGTGCTCACAAACAATCAGGGCGGTCTGTACACCATAGACTACACCACCGGCAAAGCCACTCTGGTATGCAATTATCCGCACAATCAGCAGGTTGTGGGCATCTACATTCCGAAAGCCGAGGCCAAGGACGCGGCTCCCGACGCAGCCCAGAACCTCAAGGTGAGCTACGAACCGGGCGCTCTGACGGGCACCATAAGCTTCGACGCTCCGGCCACTCAGTATGACGGCAAACCGGGCACAGGCAAGATAAAATGTCTGGTAAAGGCCGGAAGCACCACTCTTAAACAGGATTCAGTGGAGTACGGCTCAAAGGGCTACTCGCTGACGTGGAAGCTCACCAAACCGGCCAACACCACTTTCTCGGTGGTATTCTCGAACAAGGCGGGCGGCAACGGCCCCACGCGCAAGGAAACGCACTGGATTGGCAATGACGTGCCGAACGATGTTACGGAAGTGACCCTGCACAGGGCCGGCAACAAGTTCGGCCTCAACTGGAACGCGTCGAAGGGGGGCACGCACGGCGGTTACTGTCCGGCAGACAACATCTCCTACACAATAGTCCGTTATCCGGAAAATAAAACCGTGGCCACAGGCTACAAAGGCACAGCTTTTGAGGAGACGTTGGAAAATCCGGAATCCATCACCGGATTCTATTACACCGTGCAGGCCGTGAACGGCACTCAGAAATCCAAGGCAGTGCAATCGAACACCGTCATCATAGGCGATGTCACCCCTCCTTATCATGAGGGCTTCAACACCTCGGCACCGTTCTATACTTATAAGGTGATAGATGCCAACGGCGACGGCAAGACGTTCAAGTGGCGCCAGTATGGACCGGCCAAAAACGGTATGGCTGCGTGCGACTACAACTCGGCCCGCAAAATCGGCAAGGACGACTGGCTCATCTCGCCGGCTATCAACATGAAGGGCGGCAAGGCTTACATAATTGAGTTTGACGTGGGCACCGGCAGCGACTTCGGCGAGAATCTGCGTGTGGGTTTCTCAAACGAACCCACGGTGGAGGCCATGAACCAGAACATACTGCTCGACACCACCTATTTCCAGAGTTGCATCTTTACCCGCGCCCGTGTGGTGGCCACTCCCAAGACGGACGGCAAATATTACTTCGGCCTGCATGCCTGCACTCCTACGCTGCAGTATTACATGGACTTCGACAATGTGGACATCTATGCGGCTCTTGACCCGTCGACGCCCGACGTGCCGGCCAACCTGCTTCCAGTGGTAAAAAAAGACGGCACGGGAGTCGATGTCTCGTTCACGGCACCCAAAACCACAGTAACCGGCAAGGCTCTCGGTTCGATAGCCAAGATAGAGGTGATACGCGACGGCAATGTGCTGCATACCTACACGGCGCCGGCACCGGGAGCCGAACTGAAGTATTCCGATGCCCTGGCACACGCCACCGGCCGCTTCAAGTATGAGGTACGGGCTTATTCGGCCACGGAAGCCGGTCCGGCCGCCGACTACACCCTGCGGATGGAAGAGGGTCCGTTCATTGACAATTTCACAGAATATGGCTCACTGAGCTGCTTTACTCGTGTGGATATCAACAACGACCACACTCAGTGGGACTTCTACCCGTTGTCATCGACGAACTCCACGCTGAGAATCTACAACAACAAACAGCATTCCAACGACGACTGGCTGATTTCTTATCCGGTATGGCTCAAGGGCGGTTACTACTACGACATCCGGTTCAAACTGGGCGGGTCGAACAATGCTCCTCAGGAGATTTCGGCCTATTACGGCTTCGCTCCCACACCTGAAGGCATGACAATGGAATTGCTTCAAAAATCGGCGTTTACGGCCTCCAAGACGAGCCAGTACATACTCAACGGCTCACTGATGGTGCAGGAAGACGGTTTCTATTACTTCGGTTTCCACGCCACATCGCCGATGTATGACGGAAGTATGTGCTGGATGACTTTTGACGACTTCGAGATAGGACAGGGGCTTAGTTTCGCTGCTCCGGGGAAGGCTCAGAGCCTCACCATAACCCCCGACTTCGAGGGCGCCAACGAGGGCATCGTGAGCATCAAGGCCCCGGTGCTGAGCATCAACAACGACACCATCACCGACCTGACAAAGATTGACCTTTATAGAGACAACGCTCTTATAAAAACCTTTACGGAAGTGGAACCGGGCGGCAATTACATCTTCAAGGATGTAGACATGAAGACGGGTGTGCGCACATACAAGGTCATCTGTCACAATTCGGCCGGCGAGGGTCTGCCGCTCGAAACGCAGCAGTATATGGGCATCAACCGTCCCGGCGTACCGAACAATGTGGTGGCAGCCGAGACGTCGAATCCGGGCGAGGTCATGGTGTCGTGGGACGCTCCCAAGACCGACAATGCCGGCAACCCGCAGAATCTCAACGGCGTCACCTACGAGATTCGCTCATATCATGACCGCGCTTTCCTTGACCACACCATGGAAAGCGAAACCACAAGCATCAAGAGCCTTGACTGGCAGCAGGGCGACCCCCAGACATTGGTTTATTACTATGCTTTGGCCAAGAATCAGCTTGGTCTGAGCCAGGGTGCCGGCATCTCCAACATCCTTCCTCTGGGTCCGGCATACGAGGGCATGTATCACGAGAATGTTTTCAACGGCATACCTACCTATACATACGGTCAGAGACAGCATCAGGGCGGACAATGGGTAGTTGCTTCCAACAGCCAGTTCCCCGATGTAACTCCTGTTGACGGCAACGGTATGTTCATAATGCGCGGCCAGTATAAGAATTCTTCATCAGACCTGATGACGGGCCGAATCAAGTTAGGTGCCGACCCGGTGCTTGAATTCTTCTACTACTCCATATCACCGAAGTCGGCAAACTATTTCAGCGTGAAAGTCGACGACGGTTCCGGCGAGGGCTTCAAGGAGGTTGCCAACGTGGTGAACAACGAGGGCGAAATGAAGTGGAACAAGGTAAGTGTGCCGCTGAGCCAATATGCCGGCAAAACCGTGCAGTTACAGTTCACCGGTGTAATTCAGAACTACGTTTATATGTTCCTCGACGACATCCGCGTCTATAACGCCTGCGACAAGAATGTGGCCATAATGCAGGCCACCGGGCCGAAGCGCGGCATGGCCGGCAGCAACGTGACCATGCGTTTCTCGGTAGAGAACATGGGCAAACAGAATGCCGACAAATATAATGTGCATCTGCTCCGCAACGGCAATGTTGTGAAGACGCAGGAAGTAACCAAGGCACTGGCTCCGGGCGAGAGCCATGAGATGAAACTCACCGACAAACTCGGCGCCGGTATGGGCGACACAATAGTCTATACCGTACGTGTGGAGATGGAAGGGGACATGAATGTCGACGACAACACTTCATTGCCCGTGGAGGTTATGGTTTCGGAGGCCGGATTGCCGCAGCCGCTGACTCTGACAGGCGAAACCGCCGACAACAAGAATGTAAGTCTGAAATGGCAGGCTCCCAACCCGCAATTGCTCAACACCGAGTCCGTTACGGACAACTTTGAAAAGATGAGCGCGTGGGAAACCGAATACTTCGGACGCTGGCAGACGGCAGACGTCGACGGCGAGCTTCAGGGTGGCATCAGCAATGTCTATCTCGAAGGGATACAGCAGGTTGCAGGCAGCTACTTTGTGTTCGACGTCAGCGACCCGCGCTTTGCCGAGGCAAAAGACACCTACGCCGCTTATTCAGGCTCCAAGAGCATGGCTTCGATGTATAATCTGTATGGGGGCGCCAACGACGACTGGCTCTTCTCGCCGCGTCTCAACGGCAAGGCTCAGACTATTACGTTCTACGCCCGGAGCGCCTCCCAGTCGTCGCCCGAGAGCTTTGAGTTCTACTACTCGAAGACTGACCGCTACCCCGACAACTTCATCAAGGTGGGCGCCAAGAGCTACATCTCGTCCAAGTGGACAAAGAATACGTTCTCTGTGCCTGAAGGCGCTAAGTATTTCGCCATCCGCCACGTATCGAAGAATATGTTCATCCTTATGCTCGATGACTTCACCTTCATACCGGCAGCTTACGAAATCACCGATGCCAACCTCACGGGCTACATTGTATATCGCGACGGCATGCCTCTCAACGAGACACCGTTTGCCGGCACTTCCTACACCGACCTCGATGTGCCCGCCGGCAACCACATCTACAGCGTAACGGCTATGTACGACCGCGGCGAATCGTCGCCGTCGAATCTGATAAGCGTAACCACCAACGCTGTCAACGGCCTGTATGACAATGGTGCAAATGTGAGAGCCCGCGCGGGCCATATCATCATCACCGGCGCCTCGGACATGAATGTGTCTGTAACACGCCACGACGGCATCACCATCTTCTCGAACGCCGGGTCCGACTTCATCGACGTGGCTGCCGACAAGGGTGTATATATCGTAAGGCTTGGCTCACGCACCGTCAAAGTGCTTGTGCAATAAGCTATTCATAGCGCAATAACTTCCCTCAGGACTGCGCCGGACTTCTCCGGGGCAGTCCTTCTTTTGCGCGTATATGAGGGCTTCAGGAGAGAAGATAAGGGTTTCAAGGTAGGCCGCTTTAAGGATGCTTACAGAAGAGTTTAGGGCGCAAAAAACAGGCTGCGCCGGTTTTATCTGGCACAGCCTGTAAAAGGTAAAAACTACTCTTAAAGAGGATTAGAGCTGACGCAGCGGCTTGATGTCAAGCTTCACGGGCTTAATCATGTTCTCGGGCAGCAGGATGGTGTCGAGGTCCTCTTTGGTAAGGATGCCGTGTTCAAGCACCAGGTCGTAAACGCTGCGGCCGGTTTCGAGTGCCTCTTTGGCAATCTTGGTCGAGTTCTTGTAGCCGATAACGGGGTTGAGAGCCGTAACGACGCCGATTGAGTTGTGTACTTCCTCTTTGCAGCGTTCGGCGTTTGCGGTGATGCCGTCGATGCAACGTTCGCGCAGGGTGCGGAAGCCATTGATGAGCAGGTCTACGCTCTCAAAGTCGCACTGTGCCATAACGGGCTCCATGGCGTTGAGCTCCATCTGGGCAGCCTCGCCGCTCATGGTGACGCAGAGCTCGTTGCCCATCACCTTGTAGCAAATCTGGCTCATGACCTCGGGGATAACGGGGTTAACCTTGCCGGGCATAATCGACGAGCCGGGCTGCATGGCGGGGAGATTGAACTCGCCTAAGCCGCAACGCGGGCCGGAAGCCAGCAGACGCAGGTCGTTGCTGATTTTGGAAGCCTTGACGGCAACACGCTTCATGGCCGAAGCATAACCAACGAGGCAAGAGGTGTCGGAGGTGGCGCCTACCAGGTCGCCGCTGAGTTTGAAGTCGAGACCGGTGATGCGGCTCAGAGCGGCAACACATTTCTCGGCATATCCCGGCTCGGCGCAGATGCCTGTGCCGATGGCGGTGGCACCCATGTTCACCGTCAGGAAGTCTTCGGCAGCCTCGTTGAGGTGTTTGATTTCGTCGGTGAGGATGGCGGCAAAACCGCTGAAGGTCTGACCCAACGTCATGGGTACGGCGTCTTCGAGCTGAGTGCGGCCCATCTTGATGACGTTCTTGAACTCCTCGCTCTTGGCACGCAGAGCGGCGATGAGGCGCTCCAGCTCCTCAACCAGGCGCAGGTGAGAATAGTACATGCCAATGTGGATGGCAGTGGGATAGGCGTCGTTGGTCGACTGAGCATGGTTCACCGTGTCGTTGGGTGAGCAATACTGATACTCGCCGCGTTTGTAACCCATGATTTCAAGTGCACGGTTGGCAATAACCTCATTGGCGTTCATGTTGGTGGTGGTGCCGGCGCCGCCCTGTATCATGTCAACGGGGAAATGCTCGTGATGCTCACCCTTGCGAATCTCCTCGCAGGCCTGCACAATGGCATCTTTCTGAGCATCGCTGATGAGACCCAGCTCATGGTTGGCTATGGCAGCTGCCTCTTTGGTGATGGCCAGACCATTGATGAACAACGGATACTCGTTGAGATGAAACTTGCTGATATCAAAGTTCTCAAGGCCGCGAAGGGTCTGAACGCCATAGAGAGCGCAGGCCGGTATGTCGCGCATGCCAAGAAGATCGCTCTCCCGGCGATAGCCTTCAGAAGGATTACATTTCATATTATTTAGAATTTAAGGTTAGTCTTGGTTTGCGAAAGCAAAATTACTAATTTATTTTTGAACGGCAAGGGGGTTGTGTAAACTTTTGCCAAAATTTAATCCCACCGATGAAAATTTCACCTCCTCACAGCCCTTGTCCCAAAGGTTGCAAGCCCTCCGGGAGGCTGCTCTACCCCGCTTTCCGCTGAGCCGGAATCATGCCTGAAAAGGCCTTTTTCAACGGCCCGAAATGTTAAAAAAATCTCACCCCTTTTCCCAAAGTGGTGAGATGAAACCTTAATCTTAATTAATACTATGAAAAACACTTTGCAAATATAATACTTTTTCAAAGGCTTGTAAAGAGGTAAAGGGTATAAATCCTCTATCTTTAACTAATAGCCCCCGAATTTAACTATATTTCACATTTGCGTGCTTACATAGACTAATTTCCGGTCTGTTAAAAAAAGATGCAGAATCGAAATAAACCGAAACTGACCTTTTCAGCCGGTGAATACGGTGTATGTCGTGATTTAACCTTTTAATGCAACCTCCCGCTTGGGCATGAGGCGGCTGCGTGGTCAGGCGCAAGTTACAGCCAACTTACCAGGGCACATGGTTGCCGTTGTAGCGGTAACAGTAAGTCATCTCGTAGCCTGAGCCGGTGTACCAGTTGAGATAGAGATAATCGCCGGTGCTGTTGAACCAGTAGTTCATACTGTCTTGAGCGCCGTCCTGATAACGTATGGTAAGCGTCTGGCGCGAATAGCTGCGGTTGCAGATCCAGCGCGTGCGCTGCACAGACTGCATGCCGTTTACGTAATAGTAATAGAAGCCGGTGCCATTGCCGAAGAATTCCAGATAGCTTGTATCGTATGGCGACACTAACTGACCGTTGGCCATATAGAGCTGCCACACGCCGTCGAGATTGGCATCGAGGTAAGTATCGTCGATGGGACCCCACCAGCCGTCGTCGCCGTCATCGCAGGAGGTGAACGACACCGTTGCCACCAGCGCCACGGCCGTCAACACCAAAGTACGTAAAAAGTGTTTCATGCTAATGTATTTTTCATTATTAACGCTGCATTGCTCCATAAAGTTGCATTTCCCATCTCTACAGACACAGAAAATGCGTCAGCATAACTCTGACACATCTTCCGGTATAAGACTATTTTGCAGAAGTTACTTCAGGAGCCTGCGGTTGACTTCTGACTGTACTTGACGGTAACGGTTTCCGAGGGCCGATTTACGCGCTTCGCCATTGCCATAGTCGCCTCTTATGGTAGCGTTGACCACGGTATTGAGGTCATCGTCGCCAACAGGAGCGGAAGCTTCATTCCCGGCCGAAGACGCAGTTGGAGCGGCAGCTGATGCGGACCGGCGTTCATTTTGGCCGTCAGCCATTGTTTTGCCTGCTTCTTCTACGGCAACTTCAGCGGTGGGCTCTTCAGCATTTTCAGCCTCAACTGCGCCTCCAGGGATATTACCTAAAGTGTCGGTAACGGCATTGGCTCCCTCATCTTCTGTTTGAGCGGATGTGGCTTCCACTGCCTCTTCAGCCAGCGCTTCGTCTTTGCTTTGATTGCACGAACGCATAAAGAAGAAAATAGCGGCCGCTATAATCAACAGCGAGACGATTAGCCATATAACCACCTTCTTACCTGATCCGTTTTCTTTCGGAGCCTCTATTTGCTGTGTCGACTCCGATGAGTTCTGCACAGCGCTCTTTTCTGCTTCAGCGGACTGGTTTACCGTATCAATCGACTGAGGCGCAACGTTTTCCTGCAGATCATCTTTGCTGAGGTCAAAGTGGCGTTTGCCTCCTTTGTCGAGGTCAAAGTTGCGGTTTCCCCCTTTGCCGAGATCAAAGTTACGTTTGGGTCGTGTTCTTTCGTCTGACGGACGTGTTAGTTTGGTTGCCATAAACCCTTGTGTTTAGGAGTAAATGTCCACCAACGTTTCCAGACCGCCGTCGTATCCGTCGCCCATAGCTTCAAACACCCATTCGCCATCGTCGTTGAGGCGAACTGCTCCGGCCACCATGGCATCTTCAGAAGTGAATTTCTCTGCTATGGTGTATGAGCAGAGTTCTTCGTCGGTATCGGCATTGAAGATAGTGATTTTGGCTTCCGGCACGTCCTTGAAGGTAACCTTTTGAGCAGCCTTTGCATCGTTGTAGATTGTTACGCAGAACACTATCTCCGAAATCTGAGGACGCACTTTGCTGAGGTCCACACGAATGGTCTCGCCATTCTCATCGTCATCGTCTTCGCTGCCCGGGTCATCCCACGAGCCAATCACGCTGCCGTCTGTGGAATAAGGCACTGTGGCATTCATCCACAGCTTCTTGGCGCCATATTTGGCACGGTCGTATGGTTCTTCAGCCACACGGTTCATGTACTCTTCATCGCTCTCGCCCTCTTTTTGAGCAGATGCACGATGATTCGATTTGTAATAGACGAAGTCGAAATCGTTGTCTATCACTCCGTCGTTGGTCAGGCAGAATGCCTCCGCGTCGAGGTCAGCGTCGGAATCCCATGTCAGTTCCACACGCAAATGCTCAAGCTCTTCATCTTTGGCAAATGTAAAGCGTTGGCCTTTTCTAAGATCAAATCTTCCCATATATATAAAGTTTAAAAGATTATTTTCGAGACTCTTGGTTTACGAAGCAAAGGTATCCACCAAAGTCTGAAGACCGCCGTCTAGGCCTTCGCCAACTGCACGGAACACCCATTCGCCCTCCTTGTTGATCAGTTCTGCGGCTATCAGAGCTGTTTCATTAGCGAATTCCTCGTTCACCTTATAGCTTACGAGTTCGTCGCCGTTCTGAGCATTGCGCACCGTTACAACGGCATTTTCCACATCGCGGAAAGTTTCAACTTCCGGGGTTGGATTGACGGTTACAGTAATCACGATTTTTCTGATTGCCGGGCGCACTTTGCTTAGGTTGATGCGAATCTTCTCCCCCTTGCCTCCCTCACGGTCATCGAACGATCCGATAACGCTGCCGTCGAAGCTATAAGGAGCGGTATGCTGACGCCATTTCCTCTTGCTTCCGAAGCGGTCAATATCAAAAGGTATCTCCACGGCACGGTTGATGTACATCGCGTCGTTCTCACCGTCAGCCGGTAAATCGGTTCTTCTTTCAGAATTATAGAAAACGAAGTCGGCGTCTTCTAAAATCTGATCCTCTTTGCCCACACAAAAGGTTTGAACATCCAAATCACCCTTGGTCCAGTCCAGATCCACGCGAATAAGGTCTAAGTCTTCCTCCTTATTCAGATTGAAGCTATGCCGCAATTGCGGTATGCTCACTTCTTCGTCTTTTGTCAGATTAAATCTCGGCATATCTGTTTATTTAGGGATATTCAGTTAATGGCTATGAGAAAAGGGACTGCAAAAGTATGAGATCGGGGAAAAAGAGGCAGGAGTGGTATTAACCGACGAATTTTAGCTTCTTACAAATGCAAAATTGACGCAAACCGGCATAGCAGGCATCAAGATCCGGCCATCGGCATAACCAACGGCTTGAAAAGGTGCCTGTTTTTCCTGTCAGGCTCGCTTCTTTTCTTTGCGTTTGATTTCGGCGGCAAGCTGCCGGGCAGCAAGGGTGGCGGCATTGGCCATGTGGATTCCAAAAAACAGCTGCAATGTTTCGCTGCGGCGGTTGCGGGCCGATATTCGGCCTACGCCGTAATGCAGTTTCTGATTACCGAAACTTCCCTCCATGACCGTTGCACGCAGATTGCCTATTATGCGCCGGGCGCTCGAAACATCCGCCGGCTCATCTTTGGGCTTGGGACCTTTCCGCACAAAGTTTGTGGTAATGCCATTTTCGGTGCAGTAACGACGGTTGGCGTTGGTGGCGTATATTGTATCCATGCCGATGCGGGTGACCTTCACTCCGGTCAGCGACTGCTGATATTCAACGCATTGGCGCAGGCGCGTTCCTTCGTTGAAAGCCTCGAAGGAATGGTGCTCGATGAACGAGAT